>Ga0134122_10001910_pt1 | contig 15192 bp, 7 predicted proteins | sample KB302_FD_96461 | JGI IMG/M metagenome (GOLD analysis project Ga0134122, IMG submission 96461) | Terrestrial soil microbial communities without Nitrogen fertilizer from Kellogg Biological Station, Michigan, USA - KB3-0-2 | ecosystem: Environmental > Terrestrial > Soil > Unclassified ... | reverse complement strand
GACGACGGGAGAAGAACGACAAATGAAGAGCAGCAGACTAGTATTGGTACTTAGTCTCGTCGCTGTCGCTACCGTGGCTGCGCACGCTGGTAAGCCGGCCAACACTAGTCGCTTCATTGGAGACTCCTCAGAAAATGCACGATCTCCGGGTCCTCAACAAGACGACAAACCCGCTGAACAAGCCAACAAGAACATTCAAACGCTCGCAAGTCTCCCCAATTCTCAGCTCATCATTGTTATGCATTTCATGCGGACTTCTCTCGGCGTGAGGTGCGACTACTGCCACGTCGCCGAGAACGGCAAGTACTGGATGGACGATAAGCCCCCCAAGCAGATCGCGCGACGCATGATCGAGATGACCTCCGAGATCAACAAGGCTAGCTTCGGCGGCCGGCAGGTAGTCACTTGCAACACCTGTCATCGAGGCCAACCCAAACCCATCGCTGTTCCCGCAATCGGGCAAGGCGTATTTGCTAACACGACGAGAGAAGACCCGGCGACTAAGCAACCCGATCCACTTCCAAGCGTCGATCAGGTTCTGGACAAATATTTCCAGGTTCTCGGTGGCAAGGCCGCGGCGCAGAAGATCACTAGCCGGGTCATCAAGCTCTCGTGGCTGAGACCGAAGCTCGTGAATGGCGGGACCCCTAACGCAGCGATGATCGCGCGAGGTGACAAGTGGGCGATGGAGATCTATCAAAAAGCTCCGAACAAATACCTGGCCGTGATCACTTCGCCAAACGGAATTATTCAACAAGGCTTCAACGGCACGAGCGGTTGGGTTAAGAGTCCTCAAGGCCAACGCGAGATGAACAACGCCGAGCTTGCGCGCTTCGCCCGGCAAGCCGATCTCCTCGGGGACTTCGCGCTGAAGGATCAATACTCGCTAATGACGGTGACAGGCAGAGAGAAGATCGATGATCGTGAAGCGTATGTCGTCGAGGCTCAGCCTAAGGCGTCGGGTGGAGCGCCGGCGCCATCAACGACGGGGTCGGCTCGTCGAACCGAGAAGTTGTTCTTCGATATTCAGAGCGGCTTACTCGTGCGAAGGACTGTTTTGACCCCGACTGCATTGGGACTCGACCCGGAACAGACGGACTTCAAGGACTACACCGAAGTCGATGGCGTGAAGTTGCCATTCACGATCATCGTTTCGTATTTGGACGACAGTCATCTCGGGACAACCAAAAAATACATTGACGTCAAGCAGAATGTGCCGATTGATGACGCGAAGTTTGAAGCGCCGGGGAAATGAGCAAAGAGGGGAAAAGGGGAAGAGGAGAAGAGGAGAAGAGGAGAAAGTATGATTCGTGATCTCTTGCAAGACACAAGGTACGGCACGCGTATGCTCAGGAAGAGTCCCGGGCTCACCTCAGTGGCCGTGCTTTCATTGGCGCTCGGAATGGGAGCTATCAGCACCATCTTCAGCTTCGTCAATGGAATCATGCTCAGACCGCTTCCTTATCCAGAGTCCGAGCGGCTCGTGCTCGTCGACGAAACCGCGTTCAAACGTGGAAGCCCCTCGATGAACGTCTCGTATCCCAACTTCCTCGATTGGCGCGAGCAGAATCACTCCTTCGAAGACATCGGCTGCTACTCAACCGGCGGATTCATCATTGGTCCAGGGTCTGGCGGCAATGAACCCGAACAACTCAAGGGCGCGTTCGTTACTCAAGGCTTGTTTGAGATTCTCGGCGTAGCTCCGATCCTGGGACGAACTTTCTCCGCCGATGAGGATCAACCCGATCACGATCTGGTGGTCATATTGAGCCACGGTTTATGGCAGCGCCGCTTCGGGTCAGATCCAAACATTCTCGGGCAGACTCTGCTGCTCAATAATCGCCCGCGCGTCGTGATCGGAGTCATGCCCAAGGGCTTTCAGTTTCCTGAAGTCGCCGAAGCGTGGGGGCCGCTCGCGCTCAACACAAAGTTGTGGACTCGCACTGATCACGGCTTGTTGTCCATCGCTCGATTGAAGCAGGGCGTAACTCTCGAACAAGCGCAAGCCGAGATGATTCAAATCGCCTCGAACATCGAAGCGCAAAACCCGGTCACTAACGAAGGCTTGAGTGTGAGCCTCGCAAGTCTGCGCGCGGGGTTGGTGGGCGACTACAAGAAAGCCCTGTTGATTCTGCTCGGCGTAGTCGCGTTTGTGTTGTTGATCGCCTGTGTGAATGTCGCCAACCTGTTGCTCGCTCGCGGGGCGGCGCGCCAAAAAGAGATTGCGATTCGCGCGGCGCTTGGAGCGAATCGCAAGCGTATCTTCCGGCAACTGCTGACCGAGAGTTTATTGCTTGGTTTGATAAGCGGCGCGCTCGGGTTGATGCTGGCGTTGTGGGGAATGGACCTGCTGCTCACCGCAATTCCTATCGACATTCCTTTCTGGATGAAGTTCGATCTCGACGGCCGAGTGCTGGGCTTCACCGCCGCGTGCTCGCTTTTGACGGGCTTTGTGTTCGGGACAGCTCCTGCGCTCGAAGCTTCGAATCCCGATTTGAACGAGACACTCAAAGAAGGCGGGCGAAGCGGAGCGGGCGGCGGCCGTCATCGACTTCGAAGCCTGCTCGTAGTCGCTGAGATCGCGCTGTCGCTCGTGCTGCTGGTTGGCGCGGGATTGATGATGCGGAGTTTCATGAGCTTGCAGCAGGTCAACGCCGGGTTCAATCCCGACTCTGTTTTGACGGCTTACATCGCGTTGCCGGGCGCGAAGTATCGGCCGCCTGAAAAGCGCGCCGCATTTTTCAGTCAATTGCTCGAAAGTGTGCGAGCGATACCGGGTGTTCAACACGCGGGCAGCAATTCGGGTTTGCCGTTAGGCGGAAACAACTGGGGTCGCAGCCTGACCGTCGAAGGTTATCCGGTGTTGTCGGTCGGCGAAGCGCCTGCGATCAACCATTGCGTGATCAGCCCTGATTATTTCGCCGCGATGGGCATTCCGATCTTGAAGGGTCGTGACTTCGATGAAAGAGATACCCGCGAAGCCCAGAAGGTCACGATCATCGACGAGCGGCTCGCGCGCGAGTACTGGCCCAACGAAGACCCGATTGGCAAACGAATTCGGTTCGGACCGCCCGAAGACAACGAGCCGTGGCATACCATCGTCGGCGTCGTTCGCGAAGTGAAGCACGATCGCCTGGACGCTTCGACTCGGATGTCCGTTTATCTGCCTTTTGCGCAGATGCCGATTGGCGGGTCGAGTCTTGCGATACGATCGGCGGGACGGCCCGAAAACATAACTGGCGCTGTGCGCGCTCAATTGAGGGAACTCGACCCGGATCTGCCTCTCACACAGGTAAGGCCGATGACCGAAGTCGTCGCCAGATCGGTGTGGCAGCCTCGTCTGTACACGGCGCTGTTTGGTGTGTTTGCGGCGGTGGCGTTGATACTGGCGACGGTTGGAATCTACGGTGTGATGTCTTACGCGGTGACTCAACGCACGCGCGAGATCGGGCTTCGGATGGCGTTGGGCGCGCAGAAGCAAGACGTGTTGAAGCTCGTGGTGGGACACGGAGTGTTGATCACAGCGATCGGCATCGGAGCGGGGCTCGCGGCGGCGATCGGGTTGACTCGATTGATGTCGAGTCTGCTGTTCGGAGTTAGTGCTACTGATCCGATCACGTTCGCGGCGGTTTCGGTGGTGCTGGCGGGGGTGGCTCTGGGAGCCTGTTTCGTGCCTGCAATGCGAGCGGCGAAGGTGGATCCGATGGTGGCGCTGAGATACGAATAGGTTTCGGGTTCAGGGTTCAGGGTTTCTGGTTTCGGGTTTCGGGTTCCGGCTTTTAGGGTTCCTAGTTTCCAGGTTCGGGTTGGAACTCTGAACCCTGAACGCTGAACCCTGAACCCTGAAACCGGAACTCTGAACCCTGAACCCTGAACCTGAACCCTCAACTCTGAACCCTTAACCCGAACGGAGCAATCATGGAAACGTTGCTGCATGACACCCGCTACGGCGTTCGAATGATGCGCAAGAGCCCGATGGTCACGTTGGTGGCGGTGATCTCGCTGGCCCTGGGCATCAGCGCCAACACAGTAATCTTCAGCGTCGTCAATACAATCCTTTTGAAGTCGCTCCCGTTTCATGAGCCCGATCGCATCGCCCTGATTTGGGGCAACATTCCCGCTGAAGGCAAGGATCGCAGCCAGGTCTCGGCAACGGACGTTGATGATTGGCGGAATCAGAATTCCGTCTTTGAAGATGTCACTACGTACGGCGGCTGGAGCGCGACGCTGCTCGGTGAAGGCGAGGCCGAACGCATTCAGGGCCTGCAGGTAGGCGACGGCTATTTCTCGATCATGAAAGCGACGCCGCTCATCGGCCGCGTGTTTTTGCCGGAAGAACAGGAGGACGGCAAGGATCAAGTCATCGTGCTGGGGTACGGGTTATGGCAGCGGCGCTTCGCGGGTGACCCGAACGTTGTCGGGCAGAAGGTCAATCTTAGCGGCAAACCTTACGAAGTCGTCGGGGTCCTTCCCGCCGAGTTTCAGCCACTGCCGAAAAGCCTGGTGGATCCGCGCGGCGAATTCTACAGACCGGTGGCCGAGCCGCACGATGAGAACGAACGTTCAGCGCGTCACCTGCGGGCTCTCGCGCGTCTTAAGCCGGGCGTCACTCTTGCGCAGGCGCAGGCGGATATGAATGTCATCGCCGGCCGTATTGAACAAGAACATCCGAGGCACAATACAGGTTATGGAGTGCGCCTCGCGACGCTCACTGAAGACACTGTTGGCGGGCTGCGACCGACTCTGTTGACCTTGTTCGGCGCGGTCGCTTTTGTGTTGTTGATTGCCTGTGCGAATGTTGGCAACCTGCTGCTTGTGCGCTCGGCGGCGCGCCAAAAAGAAGTCGCCATTCGTTGCGCGTTGGGAGCCTCACGATTCCGACTGGCGCGCCAGTTCCTGACAGAAAGCAATGCTTGCGATCTTGGGCGGAGTGCTCGGTTTATTGCTGGCGCTCTGGGGTGTGAGCTTCGTGGAGTCAATCGGGTCGCAAGTCACGCCGCTGCTGACAGGGATCAGGATCGATGTGCGTGTGCTTGGTTTCACTCTGATTACTTCGATTGTGACTGGCATTGTTTTCGGACTCGCACCGGCGATCAAGGCTTCAAAGCCGGGTCTCAACGAAACGCTGAAAGAAGGTGGCCGAAGTTCCGGCGCGCAAGCCATTCACAATCGCTTACGCAGCGTGCTGGTGATGAGCGAAGTTGCAATGGCGTTGGTGCTGTTGATTTCGGCCGGTCTGCTTATCAAGAGCGTGATGCGTTTGCGCAACGTGAATCCGGGTTTCGCCACTGAACAGAGATTGACGATGAACATAACCGTGCCCCGCGCGAAGTATCCGAACTCGCAACAGTGGGTTTCCTTTTACGATCAACTCAGCGAGCGGCTCGAGGCTCGGCCGGGAATCGAATCGGCGGGCTTCACCAGCGTCCTTCCGTTGAGCGGCAACTTCGACGGCCGCGGGCTCGCCGTCGAGGATCATCCGAAACCGGAAGGCGAAGAGTTTGACGTTGACCTGTACATCGTCACTCCCGGTTATGCGAAGACGATGGCGATTCAACTCCTGCAAGGCCGCGCGCTGAATGAGCAGGACATCGAGACTACGCCGCTGGTGGCGCTGATAAACGAGACGATGGCGCGCGAGATGTGGCCCGGACAGAATCCGATCGGGAAACGAATCAAGTTTCCCGGCTCGGCGAAAAATCCGCAGCCGTGGCGCATCGTCACCGGCGTCGTCCGCGACGTCAAACAGTATGCGCTCGATAGAAAAGAGCCGATGCAGATCTATCTTCCCGAAGCGCAGTTTCCCACATCGTTCATGACACTCGTGGTTCATACGTCGGGCGATCCGCGGCGCCTGATTGCGGCTGTTCGAAACACAGTCTACGAAATGGACAAGGACCAGGCGGTTTACAACATCGCGACGATGGAAGAATTGCTCGCCGATTCGATCTCACTGCGTCGCTTTTCGATGTTGTTGCTCATGATCTTTGCGGGCGTCGCGTTGTTGCTTGCGGGCATAGGAATCTACGGCGTGATTTCTTATTCCGTGGCGCAGCGAACTCACGAGATCGGGGTGAGGCTCGCTTTGGGCGCAAGACGCGTAGACATTATCCGGCTGGTTGTGGGTCAGGGTATGGCGATGACTCTCGGAGGCGCCGGCATAGGACTGGTGGCTACGTTTGCGCTGACCCGGCTGTTGGAAGGCCTGCTGTTCAATGTGACCGCTACTGATCCCGTGACTATCGTCAGTATCACTGCGATTCTGACGATTGTGGCTCTGGGAGCCTGTTTCGTGCCAGCGCGCCGCGCTGCAAGAGTCGATCCGATGGTGTCGCTTAGATACGAGTAGTATCTTGTTTCCGGTTCCGTGGATGATCTGGCGCGATCGCGAATGAAGACGAGTCAGAAACCATGGAACTAAGAGCCAGTTAGGTTGTGAAACCAAACCGGAGGAAAAAGCGATGAGTCCAACAGGATGGATTGAGAATCGGGCGGCTGAGTGCCGCTATGCGTTTCGAATGATTCGCAAGACTCCCGCCACCACTGCGATGGCCGTCATCTCATTGGCGCTTGGCATCGGGGCGAACACCGCGATCTTCTCGCTTGTGGACGCGATGCTTCTGAAACTTCTTCCGGTCAAGTCGCCGCGTGAGCTCTATCTTGTGGCGGCCAACCCGGCGCGGCCAAACACGAGTTGGAATTATCCGGACTATGTCGCGTTTCGCGATAACAACAGCGGCTTCTCAGGATTGGCAGCGTACGGGGGTGGAGGCCAACCGCTTGGAATGCAACTGGACGGGGCCGGCGCGGCTGATACGACCGAGCTTGCTAACACTGCTTCGGTTTCTGGGAATTACTTTGAGGTGCTTGGAGTCGAGCCGGCGGCTGGCCGGCTGATCGAGCCGGAAGATGACCGGGCGCCGGGCGCGTCGCCGTATGCGGTATTGAGCTATGACTATTGGCGCGCGCGGTTTGGTGGTGATCCCGCGGTAGTGGGCCGGACGGTCCGGCTGAACGGTTATCCCTTCACGATCATCGGCGTGTCACGGCAGGGATTTCGAGGCGCCGATGTGACCTCGAACCCAAATGTCTTCATTCCGATAATGATGCGCAGCCAGGTGTTCGGTGTTCCATTCGCCGTGTGGAATAGTCGGCACTATTGGTGGATGCAGGTGATCGGACGCCTCAAGCCGGGCGCGAGCGTTCAGCAGACAGAGGCCGAGTTGTTTGCCTTGTACCAGAGTCAGGAGGAGGGTGAGCGCCAGTCCGTCAAAGATCCGCGCTTCGTCAACCGCGCGCAACCAATCTTATTGATGCCCGCGGCGCGAGGCTATTCATATGTGCGGAACCGGCTCGAGCGTCCGTTGATCATCCTGATGATTGTTGTCGGACTCGTTCTGCTGATTGCGTGCGCGAACGTCGCAAATCTGATGCTCGCAAGAGGGGCGTCGCGTTATCGAGAAATGGCGGTGCGGCTTGCCGTCGGCGCGAGCAGGTGGCAGCTAACATCTCAGCTCCTGGTCGAAAGCATGGTGATCGCGCTTCTGGGCGGAGTGGCCGGGTTGGGCTTTGCGTTTCTCGGCGTACGGGTCCTGCTCAAATATCTGCCGCAGACAGGATGGGGCCAGGCAACGTTGAATGTCACCCCGGACCTTCGCTTGCTGGGTTTCACGCTTGGCGTGTCGTTGATAACCGGCGTGCTGTACGGGATCGCCCCCGCCCTCAAGAGCAGCAAGGTCGATCTCATTCACGCGCTCAAGGAAGACTCGGCGGCGGCCACGGGCGCGTCGCGTCTGTCGCTCACCAATGTGCTTGTGGTGACGCAGGTGGCTCTGTCGGTGGTGTTAGTCATTGGCACAGGTTTGTTTGTACGAAGCCTCTCAAATCTGCGCGGCATCGAATCCGGCTTTCGGGCTGACAACACGCTGGTCGTAAACGTAGATCCGAGCCGCAACGGATACAAGGGTCAGCGGCTGCGCGATTTTTATGAGCGATTGAGGCCCAGCGTTGAATTACTGCCCGGCGTTCAGTCGGTCAGCCTTGCATCGATCACACCACTCGGAGGGTCGCGGTGGAACGGCGATGTCAGCATCGAAGGTTATCAATGGAAGGACGACGAGAAGAAGTACGTCGATATGAACGCCGTCGGACCGAGGTATTTTGAAACCGTGGGCATCCAGCTAATCGACGGCCGCGAGTTCCGCGATGAAGACAATTCAGCGTATTCGATGGATCCGCCAGAGAGGACCAGCAGGGGAGAGGAGTACGCCGAGCCGCCGGGCCCGCGAGTTGCGATCGTCAACGAAACCTTCGCCAAGCGATTCTTCGAAGGGCGCAACGCGATCGGAATGCATTTCTGCAGCGACGATCAGTACAAACCGGATCGCGCGTACGAAATAGTGGGAGTCGTAAAGGACGCGCACTATTTCGGGTTGCGTGAGGCGCTCGAACCAATGATCTATTTTGCGGTATGGCGGACTCAGGCTAGCTCGCGGTCGATCTGCATCCGCACGAGCCGCGACTCCTCGGAACTGGCTGCGGCGATCGGGCGGGAAGTGAGCGCGATCGACCCGGGCATACCGGTCCTCAGTATGAAAACGATGAATCAGCAAATCGACAACGATATTCTTGTCGATCGATTGATCGCTACGCTGTCGAGCTTTTTCGGATTGCTGGCATTGCTGCTTGCGGGAGTCGGGCTCTACGGCGTGATCTCGTACGGAGTCACGCGGCGGACGCGAGAGATCGGAATACGGATGGCGCTCGGAGCCGAGCGATCGTCGGTGTTGTGGCTGGTGATGCGTAGAGCGGCGGCCTTTCTTCTGATCGGCGGCGCGATCGGCGTGCCGGCGGCGCTGTGGATCACGCGTCTCGTGAAGAGTCTGCTCTACGGAATCAGCAATCAGGATCCGATTACCGTTGTGATAGCAATGTTGACTCTTGTGGCGGTGGCGGCGTTGGCAAGTTTCCTGCCCGCGCGCAGAGCCACGAAAGTCGATCCGATGGTGGCGCTGAGGTACGAATAGGTTTCTGGTTTCTAGTTTCTGGTTGCTGGTTGGGGCGTATCTGGGATCTGTTAAGAACGAGAACTAGAAACCAGAAACAAGAAACCAGAAACTAGAAATTAGAAACTGAAACCAGAAACCAAGGATAAACGATGGACACCTTATTTCAAGATCTGCGATTCGGCATTCGATTGTTGTTGAAGAATCCGGGCTTCTCCGGTGTGGCCGTTCTCGCGCTGGCTTTGGGAATTGGAGCGAACACCGCGATCTTCAGCGTGGTCAACTCGGTTCTGCTTCGGCCGCTGCCTTATGCTGAACCAGATCGGCTGTTTGAGCTTCGCGAAGTAAAGCTCCCCGAGCACCCGGATTTTCCGGTTACGCCGGCGACTTTTCTCGATTGGCAAAACCAGAGCGCGACGTTCGCGCAAATCGGCGCGTATCTCCCGACAAGCGTGAACGTAAGCGGCGCAACCAATCCCGAGCGATTGCGCGCGGCCCAATTATCGGCGGGCTTCATCGGTATGCTCGGTGTTAATCCGGCCCGCGGCCGTGATTTCCTTCCTGAAGAAGATCAACCCGGACAGAACTCCGTTGCAATCATCAGTCATCGCTTATGGCAGCGGCAGTTCGCTGCTGACCCCGAGGTGCTTAGTCGCACGATCAAACTGAATGACAAAGTTTACACAATCGTTGGAGTGATGCCGCCGAAGTTTGCTTATCCCGAAACTGACACGGACATTTGGATACCGATGGCGTTCGATGCCGACGATCGCCAGGCTTACGGCGCGCATTATCTGTCGGTGCTCGGTCGGTTGAATCCGGGCGCTACGATCGAACAAGCCCGCGCGGATATGAGCGGCATCGCCGAGAGCCTGGCCGAACAGCATCCTGATATGAAGCGAGGCTGGACAGTCAATGTTGTTTCGATGCTCGACTACGCGGTGTCCGACACAAGGCCGGCGCTGCTGGTGTTGCTTGGCGCGGTCGCTTTCGTTTTGTTGATTGCTTGCGCCAATGTTGCAAACTTGATGCTCGCGCGAGGCGCGGGTCGGCAGAAGGAAATCGCGATTCGCACTGCTCTTGGTTCGAGCCGCTGGCGCATCGCTCGGCAGTTGCTTACGGAAAGCGTCTTGTTGGCTGTGGTCGGTGGAGCAGCAGGGCTGTTGCTTGCCGTTTGGGGTGTCGCGGCGCTGCTCGCAGTCGCGCCCAAGGATCTCCCGCGGTTGAATGATGTTTCGATCGACACTCGGGTCCTTCTGTTCACTATTGGCATCACCCTTCTGACGGGATTGGTGTTTGGTTTGATACCGGCGCTTCAAACATCGAAGCCGGATTTGAACAAGGCGCTCAAGGAAACGGGGCGCGGTGTGAGCGAGGGAATACAGCGTCATCGACTTCGAAACGCGCTGGTCGTAGCGGAGCTCGCGCTTTCGCTTATGCTCTTGATTGGCGGTGGCTTGCTGATCCGCAGCTTCTGGCGATTGCAGCACGTCAATCCGGGGTTCAACACTGCGAGCGCGTTGACGATTCCAATCGCGCTGCCGCGAATGAAGTATGCAAAGCCATCTCAGAAGAACGCGTTCTTCTCGGCGCTCGTTGATAAGGTTTCACAGCTTCCTGGCGCGGAAACGGTTGCGATCGGGAACGTCCTGCCCATCGTCAATGACTTTATTCTGGGCGTTGTGGTCGAGGGCGAACAACCTGCTCTCGATACGGAACGGCCAAAGACGCGGTACTCAGCGGTGTCGCCCGGCTACTTCAAAGCAATGGGGATTCCCGTGATCGCCGGCCGAACCTTCACCCAATTCGACAAGGCGGACGCGAAGCGAGTAGTTGTGATCAATCAGACTATGGCGGCTCGGCTGTTTCCGAATGGGGACGCCATCGGAAAGCGCATACACATTACTATGGGCGAGCAGGTCTTTCGCGAGATCGTCGGGATCGTTGGCGACGTGAAGCACAAAGGCCTGGACAAGGCGACCTTATCGCAGACCTACGAACCATTCGCGCAAGAGCCCTCGAGTTCCGCGAATCTGGTCGTACGAACCAGTGTGCCGCCTGCGAGCCTGGTCGGTGCGATTCGAAGCGAGGTTCTGTCTTTGGATCGTGACCAGCCGATTGGCGAGGTCAAAACACTCGATCAGATTGTGAGCGAGTCGGTAGGGCAACAACGTTTCACCATGATTCTGATGTGTACGTTTGCTGCTGTAGCTTTTGTGCTGGCGGCGGTGGGGCTCTACGGTGTGATGAGCTACTCGGTCGCGCAACGCACTCACGAAATCGGCGTGCGAATGGCCCTTGGAGCCAAACAAACGGACGTTCTGAGGATGGTGGTGAGGCAAGTGGCCGGGCTTACACTGGGCGGCATCGCGCTGGGTCTTGGCGCGGCGTTCGCGGTCACTCGATTGATGGCGAAACTGTTGTTCGAAGTCAATGCTGTTGACCCGCTGACGTTCGCCGCTGTCGCTGTTTTTCTTGCGGCCGTCGCGATGGCGGCGAGTTTTATTCCCGCGCGCCGCGCAACGAAGGTCGATCCGATGGTCGCGCTGAGGTATGAATAGGTTCAGGGTTCAGGGTTCCGAGTTGGAAGTCTGAACTAGAAACCCTGAACCCTGAACCCTGAACCGTGAACCCTGAATCCTGAATAAGGATCGCGTCAGCCCATCTTTGCCTTCAACGCCGCCAAAAAGTTTCGAACTTTTACCGTGGTTGGATGATCGCTGCCCAGGAACTTCAAGAAGATCTGCAACGCACGCTCGTAGCATTGACGCGCGCCGTCCGGATCATCGAGAGCTTCCATTAGAGTACCCAGCCACCAAACACTCACCGCGACATTCGGATGTTCAAGGCCGAAGGCGGCTTCTCGAATGCGTAGCGCTCGTTCGAAAGATACGCGAGCGCCCTCTAAGTCACCGAGAGCTTGAAGCACACCGCCTAGATTGTTGACGTGGGTCGCCACGATGGGATGGTCGGGACCGTAGGCAGCTTCCTCAATCCGCAGCGCACGTTCGTAGCATCGGCGAGCCTCCTCCAGTTCGCCGAGGTTTTTCAGCACAAGTCCCAGATTGTTGACGTCTCGCGCAACGTTGGGATGGTCTGGGCCGAAGGCAGCTTCATCAACCCGCAGCGCGCGTTCGTAGCATTGGCGAGCCTCCACCAGTTCGCCGAGGCCTCGCAGCACTTCGCCCAGATTGTTGACGTAGGTCGCCACTGTGGTATGGTCAGCCCCGAGAGAGGCCTCACCAATCCGCAGCGCGCGCTCGAAACATTGCCGAGCCTGCGCCAGTTCGCCGAGGTCTTGAAGCACAAGGCCCAGATTGTTGACGTCTGTCGCAACTTCTGGATGGTCTGGACCGTAGGCAGCTTCATCAATCCGCAGCGCACGCTCGTAGCATTGCCGAGCCTGCGCCAGTTCGCCGAGGTCTTGCAGGACAAGGCCGAGATTGTTGACATCAGTCGCCACGTCGGGATGGTCGGGGCCGTAAGCAGCTTCATCAATTCGCAGCGCGCGCTCGTGTGCCTGCTTTCCTTCGGCGTACTGCGCGCGGCCACGAAAGTACAACCCCGCCTGATTCAACAGCCGGCCCGTGGCTTCGGGCGCAAGTTCCAGGCTTTCACCGAATCCAGCCGCGGCCAGCGCGTGCGCTAATAGCCGACCACACACCGCCCACGTTCGCACATCATCGCTCTCCTTTGGGAAAGCGGCATTCACTACTCGCACTGAAGCCTCGGCCCACTTCTTTCGCTCATCATCCGCAAGCCGGTCGCAGGCCACAATCTGAACCAGCCGGTGAACCGACAGACCGTCCTCGCTCCTTTCCAGCAGCGAGTAGCGCCGAAGCGCCGCGATCGCATCGTCAAGCAGCATCTCATCCGCAACGACTTCGGCAAGAGTTTCTGGCAAATGTTTTGCTCCGTCCCGCAAGATCGAAAGCGGAATGTCATCAGGCGCGAGAAAGGTGCACAGGTTCAGCAACGCGGCCGCGGCCGGCGATTGTTCTTCGACTTCGCGAAATGAAATCTGCCACGTCGTGGCGACCGTATCTGGATAACCGGCAGGCTGTCCCCCGCGCAGCAACTCCGCACGGCGTCTCTCAAAAAGCGACAGGTATTCCGCAAGCGGCTTGCTGTTGGTCTCGATGTACGCCCCGGCCTGCTCCAACGCGAGCGGCAAATCGCCGAGCTGCTCCGCGAGCTTGCCCGCCGCGCTCTCATCGTTCTGCCCGGTGCGTTCGAGTAGGAACTTGATCGAGTCCTCGCGACGCAGCTCTTTCACTTCGAAGGGCCTGGCCACGTTGCCCCAGATCGGATCACGCGAAGTGATCAGCACGTGACCGGCCGGGTTCTGCGGCAGATACTCGCGCACATCCTGAGCCTTGCGCGCGTTGTCAAAGACGAGCAGCCAACCTCCGTTGTGATTGAGCCACGCTCGCACGGCGGCCACTATCACCGGCTGCTCTCTTTCATGTTTCTGCGGCAGGTCGAGCGCCGCCGCGAGCAACCCGTAATCCGACGCAAGCGTCGCCGGCTCTTCCGACTTGATCCACCAGACCAGGTCATAATCCGCCGCGTGCCGGTAAGCGTACTCGGCCGCAAGCTGAGTCTTGCCTACGCCGCCAAGCCCGTGAACCGCAGTCAGCGCCGCCGCTTTTTCTGAAGTCAGCGTGTCGCGAATTCGATCGAGCAGATCGTCTCGCCCGACGAAGTTGAGATTGCGCGGCTGCGGAACATTCCAGATCGCCGGCAACCCGGGAAAGCGCGGCTGCTCGGCTACTACTCGCTCAGCTACAACTGGCGGCGGAAAAGCAGGCTGCTCCTCCGGTTTGCGGCGTCCTGTCTTGACGCCCGCCAGCAGAGTCTCTTTCGCCTGCTCTTCTTTCTTGCCGGCAAGATCGATGTACGCGCGCGAGCTGAGCAAGCCTTTGACGTCAAAATCAACAACTCGCACCGGCAGGAGTTTGTCTTCCGCAAACGCCGCGCTCCATTCCGCCTCGGTGAATCGCGATTCGAAGTACCTCGGCGTAAGAACGGCGAGCGTTCGATCGGATTCCTTCAACACCCGGTTCATCCGCGCAATGAAGTCATCGCCGGAATCAAAATCCCATGCCTGAAGCTCAACCGAGTACTCTGCATCTTCCAACTGCCAGGCGATCCACTCCGCCCAGTGGCGATCCGCGCTCGTGTAGCTGATGAAGAAGTCTTTCACTGCATCGACCTGCTTTGACCGGCATAGGGCTCAGGTTTGTGGACGAGGCCACACGGAATATATATCACGATGCCGAGCGCGCGTCGCTGTTGCTTGCGGTAAGAAAACAAGCGACCACGCAGGCTGATCTTAAGAATCCCCACTGAGGTTGGGCGTATTGCCGAAGTTTTCACACCGCCCGGTGAGAGTTGGCTCCCCGACACAACTCCTGATTCGCGGTTGCGGGAATCGTCGATCCCGAAAGCGGCCAATAAATGAAACACGGGAAGCGGAGGTTTGAGTCCAAACCACGCCTGTTCAACAACCTGCGAATGCCAGCGAAATGGCACGCCGATTGGTAAAAGAGCAAGGCGCAATGACTATCGGTCCGAGGGCGTGTCCGTGCGCCAGCTCGCGCGGAGGTACGAATGATTTCCAAATTTTCGATCTTCGATTGGCGATTGCCGATTAATGATTGTCTAATCGGCAATCGGCAATCGGCAATCGGAAATCTCCCTGGAGGTGACTCATGATCTGGATGATTTGCGTGGTGCTCCTAACGGTTCTGCCATCGGCTTCCACGGATGAATGGACGAAGAGTTTCAACCTGGAGCACGCGGCCAAGCTGCGCGTCGAAACCAGCGACGCGAATATTCGCGTGACAGCCTGGGACGGCGCGACCGTCGAGGCGCGAATCACAACGAAGGGGTGGAAGATCGGAGGCGACGGCATCAACATCGTTGACCGCCAGACCGCCGATCAGATCGATATTGAAGTCCGCTTCCCGCATCACGTGTTCCAGGTGAATTGGGGAAACCGCCGCGTCGACATCGAGATCAAAGTGCCGCGCACGGCCGATCTCGATTTGCATACCGGCGACGGGAACGTCGACGTGCAGGGCGTGAAAGGAGCAATCCTTTTGCGAAGCGGCGACGGCAACCTGACGCTGTCGGAGTTGCAGGGAACGCTGAAGGCTCACACCGGTGACGGCAATATCGATGT
>Ga0134122_10001909_pt1 | contig 15197 bp, 12 predicted proteins | sample KB302_FD_96461 | JGI IMG/M metagenome (GOLD analysis project Ga0134122, IMG submission 96461) | Terrestrial soil microbial communities without Nitrogen fertilizer from Kellogg Biological Station, Michigan, USA - KB3-0-2 | ecosystem: Environmental > Terrestrial > Soil > Unclassified ... | reverse complement strand
CGGCGGATCGCCCTCACGCAATTGGAATGAAAACAACCGGTCCGAGACCAGACGGCCGTTCACCTGCTCCGCCGGCCAAGTTGCCCAGAGGCCGAAGACGGCGATGCTCCGCCCGGCGTCCGACGCCATATTCCAGATCGCCGGCACCCGACGCTCGACCGATGTGATCGGCTCGCGTTGGCCCGTTGCGGGAGAAAAACGGGTGAAGTCGAGCACGCAATGAGCGAGCGGCGAGACTCCCGTCATCATGGTGGTCCAAAGCAGAGGAGAGAGGGGAGGCTGCTCGGTTTCCAGGATTCCCGAGCGCCCTTCCCGCAACAGCCGCGCGAGATTCGGCATCGTGCCGTCCGCCGCGAATTGGTCGAGCTGCTGCCAGTCCGCGCCATCGAGGCCGACGAATAGAACCCTCGGGCGGACAGGAGCGGCTTCCCGGCCGCAAGCGGCCAGCAGGACCACGGCGAGCAGCGTGAGCGGGCCCAGCGATCCGGTACGGATCACGGATTCTGTTCTTTCAGCACCGCGCGAAGGATCGCATTGAGAAGAATCCCCAAGGTGATCGCCAAAACCACCCCATTGCCGAGGAACAGCTTGGCGATCGGCGGGAGCGCCGCGAACCAATCCTTTTGCGCGGTGGCGACGACCGGCAGCGTGAGCGCCGCGCTCAAGGAAATCGCGGTGGTCAGCAGGTAGGCCTCGTCCTTTTGGCCGGAAGCGAGAAGGCGCAGCCCGGCGGTCGCGATCATGCCGCAGATGACCAAAAAGACGGCGCCCACGATCGGCCGGGGGATCAGGACGAGGAGCGTGCCGAGCTTCGGCGAGAGGCCGTAGAGCAGGAGCAGCAGGGCGGCCACTTGAATGACGCGGCGGCTTGCGACGCGGGTGGTCGCGATGACTCCCGTGTTCTGGGCGTAGGTGGTGAGCGGCAGGGCGCCGAAGAAGGGGCCGATCGCCGAGGCGATCCCTTCGACCGTGATGCCGCGGTGGATATGGCGCATCCGGTAAACCGTTCCGGAGACGGCGCAGGTTCCGGCGTAATCTCCGATCGATTCGGCGATCGAGCCGACGTAGCCGATCACCACTCCGATCACCGCGCCGGCCGCGAGGTTCCAGCCGAGCCAGGGCGCGCCGAACGCGAACAGCTTGGGGAGAGCGATCCAAGGCGCCTCGCGGAGCGCGGAGAAATGGGCCAGCCCCAGCAGGCTGGCGACCAGGACACCCCAGAACAGCAAGGAAAAGAGCAGCGCGCCACGGGCGAGCAAGCCGAGCCGGAAGCGGTGGCCGATGACAGTCAGCAGAACGATCGAGAGCGCGGTCGCTCCGGCGAGGCCGAGCATCTCGGGTCGCGGGTCCATGAACAGCCAGCCGCCCGCCACCCGCGCGAGCGATACGCCGATGGTGAGCACGACGATGCCGCAGACGTAGGGCGGCAGAAAGCGGCGCAGGGAGGAGAGGATGCCGCTCATCCCCACGACGGTCTCGAACAGGCCGCCGATGAAGCCCGCCATCCACATCGCCGGGGCGCCGAAAATCGCGCCCGCCGTGGCCATCGCTCCGGTATCGGTCGCGGACGGCCCGAGGATCGCGGGGAGCCGGTTGCCCCAGGTGGCGTTGGCGAACGTCGCGATGCCCATCAGCGTCAGACAGGCCGAGATCATCGCCGCGGTTTGCGCGACGCCGTAGCCGACCGCCCCGGCGACCAGGATCGGCAGAACGTAGGGCGAGACATCGACCAGGGTGTGCTGCCAGGCGTAGAGCAGCGTCTCGGGCCAAGGAGGTACGTCTTCGATCCCGTAGTGGGGGGTGATGACTTCGAGGTCTTCCGCCCAGACCCGTTCGTCCCCGAGGTCACCCGAAATCTTCGCTTCCATGGCCCCACCTCGCGCTGTTTGCGGCAGATTGCGCCAGTCTAGATTAACCTTCCGCCGCCATGGGACGGGAAGAGCGCAAAGGGCCGCCGGGGCCGACCGATCCGGACGCCGGGATCTATCAGGGGCGGTCGATCGCCCGCCGATTCGTTTCGCCGGATGGACTGATCGTCCTGGTCGGCAAGACCGCAGAGGACAACGACGTCCTGTCGCTTAAAGTAGGAAGCCCGCGCGATTTCTGGTTTCACGTCGCGGGCGACCCGGGCTCGCATGTGGTGGTGAGGAACCCCGAGAACCTCCCACGCCTGTCGCGCGAGACGATGCAGTTCGCGGCGGGCCTGGCGGCCGGATATTCGAAGGCGCGGAAGGGTGGCCGGGTCGCCGTCCACTGGACGACCTGCGACGAGGTGAGCAAGCCGCGCGGGCTCCCACCCGGGAAGGTGCAGCTCGGCCGCTACGACACGGTGCAGGCGGCGCCGATCCGCGGTGAGGGTTCCTAGCGCCCGCCCCCACCTGCCCGGACTGCCCATTTTGCCGGGGTACATTTGCCCGGGCCGTCTGGTAGGTTCCGCGCCCTAATGAGCCGACCGAAAATTGCGCTGGTCCTTTCTGTCCTTTTCAGCTTGATCGCTTTCCGGGTGCTCGCCGCTCCTCCGGCCACAACCCCCGCCGCCAAAGCGGCTCCGGCGCAGATCTCGGCGCCGTCCGATGTCGCCGCTCCTCCGGCGGATGCCGAAACGACCGCTTCGGGCCTCGCTTCGAAAGTCATCCAGGCCGGCACCGGCACGATGCATCCCGAGCTGACCGACTCGGTGAAGGTGCATTACACCGGCTGGACCGTCGATGGGAAAATGTTCGATTCCTCGGTCGCCCGCAACCGGCCGATCGTCTTTCCTTTGAACGCGGTGATCCCCGGCTGGCGCGAAGGCGTGCAGCTGATGGTCAAAGGGGAGAAGCGCCGGCTCTGGATTCCCGCGAAGCTCGCCTACGAGGGAGTGGCCGATCGGCCGCAGGGGATGCTGGTGTTCGACGTCGAGCTGCTCGACGTCCTCCGCGTTCCGCCGACTCCGCCGGACGTCGCGGCGCCGCCCGCCGACGCGCAAAAAAGCTCCTCCGGCCTCGCTTGGAAAGTGCTCACTCCCGGCACCGGCACGCGCAAGCCGGCCGCGCAGAGCATCGTGCGCGTTCATTACACGGGCTGGACGGTGGACGGCAAAAGGTTCGATTCCTCGCTGGCCAAGGGCACGCCCGCGGTGTTCAAGCTGACCGAAGTGATTCCGGGTTGGACCGAAGGTTTGCAGCTCATGACCGAAGGCGAAGCCCGCCGTTTCTGGATTCCCAAGTCGCTCGCGTATCGCGGTTCGCCGGGCAAGCCGGAGGGCATGCTGGTCTTCGACATCGAGCTGATCGAGATCACGAAACTCTGAGCCGAACGCGGTTCCGAGCGCCCCGCAAGAAGCGACTGCACAGTTTGTTGTACAATCGGATGCAAATTCGCCGGCCCTAGGGCCTTTCCTGCGATCGTAGTAAGGAATTGTGAAAGGTATCTTCGCATGAAAAGACCGACGTTGACCGGGATTCTGGTGCTCGCGGCTCTCGCCGCGGCTCCGCCGCTCAAAGCGGGCGAGTCCTTCATTCCCATTGCACGCAACAAGCCCAGCGGCGGCGGCACGAGCCGTACCCTCGTATTCGTCTCGAACCTTTCGACCACCGCGAAGACCTTCATCTCCCAGTTTCTCGTCGCCGGAACGGATGGGGTGGCCAATCCGGGCGAGTCGAGCACGCTCACCGTCGGCGCCGGCCAGACCGTCCAGTTGGCCACGAGCATTCCCTCGGGGTCGAGCGGCATGCTGCGCTTCGATGGCCCGTCGGACCTCCGGATCGACGCGCGATTGGAGACCACCAGCTCCCTGGGCGTGGTCCTGTCGGAAGCCCGGATTCCGGTCTTGAGCCCCGAGCGGGTCACGCCGGCTGGCGAGACCCTCTATCTTCAAGCCCTGGAGCGCAGAGCCGATGGCAAGCCGCTGACCGACTTCGGGATCGCGAACCTGACCCGCGAAGCGGCTTCCTGCACGGTCGCGGCGGTGCGGTCGAACGGCCAGTCGATCGGCTCGGCGGCGTCGTTCAGCTTGTTTCCCCTGTCGGTCCGCGAGTTTCCCGAGGTGTGGGTCACCCTCGGCGTACCCGAGATCGCCGACGCTCGAATCACCGTGTCGTGCAACAAACAGTTCAGCGCGTACGCGCTGGTGTTCGACGTCGGCGGGCCGCGGACCGCGGCGGTGACCCCCGGCGGCGTCCTGGACGGAACGCTGGAGCCGATCTTGCGCCCCGGCGAAGTGGAGTTCAATGCGCCGGGCGATTTCCTGATCGCGCGGGCCACCGACTCGTATCGCACCTACAACATCCCGCTCGTGCCGAACCTGGTGTACCAGAAGGCGACGGTCGATTTCGACATGTTCCTGAACAAGTTTCCGAACGGCTTCTACACCAGCGTCACCTCGATGCGACGCACGCATCGCGACCGGCATCAGCGGAAACTGTATTACGGCGTGCAGATCCGCAACGACAACAAGAAGACCAACCTGGACCTCGGCGACGAGGTGCTCGTCCGAAGCGGCGGCGGGGTGTGGAAGAAGGCGACCCAATACCACCTGAAGTTCGAGTACGACCTGACCGTGAACCGCGTGACCCTGACCGTAACGAAAGACGGTCAGCGAGTCTTCGCGGTGGACGGCCCACCCCAGACGCCCGAGCTGGTGGACAACGGCAACGCGATCAGCGTCGACTTCGGCCAGACCGGTATCGCCGACGGCGCCTACTTCCCGCCGATCAGCTGGGTCTATTCCAATTTGCAGGTCAAGTTCGAGCCGAAGGAGAACTGAGCCCATGCGACGCGCGAATCCGATTTGCCTGACCCCTCTGCGCCGGACCCTGCTGCTCGGCGCGGTCGCGCTCGGCGTCCTCCTGCCGCTGCCGGCCCTGGCCGGCGATGCGCTGATCCCGATCGCCTCGAACCAGACCGTGGGCGACACGCTTTATGTGACCAAGCTGTGGGTGACCAACCAGGGGGGTAGCGCCCGCCGCTTCACCACCACGTTCATCGCGGTCGAAGCGCTCGGCACCCAGGCGACCCCTTCGGGGCAGATCACCGTGGCGCCCCGCTCGACCATCCTGCTGACCAACGTCGCGCCGATGGGCCAGGCCGGCATGCTGCTCGTCTCGGGCGCGCCGCAGTTGGTGGTTTCCGCCCGCTTGGAGGCGTTCGGCCAAGGCGGCGCTCTGGGGTTGGCGAACCTGCAAGCGGTCACCGGCCGCCAGGTCTCGGTCGCCGACGCGACCGTCGTGCTCCAGGGTCTCGCCCGGCAGGCGGACGGCCTGGTGACCAGCATCCACGTCGCGAACGCCGCCGAACAGGCGGCAACCTGCGTGCTCAAAGCGTTCCGCAAGAACGGCCAGCAGATCGCCCAGAACATGACGATCACCAACAAGGCGCTCTCGCTGCGCAGCTTCGAGGATGCATTCAGCGTGCTCGGCGAGACCGAGCTGTCCGACGCCCGCTTCACCGTCTCCTGCAACAAGCCGTTCTACGCCTTCGCCCGGGTGCAGAAGCCCGGCACGGCCGAGCTGGAAGTCGTGTCCCCCTCGGCGACGGTCGGCCGGGCTGCTTCGCTCGCGAGCCTCGACACCGATCTGCCGCAGGGCGACGCCTATCCCGAGCCGGACGAGTCGGCTCTCGACGCCGCGAGCACGGAGCTTGCGCCGTCCGACGTGGCCGCCGACGGTACGTTCACGATGAACATTTCCGGCGAATTCCTGCGCGCCCGGCCGGTCTCGTCGTTCAAGCACTACACCTTGGCGCTGCGCCCAGGTTTGGAGTACGGCAAGGCGGAGGTCGAGTTCGACCTCGAGCTCGGCAAGTGGCGGACGCCGCTGTTTCACGGCATCATGGGCTTCAAGCGCTCCGATCCCGACCGGCGCCAGCGGGTGCTGTACACCGGCCTGATTTTGCGCGGCAGCAACGGTTTCAAGACCATCCTGGACATCGGCAAGGACCCGCGCACCGGAGAGGGCGAGCTGGTCAAGAGCAACACCGGGCCCTGGCGCGAGCGCGCCAAGTACCACCTCAAGTACACCTACGACACGGTGGCACGGCGCGTGACCCTCCAAGTCTGGCATGCCGCTCAGCTGGTCCAGACGCTGGCCGGGGAGATCAACAACCGAGATCTTCGGTCCCTTGGCGAAGGGCGCCAGGTGACTTTGGACTTCGGCATGACCGGCGTGGCCGACGGCGCCTACTTCCCGCCGGTCGGCTGGGTCTACTCGAACCTGAAGGTCACGGCGACGCCGAAGTAGGGTAACTCTCGACGTTCGAAACGGCCTTCACAGAACGGGCCTCAAGGAGTTTCCTTGAGGCCCGTTTGCTGGGTGAGAGAGGGCCTTAGTTCTAAGGCTTGAAGTAACCCGTGACCTTTAGGGTTGAAGGCGACCCACTGCGGGTAGTGCTGATCCTGCAGGACGAGTAGTTCGCTTCGTCCAGCGTGATCGAAGTAACCACGCCCGACGAGTTCTTGACAACTTTGGTTACCTTACCAACATGACCGTAGGGCGGAGCGATATTCATCACGGCGACCGCGCCGACTGAAGCGCTATAGCTGTTGATGATGTTTTTCTTGTCAGCGTAGGTGATCAGCCCATAGGGGAGCCTTGGGACCAAGCAGCGTGCGTACAGCACACAGTTGCACCGGTTAGTCGCGGTGTCACAAGGCGCGGCATTTCCCTCGATGCCTAGGCCTAGAGAGTCCGGCTGGTCGCCTAAGAGGTCTGTGGCGATCGGCCGGGCGGTTGAAAAGAGCACGAGGGCCTTCCCGGTATCCATCAACAAGCTGGTTTCCATTCGCCCGCCAACCACCGAGGTGAACAATACGGTTTCGAAGTCGCCGATGAAGGAGTTCTTCATCGAGCCCGACACCAGGTACTCGGTGTAGTTTGAAGCGATGAACTCCTCGAGGGAGGAGAAGTTCTCGGGACGTGGCAGTGTAGTTGCCGAAAACTGTTGCAAGGGAGCCTTTAGGTTCCCCTCTTCGGCGAGGATGGAGGAGGGGCCAAGCAAGACCCCTAAGAGTAACAACGCAAACAGCACACGATTCTTACCGGTGATTCTCATTTCGGTTCTCCAGTTGTGGTTGTGAGTTTCTTGAGCTTGACCCTGGAGCAACCGGAGAAGTACTCTTCCACGGGGCTCCAGCCTTACCGGGGCTGCTGTCCTGGTAGTTTCTCGGGGGCGACTCAAGGTTCCAGCTTCAGTCGCTCCCATCCTTCCTAGCTTCGCGGCCTCCCCACCTCCCTTCTTCTCTATTACCAGATGATGTGCACCCTAAACAGATTTTTCAGCCGTGTCAAGAGGTATTCAGTTCGATCTCGCTCAAATCGACTGAGATCGTCCTGCGTCACCTGGATGCCCAGCAGGGCGGTAAAGGGGCGGCATTGACGTGGGTGGTACTTGCCCAGTAAAGTTCAGTCCGGCGCCTGTTGTGCCAGCATAGGCTTTGGAGAAGGAGCTAGCTAGGCGGTCTCTTTGCGGGGATGCCTCTCTACGTATGCGACACAAGCAAGTACAGGCCAATCAGCAAGTACCTCCCCTCGACGTATCCCGAGAGAAACTCCAGCATTTTATAGCGATCATTACAAAAGAAGTCGAGGCTAGAGTCTACTTCCCTGCCTTGGAAGTCCTCTGGGGAAGAGTCGAATCTCCTGACGTTGCGAACTTCTGGCGTTACAAAGCAGGGCATCGTGACGGTTGCGCGAATATGGTTTTGAAGGGGGAGTCTCCTGAAGCATGCCTGGAAAATTTTTTCAAAGGGTTGGGCTCACTGTTTCGAAATCGGAGGGCCAAGCGCTCGCAAGCAAGTGAGCTCGAAGTCGATTTGGTTTTCGCGAAGACGATCGGGAATGCACTTAATGAAATTTGTTGCGCGATCGAATTAGGACTGCCCCCTCTTGTTAACCTCGGAGATCAACCAGTTCGCTCGACAGATGTACTTCGCCAGAAGCTAGTGAAAGATTTGTTTCAAGGCTTCTCCGATATCTGGACAGTTTCTGAAGGAAAATTTGACGTCAATCCGGGACGTATTCATAGTCAGATTGACCCGTCGGAGGCTGGAGATGAGAAGGACCAGAGAAGAGTACTAGTAGAACGGCTTGCAGCTGCCAGGGAAGTCGCCGCGCATAACGCATCTTTGGTTGTGGAAGCGCGCGAGGCAGAGTTGGCGGCTCTAAAAGTCATAGCGAAGCTTCGACACGAAATCGCTGATTCGACAGGTGGGAAGAGCGAGGAGCGGGGCGCTTCCCTAGCGGACGATAAGTCCTCTGAAACCCAATTAGAACCTCTTGACCCGAGGAAAAAATACCCAGTTGGAGGAGGAGTAGATCCTCTTGACTGGCTAAGAGTGCACTGGGGACATCGGCTGAAGTATTTCGGAGCGCCCGCCGACTCGTTGTACCTAGATCAGCTACGGCACCTCGACAACGGACTACTCCGATCGCTCCAGAATCGGTTTAATTACATGAAGCGCTGCTCGAGCGGTGAGAATAGTTCGGCACTCAGTTTACGAGAAATAATTCCTTCGAAAGCGGATCGAAACTCGCGTCGAATCGAGCATCTGAAAGAGATAAGCCCGGCAGATGCAGCAGCCTTGCTCTACAGATATCGAAAAGGTGGCCTAAAGGCGAGTTAAGACTTACCTTGATGGAACTGAAAGTAGCCAGAGAATCTATCTTCTTAGAGTAAAGTTTCCTCTTTTCTGGCCCGTACGGGCATAGGAAGTTCATTATTTCCGCGCCGTAGACTTAAACCATCGCGGGCTCCTGCAGGACCTCACATCGTAAACAGGGCCGCGAACGACTCGATCCCGTCCCAGAGGTTCTGCAGGCGGAGGTTCTCGTCGTGGGTGTGCTGGTTGTCGTCGTGGTTCGCGATCGGCACGATCAACAGCGGCACGCCGAGCACGTCGTCGAACGCGGCGAGCGGCAGGCTGCCGCCCAAGGTGGGAAGGCGGACGATTCGCCCGTGCGCGGCTTCGAGCGCCGCCACCACGCGCTTTGCTTCCGGCAGATCCATGCGGGTGCGGATCGCCCGGTAGCCCCCCTCCTCGCGCGCGATGCGGGCGACTCGGGCGTGGCCCGTGCGCTCCTCGGAGGTCGGTTCCTTCTCGGTGACAAAATACCCTTGGGCCCGCACGTGGGCGATCACCCGATCGATCATCGTCTTCGGATCGAGCCCCTTGACCAGGCGGATGTCGAGCGCCGCGGTCGCCCGGTCGGGAACCACGTTACGCGCCGCGTCTCCCACCGCGGCGCTCGACAGGCCCCGGACGTTCAACGAAGGGTGGAGGATCGCCTCCTCCAGCCGTTCGGGAGAGCGCTCGGTGCGGCCGAGCCACAGCTCGCGCTTCAAGTCGTCGTCGATCGGCGGAGCTTCCTGGAGCGCCTGCTGTTCGAGATCGCCGACCGGTTCCATGCCGCGCTCGAAATCGGCGATCAGCACCCGGCCGTCCGCGTCCTTCATCGAAGTGAGCAGGCGGGCGAGATCGAACGCCGGATTCGGTGCCCAGTTGCCGTAATGGCCGCTGTGCAGCTCGCGCCGCGCGCCGTAGACGGTGATCTCGAAGCTGGTAATGCCGCGCGCGCCGAAGACGATCTGCGGCCGGCGGCTCTGGTGGACCGGCCCATCGCAGAAGAGCCAGAGATCTGCGGCCAGCAGGTCTCGATACGCCGCGAGCATCTGCGCGAGATGGGGCGAGCCGAGCTCCTCTTCTCCTTCGAAGAAGAACTTCAGGTTTACGGTCGGGCGGATGCCCACTTCGTCCAGCGCGTCGAGCGCCGCGAGCAGGGCGACCACGGGTGCCTTGTCGTCCCCCGCCGAGCGGGCATAGAGCCGCGATTCGGGATCGAACGCCGCGCCCTCGGCCGGAAACGGGATCGGCTTTCCGCCGTCGGCGAGCGCCCGGTCGGTCAGGTAGGGATGGAACGGATCGCCGTTCGTCCAGCGCGCCGGATCGACCGGCTGGCCGTCGTAGTGGGCGTAGAACACGACGGTCGTGGTGGCGCCCGGCGTCGGCCGCTCGCCGTAGATCGCGGCAGGGGCGCCCGGGATCTCCAAGCGGCGGGTGCGGATGCCGCGCCGTTCGAGCCGCCGGGCGATCTCGTGCGCGTTCTGCGCCAGGCCGTCGGGGGCGGCGGGGTATTTCGGAACGTTCGGGATGGCCAGCAGCTCGACGAAATCGCGCACGATCGCGCTTTCGTGCTGCATCCGGTAGCGGTTCGCGACCTCCGCAGCGCTGGCGGCGGGTGCAACGCCCGGCGCGGCGGCCGAAAGGAGCGTTGAGGCGAGTAGCGCGGCAAGCATCGGTCAAGTCCTCCAATCAATCGACGAAAATCATGCTCGCGGCGAACGCGATCGTGGTGAGCGCCTGGGCCGCGACGATGAGGCCGCGGATCGCCGGGCTTGGCGGTTCCCGAGAATCCATCGCAGCCGCCGCGGCGATCGCGGCAAACGGCATGGCGAAGAGCCAAATCCGGCCGACCTCGCCGCGCACGCTGCCCGAAAGCCAGAGCAGGACGAAGAGTGCCGCGCCGCCCCAAAGGCCGCGTCGCAAGCCTATTGGAGCGCGCCGCGAAACCAGCCCGACGGCACCGAGCACGGCGACCGCCGGACCGCAAAAGAGCGCGAAGTCGTAAGGGTTCGCGAGCAGCCAGGTCGCATACGACCGGGTCGCGACCGCCATCTCGCGATGGGCCGAGATCGCCGTGCGAAAGCTCACCCAAGGGTCGTATCCGGCAAAGAGACCGAGCGCGATCCAGGGGAGCGCGAAACCGCCCCCCACGAGAGCCGCCCGAACGAACCGCCGCGGCGCCAGCCACCCAGAATCCTCTCCGGCGGAAAACTCCACCCAAGCCACGAACGGCACCGCCACCAAGAGACCATAGGAGATCAGGCACCCCATGGCCACCACCATCCCCGCCAGGAACGCCCCCGCTCCTCCCCTCAGGGCTTCTTGTCCTTGAAGTCCTTGCGGTCCTCTATGTCCTTTCAAGGCCAAAACCGCCCCAACGACCACCACCAACCCCAGCGCCTGATCGACCGAAGGTGTAAACAACACCTCCGCGGGAACCGTCAGCCAAAGCGCCGTGGCCCAGCGAGCCGTGACGTCCGGCAGACCCCAGGCCAGCCCCAACGAAAAAACCGGCAAAGCGGTCGCCGCCGCGGCGAGGGGCAGCAGGAAGGCGAGCAAAACGGCGGTGAGAGGGCTGGGCGGAATCGCCGGCACAGGCTTGCCCCGCTCCCGCGCCCGGGAGATCTCCGCCGTCATGGCCTCCGCGGATTCTCGGGGTAGAGATGTGCGCAAGGCTCCCGCCGGTCCGAGCGTACGGGTGACCTCATCCAGACCGCGGATCGCCAGCAGCACCCCCGGCGGATGGGTCCGGCTGTGCATCGAAAGCCCGGCGGAGGCCTTTGAGAAGTCGGCCAGCAGGTCGCGCGTCGGCGGGGCGAGAGCGGCGTCGTACAGGTAGCTGAAGCTGTGGCGCGAGGCGAGCACCGAGACGACCCGGCCGAAGCCGTTCGGCTGGGCGGCGATCAGCGAGAGGGAAAAACCGTAACCGAGAAGGGCGAGCATCCACGCGCCCCGGCGCCCCGAGGGACCGTAGAGCAGCACGGCGATCAGCGCCGCAACGCACAGGATCGCGGCGAGCGCGGGGAGGGTATCAAGTCCGAGGGGCCGGTAGGGCCAGCGCCACTCGGCCGGGCCGTTGAACCCCGGGACCTGAAGCAGGGCCACGGCGACCGTAGCGAGGGTTGCGAAGAGGGCCGCCGCAATCGGCCGGGAAACCCTCAGAGCCGCTGCTCCGGCGCGGTCGGCTCGGACGCCGCTTCCGCTCCGACCGCGGAGAACTGCGTCGGCTTGGCGCCGAGATCGATGACTTCCATGCTGAGATCCCTCCGCGCGGCAGCATATCGAGGCGGGCGGGCTAGAATCGACTCCGACTTTGCCCCGATGACCGATTCTTCGCCGCTTCCCCCGCGCGCCTCCGGGCGGCCGTCCGTCGCGATCCCGCGCGACGTCTGGGCGGCGCTGGTGCCGTTGCTCGGCGCGCCGATCGCGCTCGGATTCGCGGCAGGGGGAGGGGCGCGGACGGCGAGCTGGGCCGAGCTGGCGTTCCTCACCTTCGCCTTGGCGCTCGCATCCGCCCACCGCCCGCTCGCCGGAACCGGCACGCTCGGTCTCGGGGCGCTCGCCCTGCCGATGCTTCTGCTCCGGGCGCGACCGGCTTCGGCCGCCTTGTTGGCCGCTGTCGCTTTCCTGGCCGTCGAGCTGGCGTATCGCACCCTCGCCCGGCTCGCCAGCCGCGCGCCGGGTCCCGAATCGACCACCCAGGAGCGCCGCCGCACCATCCGCTCGCTCGAAAGCGCCGGGCGCATCGTGCTCGCCGTCCTGGCGGCGGGCGCCGCGTTCCGCTTCGCTGCGGCGCGCCGGCCTCCGGCGGCGGGCGATCCGGCGGCGGTCGCGGCCTCCGTGCTCGCCGGGTCGCTGATCTACCTGGCGGCTTGGGTGCTCCTCGAAGCCGGCGACCGCTGGCTGCGGCGGCCGGATCGGCCGGTCGAGCTGCGGCCGATCCTGCTGCCGCTCACCCTCGACGCGCTCGGTTGGATCGGCGGCGCGATCCTTCTGTCGATCGGCCTCGCGATCGGCTGGCGGATGGCCGCGACGATCCTCCTCTTGCTTTCTCTGTTGGCGCTCGAAGCCGCCCGCCAGGCGCACGCTTCCGATCGCCACGAGCAGCGCGCCGCGGACCTCGAACGGATCGGCGTGGCGGGGCGGCGCATGTTCAACGCGGGGGAGCTGTCGCTGGTGGTGCAGCAAATCGCGGTCGAGTGCAGCCGGGTGCTCGACTACGGCTGGTTTCAGCTGGAGCTGGCGCCCCTGGGCGCACCCGCCCGCAGTTGGTGGTCGCGCGGCGGAACGGCGGTGTTCGACGGCGCGCCGGAGCCCGAGGAGCATCCGCCCGCTTTGCTCGGCTTCCACCGCCGCCGGCCCTGGCAGATCGTCGAGCGGAGCCTGCAAACCGAACGGGCCTCGGTGGTCCACCTACGCCTCTGGTGCGACCCGCGGCGGGTGGACCCCCCGGCGATCGAGCGGCTCGACCGGCTGCTGCCGCAGATGGCCACTTCGGTCGAGCATGCCCTGCTCGACCGCGAGGCGCGCGAGGACCCGCTCACGGGAGTCGCCGTCCGACGTATCCTCGAACGCCGCCTCCAAGAGGCCTACGCCCGGGCGCTCTCCGGCGGGGCGCCGATGGCGGTGATCCTGTGCGACCTCGACCACTTCAAGCGGATCAACGACACCTATGGCCACGATGTGGGCGACCGCGCCCTGATCTCCGCCGCGACGGTGCTCGAAAATCATCGCCGGGACGGCGACCTCTGCGCCCGCTACGGCGGCGAGGAATTCGCGATCCTGCTCGAAGAGGCCAACGGCGGCACGGCGCTCACGCTCGCCGAGCGGCTGCGGGAAAAAATCGAGGAGATCGACCTGATCGTGGACGGCAAACGCGTACCGATCACCATGAGCGCCGGGGTCGCGGCTTTTCCCGAGCTGCACGTCAAAGCGCCCGCGGAGCTGCTCGTCTTCGCCGACGAGGCGCTCTACGAGGCCAAGCGCCGGGGCCGCAATCGGGTGCTCTGGAACCTCGGCCAGGGAACCTACCGGGCGATCTCCGGCGAGATTCACGAAGCCGAACAGGCCCGGCCGGTCCAGGAGGCGCCGCGGATCTTCGCTTGAAACCTTGCCAGCCCACCCCAAAAAATGCTGTAATCGCAAGACCATTGAGGAGCGGTTCAGTTCCCACGGAGGTTGCTCATGTCCACCCGGTTCCGTCGGCTCGGTTTCTCCATTCTCGCGGCCGGTTGGCTCGCGGTCCCCGCGTTGCGCGCTGAGTTGGCCCCGGCGACCACCGTCTTCGACGTCATTCCGGAAATCATCACCGCGCCGCCGGTCGATCCGGGTCCCGCAAGCGTGATCGTCACGCGCTCCCAGCCGACCGCGGTGGCGCTCGGCAACGGTTTTGCCATCGGCTGGCGGGACGAGAAAGTCTTCGGCCCGAACGTTGAAGACGTGATGATGAATCAGATCAACGGCCAGCTGGTCGATCGGTCGGGTCAGCTCGGCGCCACCTTTCAAGTCGACATGCCCGGACTCCCGGGGGCACGGCGCTTCTCCTGCCCGGTGCTCGCGAGCCTCGGCGGCGGACGCTTCCAGCTCGCCTGGGCACAGAACCGCAACCTCGGGCGCGACGTCTTTGGCCAATCGTTCACCCCGACCGGAGTGGGCGAGGCCTTTCCCCGCCTGCTGAGCGATCCTTCTTCCTTCGTCTTCGGCGATCTGCCGAACCTTGCCGGCAGCGCTGACGGAAAGGCCGCCCTCTCCTGGGCGGAGGTGGTCCGCGGCTCGCAGCCCGGCGTCGCCTCGACCCTGCGCTACAACCTGGTCTCGTACGACGCCGCGGGCGCCCCGACCACTTCCGTCCTCCGCCTCGGCTCCGTACGCCAGAGCGAGAACCAGGCTCGGCCTTCCGTTTTGCTCAACGCCGCGGGGATCGCCACGGCCGCCTGGCTGGAGCCTGTCGAAGGTCCGAACCCGCTCCATCTTGCGAATCTCTGGAGCCAGCGTTTCAACGCCGCGGGAGTTCGGCTGGCGGCCCCCGTGCGGATTGCCCTGCGCGCGGCCGACGGCGTCGCCCTGGCCCCCGCGGGCAACGACCAGACGATCGCGATCTGGGCTCGCAAGGCGCAGAACGGCGCGATGCGGCTGAACGTCGGCCGTCTGGCGGCCACAGGCCGGTTGCTGGGCAAAGTCAAGGATCTCGGCCCGATTACTTCGTTCGTTCAGCCGATCCTGCTGCGCGACTCGGGCGGCACCTACGCCCTCGCCTGGATCGACGGCGATCGGTTGAAAGCGGTCCACCTGAGCGTCGATCTGGTCCGCCAGGGATCGAGAATCGACGTCGCGCCCGCCCTGCCGACCCTCAACTACACCCAGGGTCACGGCTTCGGTGCCGCGCTTGAAAACGGCCGGCTCCTGCTCGCCTGGGAAGGTGAGATGCCGCAGGCCTCCTGGTGTCCGGGCAACGCGATCAGGGCACAGATCTTTGAGCTGAGGTAGGAACCATCTTTTGCTGATTTGACGGTCGGATCGGCTTTTCCTAGGCTTCCCATTCCGTGAGCCGTCCGCCGCTTCTCCTCGCCTGCCTTTGGCTCGCCGCCCTGCCGGTGCTCGG
>Ga0134122_10001907_pt1 | contig 15210 bp, 6 predicted proteins | sample KB302_FD_96461 | JGI IMG/M metagenome (GOLD analysis project Ga0134122, IMG submission 96461) | Terrestrial soil microbial communities without Nitrogen fertilizer from Kellogg Biological Station, Michigan, USA - KB3-0-2 | ecosystem: Environmental > Terrestrial > Soil > Unclassified ... | reverse complement strand
GCCGAATCTTCGAAAAGATGATTGCCATCGCCGAGCGTGTAATGCCGGTCGACTTGATAACGCTTACCAATGAGCTCTGCCGCAGTGGTGAGTTCGTTCAGATAGGCGGAGCTACTTACATCGCATCGCTCATTGACGGCGTGCCGCGTACCGATACGATCGAGCCGTATGCTCGAATCGTACTGCAACATTCGCGAGCACGACATCTCATCAGCGCGGCCAACGACGCGATTGCGAGGGTTATGGGTGGCGAGGAAGACATTCAAAGCATTGCTGTTCGGCTTGAGAGCGAATTGCTCGAAGTAAAGACCGATGGACCTGACGATATCTCAGTTGTGAGGCGGTGCCTCGCAGACGTGCAAGCGGAGTACGTGTCGTTTCTTTGGGAGCCTTACGTTCCGGTCGGCAAGCTGACGCTGATCGAGGGTGACCCCGGAGTTGGTAAGTCCTGGCTCGCGTGCGCCCTGGCGGCTGCCGCTGCTGGCGGTCGGGGGCCTGATGGATGGTCGAGGTGTGAGCCCGGTAATGTACTATTGCTTTCCGTCGAAGACGGCCTCGCGGATACGATTAGACCCCGACTCGATTCGATGAGAGCAAACGTTGAGCGTATCTATGCTCTTCAAGGAGCCTTAACGCTGGATGATTCCGGGCTACTTATTCTTGAAAAACATATTATCGAAATCAAACCAGTCCTAGTGACAATCGACCCGCTTGTTGCGTACCTCGGTGCAGGCGTCGATCTACACCGAGCAAACGAGGTACGCGCTGTAACTGCGCGGCTGGCGTTAATCGCAGAGAAGTACGGCTGCGCAATCGCCGGAGTGCGTCACTTAACTAAAGGAGGCAGAGATCGAGCAATCTATCGCGGCGTCGGCTCGATAGACTTCACGGCCTCCGCCCGTTCCGTACTTTTGGTTGGCTGCGATCCCGATGATCCGTCCAAACGCGCCGTGGCACACATCAAGAGCAATCTTGCCGCGATGGGCGTCTCTTTGGGCTATGAGATTCGCGATGGGTGCTTTTTCTGGACCGGGGAGAGCGCGCTCACAGCAGAACGAATCCTCGGAGGAGCCATTGGCGAGGGAGAACGAAAGACGCGGGCTGACGCCGAAGACTTCTTGCGCGATATGCTCTCAGACGGGCCGAAACCCTCTGAGGAGATTACCCGGGAGGCGCGCCGCGCCGGCATTAGTCAGGCCACGCTAACGCGCGCGAGGTTGGAGCTCGGCATTAAAGGCAAACCTTATGTCTTCAAGACTGGTCAGCCGCGCACGGAAGAACAGCGTTGGTTCTGGCGGTTGCCAGCGGAACATACTCAAGCCAACGCTGAAGACACTCACTCACAGACAGGTGAGCATCTTCGGATAAACTCTGATGATAAGAGCGCTGAGCGGGACAATTTAGACGAAGATGCTCAGACTATCGCGATTGAGAGCCTTCGTGAGGCCGATGAGCAGCTTCGCGGCAACGTGGATGTGATCGAAATATGAGTGCTGAAGAGACTCCTGGCAGAGTTGGGCCGTCGCAAGCACGGCTGCGAAATACAAAGCCTAAGCGAACTGGACAATCTGGCTGCTCGTCGCTCTTGTGGCGATTAACTATTTGTGTGTCGCTTCGCAGTGTATCACAGAACACGAAAGAAACAAGCGGAAGGAAGGTATGAAATCATCCTAATGGGTACGCAATCATATCTTCGACTGAGCGAGGAGGCCAATGTCTAGATATGACTGTATCTTTGCGAACCTTGTAGAGAGGCTTCACTCACAAAATTGCCTTGCCGCACGACTAGCCCGGAGATCTATCCTGCCTCTCGGTTTCTATGGCGATTCAATCTGATTGGGATGAGGCCGCATACGGAATAGCCGAGCCGTACGACCGCTGCGATCTTTCAGTAACGTCAGAAAAAAGATGTTATCCTAGACGCGACGCGCCGACATCACAGACAAATTCTGTTTTGCGTTTTGTTACCCAAGAAGATGGCGATCTGCGAACAGTACCGAAAGTGCGGAAAGGCGCGATGCAGGTGCATCCGCGGCAATCTGCACGGGCCGTACTACTTCCGTTTCTATCGAGTAGATGGCCGGCTCAAGAAGGCATACATCCGCAAGGCTGATGCGAAAGACTTGTGGGAGAGGTATTCTCTTCAGCGTGAGATCCAACGCAAGCGCGTTGCCGATCGAAAGGAATTTGCTGAGTTGTGCAGAGACTTGCGGCGCATTGATAAGATGATGACTCAGTTGTTCCTGTTGGAAGCAAACGGAGGTCTCGGATGAGCGTCCGACTAATCAAAGCAAACGAAATTGAGTCAATCACGGCACTCGCAGCGAAGTCCTTCGCTCGGGTACTTGAGGCGGAAAAGAAGAGGGGGCCAGCGCCGGTCCCCTCGGGACGCTATTGGGTTGACTCTGTAGATGACGCGCTGAGCATGTCACCTGAGGATTTGTCGTGGAATGCGATCGGTCAGTTCGAGCACGAAAACCCCGGTAGCTTCGAAATGATCTGGGAGCGTGTAAAGCAGTATGCTCGCGATGAGCTGGAGAGTGGTCACCGCGCAGCTTCTGTTGCCGTTGGCGATCAGCGACCGATTACGAGAGCAAGGTTCCTGGTGTTGCGTGAGAAATACATCCGCGAATGGGAACCGCGCAATGTGCTTGAGAGCCAGTTGATCGACTCAATCTGTCAAATCCAAACAATCCGCGAGTATTGGATGACTTTGGCTACCGAACGGGTCGCGGTTGAATGCGAGATTGAGCGGTACTGGGTCGAACAGAGTGGCAAGCGCACCGAGCGGCGGATTGACGGTAGCGAGTCGGCTCGAGATGCACGCGAAGAAGCCGAACGTTGGGACAGGGTTTTCATTCGCTCGGTACGCGCACTGCGGGATCTTCGCCGCTATACCTCTGCCGTGATAGTAAACAACCAAGGTGGGCAGGTAAACGTGGCGGCAGATCAAAGCCAGCAGACCAATGTGGTGACAAAGGTAAAAAAGAAGAAGAAAGCGACGAGGCGGGGTGTTCCTGCGATTCATGGCCGCAAGCTCGAGGCCGTAAAGTGAGGTGCGTCGTCGGCTCGATTACCTCGTCGCGGGTTTAGCGCCAGAACTGCTCTTCGCTGATTGGTTGGAAGTGGAAGTTGCCATTCAGGTGTAACGTTGACGAATGCAATCTGCGAGGCAAGAAAGAGCGTTCGAAAGATCGAATGCAAGATTAGTGTTCTTATCTTGCGTTCGCCAATCTCCATTAATACCTAGCGAGCGACGGGAAAGAGACTCAGCGCACGCAAGCATCTCCTCGCTGTCTTGGGTAACGAGCTCCGGCAGTTCCAAGGAACGCTGTGGGGGAAAGCCGCCGCGCGTTCAAGAGGCATGCGTGTTGGTCCGTAGCGTCGGTCAGTCCGGGATACATAGATTACTCTTGGAGCCCGCGAGACTCGCTCTCGGATTAATCAAGAGATTAGGTAATGCAGTTGGCGCACTGCCTTCGATTGAAGTATAGTGCGCCTACCTGGGAAATATTTCAGTTTTCCGAGTAGAGTCCCCAACTCAACGGATCTTGAAGTTATTCGCAAGACCACCAAACTGAGCCAGTAGCGATCGGTTCCTTTTTGCCCAAGTCGGTTGAGATTTTTTTGCGCTGCTAGGCTTCTTGTTGAGACTCACTGAGGAGTATGCGATGAAAGGACTTGTGACCGTGAGCCTGCTTTTTTCCTTCACGTTACCAACAAGCGCGAAGCCGCGTTGCACGGACGCAGCGCTCAATCGACTTACGCGTGGACTCACCTTCGCGACCCTGCTTGAAAAGCCCGTGCGCTCATTTATGCTGCGCGGCCAATCAGCGCAGAGATTCCTGCGGCGCGTTCGGGCTCTCGATGACCGAGAGTGTCAGCCTTCAATAACATTCGATCAAAAGGCTGCATACATGATCGACGCCTCTACATACCCTGAGAATAGACCCCAAGCGAACCGCCTCAAGTTTCTGCTCGGCTATATGCGAGCGAATCTTGCGAACCTTCAGGTTGCCTACTTCGGCGAAGAGCCCGAATGGGACGTATGTATTTTTGGCCGCGACAGCTGTGGGAACATCGTTGGCGTGCGGGTGGTCGAAGTAAACTAAACTCCCCCTTAACGCACCCCTATCTAAGGCAGCGCTTGATCTCCGCGTCGGTCTTGGGTCTTGGCTATCGCTGTGTGATCACTGGCGGTTGCCAGCCCCATCTTCAAGGCAGATCGTCCAGCGATTTCCAGCCAGCATCACTGCCGACCCGACAGTTATTGCTAATCTCACAAAACTCTAGTTTGAGAACCGGGTGAATCTCCCAGTTATTCACGCGGACGAGGTGATGCCTGATGAAATGCTCCGAGTCGAACAAGAGCGGACCGGTGACTCGAACTAGTAGCGCTCTCTGCGGTCTCTTGTTTACAAATGGTTGTAACTTCTCCCGAGTGAAGTTCGGATGAGCGAGCCTCACGCGCGGTGTGAATTCTGCCGTTATCGATTCTGCCTCGCGTTTCTTGAATATCAACTTTTGCGCAGCCGCGTTGCTGGAAGCGGGAACCGGAAACTTGTCCACTGTAGTCTTCGAGACCAAGACTAAATGATTGTCAGTGTCCGGTTTGTTAGTGAGGCCACAATTACAAGACTCGGCCCCTTCCGCCTTAGCTTCGAGCAAGAAAGCCGCAACGGTTACTATCTGGCCCTCTCCTAACGCGGTCAATTCTTCGCGGGTGTCGCCCTGAGAGAAATTCTCCGGGTCATCGAGTTTCTTTATGAACGTCAGACTGCGCACTGTAGCCGTTTGATTATCGGTACGGATATTCTTGCGTCGGTTGAGATTCGGATCGAACCTGGCGCCACATCCTTCATCTGGACAAGCTGCAAGATTAGGCTTGCACGGCGGCTTCTTCTGGGCGTAGGTGATCGGCGAGATCGGCACACAGAAGACTGCTAACAAGACGAACAACATCCCTATGCTTATTCGTTTTCTCATGGTTTTTTCTCCTTTCGATTGGCGGTTCAATACAGGGCGGCGCGATTGTACTACAAGATACGGAGAAAGCAACCTAGAGAATGAACGGTAAGATGGTACCCAGAATAGCAAGATTGACAACATGGCAAATCAAGGTCATCGACTACCCTAATAGTGATAAGAACGCACAGGTGAAATTGTGACTTTGTCACAGACTAGTTTTAGACTATCGACTCTAATCGCGTCCGTGCTGCTTCGCTTCTACGAAGTTCCCAAACCCTCGGTGACCTGGTAAGAAGACTCCTTTGGGAGTTAAGTTACCGTCGGCCAACATGTATTATCGACACCCGAGGGACCTGGTCGCGATACCGGGGACGCCGCTCGCCTGTTGCTTTGAAAGCGCCGGACGCAGTTGTGAGTGGTGCGCAATTCGACCGAGGGGGGCGTGCTCTGCTTATTTTTGGATGGATCCGCGGCCCGATTACGTCATGGCTAGATGGAGGAGACAAAGGAGTCCTTACTGCCTGACTGTCGGTCGGCTCACCCTTCACGACCTCGAAGGCTGCACCTCAAATATCCAAGGCCCCAAATGCCTATACAGGATCAACGCGCGCTGATAATGGAAGCCCTGAGCGTCCTTGATGACGCTCCTCCGCACCCGAAACAACCCCTGATTCAGAACGGCATCCATTGTCGATGGGTGCCCGGAGAAGATAGGGCGTTCCCGCTGAAGGGCGGTTATTTTTTGTTTCGCAGAGTCCAGGCACTGCTTACGTCTACTCAGTGTCTGATGATGCAACTGCGCGATGTGGACGTCAAAGTCATTGAATCGAAGTCGGAGGTGTCAACGCCAATTGGCACCCTCACCAGCATCTCGGGCAAGCTGTTGAAAGGGGTTCAGCCGCCGGGCTCTCACACCATCGTCGGGTGGGGCTTCAGACTTCTGGAAGACCAACCCCTTAAGTTTGATTTATCCCCTGGGCGCACAGCGAAACGGATAATCGTCACCGGGAACTTTCTTGCGATCCCGCCGCAGTCAAGTCCGCTTTTCCGGGCGGAATTCGCGCTGACGGACGTTGGCGATGTCCCGGCTCCCCTCAAGAAAGAGGGCGCTTCCTTCCAGCCTTTTAAGGCTAAGGGAAAGCCCGCAGGCACATGTTCTGTCGTGAAAGGAGTCGAGTATGACAATGTCGGTGCGCTCCTTTGCAACGCGAAAGTGGAAGTCACACTACCCGGTCCGTGCTCGCTCGTCCGAGCCACCGCAGGCAAAGGAGGCGTCACTATCGAGTCCTTCGAGGAAAGCGGCGCGCTGGCGCAACGAAAACAGTTCGCTGCTGATACCTACGGGATGACTGACGTCTCCGGGAGCCGGGTCACTCGCGTCGTGTTTACCGGCGCCGGAGTACTTATTTACGGCGTTCAGTACGAACTCACAGACCCGCCGAGACAGGTGAACGTCGCCGGCTCGCTCCGTGGTTCACAAGTCTTCACCCGAAGCGTAACCGGGTTGGCTCAGGAGCAGGTCACCATCGAGGTGGCCAAAACTGAGGTGGACTCGCTGCTGCTGTCGGGAGGGCCAGCCGCCATTCTCGATATCTGCTACGTCGCACGGCCCTCTACTGCGGCAGCCGCCACGCTCCAGCCCGAGGCGCAGACTCAAGCACCGGATTTGCCGGGGAAGAATTGGGAACTCGTTCCCAATCTGACGACGCCAATCACGCTGCCGCTGATCCTCCCGGCCTACTCGGCTTCGGCAGGGAGCGAGTCGATCCAGACAGCGGCGGCAATCGCGAAGCCGCGCGTTCAATACGGCACGTGGCAGGAGTCATTCCAGTCAGCCGCCGGACAAACCGGCGCTGGCACGATCACGCTTACGAACGGGTCCCCGGTTGTGATCGGCTCCGGCACGGGCTGGACCAGCGAGTTCGCCGGCAAGATGATCGGCCTGCCTAACCTTCCAGCGGATTACACGGCGGCCTATGCAGTGATGGTTGTACTGGATCCGAAGCGGCTCGTCTTGAGCCGACCCTATTCGGGAGCGAACCTGACGAACGCTACTTATCAGGTGGTGGAGGGCGATCATTTCGCGGAACTGCACGATCAGATCGCAAGTCTGTTCAACCGGCCGGAGAACATGCGAGCAGCAACGGCGCCGCCGCTCCTGGACGAGGGCAGCGTGGCAAGCGGCAAGCTCGTTGTGGTGGTCCCAGGTTCGCAGATCGTCACCGGCATTGGGACACAGTGGACAGAGAGTCTGAGTGGAGCGTATATCGAGATCGGTCCAAAATGGTTTCCGCACTTCTACGTTGAAGAGCGCAGCGTTTTTCGAATCCAGTCCGTAAACGAAGGATCGCAGCAAATCACGATCGACCCGCCATACCCTGGGTCACCAACGATCGCCAATCTACATATAAAGGCCGACTTCCGGATCTTCGCACGCGCCGCGGCCGATACCGCCGAGTCCAGCGCCCCCGGCTTCGAACTCAAGCCCATGGACCTCCTCGAACTGGCGAGTCTCATGCCGAGCTACGCGCAGGCTCTGGGCCTGTATTGGAATGACACGTTCACGGTGCGAGGCGGCGTGTATGACTACATCGTGCTTGCCGATCACGAGAATCGATTTTTGCAGCAGGCCGCCAATGCTCTGACCTGGTTGAACGGAACTCCGGACTTCTCCGGCAGTGGGGTAGACGGCTACGTGGTCGCCGGAATCAAACACTCGGGCTCGCCGCCTCTGCCTGCCCCCACTCAGTTGGCGCTCTATCGACTGCCAACCGGCGGCGCTCGCCTGTCGGTCAGCCGGGCGAACATCGCGGATAGCGATGTTGGGATTTCGGTGCTCGAGGCTGCTTCGTGGCACACTCGAGCAGATCCAGCGCCGGTAATGCTGAACCTTTGGCGGCGAAATCGGGGAACGGATGCCAATAATCTGTTGCCCGTGGGTAAGCTGGCAAAATACGAAGATCTGGATAAGCTGCTGCCGACGGCGCGAACGCCGGACCCCGATCCGGCCAAGCCGCCGGCGCCGCTGCCGCCCGGCTGGCCAACGGATCCGATTCATTTCATCGACTCTCTCCTCGACGTAGGCTGGTACACCTATCAGGCTAACGCCATCGATATGTGGGGTCGCTGGAGTCTGCCATCAGGCCCGATTCCTTGGGTGGGAGATCACGACCCCGCAGCGCCCCAGATTGTCGACGCGGTCCATCTGGCGGACCACACGGCGCCCCCTTCGCCAACCGGCGTGTTCGCGTGGGCTCTGGACCCTGAAGATCCCTATCTTTTCAAAGACGCCGGATATCAGTCGTGGAGGGACCAATGGACGCAGGCAAGCCTCACCGAACCCGTCGCCTTGCGCATTCAGTGGCGCTGGCCATGGTCTCATCGCAATCAGGGAGCGGATCTGCGGGAGTTCCGAATTTATTACCAGTCGACGCCGTTGAACGCGCGGACTGGTCGATCTATCTCGGTGGTTGCAAGCGATTCAACCGACAGCGTCGTCACGCTCAAGATGGATACACTCGACACGTCGCCGACTAACGCCTATGCCGATGCTAGTCTTCAGATCGCAGAGCGGTCATTCCCGATCGTGGCGAGTACCAGCGGCGCCACCACGCTGCAGTTGATCGTCGTCAACGGCGACCCGTCAAAGGATGAGGCCCCCGTCGCGAACGCTACGGCCGCCATCGTTATACCGGAGGGACACCCGCTCGCAAAGACGCTGCTCGACCCTCGAAACTGGGAAACCTGGCTTACCTCCGTTCCGGAGAACACCCAAGTGCTCCACGAAGTAGAGATGTTGGAAGATCCCGATATCAAAACCTTCGACCACAGCGAGAACACCTTCGTGGGATCCGCAGCCATATGGAATGCGCCGGCCCTCCAGCTTGACAATGTCCCCGCCGGAAACGATCTCGCCAAAGTCAGACCGGGGATCGACGTTATCTCGCTGTTGTCGCTGGCGCCGCCGGCGTATCACGTTCTGAACATCAAGAGTGTCAACGCGAACGCCCTTCAAGTGGTCCCCAGGCACGCGCAAGACTTGGTGGCAGGACGGTCCTATCAATGGCGCTTGGGGCCTGCCACCGCGGGGCTGCAAGGGATCGGGGGTACATGGAATTCATCGACTCGGCAATTTCTGCTGGACGGAAGTGCGGACCTGACCCGTGTGCGCCCCGGCGTGGACCTCATCTATATCCCAACCGGATCGAACCCAACGCCGTCAGATCTCAGCCTGTTCTTCAGCATCGAAGCCGTGGATGCAGTCGCGCGAGTGCTGACTCTCGCGCCAGACGCGATGTTGCCGGCCCAGGCCTCCTACTTCTGGCAGATTGGCCGGCCCCTCAGAACCTATGACGTCTTTTTGCCATCCGCGCCGAGCGCGCCGAAAGGTGAAGTGAAGCGGCTTGCGAAGGCATTTGGAGTTGGGCCTACGTTGTCCGAGCCGGTGGCATACGGGAGCGTGGCAGTCTCGAGCGCGGATCTGCGGGACGAGATCGACGACTGGATACCGGGTCGCGGTCTTAAAGGAAACGAGAGCTTGCTTTCAGCTCCGGCGACTGTGTTCCGCGTATACCGGCGACTGCCGCCCGAACCCGAGTCCTACGATTGGACTGCAACGCATTTGAATGCGACGCCCGCCGACTATCGCGCCGAGTCGTTCTTCACCGTGCGCTGGAAAAAACCGTTAGTCGATGGCGATCGCTATTCGGCTCACATCTGTCGCGCAATGGACGATTCACTCTTCGTTGCGCACTGGAATTTGAGAACCGTGCTTTCGACGCCTCCCGCAGCGATGCCAAAGCCCGATCGAAAGAAGCTGGCCGGCCTTCTTGACAAGATATCGACGTCGGCTGACTACGCGTCGGCGCTCGGTTCGTACGAGCAGTTTGAGGATGCCGCCTTGTCGTGGCTCGCCGGCTTGGTCGAGTTGGAAGATGCGTACATGCAGATCACCATCGACCCGCTGAGCCTCGGCGATCCGGCGAATCAGGACCGGCTTGGCCCTGACGACGACCCCAAGACTTTCACGGGACCGAACCCGGCAGTGTGCGCGTACGTCGCTGTTCTGGAAGGCAAATCGAGCAACCGGTATTTCTTCCGAGTTGTCCTGATAGACCCGGCACAGAACCGTGGAAAGATGGGAAAGCCTACGCCGCCGGTGTATCTGCCGAAGGTGGTTCCGCCACGTGTGCCCGTTATTACCAAAGTCCTCGGTGGAGACCGCCAGATAACGATCAAGTGGGCATCCAACCGCGAGCCTGATTTGAAGCGATATGAAATCTATCGAACGGACAGCGAGGAATCCGCGCGCGATATTCGGCTGATGACGTTGGTGAACACGCAAGAAGAGAAAGCTACGCCGGAGCTGCGTGCCGCAGAAATGGAGTGGGTTGATTCGCCGGTACCTGGTCTCGCGATGTTTTACTATCGACTAGTCGCGGTGGACAACGCGGGCAACATGTCAACACCGTCAGCCGTAGCTGCGGGCCGTGCTTTTGACGATTCACGCCCAGATCCGCCTGATTGGAATGCTCCCATAGAAATTGAGAGTTCCGGTGCAGTTGAACTTACCTGGTCTTCGCCAGTCTCCGACTTGACTTGCCTCGTCCAGCGCCGTGTCGCGGCAATTGGTGATTGGAAAAACTTAAGCGGATGGCTCCCACGGGGCACTTACTCATTTACAGATTCCAAACGCGATTCGGGCGTTACATATGACTATCGCTTACGAGTCCTAGATGCTAACGGGCGAAGCAACCTGCTCTTCAAAGTGCTTACGAATTAGAAGGGAGCGCGGCATGAAGATCTATTTTCCCACATCTACCCCATACAATGCGTTCTTGTACCCAAAAGTCGGCGCCTATGACCTCACTGATCCCGAGCCGGAGAACTGGCGGTTAAAGATACTCCTGGAGGGTTCTAGTTTTAACGTGAACGCCGTCTGCTCAGGAAGGCTATCGGCGGTTCCCCCGTGGGAGCTCCCGGCACAAGACCTCGCGCCTTTACGCGAGCCCGAGCATGTCCTCCCAACTTCGATCAATCTCTATCTAGAGCCAAACCAAGTATTCGCACCGCAGACTGACTACGTGACCTCTTTAGAATTCTTCAGCACGATGGAGCAAGCCGGGCTGGGCAAATCCGTACGGTGTTATGTATACGAGAATATTGACCCTGCCGCGCCCGGAATACAGATTCAGAAACAACTCGCTGGTAATGCGTTTCTGAAGAAAAATAAGATCACTGCTCAACGTGATCAATGGGAAATGTTCGCCAAAGGACAACTGGCTGTATGGGTGAATGGGGGAGACAGGCTGGCAAGCGCGTCCACCCTCGATCCTGCCTCGTTAGGCCGCGCACGCGTGAAATTCGGAGTCTTAACTTCGACAGGCTATGTTGACCCGGTTGCCTTCTATGAGATCATGCAGTCCTATCTTAACGATAGTGGTGAGTTCGATGGCTTTAAGAACTTGATCACAAGTGACTGGCCGTTCCTAGCACCTGCGTCACTAATGGTCCCGCCCCCAACCGCTCTTGATGCCATCCAATCCGCGCAGCAAAGGCTCTATCCGGCTCCGGCGCTCTACGAAGCAAAGCGGCGATTGTCGTTGACGCCTGGTGAATGGCGTCAAGTAGCCAACGCCCAGAAGAACCAGTACTGGGATCGCCTTCTGAGAAGTTCCGGAAACGCAACCAGCGGCAGACCGTTTGTGTTCCATACCGAAGACATGGGCAATCCCTTCCAACTTGAAGCGGCAGCCGAGTTTTATATAGCGTGGCCGCAGCCAGCGACTACGGGAACAGCTCCACCCTCGACCGTTCCGAATCCACCGAGTGTCGATTTACAGCAGGGTGACTGGAACATAGTACTGATTGATCCATTCAAACACCCGCACTTAGGGTCTCCCGAGCTACCAAAACCGGATTACGATCTGACGAGGCATACACCGCCGGACAACATCAGGTGCGACCCGGCCAGCGCCCTGTCTGCTCCCTTTAACCCGGATACCTACAACGCCGGGCTATTACTGGTTCATCACGGCGAGGTCAAAGCCTGGTATCGCTGGACAACCTACAGCAGTCACAAGTGGGAGGGCAGAGTGAAAGTAGATGAAGTTCTCAAGCTGCAATGTAAATTTGGTTCGTCGGCAACGGGGAATAAGAACTATTACTTTAGATCCCTTAAGGGTGTCAAGGCTTTCATTAACTATGCGTTTATGATCTCGGACACTCTCGACGAATGGGAGGTGCCGGGACGATTTTATTTTCGCGACAACACACCGGAAGATGATGGCAGCGTTGCTGGTGATTCCGAGGCGAACAAGACCGGGGTGATGATTCATTATGGCGCGTCAGCAGACATCAAGAACACTTCCGCAAGCTACAACTATTCAGGCGGGTGCTTCGTTTCCCCAGACTTCTACAATCTACGCAATACCATGATCGCGCTTTACTGGGAGGATCAATTAACCAAGCCGGCTGCCTTGCAGGATGAAGAACTCTCATTTCTCAGCAATCGCAATCAAAGTAAGAGCAAACAGATTTATAACGGTTTGAAGATGGATGATGGGACCCGTTACCTGCAGAAGTACTGGAATGGAAAAATAAAAGGTCGTTGCCTGATTATTCATCCGGATGAACCGACCCAAAAATAGGTAACCATAGAATGTACAATCTATTTGCGCCGCTCAGCACGGTCCTTAACACGGCAAACTGGCCCTTCGACCTCTTTCAGCCGAAAGACGGCGACGGCTTTCTTGATAGGGTTTTTCTCGTCGACTATTATGTGCTGCCAACACTCCCAACCCTCTTTGCCCACGTCCGTGTTGCATTCCGCGGAGAGTTAGAGCTTGGCATTCCGGGGCTGGATGGCACCTCCCTGGCCTTTGTTGGATCACAGGAGTTCTCTCCATCGCCGTCCGATCCTGTCGAGATCCCGGACTTCCCTTTCGAAACAGCAAACGATGATGCTGATAAAGAAACCACAACCGATACCGGCCTCGATCAAGATTGGATTTTTCTAGCACTAACTTTTCAGCTAGCTGAAAGTGGATGGACTCTGACCCTTCAAGATGCCGCGATTGAACTCCGCTTCTCTGAAAATATGTTAAAACCTGTTGACGGCAGCCAGCACGCGCATATCTCAATCCAAGGTGACGTTGTCTTAGAAAGCTCTTTCGATGTCAAGTTCCAGGGGTTCGATGCGTTCAATCTTTCGCGCTGCGAGATCGGCAATACGGGAATCATCATCAGCGCAACGGATGTAAAGCTCGACCTGAGCAGAACCTCCTCTCCGACTGAAATCATTGCTGCTGGATTCGATGAAAGCTTCATGGGGGTATATATAGGCGAGGCGAAGGTCGAACTGCCGAAGGGCCTTCCTGCGCTTGCGCCGGCAGACCTCGTGCTTAAGAAGTGCGTTATAGGCTCGGGTGGCGTCAGCGGCAGGCTGGAAGCGCACTATGCTCCAGTTTATGACATCGTAACCAAGACCTTTACGGGCAATGGCGCCGGCGATCTATTTGGCATTCCCTTTGGACTCAAAGATGTGGCCCTGGAATTCAAGCAGAATGCCTTCAAGGAATCGTCGATTACAGGAAAGTTGCTGCTTCCGTTCTTCGACGAGCCGGTTGATGTTGAGATAGGAATTGATCTCGGCGGTGGCATCTCAGTCAAGCTTACCAGCGCAAGCGCGAACGGACTCTATAAGCTCACCAAGAAGGACATCCTTGAACTCGAACTCGACAGCATAGGCTTTGAGCTTAAGAACGGGGTCTTCTTTGCGAAGCTGAGCGGGCAACTCACTCCGATTCCACTCGGCAGCGGAATCAAGTGGCCCAGTTTTGACGTCAAGGAACTGTCTATCGACTCCACGGGCCACGTACACATGGATGGTGGCTGGGTCCCCCTTCCGAAGTCCTACTCGCTCGACTTCCACGGGGTCGCCAAAGTAGCCATCACCAAATTCGGGCTGGGCCATACCGAAGACGGTCGGAAATACATCGGACTGTCCGGTAATGTCGAACTTGTCAAGAAGGCGCCGGCGGGCGCCTCCGTCGAAGGGTTGAGAATCATATGGGATGACCAGGGGCACATCGCTCTTACCTTCGAGGGAATCGGCGTCAAGTTCTCCGTCCCGGGCGCGATCGAGTTCGACGGTAAGGTCAGCTACAAAAAAGACAACACGACGCACAAGTTCACCGGCGACCTGACGCTCAAGCTCCCGAAGCTGAACAACCTCACGCTGATCGCCAAGGCTGTCTTCGGAACGACTACCGACGCCTCAGGCAAACCCTACAAGTATTTCGCGATCTACATCGAGGGAAACTTCGGAACCGGCATCCCGCTGTTCTCCACCGGGCTCTCGCTGACCGGCCTTGCCGGGTTGTTCGCCATCAACTACGCGCCGGACAAGCCTCCCGAGATGATGTGGTACTCGATCGACAAGACTAAGAGCTGGTTCCACAAGCCGCAGACCGGCGTAACCGACCTCGTTAGTAAGTGGAAGCCTGAAGAGGGAACGCTGGCGGTCGGGTTGGGCGTTACGTTAGGAACGTCCGCCGACAACGGTCACGAATTCAGCGGCAAATTCCTCTTGCTGATGCTCTTTCCCGGACCGGTGCTCATGATCGAGGGACGGGCCGCTTTTCTGGGCAAGCCTTCGGATCTGAGCGGTGATGTCGAGCCGCCATTTCATACGTTGATCGTACTCGACAACCGGGCCGGTTATTTCCTGATCGGATTGGACGCAAAGTGGAAAAACGACAAGGTCAAGGGTGGGTTGTTGGAGATTGACGGAAGCGCCGAAGCTTACTTCAACTTTCACGATCCGACGCAGTGGCACATCTGGCTGGGGAAGCAGACGCCGTTGGAGCAGCGGATACAAGCATCCTTCGCCCACTCGTTCACAGCCAACTGTTACTTCATGCTCGATCCCAGGAAACTCAAGCTTGGAGCGTGGGTCGGAAAAAACGCTCATTACGGATGGGGTCCAGTGAGTGCGGAACTGCAAGCTTCAATGGAAGCGAACGCCGAGGTCAGCTTCAAGCCCGCTCACCTTTCCGTCGGCGTGAGCCTTGACGGGTCGCTGGCCGTGAAGGTCTTCCGCTTCAGGCTCGCGCTCGGCTTGCATGCGTCGCTTGCCGCAGAGGTCTCCGAACCGTTCCATATCAAAGGTGTGGTCCAGATTACCATCCAGACTAAAGTCAAGAATTTCGATATCCAGGTCAGCTTCGAATGGGGCCCGCG
>Ga0134122_10001906_pt1 | contig 15210 bp, 14 predicted proteins | sample KB302_FD_96461 | JGI IMG/M metagenome (GOLD analysis project Ga0134122, IMG submission 96461) | Terrestrial soil microbial communities without Nitrogen fertilizer from Kellogg Biological Station, Michigan, USA - KB3-0-2 | ecosystem: Environmental > Terrestrial > Soil > Unclassified ... | reverse complement strand
GCCGTGTCAATAACGCCCTTGCATCCAATACCGATTCCGCGAACCTGCCATTTGTCCTGCCGCAACACCAGATGTACAAAATCATGCAGGGCCGCTGGCGTACGGGGAGACGGCTGATGAAAGCTCTCGACCAGATCTCCACTAAGGTTTACGAGCGCGGCTTTGATGGCAGTCGCGCCAATGTCCACACCAACCGCGACGGTTTCGTTGGAAACGGCGTTGCTACGATCTGCGCTCACAATCGTTGTGCATTATACGCACTCTATGCCATCCTAGTGAGCCGTCATTGCGGCACGCTTTCGAATGGGATTGCTGTCTGCACGGCGAAAAGAGAAAAACTTCGTGGACAAGCAAGCCGCCAATACGAACGGAGCAAGCCTGACGTTCTTCGAACGTGCGATGGACGCCCTGCAGCAACTGAAAGCCACTCAGACCGAGGTGATCCAGAAAGCAGCCGAGATTTGTGCCGATCGGATTGCGCGTGGCGGCCTGATCTTTCTTTTCGGCAACGGCCACTCCCGGATGATGTGCGAGGAAATGACCCCGCGCCAGGGTTGCTTCCCCGGTTTCGTCGCCCTGGTGGAACTGGCGCTCTCGAATCATGCCGCGATCGTGGGCGCGAACGGATTGCGTCCGCCACTGTATCTCGAGAATTACGAAGGCTATGCCGAGCAGATTCTGAAAGGATTCCATTTTGGACCCGATGACGCGTTCATCGTAATCTCCACCAGTGGAATTCGGCCGGTAGTCGTGGAGGCAGCCATGGGCGCGCAGCGGCGCGGGCTGCCCGTGATTGCCATCATCTCCAAGGCGCATTGTGAACAGGCAAAGGCGGCCCACTCTTCCGGCAAAAAGCTGATCGATTGCGCCGACCTGACGATCGACAATCAGTGCCCGCCCGGAGATTGCGTGATCGAACTGGAGGGTCTGGAATGGCGCACCGGACCGATTTCGACGGTCACCGGGGCGATGATCGTCAACATGATTCGCTGCGCCACGGCGGAGGCGCTGCTGGCTCGCGGAGTTAAACCAGTTGTGTTGCCCAGCCATCAATTCGTGGGCAACACCAGTGCCGCAGCACAACTGGAAGCATTCTACGAAGCTTACCGCAAGAGCCTCAAACACTTGTTTGAATAGTCATATTCGATTAACCATGCTCGAATAATCATGTGGACGAAGTACTTCTAATCACGGGCTCATCCGGAATTGCGGCGGCCGTGGCGCGTATGTGGGCCGCGGAGGACTCCGTATTTGTGTTCGGCGTGAACGAAAACGAATGCCGCTCTCTTGCCGACGAACTGGACGCCGGCTACGCGGTCGGCGATGTGCGAGACGAAGCGGCGGTCAAGCATGGCGTGGCCGAATGTCTGGACCGGTTCGGACAGATTGACGCGCTCATGAACGTTGCGGGCGTCAGCGCCCGTTCCATGGGCGACGGCCCTTTACATGAGTGCACTTCCGAAGCATGGGAAGCCGTGATGGACCTGAATGCCAAGGGCACATTCCTGATGTGTCGTGAGGTTCTCGGCTTGTGGACGAAAAATCGCCAGGCCGGAGTGATCCTCAACACTGGCAGCGTGCTGGCGCGGCATCCCCAGCGGGAACACTTCGCAACCGTTGGCTATGCGGCAAGCAAAGGGGCGATTGAAGCGATGAGCGTGGCGGCGGCAGCGTATTACGCACCGGAGGGCATCCGGATCAACGTCATCGCGCCCGGACTGGTGCATACCCCCATGACCGCGCGTGCCCAGGCAAACGCTGACATCAACAAATATATGATCCAGAAACAACCGCTTCGGAAGGGCATGCTGTCGGCGGAAGACGTCGCCCAGGCCGCGTGTTTTCTGCTGCGGCGCGATTCCAGCCCAATCACGGGTCAGATCCTGAACGTGGACGCAGGGTGGACGGTGAGCGAATGAGTCCCAACAAAATAAAGAAAGCAGCTGCGCCCGCAACCCGCTCGACGCGCCAGCAAAAACCGCACATGCCTTTGCGGACCACCGTGGTCGGCAGCTATCCGTTTCCCGGGTGGCTGGAGTTTGGGTCAGCGCATCTGGAGCAATTCGGCGAGGCCGACATCGAAGAGATGAAGAACGATGCGGTCATCGTGGCCGTCCACGACCAGGTGGCCGCCGGGTTGGATGTAATAACCGACGGCGAACAAACCCGTTACGATTTCAACCTGTCATTTTACGGCCGGCTCGAGGGTATTCACGGCACCGCGATTTCTCCGCGCCGCTTCGGACCACCGGCGCACGATCAGCGAGGCAAATACGAGATCACGGGAAAGATAAGCTCGACGCACGGCCTGGGAGCGGTGGAAGAGTTCAAGCGCCTGCAGAAGATCGCACCGCCCGGGCCGGTGCTGAAAGCCAGCGTCCCCGGACCCTATACCCTGAGCGGCCGTATCGATCCCGGCGGTAGTTACAAGAGCCGGTGGGATGTCACCGACGCACTGATTCCGATCGTACGCAAAGAGCTTGAAGAATTGGTGGAAGCCGGCTGTGGGGAAATCACACTCGACGAGCCCTCGATGAGTTGCTATGCCCATCGAGAAAACCCCCGACGCTTCGTCAAGATATTTGCTGAGACGGTGGGACCGGTAGTCGGCCGTTGCCGCCTTTCCACCCATCTGTGTTTTGGCAACTACAAGGCCAGGGCTGTGGGTTTGCGACGCTACGCGCCGCTGTTTCCTGCGTTCTTCGAGCTGCCGGTGCAGGAAATGCACTTGGAAATGGCCAGCCGCGAATTTGCCGAAATCGAGATCATCCACGAAATTGCAGCGCAAGGCATTGACGTAGCGGTCGGCATCATTGACGTAAAGAGCTACTATATCGAAACGCCCACCGACGTCGCTGAGCGGGTACGCTTGTGTCTGAAGCACACCCCGGCGGAGCAACTCTCGTTCGCGCCCGACTGTGGATTGAGCCAGACGGCACGCTGGGCGGCGCGGCAGAAACTCAACAACATGGTAAGCGGCGTTGCGATTGTGCAGAAGGAACTGGGACTGTTGTGATTCGCCCCGTCCGCTCTCACGACGCGCTGCTCGCGGACATTCGCGCGTCGGACAAACGTGACGGCAGTTTCCGCCTGTGGTGGCTGGGGCAGAGCGGGTTCCTGCTGCAATGGCAAGGCATCCACGCATTGCTCGATCCTTATCTTTCCGATTCGCTCACCAAGAAATACACCCAGAGCGATAAGCCGCATGTCCGTATGACGGAATTGGCAATTGATCCTGCCCAGCTGTCTTTCGTCGATGTCATCACCTCCTCGCACAATCACACCGATCATCTTGATGCCGAAACACTGGTCCCGATTTTGGCGGGAAATCCAAGCCCGAAGCTGGTGGTCGCAGAATCGAATCGTACCTTCGTTGCGGACCGGCTGGGTATCGATCCTGCGATTCCCATCGGGGTGGATGACGGAACTACCGTGGAAGTCTCGGACATTCGATTTTCTGGTGTGGCATCGGCCCACGAAACCGTAGAGCGCGACGAACAGGGTCGCGCCAGGTTTCTCGGCTATGTGTTGCAGTTTGGGAAATGGACGCTTTACCACAGCGGCGATACCGTCCGGTACACCGGCATGGCGGAAAAGCTGCGGCCCTTCGGGGTTGAGGTCGCGCTGCTACCCATCAATGGCCGTGCACCTGAGAGAAGGGTTGCGGGCAATCTCTCCGGGCCCGAGGCTGCGCAGCTGGGAAAAGATATCGGCGCCGGCACCGTCATACCTTGCCACTTCGAAATGTTTGAATTCAACACGGCCCCGCCTGACGAATTTGTGACCGAATGCCGCCGCCTGGAACAGCCCTGCCATGTTCTCCGGTGCGGCGAAAGCTGGGACAGCAAAGAATTAAAAAAATGACCGTCGTCCACTAGTCCCAAAAGGCTGTCATCCTGTCTCATTCTTTCGCCCCGCGAAGCGGGACGAAAGCAAGCAACGACCTGTGCCTTCCGTTCTCCCCGTTCGCTGCTCCGCATCGCACCCTACACATCCAATGTGCAGGAACATAAGCCGTGTCTGACAGGTTTGGCGCTGCAATCGCGAGGGAAATGAACAGGTCCTTCGTCCGAAGCCCTTCGTGCAGCGAAGGACCCCTCTTCCTCAGGATGACGGCGTTCAAACCGACCCAGTACCGGGAATGACCCACGCTTCCCACAAACCGGACCGGCGCTTATACTTGCCGAAATCTTCGTTTCACTCGACTGGCAGGAATTTGCAAGCTCCTCTCCGGAGGCCGAGCCGTGGTCAACGTTGTGATAAACGGTGTCATTCAGAAAGCCGAGCAGAACGAGCTTCTCATCGATTTCATCAACCGCGCCGGCGTCCCTCTTCCTCACATTTGCTACCACCCACAGCTCGGCCCGGTTCAGACGTGTGACGCCTGCATGATCGAAGTGGATGGAAGGCTCGTGCGCGCCTGTGCGACTCAGGTTACCGACGGAATGGCGATTTCCACCACATCCGCGAAGGCCAGGGCGGCTCAAGGGGAAGCGTTTGACCGCATTCTGAGCAACCACATGCTCTATTGCACAGTCTGCGACAACAACAACGGAAACTGCACGGTTCATAACACGACGAAACTTCTGGCTATCGAGCACCAGAAAATTCCCTTTCGCCCAAAACCGTACGAAGTCGACAGCACGAACCCGTTTTATCGCTACGATCCCGATCAATGTGTTCTTTGCGGCCGCTGCGTCGAAGCCTGCCAGAACGTCGAAGTGAATGAAACGCTTTCGATCAACTGGGAAGATCCAAATCCCCGCGTGCTTTGGGATGGAGGCTCCACCATCGGAGAATCGAGCTGCGTTTCCTGCGGCCACTGCGTCACGGTCTGTCCATGTAACGCCCTGATGGAAAAAACTATGCTGGGGCACGCCGGGTTCTTCACTGGCCTCCGAAAAACCACGCTCGATGGCATGATTGACATTGTCAAAGGCGTTGAGCCCGAGACCGGCTATGGAGCCATTCTTCAAGTCTCCCAAGCGGAAGAGGCGATGCGGGAACATCGTATTCGCAAGACCAAGACAGTTTGCACTTACTGCGGCGTGGGTTGCAGCTTCGACGTCTGGACTAAAGATCGCCACATTCTCAAGATCGCTCCGGAACACGGCCCCGCAAATGGAATTTCCACCTGCGTGAAAGGCAAGTTCGGCTGGGGTCACATCAATAGTCCGGACCGCCTGACCACCCCGCTCATCCGCGAAGCTGGTAAGTTTCGCGCAGCTACCTGGGACGAAGCGCTCAGCCTCGTCGCCCGCAAACTGACGGAGATCAAAGCCAGCAGTGGCCCTGACTCGCTCGCGTTCATTTCTTCTTCCAAGTGCACGAATGAAGAGAGCTATCTCATGCAAAAGTTGGCACGCGCCGTCATCGGCACGAACAACATCGACAATTGTTCGCGCTACTGCCAGTCGCCGGCGACCGCGGGCTTGTTCCGAACCGTGGGCTACGGTGGCGATTCGGGATCAATCTCCGACATCGAAATGGCCGACCTCGTAGTGATCATTGGCAGCAACACCGCGGAGAGCCATCCCGTAATCGCGACCCGGATAAAGAGCTCGCACAAACTAAACGGCCAGAAGGTGATCGTGAGCGACCTGCGTGAAAACGAAATGGCAAGGCGCGCCGATCTCTTCCTGCATCCCAAGCCGGGCACGGACATCGTGTGGTTGTGCGCAGTCAGCCGATACCTTTTGGATAACGGCCTCGCGCACATGAAGTTTCTCGACCAATGGGTAAATGGCCTGGAAGCGTATCGCAAGAGCCTGGAGCCTTTTACCCTGGAGTATGCTTCGCGCTTCACCGGCCTTCCGGAGGAAACGCTGCGCAGAGTCGCGCACGCCATCGCCGCGGCCAAGAACATGTGCATTCTCTGGGCGATGGGAGTGACCCAGCACACTCAGGGTTCCGACACTTCCACCGCGATTTCGAACCTGCTGCTCATCACCGGGAACTACATGCGGCCGGGGACGGGCGCTTATCCGCTACGCGGACATAACAACGTGCAGGGCGCCAGCGACCACGGGGCCATGCCGAACATGTTGCCGGGCTACCAGTCGGTGGATGATGTTGAAGTGCGCAAGCGCTTTGAGGCAGGTTGGAAAGTGAAATTGCCTTCGACCAAAGGACTGGATAACCACCAAATGGTCGAAGCCATTCATCAAGGCAAGCTCAAGGCGATGTATATCTTCGGCGAGGAGATGAGCCTGGTGGATTCGAACGCGAACTACGTCGGAGGCGCTTTTGCCAAGCTCGACTTCTTCGTGGTACAGGACATTTTCTTCAGCAACACATGCCGCTATGCAGACGTTGTGTTGCCCGGAGCGCCGAGCCTCGAGAAGGAAGGCACCTTCACCAGTACGGAGCGGCGAATCCAGCGGCTCTATGAAGTGCTGGAACCGCTCGAGGGCTGTCGTCCGGACTGGAAGATTGTCCAGGACATGGCCAATCGCCTGGGGGCGGGATGGAACTATCAGCATCCTTCCGAGATCATGTATGAAATCGCCTCCCTCACTCCCATGTTCGCCGGTGTCAACTACGACCGTCTCGAGGGGTATAAATCTCTGCAATGGCCGGTCGCAGCCGATGGAACTGATCAGGCCCTGCTCTACACCAAACATTTCGCCTTTCCCGATGGAAAGGCCCGCCTGTTCCCCGTCTCGCAAATTCCTGCGTCGGATCAGCCCAACGCCGAATTTGACTTGCACCTGAACAACGGCCGCCTGCTTGAACATTTTCACGAAGGCAACCTCACCTACCGCACCGAAGGGATACGCGAGAAAGTTCCCGACACTTTCGTCGAAGTCTCCCCTGCGCTTGCCGAGGAGCGCGGGATTCAGAGCGGCACATGGGTGCAACTGGTTTCCCGTTACGGACAGGTGCGCGTGCGCGCGTTGGTGACAGACCGAGTCCAGGGCCGCGAGCTGTACATGCCGATGAATTCGGTAGAGAGTCCAGTGAACCGCTTAACCAGCAGCCACACCGATCCGGTGACTAACACGCCCGCCTTCAAAGAGACCAGCGTTCATTTGAATGTGTTGCCCGAATTCGGTGAGACTCCCTTGCCCCGCGTTAATTCTCGCTTTGGCCATCCCACGCCGCAGCAGGGGGTAGAAGTCGAACGCAAGTGGAAGCGATCGGACTATACCGCTCCGGGCAGCGGACTGGTTCAGCTTCAATCAAAGTAATGACAGGAGAAGAAAGTGGCTCAACCAATTGCTCTGGAAATTCCGCCTCGCAATCCTCGTGCCGACCTGCGCTCCCGCGTAGAACGCGCCCCCGAAGAACACGCCGAGGCCGTGTTGGCCGCCTACGAATTGCTCCAGGAGTTGCACAACCAGGGGGTGCTGGACATCATGCGTTCCGCATTAGCGGCGCGGGACGAACTTCTGGAGAAGGTCGTCGACAACGCAAAGAAGCCGGAAGCCATTCGCGGTATCCGGAACCTTCTCTACCGGCACCGCATTCTTGGCAGCATCGAACCGGAATGGTTCCGGGGCATCTTCCAGGCAATTCCCGAAGGCCTGGCGCGAGCGAGGGCGGACCAGCAGAAACCGGTTGGCCTCTTCACGTTGTTGCGGCGACTTATGAGTAAAGACAGTCGGCGCGGATTGGCTGCGGCCATCGCCTTCTTGCAGGCCTTCGGAGGTCACCTCCAGTCCGAAGAACCCGGCCGCGCCAGTGGTCAGAGTTAAGCATCTCAACCGGCCCAGCGTTTGCCGGCGGAAGCAACGCCTACAAGGTTCTGGCCGCATCAATGCCCTTTGCCTTAGACTCTCTCTTCACCCACTTCATGGAGGCTTCTTTGGCTCGTGTTCCCAAAATCTCTCCCGCGCTAAAGAAACGCGCTGCGCAAATCAAGTTGATCCTCATGGACGTGGACGGCACCATGACGGACGGTGGCGTCACCCTGCTGTCGCAGCCCGGCGATACCGCACTCGAAATCAAAACCTTTGACGCGCACGACGGCCAGGGCCTCACCCTCGCTCGGACTGCCGGCCTGCGCACCGGTTGCATCACCGGTCGCGAGAGCAGCGCGCTGCTCCGTCGTGCCCAGGAGATGAAGATGGAGTTTATCTACATGAAACAACCGCTGAAAATGCCGGCATATGAAGAAATTCTCCAGAAGTCGGGCGTTCCTGATTCTGCCGTTGCCTATATTGGCGACGATCTTCCAGATATCCCGCCAATGCGCCGCGCCGGCCTCGCCGTTGCCGTGGGCGACGCCGTCCCCGAGGTCAAGAAAGCCGCGCACTACACCACGAGAGCTCTCGCCGGCCGCGGCGCCGTCCGCGAAGCGATTGAACTCGTTCTTAAATCCAAAGGCATTTGGGAAGAAATGATCGACAAAGCCCGTGCGTGACACCGCTCAGGGTGTTTCGCCTTCAATGGTCTCCTGCTCATGACTTCCGTACGAATAGACAAGTGGCTTTGGGCCGCGAGATTCTTCAAGACGCGATCACTGGCCGCGCGAGCCTGCCAACTCGGCAGGATCCAAGCCAACGGGCAGCCCGCGAAAGCCGCGCGTGATGTCCGCATCGGAGATATGTTGCTGGTGACCAACGACGGTGGCGACTTTCAAGTGGAAGTCCTGCTCCTCAGCCAGATTCGCGGCCCGGCTTCCGTTGCGCAAACCCTCTACCGCGAGACCGAGGCGAGCAAGGAACTGCGCCTCAAAGTAGCAGCCGAGCGCAAAGCCATGAGGCAGTTCGAAGAGTTACCCGCAGGCAGACCATCAAAGCGCGACCGCCGCAGAATTATCCAGTTCCGGGGAAGAGTCTGACCTCAGGCAAAATCAGGGCCAATGCTGGGCGCACTCACGATCCGGTGGCCCCGACGCAGACAAGGTGAGGAGTTGGCAAATGAAAGCCGCAGTGCTCACGGGTAAGGCGAATCGATGGCCCCTGCGCATCGTGGAGGTGCCCAGGCCCGAACCGGGAGCGGCACAGGTGCTGCTGCGCGTGCGGGCTTGCGGTGTTTGCCGGACCGACCTCCACATTGTCGAAGGAGAGCTCCCTCCTTTGCGCGAAAGTTTGATTCCCGGTCATCAGATCGTGGGGGAGATTATCCAAGGGGCGACTGCGGAACTCGCACTGGGAACACGGGTTGGCGTCTCCTGGATCGGAGGCACCGACGGCACGTGCTGGTATTGCAAGAATAACCATGAGAATCTTTGCGATTCGCCGACCTTTACTGGCTATGCCGTAAACGGAGGATATGCCGAGTTTGCCGCCGCGCGGTCCGACTTCGTCTTTCCCCTGCCCTCGGCGCTGGATGACATGCACGCCGCGCCCCTGCTGTGTGCCGGGATCATCGGCTTTCGCAGCCTTCGCGTCGCCGGCGTGGAACGCGGAGAACGAGTCGGGTTGTTCGGCTTTGGTGCGTCCGCACACCTGGCCATCGAAGTTCTTCGCGCCTGGCAATGTGATGTCTACGTCTCAACCCGCGGAGCGTCACATCGCAGACTGGCCGAGTCAATGGGAGCCAAGTGGGTAGGTTCGGAGGCGGACAAACCTCCGATAGAACTGGATCGCGCAATCACCTTCGCTCCCAGCGGGGCTGTGGTCGTCCTGGCACTCTCCAGTTTGCGAAAGGGAGGCGTGGTCGCGATCAATGCCATCCATCTCGATCGCATTCCCGAGTTCGACTACGACCGTCTGCTATGGGGAGAGAGGCAAATACGCAGCGTCGCCAACATGACCCGCTTAGACGCCCGCGACTTCCTACGACTCGCGGCCGAGATCAGCCTACAGCCCAGGGTAACAACCTTTCCCCTCGACCACGCCAATGAGGCATTGGCCGCCGTCAAGAGCGACTCAATAGATGGAGCGGCGGTCCTCATTCCCTAAGATATCCAGGTTTCTCTCCGTGCTCTACGTTAGGTTAGGCGGCCCGTACGACCTAGGGAAAATAAAGACAGGAATCCATTCCACACCAATCAGAATACTCTTCAGGGCTATCAAACATCCGTTGGTCGACATCATCCCGATTCCGCCCACGTGCTAGTATGCGAGTTTAAGGGTAAGGGTGACTCATGAAACGCGCCGAGACGATTGAGTTGGTGCTGAAGGGTAAGGCCGATAACCGGGTCCACTCTGTAACACCTGACCACTCGGTTTACGAAGCAATTGAGAAAATGGCTGCAGAGGGTGTGGGCGCATTGCTGGTTATTTCCGAAAACCACCTCGTCGGCATCCTGTCAGAACGTGACTATGCCCGCAAGGTAATCCTCAGGGGCCGCTCGTCGAAGGAGACTCAGGTCCATGAGATCATGACCAGTCCTGTGACCTACGTAACGCGGCAAAATACAGTTGACGAGTGCATGGCCATCATGACCAAGCACCATTTTCGCCATCTTCCCGTTGTGGATGGAGACTCGGTCGTGGGGGTGGTGTCGATCGGTGATCTGGTGAAATGGATCATCTCGGGTCAGGCGCAGACGATTCAGGAACTCGAAGGCTACATAACGGGAAAATATCCGGGCTAGAACCGGACTCGGCGCCGAACGGCGCGATCCGATTTTATTCCCGGCGTCCGGGCTGATGAGTCCTACGCATTACGATGGTCCCCGTCGCGATAAGCCTTCGATCGAAGAGAACTCCCATCCAATGGCACGAAAGGGCCATTTCTCCTAGTCCTCGGCCAGCATAGGCTCACCTCAGGAGGGTGCTGCAAATGCAACGAGACCTAGTGCGCGATGGACTTCGGTTCAAACTCGCCGAGCGATATCGCGAAAATCCGACGGGCTTTTTGAGCCTATCAAAAGAAGCGATGGATTCCGCTTTGGGCCGGGAGATCGTTGCGGAGTTGAGAAACGAGGGCCATATTGAGGAACATGTGCGCGGTACGATCCGGCTTACCGCGCGCGGCTACAGAGCGTTTCAGAACGATCCGACACCCTATTCTTATAGAAACGGCACAACATCTGTACAGTGAACCGCGTTCCCCATCATTTAGGCGGTGACAAATATGACTTCTTCACCTAGCTCGACTGATTTCCTGAAGTCTGACTTGGACGATCAGCAGTTCTGGAAAGCGTGCATCGGATTGGACTTAGCTGATCGAACAGTGCTGGAGGCAGAGCTATTGATTTGGCGCATTGTCCAGCAAAAGTCGGCGCTGACTCATCAATGTGCGAGGTCTCGGGATCGCAACTGAGTGCGGGTGGGAGCGAGTTCTATGGATGCGGAGATATCGCTGCCACGGTAATCCACAATATGCGATCTCAAGGTGTGAAGACCGAGGAGGCGCACATCCGATACCGCTTCCATGCTCGTCTGCAGCCACACTCCGGAAACATCGCCAAACGACAGCTTGATTCGAACGCTCTTCAGCCACCACGAAGGCGTTCTTACCGTTTCTCCCTCCAGGTGGCGGATTAAGAACGTACTTTTGTCCACCCAGACCGACCCTGAAATCAAATCCTTCTCTCTCCTCTTGGGCTTCAAGCCTAGAACATAACACTGCCGACCATCTAAGACCGCGTCGCCCAATACGATGAAATCGTAGTTGTCCCTCGTGACCGCGGTTCGACCCTGATCGCCTTTGCTGGCTTCCCTTTCATGATCGAGGACTCGTTGCACGACCTGCTTGCCTCGCGCGCTGCCGGACCATTTTTGAATGCTGTAGTCTTTGCCAATCGGGGGTTTGAAATCCACCTGGGCCACCACCTCGGCATTGACGCTTGAACTTTTCACGCCAGACAAGCTGTACTCACGAATTACCTGGTAGGGAGTTTGCTGCCGAACTTCGGATTGAGATCTTTCCATGCCCTGAAGTATCGACGTGAGTGAGGGCGCTGCCAGCTGGGCGCTCGGTTGCGCCATGGCAAAACAGCACAGCAGTGAGGTCAACCCTGCCATTTTCAGCAACGGTCTCGTCATCGCCGGCTTCATTCTCGTCACACCGTAAAGCTGCCCGGTGGGGCTATGAGCACGCCTTGGGCCAATCAGTGAGAAGGCTGCCTGCAGCGAACTACTCACGACGGGCGAGCCGGATGCATGCAATTTCTGCTGTGTTACCCGAGAATTTCTCCTACCGTGAACACCCTAGGGGACAGTAGTCAGCCCGTGCGACTGGTGTCGCGAATCGATGAGGCTCTAAGCCCGCACGCCCGTGCGGTCACGCAGATTGCCGGCATCGAATGGTTACGCAAAGTCATTGGAGCATTTCCATGTGTGCAAATCTTGCTGCCAACATCTCAGCCTGTTTCCGCATCTCTTAATCGGCGAAGGTATCGCCGGGAGACACATATGAAATTCAAGCAAAAAGAGCTACTTCTTGGCGTCTTGCTCGGGACCGGATTGCGTCTGCTTAATGATCTGCGCGACCGGCTGCCGGACAACATGGACGACATCAAAGACAAGGCCAAGCAGAGGTATAGAACCGCATCCGACCGTCTGGGGCGCGCGAGCGACGTTCTTCGCGGCAAAGAAGAGTCCCGAATATTCGGCAACGTAGGTGTTTTGCTGATCGGCGTGGGCGTCGGCGTGGGAATCGGTCTGCTGATCGCACCCGCCAGCGGCGATAGTACGCGAGCCGATATCACCGACAAGGTCTCCGACTTCGCAGACAAAGTACGCGAGCGTACCGGGAAGAAGCCTCAGGGCGCAACCGGAACTTACGGCGAATAGGAAAGCGCAACGTCCTTTCCGTAAACCTGACTAATGATGGGCTGCACAGCAATCACACGATCTACCCCTGACTCTCGGCGTTTCGCCTTCTGAACCCCGAAGGAAGCCCTGGCGTCTTCATCTTGCGGACGCTCCATGGTGGCAACAGCTTGGCGCATCCAACCACACCAGACTTCGATTCGAACCTTGTAGTAGGCCCTCTGCCCGCACGCTAACGCTGTAGATGGATTGGTTACGCGGCCTGGAGGTGGGGCGCCGGGCGAAAAGCCGTTGGAACCGGTCGGAATTCAGTTGGTCCAGAACCTCTTACGCATGAATGAATCACGTGGTGGTCGTAGCAATACCCGCACATTGCTTTGCCGCAGCAATCCTTGCAGCAAATAGAACAGACTGAGGCTCCGCAATCGGCGCACTCCGCCACCGCCGCCCTGCCGCAACGTCTTTCCTCGACGGCAGAGCCGTACTCAATGGTGCAGAACAATGTCATACCCGATTTGGATTCCGGCCTTCGGAACGCAGGTTGCCATGGACTTGCCGTAGAGCAAGATAAAGATCAAAATACAGCTTTTGTTGTACTCGCATCTTTCATGGAACTCGAAGGCGCAATGCAATTCCGGCAGCATTCCATTGCTGCGGCGAACAATTAGTTACGCGCCGCTGAGCCTAGAAGGAATTAGTAGAGGAAATGCGTGATTGATCAAACCATCTCGCACTACCGTATCGTCGAGAAACTAGGCAGCGGTGGGATGGGTGTGGTGTACAAGGCCGAAGATACGAAACTTCATCGCTTTGTAGCCCTCAAGTTCTTGCCGAACGAAGTTGCCAAAGACCCTCAAGTTTTAGCCCGCTTCCAACGCGAAGCGCAAGCCGCGTCGGCGCTAAACCATCCCAACATCTGCACGATCTACGAGATTGACGAGCAGAACGGCCAGGCCTTCATTGCTATGGAGTACTTGGACGGACTGACGCTCAAGCATCGTATTGCAGGCCGGCCGATTGATATCGAGGTCTTGCTCGATTTAGCTGGGCAGATTGCCGAGGCTCTTGACGCCGCCCACTCGCAGGGCATCGTTCATCGCGATATCAAGGCGGCCAACATCATCACTACCAAGCGCGGGCAGGCGAAGGTCCTCGATTTCGGACTGGCAAAGGTCACCCCGAGAGCGCAAGCGGTTGCCTCCGATTCTACCGCCATGACGGAGTTGACCACTGCGGGCAGCACCCTGGGCACTGTGGCCTACATGTCGCCCGAGCAGGCACTCGGCAAGGAACTGGATGCGCGCACCGACCTGTTCTCCTTCGGCGTCGTACTGTACGAGATGGCGACGGGTGTGTTGCCGTTTACGGGCGACACATCTGCGGCGATCGCTTATGCGCTGCTCGGCGCGGTTCCTGTCGCTCCGGTGCACCTAAATCCTCGGATTCCGACCGAACTGGAATGTATCATCACCCGTGCACTGCAAAAAGATCGTGATCTGCGCTATCAAAGCGCGGCAGAAATGCGTACTGACCTGCGGCGCATTCGCCGTGCGCCGGAACTCGACAGTGCAACCAGGGCTCCCTTGCCTGCTGCTACGCGTCAGCCGGCGGGGCAATCGTCACACGTACTTAGATACGTCACGATAGGCGCGGTCTTGTTTGTCCTCTTGGCGCTGTCGGGGGGCCCCTTTTTAAAGTGGCAGTTTGCGAGGCGTGCTGCTGATCCGGGCAGCATTCGTTCGCTTGCGGTGCTGCCCCTGGCCAATCTCTCCCTCGATCCCAGCCAGCAATACTTGGTGGATGGCATGACCGAGGAGCTTACTTAGGAAATCAGCCAACTTCATTCCCTACGCGTGATCTCCCGTACTTCCAGCATGCAATACCGAGACACGCACAAGAACGCTCCGCAGATCGCGAAAGAGTTGCATGCTGACGGCCTGATCGAGGGCTCGATTCTGCGGGTCAAGGATCGCGTACGCATTACCGCGCAATTGATCCACGGCCCCAGCGACACGCATGTCTGGTCCAAGAGCTACGAGCGCGACTTGCGCAACGTCATTGCCTTGCAACACGAGATCGCCAGCGACATCGCGCGCGAGGTCCGGATAAGCCTCGGCCCACAAGAGCAGGCACATCTGGCACGTGCGCGGGAGGTGATCCCCGAAGCGCATGAGGCTTATTTGCGCGGCCGCTTCCACCTGGAGAATGGGACCGATGCTTCAATCCACCGCGCCCTGGACTATTTCCAGCAGGCGGTCGAGAAAGACGTCGAATATGCTCCGGCGTACGCCGGGGTGGCCGATGCTTACACCGCGATGCGCAGCGTCTACGCTGCTCCCAGCGAGGTCATGCCCAAGGCCAAAGTGGCAGCTCTCAAAGCGGTTGCATTGGACGAAACCCTGCCCGAAGCGCATGTATCGCTCGGTGGCGTGCTCATGTTCTATGACTACGATTGGCCGAATGCGGAACGAGAATTTCAGCGCGCTCTGGACATCAAGCCTAGCTACGCGGCGGCCCACGACTATTATGCTATGTTTCTCGTTGCCAACCGGCGCTTCCAGGCTGCGGTCGACGAGATTTTGCGCGCTCGCCAGTT
>Ga0134122_10001905_pt1 | contig 15220 bp, 15 predicted proteins | sample KB302_FD_96461 | JGI IMG/M metagenome (GOLD analysis project Ga0134122, IMG submission 96461) | Terrestrial soil microbial communities without Nitrogen fertilizer from Kellogg Biological Station, Michigan, USA - KB3-0-2 | ecosystem: Environmental > Terrestrial > Soil > Unclassified ... | reverse complement strand
GCCCGTCATGCGTTCGGAGGAGATTCCGCCCGAGGCCATCCAGGCCGCCTTTGATCTCTCCCCCGCGGAGGCCCGGCTGGCGAGCGTGCTGGCCGCTGGCCGCTCGCTCGGCGACTACGCGGCCCGGGCCGGCGTATCGCGCAACACGGTGCGCAACCAGCTGGCCGCTGTCTTCGACAAGATGGGAACGAGACGGCGCACCGAGCTCGTGGCGACCATCGTCAATGCGCTGGGACCGGTTGCAGCCAAGTCTGACGACAGGCACGCCTCAATGCAACAAGCTCCGCGGGCAGTCCTTAGTAGAACTGCATCATCCCAACCGTACCGGGCCTGAAGAAGCAGGGGCCGTTTGCGCGTTATGCGGGGCGCTCGCCCCGCTCTCCCGCGCGATAGAGACTCGCAAGTCAGGGGCAGCAATCTGAGACGGCAGGTGCAGCGATTTCGCTGTCGCGAAACTCCAGCAATGTGAGCATCAGTAACTTCTGCAACGGGTCAAACTCACCGTGACACGGGCTGCCGTCTGGCAGCAAAGCATCGAAAGCGGACGCAAGGGCGCTGGTCATCCGTTTGGCCGGCTAGGGAACTCTGCTTAGGCGCCCGGGGGCGCCGCGATGAAGGGATTGCGCAGGGTGCCGATGCCCGTGATCTCCGCTTCAACGGTGTCGCCGGGCTTGAGGTCCGGGGAGGTGCCGTCGGTGCCCATCCAGATCATATCGCCCGGCACCAGGGTGATGTACCTGGTGATCGCGCTGATATAGGCGGCCACGCCGAACAGCATATCGTTGGTGGCAAAGCGTGTGGTCTCCGTGCCGTTGACGCGCACCAGGGTCTGCAGCCGGTCCAGGTCCACCTCGGTCTCGATCCAGGGGCCCATGGGCTTGAACGTGTCGGCATTTTTTGCGCGCCATAGTGTACGGTCCGACTTCTGCCAGATGCGCTCGCTGACATCGTTGCCGATGCTGTAGCCGAGCACGCAGGACAGCGCTTCCGCCTCGGTCAACCCCTTCGCGCGCTTTCCGATCACGACCACCAGCTCGCCCTCGTACTGCACCTTGCCGGCATCGGCGGGGATGACCACCGGCTCGCCGTGGGCGACGAGCGCGTTGATGGCGCGGTAGCCGACGTCGGGCTGCCTGGGGAGATCGGGAGCGATGCCGAGCTTGGCAGCTGCCTCTTTGATGTGGGCGGCATAGTTGAGCCCCACGCAATAGAAAGTCGGAGGCACGACCGGCACCTCGACCTTCACGGCGCCCAGCTCGTGCGTGCGTGCAGTCGTCTCGTAGCCTCCGAAGGGATCGCCGGCCACCTCGACGATGCGCTCGCCTTCCAGGATGCCGTAGGCGGCCCCGCCCTGCCGAGAGAACCTGATCCAGCGCACGACGGCCTCCTCCCCATGCAAATGCTTTGTTGGCGCCACTTTGCTCCTCTATCATGCGCGATCGAGGCCCAATGACAAGAAACATGCCGGGCCGGCAGGGAGGACGTATCATGCCGCAGGCGCACGCGACGCCATGGGATCGGCTGCAGGACAGCGTGCGACCCATGGCGGTCCTCGTGGCGCTGGCGGCGACGATTGTGCCGGCGTTCGCGCAGAGTCCGCCGACCGTGCGGTTCGTACAGCAGCGGGGGCTGCTCTACATTCCCGTCGACATCATGGTGAGTGGCGGCGTGCTGCAGGCTGAAGCCACCAAGCAGGGCCTCGGCCGGATCGAAGCGACGGCAACCGCGCTGAGCGGCCCCGGCCCCGTCCTCGATGCGCTCCTGTCGGGCGCGGCCGACTACGGCACCGCGGCGCTGCCGTCCTTGCTGACAATCTGGGAGAAGACGCGCGGCAGTGCCAACGAGATCAGGGCGGTGGGTGCCGTCAGCAACGGCGCCATGACGCTCTACACCATCAACCCCAAGATCAAGACGCTGGCGGACTTCACCGACACGGACCGCATCGCCGTGCCGACGGTGAAGCTGTCGTTCAACGCCATGATGCTGCAGATGGCCGCCGAGCGGCTGTGGAACGATCCGCACCGGCTCGACCACCTGACCGTGTCGCTCGGCCATCCCGATGCGGTGACGGCGCTTTCCGCCGGCTACGGCAAGGCCACCATCACCGCCCACATCGGCGTGCAGCCCTTCACCGACCGGGGCTTGAAGATTGCGGGCGCGCACGTCATCACCGACAGCCGCACGGTGTTCGGCGGCCCGCTGACGCAGATTGTTCTGCTTGCCTCCAGGCGGACCAAGGAGAAGGACCCTGCCCTGTTCAACGCCGTGGCCGCTGCGCTGGGGGAGGCGATCCGCGTCGCCAATGCGGACAAGCGGGCCGCGGCCGCGCTCTGGAAGGAGGTGCACAAGGCCCCCGACAGCGTCGACGAGCTGGTGGCCCAGCTCGACGATCCGGGCTTCGAGTTCACCGCGCGGCCGCAGCGCATCGGCCACTTCGCGGCCTTCCTCAACCGCATCGGCACTATGAAGGCCAAGCTAGCGAGCTGGAAGGACCTGTTCTGGGAGACGGCGCACCAGCAAGACGGCGACTGATCTCTGGTCGGCTCACGACCCCAGGACGTCGGTTGGCGGGCAAGCTGCGAGATCCGGTATCAGGCGCGATAATCGAGGCCAATGTCGAGCGCGGTGACGCTATGGGTCAGCCAGCCGATCGAGATCAGGTCGACACCGGTGGCGGCGACGGCCGGTGCCGTTGCCGGTGTGATCCCACCTGACGCCTCGGTGACCGCACGGCTGTCGACCGTGGCGACTGCCCGTCGCAACGCCTCGGGCTCCATGTTGTCGAGCAGCACGGCGTCGACGCCTGCGGCGAGGGCGTCCTCGACCTGGCCCAGCGTGTCGACCTCGACCTCGATCTTCACCAGGTGTCCGATGCCGGCGCGCACCCGCTGCACCGCCGGTCCGATGCCGCCAGCCGCTGCGATGTGGTTATCCTTGATGAGCACGGCGTCATCGAGGCCGTAGCGGTGGTTGGCACCGCCGCCCACACGTACCGCGTACTTCTGCACAGTCCGCAAACCGGGCATGGTCTTGCGCGTGCAGGTGATGCGCACACGTGTGCCCTGCACGGCCTCGACGACCGCCGCCGTCGCGGTCGCGACGCCGCTCAGATGGCACAGCAGGTTGAGCGCGACCCGCTCGGCGGTCAAGATTCCTCGTGCTGGCCCCGACACGGTCGCGATCACATCGCCGGATGAGACGCGGGCACCATCGGGCAGCCGCACCGTTGCCATGATGGCGGGATCGATGAGCCTGAACGCAAGCAGCGCGAGATCGAGGCCCGCCACCAGGCCCGGCGCGCGCGCCACCAGTGCCGTCTCAGCCCGTGCCTCACCCGGCACGATCGCATCGGTCGTGATGTCGCCGGCGCGGCCGAGATCCTCGATGAGTGCCGCACGAACGAGCGGCTCAATGATGAGGGTGGACAGTGGCGGCACAGACATCTCAATCACGCTCCCCTGGCAATGGCCGGCGAACCGGCCGGTGTGAAATGCGCGGCGACGTCACCGTTGTGCACCGCGAGCCTCAGGTGGCGATCTGAAGGCGCGGCATGAGGGAAGTCCGTGCGCCAGTGGCCCCCGCGACTCTCCTCTCGCAGCAGCGCGGCGGTGGCGATCATGAGGCCGACGAGCGCGGGATCGGCTGCCGGATGGTCGTGGAACGCGAGAGACCGCAGCGTTTCGATCGCCGTGCGCAGCCCGTCGCGGGTGCGCAGCACGCCGACGTATCGCGACATGATCTCGTGCACCGGGCTGGCATCGACCGTCTCGCGTGGCACCGCGGCAGGTCGCAGGCTGGCGCGATTGCGCGCAGCGGTGCCGGCGACGCTCGTGGCAACCCAGCGCGCGCAGCAAGCCGCCTCGAGCAGGGAGTTGCTGGCCAGCCGGTTGGCACCGTGCAGGCCCGTCGCGGCGGCCTCGCCGCAGGCCCACACGCCTTCGACGGACGTGCGCCCCGCCTGGTCCACGGCGATGCCTCCCATGTGGTAGTGCGCCGCCGGTCGCACCGGGATCGGCATGGTGGCGGGATCGATGCCGGCCGCGTGGCAATGCGTGGCGATGACCGGAAACCGTTCGGCAAAGTCCGCGCCGAGCGCCGTGCGCGCGTCGAGAAACACGCGATGCCCTTCTGCGATGTGCCGCCACATGGCGCGCGTAACGATGTCCCGTGGCTCGAGCTCGCCGCGGCTGTGCCCTGCCATCAGACGCTCTCCGCCCTCGTCGACCAGGATTGCGCCCTCGCCCCGCACGGCCTCGCTCACCAGCGGCATCGGATCTCGGCCGACATCCAGCGCGGTCGGATGGAACTGGACGAATTCCATGTCGCGGAGCACGGCACCGGCACGAGCGGCAAGCGCCAGCCCCTGTCCGATCGCGGCGAGAGGATTGGTCGTATGCCCATAGAGGCCGCCGATGCCGCCGGTCGCGATGACGACGCGTGACCCCCGCAACAGCAGCGGACCAGACTTGGTCTGCGCCAGTACGCCCGCCAGCCTGCCGTCGGTCAGCATCAGGCGGCGCGCCTCGACGCCTTCGAGAACGGTGACGGAAGGCGTCCGCCGCACCGAGGCGATCAGCCCGCGCAGAATCTCGCGCCCTGTACCGTCTCCTCCCGCATGCACGATGCGGCGACGGCTGTGCGCGCCTTCCAGACCGAGCTTGAACGTGCCGTCCGCGCTGCGGTCGAAGGCGACGCCCCGGCGGATCAGGTCGTCAACAGCCTCCGGGGCAGCCTCCGTGATGCGCTGGACCATTGGAACATCGCACAGGCCGGCGCCGGCGGTGACGGCATCGGCTGCGTGCAAAGCCGGGTCGTCGTCGGCTCCGACGGCGGCGGCGATGCCGCCCTGAGCCCAGGCGCTGGCCGCGCCGGAGGCGAGTGGCGCCTTGGCCAACACCACGACGGGCTCGGGTGCCAGATGCAGGGCAGTCAGCAGCCCGGCAAGACCGCCGCCGACGATGATCGGCTGGCCGGCAAGCGCCTCCGCTATTGGGGGCATTGGACGGACCTCAGACTGCCAGCATGCGCTCGACGGCTCGCCGCGCGCGGTCGGCGATCCCCGGCTCGATCGTCACCTGCGGACCCATGATCTCCAGCGCGCGCCGGATCTTGGCCAGCGTGATCCGCTTCATGTGCGGGCACAGGTTGCACGGCCGCACGAACTCCACGTCGGGATGCTGGATGGCGACGTTGTCGCTCATGGAGCACTCCGTCACCAGCACAACTCTCCGCGGCTTCCGGTCGGCGACGTAGCTGCCCATGGCCGCCGTCGAGCCGGCGAAGTCGGCCTCGGCCACGACCTCGGGCGGGCACTCGGGATGGGCGAGCACGATCACGCCCGGATGCTGCGCGCGCAGCTCGCGGATCTCGGCGGCGGTGAAGCGCTCGTGGACCTCGCAATGGCCGGCCCAGGTGATGATCTCGACACCGGTCTCGGCGGCTACGTTCTGCGCCAGGTACTCATCGGGAAGCATGATCACGCGGCCGACGCCCAGCGATTCGATGACCTTGCGCGCGTTGCCCGAGGTGCAGCAGATGTCCGACTCCGCCTTCACGGCGGCCGAGGTGTTGACATACGTGACGACCGGAACGCCCGGATAACGTTCCCGCAAGAGGCGGACGTCGGCGGCGGTGATGGAGGAAGCGAGCGAGCACCCGGCCTCCAGATCCGGGATCAGCACGGTCTTGTCGGGGTTGAGCAGCTTGGCGGTCTCGGCCATGAAGTGCACGCCGGCGAGCACGATCACATCGGCATCGGTCTTCATCGCCTCACGCGCCAGCGCCAGGCTGTCGCCCACGATGTCGGCAACGCAGTGGAAGATCTCCGGCGTCTGGTAGTTGTGCGCGAGCACGACCGCATTGCGCTCGCGCTTGAGATCCAGGATGGCGGCGATGTCGCCGGCGAATCCTGCCCATTCGATGGCCGGAATCGCGTTGCGCACACGTTGATAGAGCGGCGCGGTGCGTGCAATCGGATCGGCGGCTGCAGGAGCCATGTTGCACCTTTATGCTCACAGTGAGCATTTATGGTTCCAAAAAAACGAGGGTCTTCACCTCGTGTGCCCCTACTTAGGCACGAGCCGCCCGATGTCAAGTGCCGCCGGTCGCAGGTGTCAGACCCTCCGGGTCTGACACCATGGCTCCAACTCAAGGCGCGGAATGGTGTCAGCCACTCACCGGCTGCGCCGACCCTCGACGATGAAACGGAGCGCGCCACAAGGTTCCCTCCCCCCTTGTGGGGGAGGGACAGGGTGGGGGGAAACCCCAGACATCGAATATCGGGATTCCCCCCACCCCTAGCCCCTCCCCACAAGGGGGAGGGGAAGCCGCTCGTTTCGTTTCAGATCCAGTGCTCTGGCACCAAGCGCATCGGCTCAGGCCGGGCGCGCCAGCGGCAGCTTGCTGCCGGTCAGGGCCCGCTCGAGCACGACCTCGCGCCGGAAGCGGAACAGCTTTGCAGGCCGGCCGCCGGTCTCGCTCAGCATCTCCCCCGTCTCCTCGACGAGCCCTTGTTGCTCGATCAGGCGGCGAAAGTTCTGCTTGTGCAGCCGTCGCCCTGCCAGCGCCTCGACGGCCCGCTGCAGCTGCAGCAGCGTGAAGGCCGGCGCCATCAGCTCGAACACGATCGGCCGGTACTTGATCTTGGCGCGCAGCCGGGCGATGCCGGTCGCGAGGATGCGCCGATGGTCGTGGCTCATGCGCTCGCCCGGCGGCAGCGGCTCGATCAAGGGCTTGCGCCGCGCGGCTTCGCGCACCAGCCCGGCCTCGTAGAGCAGCTCGTAGCGCTGCAGCACCAGATCCTCGTTCCAGCCATGCTCGTCCATCGGGAACGTTGCCTCCATGCGATGGATGCGCCCGCGCCGGAGGACCGGGTCTGACGCCTCGCGTGTCCACTGGCGCAAGCGGGGCAGGATCGCGCGCGTGATCACCTGGGACGAGCCATCGCGCCAATCCTCCCACGGAAAATATCGGTACCAGCCGTGCCAGCGGGGGCCCTGCTCCCCCGATACGCCAGCCTCCCGGGTGAGACCGAGATAGCTGACGGAGATCATGCTCTGCTCGCCGCCGCCGTGCACGCGATCGCGATCGGCGAATGTATAGAGCTGCTCCAGATAGCCCAGCGGGTGGTGTGTCTGGTGCTCAACCCAGTCGCGTACGCCCATCTGCAGGCTGCGGTGCCTGGAGGCGAATGGCCCGGTCGGCAGGGCCTTGCCGTTCTCAATCGTGAGGACGCGCGGCTCCTCGTCCGTCACCGCGACCACGACTGCCGTCAGCTCGATCGACTCCAGCTTTGCCTCCGACAAAGTTCGCACCACCAATGACCCAACCGGTGTGCAGGCACGTCTTCCCTAGCACAGGCCGGGGCAGAGTAAGAATTCCGTTCGAGCCCGCCGAGCCACGGACCGCCGTCGCAATTCGGCTCCCGCGCGTGGCTGCGCGCCATCAACCCCAAGCCGAGCTGCACCGCTGCCAGCGCTGCGACATCGCGCTGAACCGCGTGCTCGATCGCGGCGCCTTCGACTTGTCGCGCGCGCTCGATCTCGGTCCGTCCTTCCTGGATCCGCCGGCCGCGCACGGCCCGCATTGCGCGGTGGACTGTGGCCACGACCACAGCCACGACCACAGCCATGACCACCATGGCAATGCGGTCAGCGACAAGGCGCACGCGGTGCACCGCCACCAGTCGGACATCGGCTCGGTGTCGCTGCGCGCCGGCGAGCTCAACTTCCACCGCTTCTTCCCCTGGGTGCAGAAGATGGCCGAGGAGCAGGGCCAGAACATCCTGCGCATGAAGGGTTCGGCAGCGCCAACAGCGACTACGGACGGCAACCGCTACCGCGCTTACGCCGGTCCATCACCTAAGCTGCGCGACGAGACTCAGCGTGTGGAAGGCGGCATGGAGGGGGAACCGGTGCCCGCACACGCTGGGAGGCGTTTTTCAACCCGGCCTGCAGCGCCATCGAATGGCGCTGGTTCGAACGCATGTTCAAGGCGCGTCAGATCGCTGTCGCCTTCCTGGCCACGCAGCAGTTCGCGCCGCTGGGCGCGCGGCGTCCCTCGACGCTGCGCTGCCTGCCGAACGACGAGGCCAGCACCCGCGCACTCTAGGACGTCGTCTTGCGCCGGGCTGCCGCGGCGTGCGCCGCATAGGCCTCGATGCGGCATTTGAGGCCCGGCGCGGCGGCCGAGCGCACCAGCGTGGCCAGGTCGGCGTCGCCGCCGCCATCGTCCAGTGCGCCGCGCAGCACGGTTTCGGCTCTCATCGCGCGCTGTCGTTCATTCGACGTCGAACTTGACCCCCTGCGCCAGCGGCAGGGTCGTGCCGTAGTTGATGGTGTTGGTGGCGCGGCGCATGTAGGCGCGCCAGCTGTCGGAGCCGGCTTCGCGGCCGCCGCCGGTCTCCTTCTCGCCGCCGAAGGCGCCGCCGATCTCCGCCCCCGAGGGGCCGATGTTGACGTTGACCACGCCGCAGTCGGAGCCCGCCGCCGAAAGGAAGCGCTCGGCTTCGCGCAGGTCGGTGGTGAAGATGGACGACGACAGGCCCTGCGGCACTTCGTTGTGCAGGTGTATGGCGTCGTCGAAGTCCTCGTAGGTCATGACGTAGAGGATGGGCGCGAAGGTCTCGCGCCGGACCACCTCCGTCTGGGCCGGCATCTCCACCAGCGCCGGGCGCACGTAGAAGCCGCCGTCGCCGGCCGGCGTGCTCACACGCTCGCCGCCTGTGACCCGGCCCTTGCCGGACCGCGCGTCGTCGAGCGCGGCCTGCATGGCCTTGAAGGAGCCCTCGTCGCGCAGCGGGCCGATGAGGGTGCCACTCTCGCGCGGATCGCCGATGGCCACCGATTGGTACACCTTTTTCAAGCGCGGCAGCAGCTTGTCGGCCACGCTCTTGTGCACGAACAGGCGGCGCAGCGAGGTGCAGCGCTGCCCCGCCGTGCCCATGGCCGCGAAAGCGATGGCGCGCAGCGCCAGGTCCGGGTCGGCCGAGGGGCAGATGATGGCGGCGTTGTTGCCGCCCAGCTCGAGGATGCAGCGGCCGAAGCGCGCGGCCACACGCTGGGCGACGATGTGGCCCATGCGGGTGGAGCCGGTGGCCGAGACGATGGCCACGCGCCGGTCGTCGGCCAGGATCTGGCCGATGTCGGCGCGCCCGATGAGCACGCCGGCCAGGCCCGCAGGCGCGTCGCCGAAGCGCTTGAGTGCGCGCCCGAGCAGCGCCTGCGTGGCCAGGGCGGTGAGGGGGGCCTTCTCGGACGGCTTCCAGATCACCGGGTCGCCGCACACGAGCGCGATGGCCGAGTTCCACGACCACACGGCGACCGGGAAGTTGAACGCCGAGATCACCGCGACCACGCCGGCCGGGTGCCAGGTTTCCATCATGCGGTGGTTGGGGCGCTCGGTGGCGATGGTGAGGCCGTAAAGCTGGCGCGAGAGGCCGACCGCGAACTCGCAGATGTCGATCATCTCCTGCACCTCGCCCTGGCCTTCGGAGAGGATCTTGCCGGTCTCGATGCTCACCAGGCGGCCCAGGTCTTCCTTGGCGGTACGCAATTCCTCGCCCAGCAGGCGCACCAGCTCGCCGCGGCGTGGCGCGGGCACCATGCGCCACTTCACGAACGCCTCCTGGGCCGCCGCGATCTGCGCGCGCGCCGCATCGGCGGCGTGCTCGCGCAGGCGCGCTATCTCGCTGCCGTCGATGGGCGAGGCGACGCGGAGCGTGCCGCCGCTGACGCAGGCCGGATCGACACCGAGGCGGGCGAGCAGCGCTGCGGTTTCCTGGGGGACAGACTGAGGTTTCAAGGCGGTCATGGCGATTTCCTGTAGTGCGTGATGCGGTGCATGGGCGCGGGCAGCCGACGGGGCGTCGGGGTGCGGTCGGCGCCGCGCTCAGACGGCGCAGGTCACCTGGATCGAGACCTTGTGGCGCGGCGATCGCAGCCTGGCAACCACGTAGCTGCACACGGGAGGATCGTGCCAGGGCACCCAGGCGTCCACTTGGGTTGCATGCATAGGTTCCTTGTGACGATGGAAGCGATTTGGTGGGCAATCGACGAGGCACGACCCGTGCCGGCTCTACCGGCGGCCGCCTTGTCCTTTATTTCGAAATACGGAACATATATTCCAAAAAGTGGCATGGACGCCAACGACTGTCAATGATCGGCGCGTACGCAAGGCGATGGGCGCGGCCTGTCTGCAAGCCGTAGACGCACGGACGGCGCGGGCCGTTCGGCGCTCAGTCGTCGGCCGGACGGGTGCTGGCGTCGCGCGACACGGCGTCGGCCGCTTTGCGCACCAGCAGGGCCAGCGGCTTGATCTGCCCCGGCTTGATGCGCGAGGACGGCCCGGAGATGCCCAGGGCAGCCACCACGGTGCCGGCCGAATCGCGGATCGGGGCGCCGATGGCCCACACACTATCGCGCCACTCGCCACGGTTGACCGCGTAGCCCTGGGTGCGCACGCGTTCCATCTCGCGCAGGAAGTCGTCGGGATCGACGATGGTGGCGGCGGTGTAGCGTTGCAGGCCGCTGGCGGCGAACTGCTCCAACGCTGCCTTGGGCTGCCAGGCGAGGATGGCCTTGCCGGTGGCCACGCAATGCGCCGGCGCGCGGCTGCCGACCTCGAAGTAGGCGCGCACGGGCTGGGGGCTGTCGAGCTTGTGCACATAGAGCACCTCGTGGCCTTCGAGCACCGACAGGTGTACTGACTCGCGCGTGGCCAGCAGCAGCTCGGTCATGCGGGCCTGAGCCGCGTGCCGCACCGCCAGGCGCAGGGACACGCGGTTGCCCAGCTCCCAGAGCTTGAGGGAGGCCGAGTACTCGGCGGTGGATTCGTCCTTGACCGCGTAACGCAGATCCACCAGCGCCTGCAGCAGCCGGTGCACGTTGCTCTTGCTCAACTCGAGCATGACGGCCAGCTCGCTCACTCCCAGCGCGCGCTCACTGCGCGCCAGTGCTTCCATCACCTGCAAACCTTTGACCAATGTGTTGTTCATGGAGCTGCCTCCCTTGTGTGGCCGGGGATTATGGTCGTCGCCCTAAGGAGCACCAGCCGGGCCCGAGTGCCGCGTCGCATGTCGTCGGTGTATTGGCCCGCGCCGCGCAGCAGGGCAAGCTCTTCCGGCCGCCGTGCGGAGTGGCTGCTGCCGAGGGGAGCGAGCAACTTCTCGAAATCCGTGGAAGTCATGGGCCTAACGAGCCAGGTCCGGACTAGATCTTGCATCTGATCTTGCATCTGATCTTGCGTGCAGAAGACGCGCCGTGCACGCGCATTTTGCCCGGCGCCCGTGTTTGACATGCAAAATTCATTGTGTCACATTTTGGGAAAGTAATTCCAGAATACGGACCATGCACTATTTGTCAGCGGGGGAATGCTTGCGGATCGAGATCACCGTCAAAGGCCGGCCGGCCCCGCCGGACGTTGCACCCAACGCGCTTCTCGTGGGGGCCCTGCGGCACCGTCCGCAGCTGACCGGCGCCCATGTCGACTGCGACACCCCGCAGCGCGACGCCTCCACTGTGTTGCCGGCCGGGCGCGCCCCGAAGTCGTGCGACCTGCCGCAAGGGCAGACTTCCAGCCGGCGGTCAAGGCCACCTACCTGAAGTTCGCCGACTACGTGCCGCGCAAGGAGGCGCCAAGCGCTTTCGCCGGCGCCAAGGTGGCGATGGCGGACCGCATCGAGCTGGTCTCCATCCCCGACCCGCAGACCGCCCTACGCGACCGAGCAGTACGCCAGGCAGATCAAGAAGCCCGACCTGGCCAAGGCGCGCGCCCTGCTGAAGGAAAGCGGCTACGACGCCGACATGCTGCTCAACCCCGGCGCGCCGTTCGACTACAACGGCCGCCGGTTGCGATACCCGCGCATCCGCCTGGCGTACTGGGCCGGCGGCAACCCGTTTCATCACCACCAGGACCTGTGGCGACTGCAGCGGGCGCTGCGCACGCTGGACACCTTCGTGGTGCACGAGATCGCCTGGACCGCCACCGCGCGCCATGCCGACATTGTGCTGCCCGCCACCATGACGCTGGAGCGCGACGACATCGGCGCCACCTCGACCCGCTGGGCGTGGGCAACCGGCGGACCGCCCCACGCCCGAATATCCGCTGCTGCTGGTGGCCAACCAGCCGGCCGCCAAGCTGCATAGCCAGCTCGATTTCGGCGACCACAGCAAGGGCGCCAAACGGCGCGGGCGCGAGGTCTGTCGCCTAATGCCCAGGACGCGACCGCGCGCGGCGTGGCCGACGGCGACATCGTGCGCGTGTTCTCCGCGCGCGGCGCCTTCCTGGCCTGCGCGCAGATCACCCGCGATCTGATGCCCGGCGTGATCCAGGTGCCCACGGGCGCGTGGTTCGATCCCGGAGTCGACGCGCAGGGCCGGCCCCTGTGCGCGCACGGCAACCCCAACGCCGTCACGCGCGATCTCGGCACCTCGTCGCTGGCCCAGGGCTGCACCGGCCGGCTGACGGCGGTGCAGTTGGAGCGCTTCGACGAGCCGCTGCCGCCGGTGCGTTCGAGCCGCCGGCCGGGCAGCCGGCGTTCTGAATCAGGTCAGTCACCCACGCCGGCCCCGCGCCCCAGCTACGGTCGCAGCCAAGCGGCTTTCGTCGTCCCTATCTCCCCCAGATCGACGGCTTGCGCTGTCGCCCAGCTCCCAGGACACGCCGACCGTGCCAATCGTAGCAGGCTGCAAGCGTGGGCAAGCAGAACCGCTAGCTGGCTCGCGGGGACAGGGTATAGAATGCCGTCCGGGCTGGCGACATGCTGCCTCGGCTCGCTATCAGTCGTCGCCAATGTACTGCGCCTTCATGTGGCGAGGTTGCAATGAACGACATGATGTCATGGGGCGGCGGAGCCATCATGTGGGGCATGGGCATCTATGGCGTGCTGGTCATCGTGCTCCTGATCCTGGCAATCGCGGCGCTCATCAAGTATCTTCGCAGCTGATTGCTGCGCGTGCTGGCATCATCGTCCCACCGCCCCTGCCGGTTTGGGCAGCCGCATCCCTTTGACCAAGGCATAAATCGCCGGGATGACGATCAGTGTCAGAACGGTCGAGGAGACCATGCCACCGATCATCGGCACCGCGATGCGCTGCATGACCTCCGAGCCGGTGCCGGTGCTCCACAGGATGGGCAGCAGCCCGGCGGTGATGGCAACGACCGTCATCATCTTCGGTCGCACGCGCTCCACCGCGCCTTCCATGATGGCTGCGTAGAGGTCGTCGCGCGCGAGGGCACGATTCTCCTGCTCAGCCAGCCGGCGTCGCGCACTGAGGGCGTGGTCGAGATAGATCAACATGACGACCCCCGTCTCCGCGGCCACACCTGCCAATGCGATGAACCCGACGGCCACGGCGACCGACAGATTGAAACCCAGCCACCACATCAGCCACAGCCCGCCGACCAGCGAGAATGGCAGGGACAGCATGACGATCAGCGTCTCGGTCATGCGCCGGAAGTTGAGGTAGAGCAGCAGGAGGATGATGACCAAGGTGAGCGGGACCACGATCAACAAGCGCTGCTTGGCGCGTTCGTAATATTCGAACTGGCCGCTCCAGACGGCGTAGTAGCCCTGGGGGAAGCTCACCTTCTCGGCCACCGCGCGCCTGGCGTCCTCGACGTAGCCGGCGAGATCGCGCTCGCGCGCATCGACGTAGATGTAGGCTGCCAGCTGTGCGTTCTCGGTACGGATGGAGGCCGGACCCTGCACCAGCTTGATCGTGGCAACCTGTCCCAGAGGGACGGAGGCGCCATTCTCGAGCGGCACCAGCACCTCCCTTCCGATCGCTTGCGGGTCGGAGCGCACATCGCGGGGGTAACGCAGGCTGACGTTGTAACGCTCCCGCCCCTCCACCGTGGTCGTGATGGTCTCCGCTCCGATCGCCGACGCGACCACCTGCTGCACGTCGCCGATCATGAGGCCGTAACGGGCGAGCTGGGTGCGGTCGGGCTCGATCTCGAGATAGTACCCGCCGATGATGCGCTCGGCGAAGGCGCTGGCCGTACCGGGCACAGTCTTGATCGCGGCTTCGATCTCGCGCGCGAGCCTTTCGATGACCTTCAGGTCCTGTCCCATCACCTTGACGCCCACCGGCGTGCGGATGCCGGTCGCCAGCATGTCGATGCGCGCCTTGATGGGCATGGTCCACGCGTTCGACACGCCGGGGAACTGCAGGGCCTTGTCCATCTCGTTGATCAGCTTGTCGATGGTCATGCCCGGCCGCCACTCGCTCTGCGGCTTGAGGTTGATGATGGTCTCGAACATCTCGAGCGGAGCCGGATCGGTTGCGGTTCCCGCCCGGCCCACCTTGCCGACCACGTTCTTCACCTCCGGGAAGCTCATGATGATCTTGTTCTGAATCTGGAGCAGGCGCGCGCCCTCGGTGACGGAGAGGCCCGGCAGCGTGGTCGGCATGTAGAACAGCGTGCCCTCGTTGAGGTTGGGCATGAACTCCGCGCCGAGCTTTGCCGTCGGCCAGACACTTGCTGCCAGCACCGCCAATGCCACGGTGATGGTGAGGATCTTGGCGCGCAGGACGCCCCAGATGATCGGGCGATAGACCCAGATCAGGAACCGGTTCACCGGGTTCCGCGATTCGGCCACGATGCGTCCGCGCACGAACAGCACCATGAGGGCGGGAACCAGCGTGACGGAGAGGAGCGCCGCCGCGGCCATGGCGAAGGTCTTGGTGTAGGCCAGCGGCTTGAACATCCGCCCTTCCTGCGCCTCCAGCGTGAAGATCGGCAGGAAGGATACGGTGATGATGAGGAGCGAGAAGAACAGGGCCGGCCCGACCTCGCTCGCGGCTTCTATCAGAACCTCGGTGCGTGGCTTGTCCGGCGATGCCCGCTCCAGGTGCTTGTGCGCGTTCTCGATCATCACGATTGCCGCGTCGACCATGGCGCCGATGGCAATGGCAATCCCACCCAGTGACATGATGTTGGAGGATATTCCCAGCGCATGCATCAGGATGTAGGCGATCAGGATGCCGAGCGGCAGCGTGATGATAGCCACCAACGCGCTGCGCACGTGCAGCAGGAAGACGAAGCAGACCAGCGCGACGATGACGCTCTCCTCCAACAGAGTGTGCTTGAGGGTGTCGATGGCGCGATGGATGAGATCCGATCGGTCATAGACCGGAACGATGGTCGTGCCCTCTGGCAGGCTCGGCAGGATCTCGGCGTTGCGTGTCTTGGTGTTGGCGATCACCGAGAGGGCGTT
>Ga0134122_10001904_pt1 | contig 15224 bp, 7 predicted proteins | sample KB302_FD_96461 | JGI IMG/M metagenome (GOLD analysis project Ga0134122, IMG submission 96461) | Terrestrial soil microbial communities without Nitrogen fertilizer from Kellogg Biological Station, Michigan, USA - KB3-0-2 | ecosystem: Environmental > Terrestrial > Soil > Unclassified ... | reverse complement strand
GCGGCCAGATCTTCATCACCACCGGCATGCTCGACCTCGGGCTCGACGACGACATGCTGGCCAACGTCCTCGGCCACGAGATCGGCCACGTCATCAACGAGCACTACGCGAAGATGCAGCGCAAGGCGACGCTGATGAACGTCCTCGGCACCCTGCTGATCGCCGGCGTCGTCGTCGGCGAGAACAACAGCAACCGCCGGCAGGGACCGCAGGCGCCCTACGACCCGCGCGTCGGCACCGATCCCGGCGGCGACCTGGTGCAAGGCGCCGCCGCGGCCAGCCTGGTGCTCAGCGAGCTGCTGCTGCGCAGCTACAGTCGCGAGCACGAGGACGAGGCCGACAAGGAAGGGCAACGCCTGGCGGCGGCGGCCGGCTACGACCCGGACGGCGCCCGCCGGCTCTGGGAGCTGATGAACAACCGCGCTCCCCAGCTCAAGGAGTACGGCTACTGGCAGACCCACCCTTTCGGCGACGAGCGCGTGCGCGCCGCGGCGGTCCGCAAGGACCTCTGGAAGGTCGACTCCAAGAAGTCTGCGGACGAGTACCGCAAGCGCACCCAGGCCACCCTGAGCACCTATCTCGACCGCAAGAAGCCGGAGGAGGACGTGACCGTCTTCCTCAAAAAAGCCCTCCTCGCCGCCTGGCCGCAGGGCAGGACCTCGGACGGCCTCCGTCTGGAGAAGCTCCACAAGCGGCGGGACGACGAGCTCGCCCGGCCCGTGCTCTCGCGCGACTACGGCGCCGTGCTCCGCCTCTACCGCGAGGAGCTGGCCGAGGTGCGCACGTTCGACGCGAAGAGCGACCTCGTCGCCGCCTTGGAAGGCGAGATCTCGGACCTCGACGCCAAACGCAAAGAGCTCTTCCCGCACGCCGTCGAGGTGCTCGGCGGCGGCATCTACGAGACCTCGTTCCTCACCGCCTTCCTCAGCAACTTCCCGGAGGCGCAGCAAGCGCCCGAGGTGGCCCTCGCCCTGGGCGACGCCTACAGCCGCCTCGGCAACCGCACGGAAGCGGTGACCCAGTACCTCAGGGCCTGGGAGTCGGCGCCGGAGAGCGCCGAAGGCAAGCGCGCCCGCACCGGCCTGCGCAACCTCGCCCCCAACCTCAAGGAGCTCGCCGCCCTGCAGCAGATGGCCGAGCAGGACAAGGATCCCGAGCTCAAGCGCCTCGCCAACGACCGCCTGGCCGCCATCGCCAAGAGCTATGACGACCTGATCAACGGCGCCGAGTACCTGCGCCGCTTCCCCGAAGGCCCCTACGTGGTGCCGGTCATCGAGCGCCTCAACGTGCTCGCCGAGAACCTCTACGGCGAGGTGGTGCTCTACCAGAGCGTCGGTGACACGGTGAAGGCCATGGAGCGCATCAACAAGATCCTCACCCACGCCCCCCTCTCCCCCGCCGCCGAGAAGCTCCGCGACCGCGCGGTGCTGACGGCGAAGGCGGGGTAGGACCCTGGGAGCGCCGGCATCCTTGCCGGCTCTTGCTGCTGCCGGCAGGGATGCCGGCGCTCCCAGGGCATTCCGTTAGAGTAGGGGGCAGGGAGGAGCCCCCCATGCCAGACCTCGCATCCGCCATCGACGCCGTCACCGTCTTCCCCGACCGGGCGCGGGTGACCCGCCGCGGCCGGGCCACCCTGGAGCCGGGCCTGCACCTCCTGGCAATCTCCAGCCTGCCGATGTCCCTGCTCGCCGATAGCGTGCGCGCCGCGGGCCGGGGCACGGCGCGGGCTCGCCTGCTGGGGGTCGGCCTCGCGGTCCAGCACTTCGCGGATACGCCCGCTCACAGCGCGCGGGAGCTGGAGGAGAAGATCCAGGCCGTGCTGGACGCCGACGCCGGTCTCGCCGCCGAGGCCGAAGGGCTCGCGAAGGCGCAGAGAGCCCTCGACGGCCTCGCCGGGCAGAGCGAGGTCTTTGCCCGCGGGCTCGCCCTCCGCAACCGCTCGACCGCCGATCAGGGCGCCGTCTTCGACTTCCTCGCCGAGCGCGGGCGCGCCCTGCAGGGGGAGATCCTCGCCGCCGGCCGCAAGCGCCGCGAGCTGGCCAAGGAACGCGACCGCCTCGACCGCGAGCTCGCGCAGCTCCGGGCCGCGCGGCCCCGCCAGCGGTATACCGCGACCGTCGAGGTGGAGGTCTCCACGGCCGGCGAGCTGGAAATCGAGCTGACCTACGCCGTCCAGCCGGCCCGCTGGCAGCCGCTCTACGACCTCAGGCTGGCCGGCGCCGAGCTCGCGGTGACCTACCTCGCCGAGGTGACGCATAGCAGCGGCGAGGATTGGGCCGGCGTGGCCTTGACGCTCTCGACCGCACGGCCGGCGCTGGCCCTGGTGATCCCCGAGCTCGATCCCTGGTACGTCGGCCCGCGGCCCGCCGCTCCCAAGGCGGTCTACCGCAGCGCGGCCCCGGCCGCGGCGCCCATGGCCGCCATGGCCGCCATGGAGCAACCGAGCTTCGAGCTCGACACCACCAGCGAGGAAGAGGAGACCCTCCTGGAGCTGCCCTCCGCCGCCGTCTCCGAGTCCGGCGCCGCCCTCACCTACCAGATCCCGAGCCGCGCAGATGTGCCGAGCGGCGGCGGGCCTCGCAAGGTGACCGTATCCACCTTCAAGCTCCGCCCCGAGCTGGACGCCGTCACCGCGCCCCGGCTCGAGCCGGTCTGCTACCGCCGCGCCAAGGTCAGGAACGAGAGCCCCTACACGCTCCTGCCCGGCCAGGCCCAGCTCTTCGAGAACGAGGACTACCTGGGTGCCACGCCGCTCGAGCTCGCGGCGCCCGGCCAGGAATTCGAGCTCGCCCTGGGAGCCGACGAGCGGCTGCGCGTCGAGCGCAAGCTGATCGGCCGCGACGTCGACAAGACCCTCCTCGCCGACCGCCGCCGCATCCGCTACAAGTACCGCATCGAGGTGGAGAACCTCCGTGACGCGGCGCAGGTCGTCTTCGTCCGCGACCAGCTCCCCGTCTCCCGCCACGAGCAGGTCAAGGTCAAGCTCGACGCCGCGACGCCGCAGCCCACGAAGCACAGCGATCTCAATCAGCTCGAGTGGAAGCTCACCCTGGCCCCCGCGGCCAAGGTGGCCGTCCAGCTCGAATTCAGCGTCGAGTTTCCGCGGGCGATGGACGTGGTGGGGCTGGTGTAACGCCGCCGGCCCCGATCCACTCCACCACCCGCCCTTCCATGTACGGAAAGAACGGATTGCAGCTCATCCGCATCAGGCTCTCGATGGGCAGGGCGAGCACCTTCCGCTCGCCGCGCGGGGAGAGGGCGCCGAGGCGGGCGCCGTAGAATTCGCTCGGGTCCGGCGCGATGCCATAGAGCGGATCGGTCGGCGGAAACGGCACCGCCACGTGCGACAGCGAGTAGATCTGCGGCGGCCAGGCGAGCCCCAGCGGCCGCGTCGAGACCGCGCCCGTCCCCGCCGCCCGCGACCGCAGCACCACGTCTGAAGTCTCCGGAGTCGCGTTCGTCACCAGGGAGAGCGTGTACCGCCGCGCCGGTCCCTGAAAGCGCTGCGCGAGCCAGCCGTCCAGGGTGGGATGCAGGAGCGGGCGCAGATACGCGCGCCGGTTGAGATCGAACAGCACCAGCTCGCTGCCGCCGGCCGTCAGGCGGTCGTAGAGCCTCACGGTGTCGGCCTCTACGACGACCGTCGCGTCGGCCAGGGACTGGAAAGTCAGGATGGGCGGCAGACCGCCGATGCCGCCCGTCTTCGCCGCCTCCTTCAACTGCTTGTCGAGGGCCGTCGTGAGCTCGTAGCTCTGGCGCGCGGCATGGGCCGGAAACGAGTTGTACTTGAAGGGGTTGTACTCCGGCACGACGTCGGTCCAGCTTGCCCTCGCGAGGCCGGGAAGCGTGCCCAGAAAGCCGGAGAGCCGGCCCAGCCGCGCGAAGGAGCTGACGCCGATCATCGGCGACAGGAGGATGAGGCGGTCTGCGCGCGGCAAGCTGCTGGCCGCGAGCGAGTCGAGCGAGTACTTGACCGCGAGCGCGCCGCCGTTCGAGTAGCCGGCGAGGACGAGCGGCTTCCCCGGCCCGATCCGGCCGCGCACGTGCCGCATGCCCAGGCGGACGGCGGCCAGCCAGTCCTGCCAGTCGGCGCGCACCAGCCCAGCGGGCACCGTGCCGTGCCCCGGCATGCGCAGGCAGAGACCGTAGAACCCCTCACGGCGCAGCACCTCGGCCAGCGGCCGCACGCTGTACGGCGCGTCGGTCAGACCGTGGATGAGCAGGGCGCCGCCGCGGAGGCTCTCCGGCTCGACCTCGAACGTGCGGTTCCAGTCCCGCGGCAACCGGCCGGGGTTCACCAGGCTGCCGGCGAAATAGCGGTTCGCCGGCGTGCGGTCCGCCGGCTCGATGCGCGCCTCGATCGCCCGCGTCTCGCGGAACACCTCGGCCTCCCGGCGAAGGTACTGCGGCAACGTCATGCCGTCGAGCTCGCCGGCCCGCAACTCCGACTCCGGAGCCTCCCGGTGCCACGCCCTCAGCGCCGGCAGCTCCCTGGCGTCGAACGCGCGCACCACGACGATCGTCACCGAGGCCACGGCCCCCGCCTTGACCGCCCGCCAGAGCCACCGTTTCGTCCGGTGCATGGAATGCCTCCAGGTCGAATTCGTGACTCTACTCTGAAAGCCGCTCTAGCGGAGCCTTGAGGTGCTGGATCGGCTCCCTGAGGTGCCCACCTTCGCCGAGCGCCGCTCGGCCATCTTGAGGATGTAGCTCGCGGCGTCCGGCGTCTTGCAATCGGTGTCGCCGTGGTCGACCTCCACCTTGCCGATGCGTCCGGCGGCGGCGAGGGCCTTCTCCTGTAGCGCCGGCCTACTGCCGCCGATGGAGATGAGGGCGCCGTTCATCTGGTGGCGCACGCGGTTCCGGCTGCCGCGAAGATCGCGCTCGATGCGGGCGAGCGCCTCCTCGGCCTCGGCGTCGGAGAGCTCGCCTTCCAGGACGAAATGGGAGAGAACGGTCCAGCCGGCGGAGGCGGTCAGCTCGTCGTCGGACTCGATCCACCGCTTCATCGTCTCCCGCGCCACCGGGGACTTCGCCGCGAGACCAGCCAGATAGCCCGTCTCGATGTAGTTGCGAAGGCTCGCCGCCCAGGCGTCGAGGGTCGCGCCGTCGAGCTTCTTCGGGTCGGCGATCATCGTCGCCAGGATGCGGGCCTCGTGATTGCCGGAGGCCCACAGCTCTCCCGCCAGCGCGTGATCCTGCTTGATCTTCTTCTGCAGGCTCGTAAGGTCCGGTGTGCTGACGCCATAACAATCCTCGCCCGCGCCATGCCGCCGGTAGGTCTTCCGCGTCTGCTCCTTGCCGAGCGATTTCAGGGTTTCGAGGGTGTCGTGGAGGTTCATAGTCCTAGTCTATCGCCTGCATCAGCACGCCGGGGCGAGGCGCGGTTCGTCCATGCGGCCTCGTCGAGAATGCGAACGGGTTCGCCGGCCACATAGGCACCGCCATCAACGATGGTCAGGAGCCCTCCTTACCCGTGTGGCCATCGAGGGGGCAGGCGCCCCGGCAATCGGGATAGGCGGAGCAGCCCCAGAACTGCGAGCCGGCGTTGCGGCCGCTCTTGGCAGTGCGCAGAACCATTGGCTTACCACACAGCGGGCAGTCAGGAATATGATCACCTTTGCCGCGCCTCTGCCGGCCGCGTTCGGCCAGCCGAGCGGCGGCAAGCTGTTCGCTGTACCCTCCGCCCGTGACGAACTGCCGTTCGAGCGCCTCGATCTGCTGATCAAGCAAGTAGTTCGCTTGGTGAATCAGGCAGATCAACGCATTGGCCCGCACCGCTGGGTCGTCGTTCTCCAACCACTGCGCGTACAACATCCAGCGCTCCTGGTCAGTAAGATCAACGAGATCAGACCGATCGGATCGATCAATTTGATCTCCCTTGAACACCTGCGGCACCCGCCGCACCGCCGTCGCTTCCGCCGAATCCAGTGCCCACTGCGCCAGGCGCCGGTGGCGCAGAAAATCCTCGAAGTCGAGCAGCAACTCCTCCAGGCTGGCACGGGCCACGCTGACCAGACGCAGCTCGGTCTGCGACGAGGTCGCCCCAGCGCGACAACCTTCGGCGATGTTCTGCCGCCCGCTGCGGGCCGCTTGCACCATCTGATCCACCGTCCGTGAACGCCGGTCCACGAACTTCTCGCAGAACCAGTACGTCGCGTCGTAGATCAGCGTGGCCGCTTGAAAGCTGCGCAGCGTTCGATATCCCCCGCCCGGACGAAGCTTGCCGCGCCGTCGCTCCGGCTGATCCGCTTGATTCGCCTGGCCAGCCCCCGGAAGAATCTTGCCTCTCATACCAGGCGAATTCTACCCGTCAGCAGCTCCTGCATCATGCCCTGCTTGATCTGGCGGGCTTTGGCGGGGAGCAGACACCTCCATCTTCCGCAGCCAAACTGAACCACTACTCGTCTCCGCGGCGGGAATCCTTATCGAAAATCCAGAACGCACCGCGGAATCGTTCCTGGGGCCGGCCCGGCCGCGACCGTCATTCGATCTTGGCGGCCGTATCCTCCCTTCCCGCCTGATACATCACCATGTGCGGTGCGGACCCGCAGGCGAGCGGCTGGGCACCGGCGCTCACGCGCCGCACACGGGAGGCGGAACATCGGGAGGCGGAACACCGTCGACGCGGGCCGAAACACGTCGCCAGCGAGGCGGAACACCATGCTCCGGACCCAAAACACCGTGCCCGCGGGCCGGGACACCGTGTTCCGGACCCAGAACAACGTGTCCCGGGCCCGGAGCACGTCGCACGGGACCCCGATGACATCGCACGGGGCCCCGATGACCTCGCACAGGACCCCGAGGACCTCGCACAGGACCCGGAGGACATCGCACAGGACCCCGAGGACGTCGCCCGGGGGCCGGACCACCGTGTTCCCGGAGCGCGTGCACGGCGTCTTGCTGCCGTGGGACGGGTGCCGGGCATGATTTCAGTTGCAAGGCTCCGGCGCGGCGGCGCCCAGGGGGGAGAGACGATAGGGCGGGGCGGGGATCGGAGACCAGGATTCCGGCGACTTTGACGGGTCCCTGCCAGGGGTGAGGTCGCCTGGACTGCCCGGCCAAGGCATGCTAGCGTACTCGAAAAATTGAGAGTTTTTCGTCCTTGAAAGCCGTCTCGGCACACCGGCCGCGAGGCGGTTTGGGCTTTCCGCCTCGTGGAACCGCACCGTACAGAGAGAAAGGGGTAGACGATGCCGCAGACCCAGATGATCAGCATCGATGACCAGCCAGGCCAGACCCTCGCGAAGTTCGAGCCTCAGAGCCTGAACGTGGCGTCCGGAGACCTCATCAACTGGCGCAACAATACCAGCTCGCCGCACTGGCCGGCGCCAAAAGGCAAGCCCAAGGACACCTGGATGGACGCCGAGATTCCGGCGAAGCTGCCCACTCAGCCGGCTCCGACGTCACCGCAGACACTTTCTTTCGGTGCCGTCACTCAACCCACCACGGTCGAGTACGTCTGCGCTCTTCATCCGGAAGAGACCGGCACCATCATCGTCACATAGGGAGGCGCTCATGATCGAGGCTATCGATTTCCTGGCCCGCGTGGCTCGCCGGCGGTTCTCGCGCCGGGCGTTGGCCGCCACCACCGGCATCGTCTTCTCGATGTTCCTTGCATCCCCAGCGGCTCCCCAGAACGCGCCGGTCTGCCCGTCGGCTCCGGCTTTCGTCCCCATCGGCGAGATCAAGAGCCAGGACGGCAAGCTGCAGGCGGTGATGAAGGTGGTGAGCGGCAAGCGGAACGTGCCCAACAAGACGGGACCTCCCACGTCGTCGATGCTGCGGTACTTCGACGGCTACAATCCGGCCGATTCGAGCCAGAAGTGGCCGACCGATCCGAACGCCGCCGGCCCCGGCCCGACGCTGCGCGCGGAGATCGGCGACGTGGTCAACGTCACGCTGCTCAACCAGGTCAAAGTCCAGGATTTCGGCGGCACGCTCGATTCGGGCGAGGAGGGCCGCAACAACGGCTGCGATCAGGCCACGAAGGTCAACGCGGACGGCACCACGGACAAGAACTGGTATCCGGCGAACGACAAGTACCCCAACTGTTTCCACGGCTCGAGCTCGGCGAACATCCACTTCCACGGCACGCACGTCACCCCCTCGACGACGGGCGACAACGTGCTGGTGAACGTGCGGCCGAACGAGAAGGTGACGGAGCGGGACGTCCGGGAGCCGTTCCAGCAGATCTTCCAGCATTGCACGCTGGGCGAGCAGCCGCAGAAGTGGGGAGACCTGCCGCAGTCGTGGCGGGATTTCCAGGAGACGCTGCTCAAGGAGTACGACACCACGGCGCCGTACACGGGGCCGGGGCGGAGCCCGAGCGGGCACGGCCTGCCGCGCGACCTGCAGCTCTGGCCGCAGAACCAGCAAGCGATTGCCCAGGGCGCGTGGCCGCAGTGGTACAGCGGCTCGTATCCCTATTGCTTCCAGCTCCCGAAGTACACGAAGGCCAGCGACGGCACGTCGAACGTCCGCATGGGCCAGGCTCCCGGAACGCAGTGGTACCACTCGCACAAGCACGGCTCGACGTCGCTCAACCTGTTCAACGGTCTGGCCGGAGCGTTCATCATCACCGACAACAGTCCCACCGGCTACGACGGCAAGCTGAAGGCGTTCTATGACGACAAGCTGGAGGAGAGGGTCCTCGTCTTCCAGCAGTTCACCACCGTCAACAACCTGGAGAGCGCGAACAGGGGAGGGCCGCCGCCGCTGCTGGTCAACGGCGAGATCTCGCCGACGATCACCATGCGGCCGGGCCAGGTGCAGTTGTGGCGCATGATCAACGCCACGGTGCAGGGGTTCGTGGACGCCAAGTTCAGCCCGGCGGGCATCAACTTCCGGCAGACCGCGCAGGACGGTGTGCAATACGCCTGGGAGAACTACAGCAATCCGCAGAATGGAACGCAGGCCATCCAGCTTTCGCCCGCGAACCGGGTGGACCTGCTCGTCCAGGCGCCGGCCGCGCCGGGCTGCTACACGCTGCAGGACACGGCCCTCGGCACGATCGTCAACATCACGGTCACCGGAGATACGGTCGATCCGGCGCAGGGCTTCCCGACGCAGGAGGCCGATTACCCGACCATGCCGGAATTCCTGAACACCATCGACCAGGCCACGATCCATCTCCGGCGGGACGTCACGTACGACTCCCGCAATCAGCCGGCTCCTCCCACCGGCAGGAACCTTCGCCAGTTCACCATCGACGGCAAGCAGTTCGAGGATCAGCGGCTCAATCAGGTGATGCTGCTCGACACCGCCGAGGAGTGGACGATCTACAACGCCGACACGGGCACGGGGATCGCGCACCCCTTCCACATCCACGTCAACCCGTTCCAGGTCGTCGAGCTCTTCAATCCCAACACCATGACGGAGCCGCAGAAGCTCTCGGCGCCGTTCGTCTGGTGGGATACGTTCGCGATTCCGCCGGGCAAGGTGGGTACCGACGGCAAGGTGATTCCCGGCTACTTCAAGTTCCGCAGCCGCTTCGTCGACTTCACCGGCCAGTACGTGCAGCACTGCCACATCCTGGCGCACGAGGACCGCGGCATGATGCAGCTGCTCGAGGTGGTGAGCAACAAGACGATTTTGAAGCACCACTGATGCGAGGGGGGCGGCCGATGTAGGGGCGGCCCGGCGTGGCCGCCCCCGGCCGTCGAGATTTCCGTAGCCTCGCCGTTGTGACTCCCGCCTGAGTTCACCTTTATTTAATGGCCGGGGCTAAAGGAAATCCCCATCCAGGTCATCCTCTCAAGCATCGCGATTTCCACACGATTTCCTCGATTTTACGTTTCTCGTGAGGGCTGTCCCGTTCTCGCCAGAGCCTGCACTCTAAGGTTAGCGGCGCAGCGGAAGTAGCAGTCGTAGGAAACCCCAAATGAGGCAGCGACAAGAGATTCCTCTCCCTGAAGAGGTCAGTCCCGGGGACCGAGTCCGCGGGGACGATTCCGTCCGGCAGCGGCCGCTCCGGCACGGGAACGCTCCCCGGCGCGACTATCCGGGCGAGCCCTGCCTGCACGAGATCTTCGCGGCCCAGGCGGCGAAGACGCCCGACCGCGTGGCGGTCTCCTACGAGGAATCCGAGCTCACCTACCGCGAGCTGCTCGAGCGGGCGCGCAGCCTCGCCGGCCATCTGCGCGAGATGGGAGCCGGGCCGGAGACGCGGGTCGCCATCTGCGCCGAGCGCTCCCTGGAGCTGGTCGTCGGCCTCCTCGGGACGCTGACGGCCGGCGCGGCCTACGTGCCGCTCGATCCCTCTTACCCGGCTGAGCGCCTGGCCTACATGCTGGAGGACTCGGGCGCGCCGGTGCTGCTGGCGCAGGAGAAGCTGACCTCGATCCTGCCTCCCCACCGGGCGCGCGTGGTGCCGCTGGACGGCAGCGCAGAGCCCGGAGCGTTTGCGGCGCCGTTCGTCGCCCCGCCTTCGCTGCCCGACTCGCTCGCCTACGTCATCTATACCTCCGGCTCGACGGGACGCCCCAAGGGGGTGATGAACTCGCACCGGGCGGTGCGCAACCGTCTCCTCTGGCAGAAGGAGGACTTCGGCCTGCACGAGGACGACCGGGTGCTGCAGAAGACCCCGTTCAGCTTCGACATCTCGGTCTGGGAGCTGTTTGCGACGCTGCTCGCAGGCGCGCGGCTGGTGATGGCGCGGCCCGGCGGCCACCGGGACCCGGCGTACCTGGTGGAGACGATGGAGCGCGAGGGCATCACGGTGGTGCACTTCGTCGCTTCGATGATGCGGGCCTTCCTGGGCGCTCCGGGCCTCGAGCGCCTGACCGCGCTGCGTTGCGTCGTCAACGGCGGCGAGGCGCTGCCGCCCGAGGTGGAGCGCCTGTTCTTCACGCGCTTCGGCACGGCGGGGCCGCGGCTGTACAACCTCTATGGACCGACGGAAGCGGCGGTCGAGGCGACCTGGTGGCGCTGCGAGCCGGGCGGGCGGGCCGCCACCGTACCGATCGGCCGGCCGATCGGCAACGTCGCGATCCGTATCCTCGATGCGGACCTCGAGCCGGTGCCGGAAGGCGAGCCCGGCGAGCTGCACATCGGCGGCGTGGCGCCGGCGCGCGGCTATCTCGGCCGCCCCGACCTGACGGCGGAGATGTTCATCCCCGATCCGACCGCGGGAGAGCGGGGAGCGCGCCTCTACAAGACCGGCGACCTGGCGCGCTTCCGTGCGGACGGGGTCATCGAGTACCTCGGCCGCATCGACTATCAGGTCAAGATCCGCGGCTTCCGCATCGAGCTCGGGGAGATCGAGGCGACGCTCGCCGATCACCCGTCGGTGCGCGCCGCGGTGGTGATGGCCCGCGAGCGCAACGGCGAGCCGCGGCTCGCCGCCTACGTAGTGGCCGCGGTGACCGCGACGTCCGCGGCGGGCGGCGACGCCTCCGAGCTGCGCTCGCACCTCGCGGCCCGGCTGCCCGATTACATGGTGCCGGCGGACTTCGTGTTCCTGGAGGCTCTGCCCTTGACGCCCAGCGGCAAGGTGGACCGCAAGGCGCTGCCGGAGCCGCAGCGGGCCGAGCGCGAGCACGTGGCGCCGGCGACGCCGCTGGAGCGCTTCCTCGCCGGTCTCTGGCAGGAGGCGCTCGGCGTCGAGCGGGCGGGCCGCCACGACAATTTCTTCGAGCTCGGCGGCACCTCGATCAGCGGCGCCGTGGTGACCAACCGATTGCAGAGCGAGCTGGGCGAGATCGTCCACGCGGTGGTGATGTTCGACGCGCCGACGGTGGCCGAGCTGGCCGCCTACCTGGGCCGCGAGCACGGCGCGGCGGTGGCCCGGATCTGGGGCGCCGAATCGGTTCCGGAGGGCGCCGCGGTCCTGCCGGCGGCGGCACGCAGGATCGGCGAGGCCGAGATCGCAGAGCTGCGCGGCCTGATCCGGCCGCTGCCGCCGGCAGTGGAGACGGAGCCGAAGAACCCGCCGGCGATCTTCATCCTGGCGCCGCCGCGCTCCGGGACGACGCTGCTGCGGGTGATGCTGGGCGGCCATCCGGAGCTGTTCGCGCCGCCCGAGCTGGAGCTGCTCTCCTTCAACACGCTCGCCGAGCGGCGCGACGCCTTCCCGGGGCGCGACGCTTTCTGGCTGGAAGGTCTGCTGCGGGCGCTGCTGGAGCTGCGCGGCGGCGGTCTCGAGGAGGCCCGGGAGGTGGTCGAGACCGCCGAGCGGGAGGGCTGGACGACGCGCCGGCTGTATCGCCAGCTCCAGGAGTGGCTCGGCGGCCGGATGCTGGTGGACAAGACGACGTCCTATCCGCTCGATCCCGAGATCCTCCGGCGAGCCGAGGAGGCGTTCGAGTCGCCGTTCTACGTCCATCTCGTGCGCCATCCCTACGGCATGATCCGCTCCTTCGAGGAAGCGCGAATCGACCAGGTCTTCTTCCGCCGGCCGCACTCCTTCTCGCGGCGCGAGCTGGCCGAGCTGCTGTGGGTGGTGAGCCAGCGCAACATCGCGGCGCACCTGGCGACGGTCCCCGCCAGTCGCCGGCATCAGGTGCGCTTCGAGGACCTCGTCCGCGATCCCGAAGGAGAGCTGCGCAAGCTGTGCTCGGCCCTCGGGCTCGGGTACCACCCGGACATGGCGGACCCCTACAAGGAGAAGCGGGCGCGGATGACCGACGGCCTGCACGCCGGCGGCCGGATGCTCGGGGACATGAAATTCCACCAGCACCGCGGCGTCGAGGCGGGGGCCGCGGAGCGCTGGCGCGAGGCCTACGCCGAGGACTTCCTCGGCGAAGCCGCCTGGGAGACGGCCGCCGCCCTCGGCTACGAACGGCCGCAGCGCGCGCGGCCGGAGCCGCTGGAGGCGGTGCCTCGCCGGCCCGGTGAGCCGCTGCCGCTCTCGCCCGCGCAGGAGCGGCTGTGGTTCCTCGATCGTCTGGCTCCCGGCTCGGCGGTGTACAACATCGCCAGGGAGATCCGCCTGCGCGGCCGGCTGGACGCTGCGGCGCTCGCCGCGGCCCTGGGCGAGATCGTGCGCCGCCACGAGGTGCTGCGGACCGTCTTCCACGAAGCGGACGGCGCGCCGGCACAGGTCGTTCAGCCCTTCGCCGGAGCGCGGCTGCCGGCGATCGACCTCGCCGGCCTGCCGGGGCCGGCGCGGCAGGCCGAGGCGCGACGACTGACTGCGGAGGCGGCCCGCCAGCCGTTCGATTTGACGCGGGACGCCATGCTGCGCGGCGCGCTGCTGCGTCTCGGAGCCGAGGAGCACGCTCTGCTCCTTATGCTCCACCACGTCGCCGCCGACGGCTGGTCCATGGAAGTGCTGGCGAAGGAGCTGACGACCCTCTATCGCCACCTTGCCGCGAGCGGTCCGCCGTCTTCGCCGCTGCCCTTGCAGTACGCGGACTACGCGGTCTGGCAGCGCCGGTGGCTGGCGGGCACGGAGCCGGCGGCGCAGCTCGCCGCCTGGCGGCAGAGGCTGACCGACCTGCCCGAGGCCCTGGAGCTGCCGGCGGACCGGCCGCGGCCGGCGGTGCAGAGCTTCCGCGGCGACATCGAGCGGCTGGCGCTGGCTCCGGCCGAGGGCTTGGAGGCGCTGGCCCGCCGCAACGGCGCGACCGTCTTCATGGCGCTCCTCGCCGCCTTCCAGACTCTGCTTCACCGGCTCACCGGCCAGGACGACCTCGCCGTGGGCGTACCGGCGGCGAACCGCAACCGGCCGGGGCTCGAAAGCCTGATCGGCTTCTTCGTCAACAGCCTGGTGCTGCGCGCGGACTTCGCGGGCGATCCCACGTTCACCGAGGCGCTCGGCCGCGTGCGCGAGACGGCGCTCTTCGCCTACGCCCACCAGGACCTGCCCTTCGAGCGGCTGGTCGCCGAGCTGGCGCCCGAGCGCAGCCTCGACCGCGCGCCGCTCTGTCAGGTCATCCTGTCGCTCCAGGAGACGCCGGTGCCGGCGCTGGACCTCGGGGCGGATCTCCGCGGCGAAATGCTGGATGTCCACACCGGGACCTCGAAGTTCGACCTCTGGCTGCAGATGACCCGCGAGACCGGCGGCCTCACGGCCAAGGCCGAGTACGCCACGGACCTCTTCGAGGCGGCCACGGCCCGGCGGCTGCTGCGGTGCTTCAGGGTGCTGCTCGCGGGCGCGCTCGAGGCGCCCGGCGCCCGTGTCTCCGAGCTGCCGCTGCTCGATGACGCCGAGCGAGCACAAGTGCTGGTGGAATGGAACCGGACGGCGGCGGAGATCCCGGGCTCGCCGGTGCACGAGCAGTTCGCGCGGCGGGCGCGGGAGGCACCGGAAGCACTGGCGGTGGCCTGGGAGGGGGGCGAGCTCACCTTCGGCGAGCTGAACCGCCGGGCCAACCGTCTGGCGCATCGGCTGCGCCGCCTGGGGCTCGGCCCGGAGGGTACCGTCGCCATCCGCCTGGAGCGTTCGCCGGAGCTGGTGATGGCGGCGGCCGCCGCGCTGAAGACGGGCTGCGCCTACCTGCCGATCGATCCGGCGCATCCGCCCGAGCGGCTGGCCTACATGCTGCGCGACTCCGGAGCGGCGTTGCTGCTCACCGTCGAACGGCTGGCGTTGCCCGGGCTGCCGGCTGAGGTCCTCGTGCTCGACGGCATGGACCTCGCCGGCGAGAGCGAGGAAGATCCGGAGACACCGAGGCTCGGTCCAGAAGCGCTCGCCTACCTCATCTACACCTCCGGCTCGACCGGAGCTCCCAAGGGAACGGAGCTGACGCATCGCGGGCTCGCCAACGTCATCGCTTGGGATAACCGGTATCTCGGCCGGAGCGCGGCGGATCGCTGCTCGCTGGTGGCGGGGCCGGGCTTCGACGGCTCGGTCTGGGAGACGTGGTCGGCCTTGACGGCCGGCGCCTCGCTGCACGTGCCGCCGGCGGAGCTGGTGTTCTCGCCGCCGGCCCTCCTGAGCTGGCTCGCCGACCGGAGGATCACGATCTCCTTTCTGCCGACGCCGCTCGCCGAGGCCGTCCTCGCCGAGCGGCTGCCACCGGGGCTCGTGTTGCGGACGCTGACCACGGGTGGCGACCGGCTGCACCGCCGGCCACCGGCGGATCTGCCCTTCGAGCTGGCCAACGTCTACGGTCCGACGGAGTGCACGGTCACGATGATCGTGCAGGAATGCGATAGCCAAGGGGGGCGGGCCCGAAGGGCTGGGGGGCGGGAGAGTCATTGTGGCCACCGGAAGGGTCGCCGAGGTGGTGTACGCCGGGCCGACCACCCGTTTCGTCGTGGACCTCGACGCCGGCGGG
>Ga0134122_10001901_pt1 | contig 15232 bp, 12 predicted proteins | sample KB302_FD_96461 | JGI IMG/M metagenome (GOLD analysis project Ga0134122, IMG submission 96461) | Terrestrial soil microbial communities without Nitrogen fertilizer from Kellogg Biological Station, Michigan, USA - KB3-0-2 | ecosystem: Environmental > Terrestrial > Soil > Unclassified ... | reverse complement strand
TCGTTCTTGAGCCGCGACAGCGTGTACGAGAGGCGGTACGACCAGCGGTCGCCGCCGCGGTCTTTCACCAGGTTGAGCGACAGACCGTCGTAGTTCGAGCGCCCTCCTGTCTCGGTGACCACGATGTTGCGCGCTCCCCCCGGCAGGACACCGACCGGCCGCGTCGCGTCCGCCTGCGCCGCCGTTCGGACCACGACGTGGTTCGGGTCGATCGGGTAGGGCGCCGGGGCGTTCAAATCGCGCAGGCGGAAGAGGTCGTACGAGCGCGCCCGGACCAGATCGACGTAGAACAGGGTCTTCTGATCGAGCTGCAACTGATAGCCGAGCGAGGCCTGCTGGGTGTAGGGGTTGTCGTAGCCGTTCGGATTCAAGATCCGCAGCTCGTTGCTGACGATCCGCTCGCGCTGTGAGAGATCCGGCCGCGGCCCCTGAAGGTAGGTCACGCCGCGATTGAAATCCGCCGACAGATTGCCGTTGAAGAAAAGCCGCGACAGATCGGTGTCGGCCGGCAGGATGCCGCGCGCGATCAACTGCTCCACCTGGGACCGGAAACCGGCCGAGGTCGAGTTCTGCTGGAGCGCGTCGCTATAGACCGAATAGAGGACCTTGTCGTAGAAGATGCCGAAACCGCCGCGGATCGCGCTCTTCTCGTCGATCTGGTAGTTGAAGTTGAAGCGCGGAGCGAGGTTGTCCGTGTCGCCGCCTTTCGCGCCGCCGGCCGACAGGTTGTCGTAGTCGTAGCGCAGGCCGAGCGTCAGGTTCAGCCGCGAGCTGACCGAGAACAGATCTTCGACGTAGACCGAGCTGATCTCCTGCCGCTTGCCGAACGTGTTCGGCTGCATCTCGATGTTGTAATCGAGCACCTGCACGTTGCTCGGAATGTCGTTGATCGAGAGCCCGGCGCCGAGGTTTCGCGCCCGAAGCGCCGCAAGCTGCGCGGCGGTGAGCTTTACCGTGTAGTTGCCATTCGGGTTGCCGCCGCCCGCCAGGGCGAAATCCGATGAGAGCAGGTCCACTCCCGCCTTCCAGGTGTGGCGCTCGCGCGACAGCGAAACCTTCTGCTGCAACTGCCAGGCTTTTTCGAGATCGTCGAATACGAAGCCCGGGTGGCCGAGCACGGCGATCGTCTGTTCCTGCGGATCGAGCACCGCGACCTGCGGGCTGCCGGGATTGTCGGGATCCGCATAGTTCCAGCGGAACCGGCTGTATTGAAGGTTGGTCTCGGAGAGCCAAGAACCACCGATCCACGAATGGTTCGCCGCGGCAAGCAGCGAGTTGCGATCCTGGGTATTGCCGGCCGAAGGAAAGGTCACGCCACCGTCGAGGCCGCCGCCTTGGCGCTCGATGCCGACCTGTCCCGCGTTCACCCGGAACGTCGAATGGAACGCATCGTTCCAGCGCTGATCGACGCGGCCGGAGAGGAAGGTGAAATCGTTGCTGCCGGCCACCGTGGTCGAAACGCCGAGCGCGGGACTCCGCAGCAGGTTGTCTTTGTCGTCCTTCGTCGTCTCGGCGTTCAGGAAGTAGAAGGTCCGGTCCTTGGCGATCGGTCCGCCGAGCGACAGGCCGCCCTGGTTCCTCCGGAAGCCGTCCTTCACCTGGTTGCCGGAGAGGTCGCGCTGGGCGAACGGGCTCGACGAATCGAGCGACGGTCCCGGCCGGGTCAGGTAGAACGCCTCGCCGTGGAGCGCGTTGCTGCCCGAGCGGCTGGTCAGGTTGATCACGCCGTTTCCGGTGCGGCCGAACTCGGTCGAGTAGTTGTTGGTGAGCACCGTGACGTCGCTGGTGAAGCCGACCGGCGCCGCGAATTTCTGGCCGCCCAGGAAGTTCTCGTTGTTGTCGAGTCCGTCGAGCATGTAGTTGGCGAACAGCGAATTCGCGCCGTTGATGCTGACGTTCGGCGCTTCCGGGTAAAAGCCGGTCGCCTGCGTCACGTTCGGCAGCCGGTAGAGGGCGCGGGTGATGTCGCGCCCCTCGACCGGCAGATTCTCGATCTCCACCTGGCGCAACGAGGAGGAAACTTCGGCGTTGATCGTGTTGATCTGCGCCACTCCAACGCCCTCGGTGACCACGATCTCGCCGGTCACGGCCTCTTTCGGCGCGAGCGAGAGGGTGACGCTGCGATCGAAGTTCGCGCGTAGCGCGAGATCGCCCGAGTCGATGCCGTAGGTCCGGTCGGTCTCGGCGACCGAGATCCGGTACTTGCCGGCGGTCGAAAGCGAACCGAAACGGACTTTCCCTTGGGCGTTCGTGGTCGAGGTCGAGCGCAGGCCGACCGCGGAGTTTTCGAGCACCACCTCGGTGCCGGAGACCGGCGCGCCGGAGCCCTGGTCGAGCACGACGACTTCGAGGCTCGCCTGCTGGGCGGCAAGAGCCGTCGGCAGCAGGAATCCCAGGAGGGTAAAGAAGGACAGCAATGAGCGCAGCGGCCTGGAGCCGGCGAGCCAACGGTTCGGCGTGATGGACATCCTCAATCTCCCGCGAAATCGATCGCAGTCAGCAAGACGGTTCGGCGCCTCTCGACGGAGAGGGCCGTTGGGGGACGTCAGGCGGGGGAGAGAAGGATCGGAGGGGCGCGGCCGGAGCGGCGCGGGCCGTCGCCGGCTTGAGCGAGCCCCAGGACGCTCGGGCACTCAGGGCGCAGGCGGAGGGAGAGGGCGCGGCGAATCGTGCCCACCAGCGTCCACCAAAGCCGCGACGACGAGTCGGCGAGCCAGCGTTCGAGATCGGCCGGCCGGTCGAGGTCGTGGAGGGGCGAGAGGAAGAGCACCGGACGACCGAGCGCGCCGAGCGTCCTTACGAAAGTCGCCAGCGTGTCGCGCCGGCACCAGCGAGCGGCGGCGGCCAGCCCCGGGATCGGCTTGGCGAAGGCGACCAGATACATCCCGCCGTCCGGGCTCGGACCGAGCACGACCCGCTCGGGATCTTCCGCGAGCCAGGCGATCGCCTGTTCCAGGTGCACCCCGGTAAGGCCGGGAACGTCCGACGCCGCGATCAGCAGAGGACCGAGCCCAAGTGCCGAGCATCGAGAGACGGCTCCTTCCAGCCGGGCGCCGAAATCCGTCTCAGTTTGCGGCAGCCAAGCGATCTCGCTGGACTCGGATACGGGGGTCGGGCAGCTCACCGCCAAGCGGCAGCCTGCCTCGCGCCCCGCCGCAAACGTCGCGCCGAGGAGAGCCTCGTGCGTCTCCTGCTCCAGCGCGCCGAGCGATCCGGGCAACAGCCGGCGCCGGGCGCGCTCCGAAGAGGCGCCCCGCGACAACGCGAGCAGGATGGGGGAGGCGGACATCGGCACTGAACCGATACTACGACGGAGCCTGCGGATTCGGATGGACGCGAAGCTCTAGGGGCACCGTTACTCGAGACGGATACCTAGAGCCGCTCGGCGGCCGTACGCGTCGGTTCAGATTCCGCAGGATCTGCGGCACCGCCGAGCTTTAATCGCTGATCACGACCACGGTCGAGTACTGGATGCTCTGATTTTCCCGGCCTCCTCCGGCCACCGGGCGGAGCGTGCCGTTCACGCCGGGGGAGCTCATGACGTCGCTCAAGGTGATGCACTGACCGCCCACGGGATACAGGCAGCTGGAATAGGAGCCCGACTGCTCGATGTCGACTCCGCTGCCGTGGATGCTGACCGCCCAGCCCGAGGCGCTGATCGAGACGGTGGCGGTCATCGGACCGGAGCCGGGGCTATAGATGGGATACCCAGGGTACACCGCTCCCGCCGCCGTCGAGCCGGCGGGGATCGCGAGGTAGCGCCCTTGCCACTGGAAGCCCGGGGTGGTCTGATACGAAACCAGATCGAAGAAGACGCCATTGGGCCTGATCGTCAGGTAGATCCCCGGTTCGCAGCAGGCGTCCTTTCCCGCCTGCACCCAGCCGAGCAACGCGTCTTCCGTCGTCTTTTCGAGGGACCAGATCATGGTCGTTCCCGTCGGGTCGATCGCGTCGTTGCTCTGCATCCAATGAACGCAACTCGCGCCGCCGATCGTGGCGATTCCACTGGCCTCCGAAGAGGTCACGCCCGCTCCCGTGAGGCAATCGATGTACGACGTGGTGAAGCCGCTGCCGATGCCGCCCGGCCCGGTGTTGGTCGCGATGTTTCCGTCGTCGAACTTGTCGAGGAGAGAGACGGTGGCGCCGTGGGCCTGGCTGGACAGGGAAAGGACGATGCCGAACGACAGGACGGCCTTACGCAGGTTCATTTTGACCTCGTGAGAGATCCTTCAGATCGAGGGTGAGCCGAAGGGCGCGAAACCCTTTCGCAAGACCGGTGCCGCGCTCTGAAAGGTTTATTTCTCGAACCGAACGGCGATTTTATGAATGTCGGTTGTGTCCGACATCGTCGCCCTCTATGTCGGACCCGTGTCGGACGATGGCTCCGACATTGCCGACATTTCCGCGGACCCATGCCGTCTCCGTCTCCCCAGGCCGAGCTGCGACATCCGGCGCTGGAGCCCTCGCTTCGAAACCTCGAGCAGCTCGACCATGGCGTCGAGGTCGCCTCCGCACCGCTCGTGACACGCTTCGATCTCCTGGCTGGAGAGATCGACACCCTTGCGGATTCGCGAGCTTCTCTCGATCCGCTCGTAGAGCGAGGTCCGGGAGATGCCGAGCTGGGCGGCGGCTTTCTGGATGCGCCAGCGGTTGGCTCGCAGGGCCTTCAAAAGCTCGTGCTCGGTGACGTCGTCGGGGCTTCGATAAACCTTCCGGGGCTCTTTCGCGGCGGGGGTGGGCGCCTCGACGGCCGTCGGTCGGGCCGGTGCCGGGTCCGTCCGGACCGCGGGGCGCGCGGCGTCCTCCAGCAGGCGCTCGGCCTGGAGCCACATGCCCCGCTTGCCGTCGCGGCCGGCGAGGACGATCTGGCGGACGAAGTTCCGGAGCTGGCGGACGTTGCCCGGCCAGTCGAAAGCGGCGAGCCGGGCCACCAGGGCGGCGGGAATCCAGGGGCGTCCCCCCGTCCCCGGCGCCAGACGGTGGTTTTCTCCCAACGCCTCCAGCTCCTGGCGAAGGAAGTGAAGAAAGAGCCGGCCGAAATCGTCGCGGCGGACGCGCAGAGGAGGAACCTGGATCTCGTAGCCCGCCAGCCGGTGCAGGAGGGGTGCCCGGAACCGGCCCGCGGCCACCGCTCCTTCGAGGTCGGCGTCAGTCGCGGCGATGAGGCGAAGGTCCACGCGGCGGGGGGCGTCCCCGCCCACTGGCTGGATCTCGCGGGTCTCTAGGGCGCGCAGGAGGAGAGCCTGGACCTCGGGCGGAGTGTCGGCCACCTCGTCGAGAAAGAGCGTGCCGCCGTCGGCCCGTTGAAAATAGCCGTCGCGCTTTCGGTCCGCGCCGGTGTAGGCGCCGCGCGCCGCGCCGAACAGCTCGGCCGCCGCCAAGGTCGGCGGGACGGCCGCCATGTTGACGGCCATATAGGGGCGGTCGCGCCGAGGGCCGGCGTCATGGCAGGCGCGAGCGACCAGCTCCTTGCCCGTGCCCGTCTCTCCCCGTAGGAGCACGGGAACGTTCAAGCGCGCGACGCGGTCGATCTCCTGGCGCAGGAAGACCATGGCGGCGCTTTCGCCGACCAGGCCGAAATCCGGCGGGCAGGGGGAGGCCGGGTCGATCCGGGAGAGGAGGACCACCACCCGGGACGCCAGGAGCAGGACGGCGCCCCGATCGATCTCGGCGGCCGTGAGGCGCCGTTCGTCGGCGACCCCCTCGCCGTTCATCATGACCGCGGACCCGCATTCGCCGCAGATCAGCCGGACACCGCCCGGATCGGGGCCGGGAACCAAACGGATCGGCCGGCGGCTCACGTGGGTATCGGCCAGAGGGAAGGGGCTCCGCGGAGCGTCCCCGGGCTGGCAAAAGGCCGGCTCCCCGCGAGACAGCAGCTCTTCGTGCCCGGACGCCAGCCCGCGCAGTGGGGCGCGCTCGCCGATTCGGCCGAGGTCCGGGTGATAGAGGATCGTGAGTCCCGGGATCAGCTGGGCGTGCGCCGCCGAGACGCTGTCGCTGTCCCCTCGGGTGTCGTCCGGGTGCAGGGGCCGCAGAGTCTCGCTGTCGGTCGGCATCTACATCTTCCCGTAGCTCGGTCCGCCTCCGCCCTCGGGGGGGACCCAGGTGATGATCTCGTAAGGGTCCATGATGTCGCAGGTCTTGCAGTGGACGCAGTTGCTGGCGTTGATCTGGAGCTTTTTTCCGGACGGGGTGGAGGGGTCGGGGACCATCTCGTAGACGGCGGCGGGGCAGAAGCGCTGGCAGGGATTGTCGTAGGCCCGCGCGCACTGGTCGGCGCAGATAGAGAGGTCCGCCACGTGGAGGTGGACCGGCTGGTCCTCCTCGTGGGCGGTGCCCGAGTTGTAAACGTCGGTCAGGCGATCGAAGGTCAACACGCCGTCGGGGACGAACGGTGCTGGATTCGGAATCGCGCGGCCCGGGGGGGAATCGAGCGCGACCATCCGCTCGTGGCCGGGTTCCGTGCTCAGCCGGGCTTTGAAGCCCCAGCCGCGGCCGTTCGTGACCAGGCCGAGACCCGCCTGGAGCATGCCGAACGGCAGGCCGTGGTCGAACGACTGGTGGAAGTTGCGCACCGGCCAAAGCTCGGTCTTGATCCAGCTCGCCTCGACTTTCTGCCGATACACGGCGAGGCGCTCCGCCGTCGGCTCTCCGGCGAGCAGCGCTTCGAAGATTGTGTCCGCCGCGAGCATGCCGGACTTCATCGCGAGGTGAATGCCTTTGAGGCGCTGGCTGTTCAACATGCCGGCCGAGTCGCCGACGATCAGAAAACCGTCGCCGTGGGCGCGCGGCATCGACCACCAGCCCCCCTCGGGGATCGCCTTGGCGCCGTAGAACGCCATCTTGCCGCCACCAAGGATCTTCGCGATCTCCGGGTGGGTCTTCATCCGCTGGAATTGGGCGTGCGGATCGAAATGCGGGTTCTTGTAGTCGAGCCCGGCGACCAGGCCGACGATCGCCTGATCCCCCTTCATGCCGTAGAGGAAGCCGCCGCCGAAGTTGCCCCAGCCGAGCGGCCAGCCCATGGTGTGAACCACCTGCCCCGGCGCGATCCGGCCGGCGGGAAGATCCCAGATCTCCTTGATGCCGATCGCGTAGATCTGCGGGTTTTGGCCCTCGCCGAGCTTGAATCGCTCTTCGAGCTGCTTGGCGATCGTCCCGCGAGGCCCTTCGCCGAGGACGACCACGCGGCTCCGGATGTCGATGCCCGGCTCGTAGTTCGCCTTCTTGTGCCCCTCTTTGCTCACACCCTTGTCGCCCGTGCGAACGCCCACCACGCGACCGTCTTCGAGCAGCGCCTCGACCGCGGGGAATTCGTGGAAGACGTCCACGCCCGCGGCCTCCACCTTGGCGGAGAGCCATTTCATCAGCCGGCCGAGCGAGGCGACGTAGCAGCCGTGGTTGTTGAGCGGCGGCGGGATCGGCAGCGAGAACGACCCCTTCTCGGTGAGATAGAGGAGCTTCTCTTTGCTGATTTCGGCCTCGAACGGCGCGTTCTGCCAGTCGTCGGGAAACAGCTCCTTCATCGCCCGCGGATCGACCACGGCGCCCGAGATCGCATGTGCGCTCGGATCCTTGCCTTTTTCGAGCACGGCGATGGCCAGCTCCAGCTTCTTGCCGCCGGTTTTGTTGTGCTCTTCGATCCGCTGCGCCAGCCGATACGCTCCGGCGAGGCTCGCCGGACCGGCACCGACGAAGACGACATCGAGCTCCAGGGTTTCCCGCTCAGGTGACATCGCTTTTGCTTCCCTTGGGGTGGTTGTTGGGGGCTCCAAAGAGCCCGGCGAATGCTAGCACGGGGTGCTTGACAGCCCTCACCCCCGGCCCCTCTCCCAAAGGGAGAGGGGAGCAAAACAACACGTTTCTTGGCTGTTCTCCCCTCTCCCTTTGGGAGAGGGGCCGGGGGTGAGGGCTGCGATACGTCGATGTCTCCGGATCAATAGATCTCCTCCACCACCGCCGCATTCCGCCGGAACAACAGCCCCGCGAGATGGGCGGAGACGAACAGGGCGTAGGTGCCGAGGATCCCAGTGATCGCGCTGCCGGCGAGCGGAATTTCCCCAAGCCCCAGGCGGACGAGCCAGACGGCCAGGTCGAGCGCGAAGACGAGATTCGCGATCGTCACCGCGTCGGCGCCGCAGGCACGGAACGCGCGGTAGTGCAGATCGAGCCGCAGCACCTGGTCGGGATCGAACTTGCCGACCGCGCCGAGCGCCATCGTGGCGGTCGTCGTGCCGAGCCAGCCGAGTACCGCCGCCCCCAGCCAAAACAGAAGATTCGGCTCGTGGGCGAAGATCATGCCGCGTCCCAAGAAGACGTAGAGCGCCACCAGCCCGAAACGCCAGATCTGCAGGATCACGAAGATCAGGATGTCGAAGAAGCGCTCGCCGATCGAGAAATAGTCCGGCCAGTCGGGCAGCTCGTCCTGCCCCTCGCTGGTCGAGCGGGCGATCTTGAGCTGAAGCCCGACCAGCAGCGACCAAAAACCGAACGCGAGCGCGAAGCGGAAGAAATCGATGCCGTAACGCAGCATGATCTCCACCGCGCCCTGGCAGACCAGCGCGGCGACGAAGAGAAACTTGCCCATGCCGCGGAACGGATAGCCGAACGCTTGACTCAGCCGGTAGGTCGAGTCCACCGCCGCCCGGCGCCGATGTTGAACCGCCGAGTGCGCGCCCTGCGTCGGCCCGACCTCAGGGGCGAGCGGGATCGCCCGCTCGCCGCAGATCTTGCAGAACAGCAGCGCGTGGCCGGCGGTAATGCACTGGTCGCACAGGGGACGCCCGCAGCCGTCGCAGGCGTAGAGGGCCGCGGTCTCCGGATGTTGGGCGCAGAAACTCGGCATGCGGCGGCCGCGCTACCGCACGCCCCAGACTTTGTGCTGTTGGATCGACAGCCGCCAGGTGGGGTTTTCTTCCACCAGGCGCAGGCACCAGGCGAGCGCGCGCGGGTCGAGCCGGTCGCCGGCAAACGCAGGGGAGATCAGATAGTGGTCCGCCTCGACGACGGTCTGCGGAATCGCCTGGCCGTGGCCGCGGACATATTTCACCTCATCGGCGCGACGCTGGCGGACCGCGTGCTCGGCGACTTTCGGGCTCACGGTGATCCAGTCGATCCCTTCCGGCAGTGCGAAGCTGCCGTTGGTCTCGATCGCGAGACGGTACCCCGCGGCGTGGAGCGCGTCGATCAGCTCCCGATCCACCTGAAACGCGGGCTCGCCGCCGGTCAGGATCACCCACCGGCAGGCGGGGGAGAGGGCGGCGAATTCGGCGAGGATCTCTTCGACCGCCAGATCGCGGCCCGACTCGAATTCGGTGTCGCAGTCGAAGCCATGGGTTTCGACCTTACAGGCGAGGTTGCACTTCGAGAAGCGGAGGAAGAGGTTCGCCGTTCCCGCGCGAACCCCTTCCCCTTGCAGGCTGTAAAAGATCTCGTTGATCCGATAGGTCTTCACGGTCCTTTCGGAGCTCCTAGGGGGCTGCCCGTTCGGTACCGCGCTGGGCCAGCACCCCGCCGACGCCGACCAGCAGCCCGACCGCGATCAGCCCTAGCCCCAGGAGCGCCCGGCCGTGGCCCGCGGCGCCGGCATCGCGCGCGATGCCCATGAGCGCCCCCGGTCCCGCGTCGTGGGGGATCGTGACGAGGCCGATCGAGAGCACCAGGAAACCCGAGGCCGCGAGGCGCAGCGCCCCGGGCGTTCGCTGCGGCCGGCCGAGCGAGCGGCCGATCACGCTGGTCGAGTAGCCGTAGGCGGCATAGACCGCAAAGCCCAGCACCAGCCAGGCGAACAGTCGCCACCACGAGGCGAGCGGCAGGTTGATCATCAGGAACAGGCACGAGAGGACGCCCAGGCCGGGAAGGATGAACGGCCCGAACGGCACGCGGAACGGCCGTACCCGGTGGGGATCCTTGATGCGTAGGATCGGAATCGCGATGCAGACCAGGATGAAGGCGAACAGCGTTCCGACGTTGGTGAGGTCCACCATCTCGTCGATGTTGGCGACCGCGGCGAACAGGGCGACCACGATGCCGGTAATCCAGGTCGTCACGTGCGGCGTGCGGTAGCGCGGGTGGATCTTGGCGAAGCTCTGGGGAAGCAAGCCGTCGCGCGCCATCGAGAAGAAGATGCGCGGCTGGCCGAGCTGGAAGACCAGCAGGACGGCCGTGGTCGCGACGACCGAGCCGAGCCCCACCAGCCGGGTCGCCCAGACCTGCCCCGGCGCCACGTAGTTGAGCGCCATGGTGAGCGGCTCGGCTTTCTCGGAGGCGAGCCGGGTGACCAGTTCGCTGTACGGCATCATGCCGGTGAACGCCCCGGCGACCAGCGCGTAGAGGAACGTGCAGGCGGCGAGAGAGGCGAGAATGCCGATCGGCAGATTGCGCTCGGGGTTCTTGGTCTCCTCGGCGACCGTCGAGACGGCGTCGAAGCCGATGAAGGCGAAGAACACGATCGCCGCTCCGGCGAATGTGCCCGCCCAGCCGTTGGGCTGAAACGGCGTCCAGTTGGCGGCCATCTTGGCGGGCGGCACGTAGTAGAGCGCGAGGCCGACGAAGATCAGGAGCACCAGGATCTTGAACCAGACCATGCCGGCGTTGAAGTTCGCAGACTCGCGGATGCCGCGGATCAGCACCACCGTGATCAGCATGACGATCGCGAACGCGAGGATGTTGAACACGATCGGCACGCCGAACAGGTGCGGCGCCCGTTCGAGCAGCCCGGGCACCTTCGCCGCCGTGCGGTAGTCGGTCGCCAGCCAATCGGGGATCGAGACGCCGAAGCTGCCGATCAGCGAACGGAAATAGCCGCTCCAGCTGATCGCGACCGCGACGTTGCCGATCGCGTACTCGATCATCAGATCCCAGCCGATGATCCAGGCGACCAGCTCGCCGAGCGTGGCGTAGGAGTAGGTGTAGGCCGAGCCCGAGATCGGCACCATCGCCGCCATCTCGGCGTAGCAGAGAGCGGTGAACGCGCAGACCACCGCGGTGATCGCGAACGAGAGCATCAGCGAAGGCCCGGCCCCCGGCCGCACCGCGTCGCCCGCCGCCGCGGTACCGACCGTGGCGAAGATGCCCGCGCCGATGATCGCGCCGACGCCGAGCAGGGTGATGTTCCACGCGCCGAGCTCGCGCTTGAGCGAGCTTGCCTTGTCCGCGGCGGAAGCCAGAATCGCATCGAGCGACTTGGTCTGGAAGAGTCCTCGCAAGGTGGGTCCTCCGACTCTTGGGGCCGACGCTTAAACGCGCAAGTCCCCGGTTGTTTTGCCAGCCGAAAACGGTCGGCGGGAGTCTGTCACGGGAGGGAGGGAGGGCGCCAGATTGAGGGGCGGCAGGTTGGGTGGCCGCCTCCGGCGGCAGGTCCCCCGCTGGCTTGGCTCCGCTATCACTTTACGCTATCATTCGAGAGTGAGCGCCAGGCACCGTAAGACTCTGGCCGCGATCTTTGCGCGCCCCACGCTCGCTTCGATTCCGTTCAACGACATCGAGGCTCTGATCAAAGCTCTTGGCGGCTCGCTCACCGAGCGCGCAAGGTCTCGAATCAAGATCGAGTTGAAGGGCGAACAGTGGCGCTGCCACCGGCCTCACCCGGGCAAGGAAGCGAAGCGGTACCAGGTCGAAGAAATACGAGAGCTGTTGGAACGAATAGGAGTCCGCCCGTGAACACCATGTCCTATAAGGGCTATACCGCTCGCGTCGAGTTCGACGAGCGAGACGGCGTCTTCGTCGGTCGCATTCTGGGCATTCGCAACATCATCAGCTTCCATGGCGAGACGGTCGCCGAGCTGAAGGCGGAGCTTGCGATCGCGATCGACGACTACCTCGCCGATTGCGAGGAGCAGGGACTCAAGCCGGAGAAGCCGGCCTCGGGAAAGCTACTGCTTCGCGTTCCGCCCGAGATTCACGGTAAGGCACTGGTGGTCGCTCAGGCGGCAGGGAAGAGCCTGAATCAATGGGCCACCGAAGTACTGCAACGGGCGGTGCAAGCAGGCGGCTGAAGCCTTTACGCGGGCGGCTCGATCCACGCTCGATCTCTGGTACGCTTTCCCCATGGCCTGGCAAGACAACGAGGTCACCGACCCGGAAATGGAAGGGATACCCACCGACTATCCCCAGCTCGCGGTGTCGGAGAGCGGTCTAGACTGGGGCGATGTCACTCAGATTCGCGACAAGCTCAAGCTGACGCCGACGGAGCGGCTGAAGGCTGCGCAGGATTTCATGAACGCCGTCCTCCAAATCCGCGCCCAGAATGCCCGCTGAGCTGAGGTTTGACGAGGTTCTCAGAGTCCTGACCCGAAACGAGGTGGAGTTCATCGTCGTTGGCGGGATTGCGGCGATCCTTCAGGGGTCTCCTCTCACGACCGAAGACGTGGATGTCGTCTACCTGACTTCCGAGGAGAACATCTTCCGTCTGGCGAAAGCACTCGGAGATTTGGAGGCGTTCTACCTCGACCCCGCGGGCCGGCACATCGAGCCGGATGCGTCCCGGCTGGCTTCCGCGAGAATTCACCTCCTGAAGACAAGGTGCGGCCGTGTCGACGTGCTGCGCACGGTGGGCAAGGATCTCGATTTCCAGGATCTGGTGGGAAAATCCCGAGTGCTTGAAGTCGACGAGCTTCAGGTACGCGTGCTTGATCTCGCGACGATCATCGAGACCAAAGAGCATGCCGATCGCCCCAAAGACCGGTACCAACTGCTGTTCTTGCGGCAGCTCCTTGCGGAGATCCAACGCCTAGAAGCCGAATAGGCGGCCCATCGTGGGGGCAGCTCGTCCGTCGAGCCGGGCACTCTCAGCATAAATCTTTCGCCATTGATGGTTGACATATATCCAAACGAGGTGTAATACAGGCGTGCTGCATAGCCAATCAGTAAGTAGGCGCGCCGAACGGGTGTGGAAATCCGTCGCAAGATGTAAATTGAAGTTAACAGATTCTCTCGACTAAGGAGAACTCCATGAGGTTGACGAGAAGGCATCTCACGAAGGCGGCCCTCGCGCTGTTGGTCGTATGTGTCGTTTCTCCAGCGACCGGCCGGGCTCAGGGAGTCAGGACTTCCTCCCCTGGAATTCTCGATTCTTCGTTGGGCATTTTCGTTTCTGAAACTCCTGAGTCCAGAATGCAGAAATGGCAGGCCTCCCTCGGCGCCTTCCTGGACAAGAGTGAGCTCTCTGGAGAGCAAGCGAACGTGCTCGAAGAGCTCCGAAGCATCGACGACCCTTCCTACTTCGCCGACAGCCTCAGCCCGGAGCAAATCGCTCTCCTGGGAAAGAAAATGGCCGCCGTAGGCCAGGCGCTTCCTTATACGACCTACAGGGAGCTGATGAATTCCCTCGGCGGTTTTCGCCCTTGGCTGAGCAGCAATTTCCTGGTGGCGGGTCCAGATCCAGATCCGACACCTACGCCACAACAATGCAACTGTCGGAACGACCATGACTGCGCAACCGGCTTTCACTGCAACCATCCCGGCTGCCTCACTGCTCCTGGCAGCCTCATGAGCGGGGTATGCAGTTAAGGGTCAGCGTTCTAGAAGAGCTTCTCTGAGCGAAATGCGGCCTTTCGCTGAGTCGCGGGGAAGCCCCTGGCGAAGACAGGCCCGTACGGGTTTCCCCGCACGGGCCTTGCGTTCAGGTTTGGATCGGACAGCCGGCGGTGCAGCGATCGCTCGGCGCAGGATGGTAGACCGTGTCGTTGAGAACGGTGCCGCTGCACCAGTAGGTGAAGGCTTCGCCGCCTCTAGCAAGATGGAGCTGGGAGATCGTCTCCCGAGTGATTGCGAGTCGTCGCGGGCTGCGCTTCTGCATTAGGGGTCTCCTCGAGGGTTCAGGCGGGCAGGGAATTCGGCCGGCCAGGGGAGCGGCTACTCCTTTTAATTCTATGTGCAGCCTAGCCGTAAGGCGGTCCTGCGTCGCCGGATCTCTCGGATCTCGTCCCCCCGGCGTCCCCTTTCATCCCGCAGAGGATGCACAGATCGTTCAAGAAGGGGCAGAATGTCTCCTGTTGCACCCTCGCTGAACAGGAGGTCCACATTGAAGCCATCGCTTCCCACTCCTCTTTCGAAGACGCGGTCGGTCCGGCGGGTCGGTGTCGGGCTCGCCGTCGGCGCTCTCTTCCTCTTCGGACTGCCCGGCTTTGCCGGCGGCCTCGCGCCCTTGCCGTCCGCCGAGAAGGTGGTCGGCGTCGGCGGCCCCTGGAAGGCCGCGGGCGCCGCACCGGCGCTGTTCGGCCAAGTCGAGAACATCCCGGGCGACGGCCCGATCGTCGGCGCGATCCATACCGTGGTCGCCCACCCGACGAACCCGAACATTCTCTGGGTCGGCGCGGTGAACGGCGGCATCTGGGTGACCCATAACGCGACGGCGGCGAAACCGAACTGGCTGCGGACCACGGATGACCAGGCGTCGATCTCGATTGGCGCGCTCGATCTCGATCCGACCGACCCGGCGCGGAACACGCTCGTGGCGGGGATCGGCCTCTGGAGCAGCTTCGGACTCGCCGGTGGCCGCCGGACGGGCCTGCTCAAGAGCACGACCGGCGGCATTCTCTGGACTCCGATCGACGGCGGCGGCACGCTGGTCGGAAAGGATTTCTCGGGCGTCGCCGTGCGCGGCAAGACTCTGATCGCCTCGGTGGACTTCGCCGACGACTTCAACTTCACCAAGGTCGGGGTCTTTCGCTCGACGGATGGCGGCGCCACCTTTACCCAGGTCTCGTTCGGCGACGGCACGGCGACCGGCCTGCCGACCGGCGTTTCGTACGACCTCGTAGGCGACCCGAAGCGGCCGAAGCGGCTGTTCACGAACATCGACCTCGCCGACTTTTTCGGCGGCGAAAACGGCATCTACCGGACCGACGACACCGGTGCCACCTGGACCAAAGTGAGCACTCCGGCGTTGGATGCCCTGCTCGTCTCCGGCACGGCCACCAACGTCGAGCTGGCGGTGGGCCGGAGCAACAACGTCTACTGCGCGATCATCGATGCCAGCGGCCAACTGGCGGGGGTGTTCCGCTCCGGCAACGGCGGCGCCTCGTGGACCCAGATGGACCTGCCGATGACGAACGAGGGCGGTCTGATCGGCATCCACCCCGGCTTCCAGGGCTTTCTGCATCTGTCGATCGCCGCTGATCTGGTCGATGTGAACGTCGTCTACGTCGGTGGCGACCGTCAGCCCTACAAAAACGAAGCGCTCGGCGGCCTGGTCGAGCTTCCCAACTCGATCGGCGCGAACGACTTT
>Ga0134122_10001900_pt1 | contig 15249 bp, 22 predicted proteins | sample KB302_FD_96461 | JGI IMG/M metagenome (GOLD analysis project Ga0134122, IMG submission 96461) | Terrestrial soil microbial communities without Nitrogen fertilizer from Kellogg Biological Station, Michigan, USA - KB3-0-2 | ecosystem: Environmental > Terrestrial > Soil > Unclassified ... | reverse complement strand
GTTGAGCATGACGCGCGTCGAGGTGCCATCGTCTCCGAGAATGCGCGCGATGCGTCCCGGTCGATCATAGACATGCGGAATTAGGTCGAGCACGATCTTCGCTTCCTGCGTCATCGACATCTGCGCGAAGTTCACAAGGTAGGGCGAATTGCTTTCAATGCTCTGCCCCTGGAGCGCTTCAATCGCTTTACCGGATCGATGCGCGGGCGTGTCAATGCCGAGCGCGGGCGGATGAATCGCCGTCGCCGTCTGCACGAACTGCTTGCCCATCGAGAGCAATTCCATATTCGGACCCAGACGGGACATATCCACGCGGACCCGTTCCGGCGCCGCGGCTTTCTCGCCACGGAGATTGCGGCCCGTGTGATGCAGGAGCGGCTGATTGCGAATGTTGGAATACAGGTAGTCCGCTGCATACCCTTCCGTGACGCCTTCCTCGGCCATCCACGGCGCTTTCGGCTCGAGCGCCGCCATTTCGATCGCGCCAGAGGCCGCGTAGTTCGTGAGCCGTGCGCCGCCTTTCGCGGGCGCGATCATGCCGAACCATTGCCGCACCATCCCATCGCCGGTATCGAACGGCTGCAACTCTTTGCCGATCGTGCGGACCATCGGAATCAGTTTCCCGAGCCACGGTTCTGATTCGAGTTTCTCATGCGCGTCGATCGTGCAATGGTGGACGGTGGATGTGGTCTGTTCGATATCCTTCGCGTCTCCCTTGTAAGTTTTTCCGCTGACTTGTTTGGTGTCGTGTTCCAGATAGAACGCTTCCACGATGCGGATGGTGCGTGACGCTTCATCGTCGCCGCCGATCCAGCCCGCCTTTTCGCTGCCGAGCCGCTGAAGTTCGCCGTCAGACATACTCGCGACAGTCGAGTCCTTATAGCGCCGCTTGTAGCTCTCAATCGGCACATCTTCGACAATCAGCCACCATTGCGCGTCGGAGTCGTCTGGCTCTTGCGCGAACGGATCGGAATACACCGCGCTTTGATACAAGATCCGCATGATCGTGATCTTCATATCGCCAGGTGTATCGGAATCTGGATCGGGCACGACGAAGACGCGATAGCAGCCGCGTCCCGCCTTCACGGCGCGATCGTAGGACCAGCCCCGCGCGAGATTGGCGCGCGAGTCCACTTCAATCCGGCGATACAAGCCTTGGAGAATTTTCGCGGTGTCGTCGTTGGCGTCTTCCGTGAGCGGATGAATCTGCACGCCGAGATGCGCCTTGTCGAATTGGGATGTGACGAGCGCAATCGGTTCCTCGAGCGTGGCAACAGAAATCATCGGCCGTGGCGGCACGACGACACCATTCGCCATCGTATACGGCCCGCGCATCTTCGCGGCGTCCGCGTCCCACTGACCTTCAGGCGTCTGGAAGGATAAATCTTCCTGCTCGCGCTTCAATTGTTTTTCTGTGGCCGCTTCCGCGACATCGAGCCACTTGATGATGCGCTTGACAATCGCGTCGTCAGCCGTTGATGTGTCAGCCATTCTTCAGTAACTCGTGTTCGTAAAACTTCATCACATCCGCGTGTTTGAATTTCAGCGACACTTCATCGTGCCAGACGTGTTCATGGTGCTTCGGATCACGATCATGCGCGAGCGAGCGTAAGCGATACGCCGTCATCAGCCATTGAAACGATTCAGCGGTGAGGCCCGAGAGTTTCGCTTGCTGATATTGCGTATGCGCCGATCGGGAGAGGAGCAGGAGTGTCGGGAGGTCTGTATCGTTGGTATCGAGATTGGCGAGCACAGCAGCGGCAGCAGTGGTCATTAGCGGGAGAGGTCAATCGTGCGCTTGTCTTCGCGTGTTTGCCAACTCAGGCCGCACGCGCATTCGTGCAGGTCAGTGAAGGCGTTATAGCGCCAGACGTGTCGGTGCGGGCGCAAATCAACCATGTCGGAAATGTGCCGGGAGTTTACCACATCCGGCTGAGGTTTCGGTTCAGAATCCCATCCAGCTATTCGCGCCATAGGACATCCCCGGACTGTTTGCCGCCTTCTGCCGTGCGAGCTGTCGCCGTCGGTCGATTTCTTCCTCCGTCTGCCGGTCAGCGGTGAAGTTCAATTCGATGTTCTCGACGCAGCGCATGGCGTTGGCGAATTTGTCATCGTCGCGCGCAATGCGGACGGTCGCGTTACTCACGCTTTTTAAGTGATCGTCCCACACGTAACCGCCTTCGAGCGCGAAGTGCAGAAACGGATATTCCTTGATGCCCTCCGTCGTGGCTTTGAGCCAGTGCGTGGCATCGCTGTTCACGGCTAAGAGTTCTTCGCCCTTCGTGTTCCGCCGCCGCAAGTAGCCCGCGATGTTTTCGATCATGGCGAGCCGCACATCGGGCGCGTTCGCATTATCGCGCCACGTCAGCTTGACGCCAGCCTTGCGGAGAATGTTCAGGATGGTAAAGCGTTGCCGCTGGCTTTCCACCTTGTCGCCCATCGGTCCAGCGCAGCTCTGGATCTTGGCGAGCGGTAGCCACTCGTGGCGATAGCGCTGCACGATGGGCAGAAAATCTTGCAGCATCATGCCTTCGCCGATGATGCCGCCGATGATCGCCAGTCCGCCCGCATACAGCGGCTGCGCGCACACCCAGCACGGATTGTGTTTCCCGAATTCATACCCTTCGTAGACGACTTCGGTCTGGCGATACACGACCGGCCGATGATGCAAGTCTTTGCGGTAGATGCCTTCGTAAATCGGATCGCCCGTGATGTTCGGGCCGCGCTGACCCATGACCATCGTCAAATGTTTCGGATGGCCTTCCGGATATTGACGGAGCAAGCTCTCGACGGATTCGTGCGGGAGATGTTTGTTGTCGAAAATCGACAAGGAATACAGCTTGCGTCCCTTGACGTGGTTGTCGGTCGGAAATTCTTTCGACAGCCAGAAGTCTTCATCGTCCGGATTCGCGACGAACGTGAGCTGGAACGGATAGCGCGTCTGGTTCATCGTGGCTTTGAGGTCTGGCCGCAACCGGCCGCGCAATTCGCCAGCGACGGCTCGCGCCATTTCTTCAACCTGATCGCCAGCCAAGCGCGAGACGCCTAAGCCGCGAATCTTGTTGAATTGCTCCACGATGCTGACGGCTTTCAGCCCGAACATATACGCAAGCGATCCATTCGAGAATTCAAAGCGCTTTTTCTTGTCGTCCCACGCGCGATCGATGCCGCGAATGTCAAGGATGTCCTCAAAGGCTGGTCGCAGCTTCGTCTGCACGGCATCGTCAGCCCAACGGAACAACAGGATGGGAATGCCAGGCCACTTCAGGAGCGCGTCAATCTCCTTGTCGAGCATGACCGTCGTCTTGGCGCAATTCAGCGAGCCTTCGATCAACAACTCGGGCGTTTTCCAGTCCGCCTTGATGGCGAGATGTTTCGGCATGTCGAGCCAATCAAGTTCCACGCGCCGAGTCTACGCCTCTTGACGCGAAAGGACAACAGTGTTAACCTTTTGGACAAATGGGACGACATACAGATCCACGGGTGGTGCTCGAGGCGTTTATCAAACGCGCCGGCAGTCAACGGAAGGCCGCAGATGCGCTGGGCATCGACCACGGCTACATCAGTCGTGTGCGCCGTGGGCGCAAACCGTTCTCAAACAAGTTGCTTGAAGAGCTTGGCCTGCGCCGGGCAATTGTGGTGGCCCGATGACGTGGTTCTGGATGAGCGCGGCCTTTGGATTCGTCGCCCTCGTGTTTCTAGTCGGCCTCTGCCTAGGTATGGTCATCGCGTTTGTCGCCGTCAAGGGCGAACAGGATGCGGTGACTCGTGGCTGACGTGATCGATCCGCTTGACATGATTTCGCATTCGGTGCATTTGGCCGTGGCGGATTTCGTCATCCAAGTGCAACAGGCTGAAACCCGAAATGAAGTGCTGCGCGTCTACGAGCGGATTGCGGAAGTCATGGCGTCGTTGGATGCTGTCGAGAGCATCAGTCTGGAGAAAGCGGAACGGATGCGTTGAGGTTCGTATGCAGACGGGTGTCTACGCGATCAATGCGGTTGACATCGTGCCCACGCGGAATAGTGCGTTCATTCGCTATGAAATCATCGTCACGAAACCTAATGACCCCGCGTTCGGCGCCGTGTTCCATACGCTTGAGAATTGGGCGGCCACGCTCTGCAAGCAAGCGCGCGACCGCAAGCGTCTACTGAAGATTGGCACCGTTGAAACGAAGTTCGGCCCGAAGATTATTTCGATAGAGCCTTTATGACTGAGCCTGGTTTCATCATCGCACGCATTGGGACGCTGACCAGCTATCTGGAATTCAATCCGTATCTGGAAAGCTTTGATTGGTATGCCTGCACGCTGGGACATGCCACGGTGTTGACGGAAGCGGACGCGCTGGCACTCGCCGCCAGCGTGGAATATGCCGAGGTCATTCCGGACCCGCTCAAGCGGCGGCCGGTCAGGTTGGTCGGCGGTCGTGTGTTGGGGAACAGCGGACCAGCGTCCGTTCCTGGCAGCCGTTCATCGCGGACCGCGGCCCAGGACACGATCGCCGCACCACTCGATGAAACATAAACATGGCGATTGGATTCGGCATCGCCCAGCCCAAACCTGAACCGCGCAAGCGTGCGAAAGGGCGACAGGATCGAGCCGACGCGAAGATTCGTGGATTGGTCCGGTCTGAAGTCCTCGCACGATCCGGCAATTTCTGTGAGCGTTGCCACATCTGGCTCGCTGATGCCGGTCATGCGCATCATCGGATTCCGCGGAGCCGTGGCGGTCATTGGACCGTGGCGAATATTGAAATGCTCTGCCCGACCTGCCACTTGGACGCACACTTGAGCAACAAGCTATGAAACACCTCCGCTGGATTTATCACTGGTTCCTCTGCACGCGCCATGATGTGTTTCTGTCTGGGGCGTGGGTGCGCGAACAGCGGCGGAAATGATTGCGCGGTTGCCGTGCGAACGCACTGGCTTCCGATTCGTGCGGAGTCATTTGCCGCCAAGATCATGCTACGACGAATTTCCGCATTTGTGCCCAGGTGACGGTTGCGCGATTGAACGCTGGCAGACTTTCAGAAATTTCATAACTGACTACAATGGACCACGAAGACACGATCCGGACGCTCTCGAACAAACAGAAGTTGCTGGCGGCGTTGAAGCGGCGCGGACGGTTGACGAACCATGAAGCGCGCCACATCGGCGGGGCTCGAGCGATGGGCCGGATTCACGAGCTGCAACAATCTGGCGAGCCGATCACGGTGCGGAAGCTGAAAGGCGCGACGTGGGAAATTAGGTTTGCGCAGCCGGCGTTAGGCCCTGACTCCACGACGGACCACTTGCTGGATTCGACGCGCAGCCAACTCGGCTTGTTCTAGTGCGTCGTATCCTTGTAAGGCATCCATTCCGCTAGCGCGCGCCTCAGCGCCCCGCGTGTCCGATGTGGTGATGCTCTCACGATAGGTGTGAATCCCCTAAGTTCAATCTTGTTTCGCTCAATACGCGCCGGCAAATCAGGTGGAGCTGGCCCAGCGCAGCATTGCCCACGTATCCGATTCTTTTTAATACCGACGATTATCGTGAGACGAATCGGCACGTCCTTATCGATAAACGCTCCGCAGTAGCCGCAGAGACACGCCACGATAGCGCGGGTCCATTGTTCCATGTTCAATCTCCTGTTGATGTCTCAGATACCAGGCGATGTTTTCAATGCAGATTTCATCGTTGGGACACATCGGCGTGTGCGGGCAAATGTCTCCACGTGATCCGACTCGCGCATGACCACGACGACGGAGGTCTACGGCGCGTTCCAGTTCCCATTCTTCAAATGGTGGCTCGTCTTCCGCCATGTCGTAGATCACGCTACCTGATTCTGGGGGTATGCTTTCGGCGTTCGCTTTCTTCATGAAGCCTCCGGACGATTTTTTTGATCGGTGGTTCTGAATCTTTGATGTGTCCGTTGCCGTTTTTTTTGCTTAACGAAGAAGCAAGAGATTTACTAATTAACTGGTTCTTCAAGTTAGATACGGGATCGGGATCGGGATCGGGAGCAGGCGTGACTCTACCGTTAATAACGGCGTTACGATGTTTCATCTGCCGTAACTTGTTCTGCTGACGCTCTTTAATGATTTGCTCCCGAGACGGTTGATATATAAGAAAATCGTGAATCCAGTAGCCTTGGACCTTCCCGTTGACGCCTTTCTCCCAAACGCCGGCATCACATAAAAGATCCGCCAAATCTGCAGCCGTGTCGCTGATTTGCGCGGCCCCGATCAGTCGTTCTACTTGGTTGGCCGCGATGAATCCATCCGTCATCAAACGATTACAGTAGCAGAGCGCGACCACATGCATCCATGCGGCGGCGGGTCCAGCAGCTACGATTTTAGGATGGTCTGGAAAGTGATCATCAAGTCGAACCCAGGGCGTAAGGCACCTCTCATACAGGAGCAACACGGGGGTAAAAGCGCCGGGGCTTCGCGCCTGGTATGAGCAGCCGTGAACGAGGGGTGTGAGGCGGTGTTGCCGGCAACCCGCCCCGGCGTGCCGACTGTAAGCCGTCGAACAGTCAAAGTCAAGCATTGACTCATTGCCAGTAAGTATATATGCTTGCCGCCAATGAAGAAGTCTGTCGCCCAGATACGCAAGATGATCGTGACGGAATTAGCGCGATCTGGTGGCCACGCCAGAGCTAAAGCGCTCACGCGCAAGGAACGTGTTGCGATCGGTAAAATGGGCGCACGCGCCCGCTGGCGTAAACGGAAGGTGGCATAGTTGGCGACTCGAGGATTCGAGAACGTCAAACCCTCAGACTTGAAGAATCTGGGACGTGGCCGCGCCAACGTGCCCGCCACACCCTCGAAATATCGGAACGTCAAGACGGTCATCGATGGGCTGAAGTTCGACAGCAAGCGGGAAGCGGCCATCTACGCAGAATTACGGATGCGCGAAAAGGCGGGCGAGATTCGGAATCTGCTGTGCCAAGTGCGGATGCCGCTCTTTGCGCCGGATTTGGCGTGTGTCGGAGAAGGCCCCTTTGATGTTGCGACGGTGCCGGCGCTGGTTGTCGTGGCCGACTACATCGCAGATTTCACGTTTCTTGAGCTGCACGAAGGCGACTGGCGCAAGGTCATCGCGGATGCCAAGGGCGGGCGGAATACGCAAATGTTCACCCTGAAGAAAAAATGGCTGGAGCTTCAGCAGGGGATTGAGATTCGTGAAATCCGTTGAGAGTTGGGCCATGACTGACACCCCACAGGGACGCGACGACAGAAGAAAAGGCACGAAAACAAACGAAGATTTAGCGCGCGCGTGGTCAATGGAACACTACTCGTGAGGACAGGATGTTCGTGCCAGAACGTCGATCATCCGATGTGGTGCGAGAAATGTCAGCAGCGCATCGCGTATATCCGGACGGTGTTTGCGCGCATTCGCGCGGAAGCGGCGAGTTGTCCGAAATGCGGAGCGAATCGTATAACGCTCACGGGTTGCGAGAACTGCCGAGAGGATGCCTCTCCGCGATGATCGTGCTGGTTTCCGGAGCAACGGGCTATCCGCGCGATGCCGATGTGGGGCATCTGGTGGTCCCGAAGCAATGGAACGATCCGGCGACGTTGGACCTTCAGCCAGGACGCTGGGCGATGGACAACGGCGCGTTCTCAGGCTTCGATGCGGGGGCGTTCGTGCGAATGCTGGAAGCCTACGCGCCGTATCGCGGCGAGTTGTTCGTCACAGCTCCGGATGTGGTGGCTGACGCAGCGGCGACGCGGGCGCTCTGGCCGTTCTGGAGCCTCTTGATTCGCGGGATTGGCCGTGCTCCTGCTTTCGTTGCACAGGACGGTCTGAGCCCTGAGCAGGTGCCGTGGACGGAACTCGGGGCGCTGTTCATTGGTGGCTCGACGGCCTACAAGGAAAGCGCGGACGTGCGGACGTTGTGCGGGATTGCGAAGTCCAAGGGGATCTGGGTTCACTGGGGGCGCGTGAACGGCAAGCGGCGCTATGAATTGGCGCTGAAGTCGGGCTGTGACTCGATTGACGGGACTGGGTTTTCGATGTTTCCAGACACGAACATCCCGAAGATCGCGGATTGGGAGCGGCAGATTCAGGAGCAACCGGAGTTGTTGTTGTGATTTGTCCGAATTGCCAGCACGAAGTCGTGACGCCAGTTGAGCGTCTTCGCAGGAAGCGGATCGCGGCTGGGCTGTGTCTCGATTGCGGCTATCCGTCCGGACGGTTCCAACGGTGCCGGATCTGTCGGTCGAAGAAAAACGACGCGCGCAAGTTGTCACAGTCGGTGGATGCGGTGGCTGGTCAGTCGCTGGTTACTTCGGCTTCCCCAGTTCGCGCATAGGGATTTGCATTTATGCCTGCAGACACTAGCCCACAGGGACGCGACGACAGAAGAACATGCACGACGACGAAGAAGATTTAGCGCGCGTGGTCAAGTGGGGGAGTCCCAGCGCTGACCTACCGCGTCGAAGAACAAGCTAGTTAGCAACCGCAAAGGAGAGCAGCGATGGTGAGAGCCAAAGTGACGTGCGAAGGTATCGAAGAAAACGCCGTGAAGTTTAGGACGGTCTACGAACCAGACGCATCGAAGGACACGGAGAACGCCCGATTCACGAAGGCGACACCGTGGGGCGAAATTCGCATGGGCATCGACAACCCCGCCGCGCTCTCGCAGTTTGAGCCGGGTAAGTCCTACTACGTCGATTTCTCGCCAGCGGAGTAGCGGGATGTTTCACGTTCCAGAAACGGCGCGCGATAAAGAGCATCCCATTCTCGGAACCTCCGCCGCAGACGGCAATAACGGCGCGTTCCATTTGGACTCGCCAGAGCCGGGCTGGACGTTAGCGGTGATTGCGAGCGACGGTGAGGGGGGGGAACACGCGAGCGTCCACGCCTATCGTGTTCAGCGAATCGAGGTCGTTGGTCTACTCGGTCGCGGGTCAAAGCCCGGCGTGAAGATGCGGACGCCGACGTGGAAGGAGATGTGTTTCGTGAAGCGGCTGTTTTGGGACGGCGAGGACGAAGTGGTGCAGTTTCACCCGAAGGAAAGCGAATACGTGAACTGTCACCCGCACACACTGCATTTGTGGCGACCCATCGGCGTGTCGTTTCCGACGCCTCCGGCTGAACTAGTGGGACCGGCACCGTCCGACGACGCGGTAGCTGGTCATTCACGAGTCAGCACGGCCTGACCCTTCGCGTCTAAGGATTGTGATTTTATGCCTTTAGATTTTGGCCCACAGGGACGGCTCCGGGCGCTGGCGGAGCAACTGCAAACCGAAATGCTGTCGGCGATCCCGAGCGACGGGTTTCTCGTCAACAGCCGAGAGGTTCGCCGCTGGATAAAGCAACTAGACGAACTCTTCGCCGCCCTCGACGCGGACGCGGACGCCCGACAGGAGCCGTGGGAACAGCGAGCGCGTGAACTTCTCTGGAAGGGTCACGGTTGCCCGGTTCATTTGCTCTACGGCGATGACGGCGAGATGCAATGCAGTAATTCGGCGCGGCATCGGTCGTGGGACTTCAAGCGGACGCCGTGGGACGAACTAACACAGCAGGTGTTCATGCTTCGCGTGACTGAATCTCAGGCGGACGCGGACGCGGACGCCCGACAGCAGCACGCAAACGTCAGCGGACCTGTTCGCAATGCCTCAGAGCAGGGAAAGGCGCGACAGGCCGGAGAGACGGCCCCCATCGAAATTGATTCGATTTGGAAAGACAAGGGCGATCGTCTCGTGAGAATCGTCACGGTGCAGCCCACAGGGATCGGCTATCGCAATACGGAGACTGGGCGATTAGCGTATTCGCTGCCCGCACGGTTCCTCGTAGCATTTGAACCTGTCGCGGACGCCGACGCCCTCGCACGGCGACCGGCAGAGACAGGGGAGCCGCCACGGCGCTGAATGGAACTGCGCCCGATTAGCATCAAGGCCGCGATGCGGATTGTCGATGAATGGCACCGGCATTTAGAGCGGCCTCAAGGGGCACGGTTCGCGATCAGCGCGTGGCACGACGGCAAGCTCGTGGGCGTGGCGCTGGTGGGTAATCCACAGGCGCGGATGTCAGCTCGCCACTGGGAGAACGCGGAAGTGATCCGCGTGGCGACGGACGGCACGGACAACGCTTGTTCGTTTCTCTACGGGAAGGCGAAGCACGCAGCGAACGCACTCGGGTTCAGACGGGTGCTTACGAAGACGCTACCGGAAGAATCAGGCGCAAGTCTCAGAGCGGTGCAGGCGACGAAGCTCGGACTTTCAAGGGGCGGGACATGGGATCGCGTGAATCGACGGCGAAGGCAGACGGCTCCGACCTGCCAGAAATTGCAATGGGAATTGTAGCGGCGGACGCGGACGCCCTCGCACGGCGACTGGAGACGCACCAAGAGCACGAAAAAGACGATTTGTCGCGCGTGGACGGCGTTTCCAAGTGAGCGACATGGGGATCTACCGCGAACATCGCAACGAGGTTGACAGTGACAACGAAACGAAAAGGCTGCGCGCTCCGACCCGACGCACAAGCGTTCGATGAAATCCGCATTATCACCGTGCCGCGCTACAAGCAATCGGGCCTCAGCGGTGACGAATGGCGGATTCACGCCGAAGCGCAATTCTTCCGCAAGGGGAAGCTGATTTTCTCGGAAGGCGCGAGCAACATGGAACACGCGGCCGGGTTGCTCTATAGCTGGTATCTCCACGCACAAGCTGACGGCAAGGCGTATTTCGCGGGCGACGGCGTGACGTGCGATCAGGAAGGGTGTCACGAACCCGTGACGGTGCGTTATCGACGCTTGTTCGACTATTGCCGCAGCGGGCACAAGACGGAAGTTACCGACATCGCTCGGTATCGGCACTTCTGCGAGAAACACAAAACGCGCGGCGATTGCGCGCTCGATGACGCGGATCTGAACTATGTCGAGGAACCAAATGACCACGGCTGAACGAGAGTTGTTGATTTTCTTGGCGATGAACCTGTGGGCAGACCTCGATGATTGTGCAAATGTCCCGCCACGGTCTACGCGCGCCTATCGGGTGACGGAGTTACTCGCGGCATTGAAGAAAGAAATGGCTGGCGGGACGCCCCAGGAGCCCACGCCGTGAGCCCGCGCACCATCATTGCCTCAATATCTGCGATTTTTCTGAGTCGGGGTCTACACCTCAGTGGGCTTACATGGGAAGCCTCGTTTTGTATCGCGATGGCGTTTCTTGGTGCCTTGATGCTGTTGACGGATGAGAAGCCATGAGGCGTATTGGGCTATTGCGGCGACGACTACGAGCCGATATATCGGATATGGGAAGCAAAGCAATGAACCTCGCGCGGATGAAAGTCACGCCCATCTGTCCACGCTGCGGCTGTGAAGTGGCGTGGGCACGCCGGCCGGATTTCAAGAATCCAGACGAGTTAGTGCCAGTGCGCTGTGAACCGCGTTGCGGCTGGGAAGGCGTCACGCGCGTCACCGTCGAACAGCCCAAAATCACGATCGAAGTAAAGCTGGCATCACTCGCCATACTCGCCATTTTGGCTGTCTCCTGCGGTGGACATTCGCCCGTTCAGCCCAGCCCAGGAACGCCCCTCACGCCGGTTCCGGTCACGATGACAGCATTGGCCGGCACGGTCACGACCACGAATGGCGGTCAGGCCGTGTCAGGCGCCTCTGTGGACGCATTGGGCGCCGCGAGTGTCCAAACGGACCCTGCCGGGAGATTTCTCGTCTCCGTGGCGCCTACGCTGTCTGTGGCCCTCTCGCTGCACGGTCCCAACATCGTCAGTCGGGTCGTCTACGTCAATGCCTTGACGCCTCACAGCGTGCAACTAGATGCGATTAGCCTGACCGGCTTCGATTTGTCCCAATATCGGGCACTGGTCAGAAACGGCTACGAAGCGCCGAACAAACTCGAGCCGCTCCGCCGTTGGACCGTCACGCCCAACATCTACCTGAAAACCGTCGATGAAGCCGGCGAAGCGATTCACGGCCCGACGCTCGACCTCATCGAAGCCACGATCCGCACGAGTATTCCGCAATGGACCGGCGGCGTGCTCCATACGCCGACCATCGAGCGCGGCACGGGCTCTCGAGAAGGCGTCTCCGGTTGGATTACGGTCAAGTTCCCAGCCACAAATACGTTGACAGGCACTGGCGTGTGTGGTAGGTCGCAAACGGCGACGAATGGCGGCTGGATTGAGCTGGGGTATCACGTGCCTGCGTCATCCGGTCTGAATTGTCTCGTGCCTGGAGCCGTGATTGCGCCGCGTGTCGTGCGTCATGAATTGGGTCATGCGTTGGGCTTCTGGCACACCGCGAACCCATCTGATTTGATGCACAACGGCAATTGGGATTTGAGCCAAGCGAATATGGAACCGACCGCAAGCGAACTCGCGCTGGCGTGGATTGCGTATCACCGGCCCGTCGGAAATGTGGACCCAGATAGTGATGCGATCGGAACCATTCAATGATGAATTACGCTGATTTTCTCGCACGCAAAGCGAAAGTGTTTCACGGGTCAGGGATTGACGCGCGGGAGTTGCCGGCGAAGCTCTATGACTGGCAAGCGGCAATTACGCGATGGGCGCTGAGAAAAGGCCGCGCCGCGCTCTTCGAGGATTGCGGCCTCGGGAAAACCTTTCAGCAAGTGGCGTGGGCGAGCGCGATTGGCGAACGGACGCTGTTTCTCGCGCCGTTGTGCGTCGCGGAGCAGACGGTATGGGAAGCCGCGAAGCTTAACGTAGACGTGCGCTATTGTCAAAATCAGGAGCACGCCGACAAAGCCGATACGCCGTTCATCATCACAAATTACGAACGGCTCGACGCCTTCGACGCCGACCGCTACAAAGCCGTCGTGTTGGACGAATCGAGCATCCTGAAAGCATTCGACGGGAAGACGCGGACGAAACTGATCCAGACATTCAAGCGCACGCCGTATCGTCTGTGCTGCACGGCCACGCCCTCACCGAATGACATCGCGGAACTCGCCAATCACGCGGAGTTTCTCGGGCTGATGACGCGCCAAGAATTTCTGGCGACGTGGTTCGTGCATGATGATCAAGGCTGGCGCATGAAACGCCACGCGGTGCAGCCGTTCTATCGGTGGCTCGCGTCCTGGGCGATAGCGATTCGCAGGCCGTCCGATTTGGGCTACTCCGATGATGGCTTCACGCTGCCGGCGCTCACGATTACCGATTCTATCGTCGCGTCAGAAAATACGAGCGGCTCGCTCTTTCCAGAATTGAGTCTCGCGGGCATTCAAGGCCGTATGGCGGCGCGTCGTGGCTCGCTCGAGCCGCGGATTGACGTGGCCGTGGAACTCGCACAGTCGAATCGATCGCAATGGCTATTCTGGTGCGGCTTGAATCCAGAATCAGACGCACTGGCAGAGGCCATTCCTGATGCCGTGAACGTGCAAGGGTCTGACAGTTACGGCGTGAAGCGCGATGCCGTCGAAGCGTTCGTGCATGGTGACATCCGCGTTCTAATCAGCAAGGTCCGCATTTTGGGCTTCGGCCTCAATCTGCAACAGTGCTCGCATATGGGCTTTGTCGGCATTGGCGATTCTTACGAACAGTATTACCAGGCGATCCGGCGCTGCTGGCGCTTCGGCCAAAAATCGGAAGTGTTCGCGCATGTCATCGTCAGCGATGCGGAACGCGCGGTTGTCGAGAACGTGCGAAAGAAAGAGGCCGTGGCCGATGCGTTGAGCCGCGACCTGATAGCCCACATGCAGGATTTCGAGCGAAAGGAGCTGGTTGCATGACCGAATCCGGACAAGGCTGGACGCTCGTCAACGGTGATTGCATCGAGGAGTTGGCGAAGCTCGAAGAATCGAGCGCAGACCTCAGCGTTTACAGCCCGCCGTTCTCGAGCTTGTTCACGTATTCAGCCAGCGACCGCGACATCGGGAATTGCTCCAGTCACGAAGAATTTCTGGAACATCTCGGCTACATGATCGATGCGCTCTTGCGCGTGACGAAGCGGTAACAATATACTTGACAGACCAAGCCTGAACCGGTGTAGGGCGACGATCCGGCCGGTTACGCGGCGATGTAGTCGATTGCTTCGTCAACGGCGCGCCTGCTCAAGCCATAGTCAGCAGCGATCACATTCGTGCTTTCTCCGGCTTTCTTCCGCTCATATAGCACTTCAACCAAAATGCCGGTGCCTGACATCACGGGTTGTCCACCGGATATGTCAAAGTCCAACATCACTCGTCTGTGCTCATTCCGACGCATCGGAAAGAATCTCAAGATCCGATCAGACGCATCTCGTTGAATGCGCTCAAGGTAATCGTCAAAGATGTCGCCTAACATACGTTGCCCTTCGCGCGGGCGCGATGCAGATACTTTTTCGTTTAAGAACTCAACGACGACGGTTTTTCCAAACCGATGGAATTTGCCGGTCAGTAGAGGGTGCGGTGACGGGTCAGATTTGGCCCACAGATCGATTGCTGCTCGGACATCAGCTCGTGGAATGTGAAACTGTCGGGTCGCCTCCAAGATGTGCGCCTCTGCGATATTTGCAAAAGACAGTAAACCTGCTCGTTCGTCTGCGGGAATGATCAGCGGTTGCGAACGGCGCTTCCCACCGGCCGCCGGATAGTCGCGTCCGTAGACCCACTTGCGAAGTGTGGACACTGGAACACCCACCCATCGGGCCGCCTCAGCGACACCATAAAGAGGGATTTCGAGTGGGTCGAATCGTTTCATTGGGTTCGGTTCAGAGTGACGAGCGCGGAACGCGACAATGGTCATTATGGCCTCTCGGTGCTACACTTCCCCCGAGAGGTCGCAAGGAAACGGGCTGCCACCCAAAACCAAAGCGACCAAATCGCCGCGTTTTTTCTACCCGAGTCTACTCCCTAGCTCTCCGCTTGCCGCGCCGCTGTCGAGCGGCTTCCATCTCAGTTAAGGTTCGTCGCGTCTGCTGCCTTGCCAATCAACTCCGAGTAGGTCAATCGGCGTCCGACGATCTGCGCCGTCGCGACGCGGAAGGTCACACGCCGCGCAATCTCGCGGAGGCGCTGATCGTCGAAGCCGGGGAACTGCTGCAATGTTTTCTGTGGGATGGCGCTTTCGGCAAGCCGAGAGGAAACCCCACGGAAGAACTCGCAGACGTGCTGATTTACGCGCTGAATCTCGCATCGGCATTGGGCGTTGATCCCGAAGCCATCATCCGAGACAAGATCGCCGCGAATGCGGTGAAGTATCCTCCAGTCGTCAGCGCCTAAGGACTTCGCGGACAATCCCGTTCGTGGAGTGGCGCGAGAAGCCGTGCGGCCCTGAGCGGTGACGTTCATCAGGGCGT
>Ga0134122_10001899_pt1 | contig 15252 bp, 16 predicted proteins | sample KB302_FD_96461 | JGI IMG/M metagenome (GOLD analysis project Ga0134122, IMG submission 96461) | Terrestrial soil microbial communities without Nitrogen fertilizer from Kellogg Biological Station, Michigan, USA - KB3-0-2 | ecosystem: Environmental > Terrestrial > Soil > Unclassified ... | reverse complement strand
CTGGGGCGGGACCGGCACGGACGCCCAGCATGCGGTGTTCCAGCTGCTCCACCAGGGCACGATCCCGGTGCCGGTCGAATTCGTCGCCGTCCGCGAGGCCGACGATGCGCAGGACCCCGAGCATCACCGCCAGCTGCTGCTCAACGCCTTCGCCCAGGGCGCGGCGCTGATGCAGGGGCGGGCGAGCGACGACCCGCAGCGCAGCTATGCCGGCAACCGCGCGAGCGCGACGATCCTGCTCGACCGGCTCGATGCCCGGACGCTCGGCGCGCTGCTCGCCTTCTACGAGCACCGCACCTTCGCCAATGCGATGCTGATGGGCATCAATCCGTTCGATCAGTTCGGCGTGGAACTCGGCAAGCAGATCGCGCGGCTGTTGTCGGACGGCACGGACGAGGACGGCCTCGACGCATCGACCCGCGCGCTGATCGAAAGGGCGGGGCTATGATCCGGTCACTCATCGCACTGGCGTTGCTGACGACGGCGTCCGCGGCCGGCGCGGAACCGCTGAAGGTCATCAACGGGCGGCTGTTCATCCCGGCGAACGTCAACGGCGTCGCCACCGAGGCTTTGCTCGACAGCGGGGCGGAAGCGACTCTGGTCGACCCGGCGCTCGCCGCCAAAGCCAAGTTCCCGGAAGGGACGCCGCGAATCATGAAAGGGTCGGCGGGAAGCGCGCCGGCGCGGATCGTCGAAGGCATCACCGTCAAGGCGCTCGGCGTCGAGCTTCACCCGGAAGTCGTGGTCGTGCTCGACATGAGCGACCTGTCGACGCGGCTGATCAAGCGGCCGACGCAGGCGATCGTCGGTCGCGAGCTGTTCGACGCCGCGCGGCTGCGCATCGACCTCGCCGGCGGTCGCATCACCACAGTCAGCAAGGACGCTTCGCCGCGCGGCGTGAAATTGCCGCTCACCCCGCACGCGGGGATCGAGGGGATTCCGGTGCGCGCCAACGGGGTTCTCGCGCAGGCCGAGTTCGACCTCGGCAACGGCTCGGACGTGATGATCTCGCGCGACCTCGTCACCAGGCTGAAGCTGCCGATCCTCGGCAAAAAGGCGGGCGGCGGGATCGGCGGCGCGATCGAGCGCGACTATGTCCTGCTCCCCGTGCTCGAGGTCGCGGGCCGGCGTTTCACCAACGTCCATACCACCATCGACGACCAGCCGAGCCACAACGACATGAACGTTGGCACGGCGATCCTGAAGAATTTCCGGATCACGACCGACTTCAAGGATCGGGCAGTGTGGCTGGAGCCGCTCCGGAGGAAATGAATGGCCGACTTTGACCTGTTCGTGATCGGCGCCGGCTCGGGCGGCGTGCGCGCCGCGCGAGTCGCCGCGGCCCATGGCGCCAAGGTCGGGCTGGCCGAGGAATTTCGCGTCGGGGGGACGTGCGTGATACGGGGCTGCGTGCCCAAGAAGCTGCTGGTCTACGGCGCGCACTTTGCCGAGGACATCGAGGATGCGGCGATGTTCGGCTGGGACATTCCCGAGAAGCGTTTCGACTGGCCGACCTTGCGCGACAATGTGCTGGCCGAGGTCGGCCGGCTCGAGGGTGCCTACACCGAGACCCTGACCAGCCACGACGTCGAGATCTTCCACGAGCGCGCGGTCCTCACCGGCCCCAACGCGGTGCGGCTGGCGGGCGGCCGCGAACTGACCGCCGACAAGATCCTGATCGCGACCGGTGCCCGCCCGTCGATGCCGGAGCTCGACGGGATCGAGCACGCGATCAGCTCGAATGAAGTGTTCAACCTCGAAAAGCTGCCCAAGCGGATCGCGATCGCCGGCGGCGGCTATATCGCCAACGAGTTCGCCGGCATCTTCCACCAATTCGGGACCAAGGTGATTCTGGTCAATCGCACCGACGTGATGCTGCGCCAGTACGACCAGCAGATCGTCGACCGCCTGATCCAGATCTCGCTCCGCAAGGGCATCGAGTTCCGGTTCCATGCCAAGATCGATCGGGTCGAGAAGAAAAACGACGGCTCGCTTCACATCGCCATGACCGGTTGCGACGACATCGACACCGACCAGCTGCTGTTCGCGCTCGGCCGCAAGCCGAACACACAGGGGTTGGGGTTGGAGGAAGCCGGAGTCGACCTCGGCGAGAATTGCGAGATCAAGGTCGATGCCGACAACCGCAGCTCGGTGCCGTCGATTTTCGGGGTCGGCGACGTCACCGATCGAGTGCAGCTGACTCCGGTCGCGATCCGCGAGGGCCAGGCGTTCGCCGACACCTTCTTCGGCAACATGCCGACCCAGGTCGACTACAATTGCATCCCGTCGGCCGTGTTCTCGCACCCGCCGCTGGCCGGAGTCGGAATGACCGAGGGCCAGGCGCGCAACAAGCTCGGCCAGGTCAAGACCTTCACCTCGGATTTCCGGCCGATGAAGAACGTCCTTGCCGGCCGCAACGAGCGCTCGCTGTACAAGCTGGTGGTCGACGGCACGAGCGACCAGATCGTCGGCATCCACATGATCGGGCCGGACGCGCCGGAGCTGCTCCAGGTCGCCGCGATCGCGGTCAAGGCCAAGCTCAAGAAGGCGGATTTCGACGCGACTCTCGCGCTTCACCCGACCATGGCGGAAGAACTGGTGTTGATGCGGTAACTTCCGCCGCTATGGCGGCGATGACTATGCACGACGCGATTATCATTGGAGCCGGCCACAACGGCCTGACCTGCGCTTTCTACCTGGCCAAGAAGGGCCTCAAGGTCGCGGTGGTCGAGGCCGCGGGGACGGTCGGCGGCGCCGCTGTGACCGACGAGTTCCTGCCGGGCTTCCGCAACTCGGCCGCGAGCTACACGGTCAGCCTGCTCCAGCCCAAGGTCATCCGCGACCTGCAACTCGAGCGGCACGGGCTCAAGGTCGTGCTGCGCAAGACGGACAATTTTCTGCCCGGCGACGGCGATTATCTGCTCGCCGGCCGCGGCGGGCTGACGCGCAAGGAGATCGGCCGCCACCACAAGCCGGACGCAGCGGCCTACGACCGCTACGTCGCCGAGCTCGAGACGGTCGTCCGGCTCCTGAAGAAGTGGCTGCTGCGCGCCCCGCCCAACGTCGGCTCGCGGGTCAGCGCGATCCCCAAGCTGCTGAGCCTCGGCAAGGACATGGCCGGGCTGTCGCTGGCCGAAACTCGGATCGTCCACGACTTCGCGGTGCGCAGCGCGGCCGAGATCCTCGACCGCCACTTCGAAGGCGAGCTGACCAAGGCGCTGTTCGGGTTCGACGGGGTGGTCGGCAATTTCGCTTCGCCGCAGGCGGCCGGCACGGCCTATGTCCTGCTCCATCATTTGTTCGGCGAGGCGGCCGGGGTGCCCGGCGCGTGGGGCCATGCGATCGGCGGCATGGGCGCGATCACCCAGGCGATGGCCCGGGCATGCCGCGAAGCGGGGGTCGACATCGTCCTCAACACGCCGGTCGAGGAAGTGATCGTCGCCAACGGCCGCGCCTGCGGAGTCGTCGCCGGCGGCAAGGCGTGGCCGGCGCCGATCGTGGTCGCCGGGGTCAACCCGAAGCTGCTGTTCGACCGGCTGGTGCCGGAAGGCTCGGTCGATGCCGACGTCGCGGCGCGGATGCACGGCTGGAAATGCGAAAGCGCGACTTTCCGCATGAACGTCGCGCTGTCCGAGCTGCCCCGGTTCACGGTGCTGCCCAAGAAGGGCAATCATTTGACGGCGGGCATCATCATGGCCCCGAGCCTCGATTACATGCACCGCGCCTGGTTAGACGCCTCGCTCAACGGCTGGGCGAGCGAGCCGATCATCGAGATGCTGATCCCGTCGACCCTCGACGACAGCCTGGCGCCCAAGGGCAAGCACGTCGCGTCCTTGTTCTGCCAGCACTTCCGCTATGACCTCGGCCCCGGCCGCAGCTGGGACACGGAGCGCGACAAAGCGGCGGACCAGATCATCGCCACCGTCGATGCTCACGCGCCGGGCTTCGCCAAGTCGGTGATCGGGCGCCAGATTCACTCGCCGCTCGATCTCGAGCGCCGCTTCGGGCTGATCGGCGGCGACATCTTCCACGGCAAGATGGGGCTCGACCAGTTGTTCAGCGCGCGGCCGATGATCGGCGCGGCCGATTACCGCATGCCGATCAGAGGCCTCTATTTGTGCGGCTCGGGCGCGCACCCGGGCGGCGGGGTCACGGGGGCGCCGGGCCATAATGCGGCCCACGCGATCCTCGCCGATCGGCGCAAATTCTGGAGGCGCGCGGCGTGAAGCCCCTCGCGGGGATCAAGGTCCTCGACTTGAGCCGCGTGCTTGCGGGGCCGTGGTGCACCCAATTGCTCGCCGATCTTGGCGCCGAGGTGATCAAGGTCGAGCGGCCGGGCAGCGGCGACGACACGCGCCACTGGGGCCCGCCGTGGCACGGCGAGGGCGAGCGCAAGGTCGCGGCCTATTTCCTGAGCTGCAACCGCGGCAAGAAGTCGGCGGCGATCGATTTCGGTCGCGAGGAGGGCGCGGCGCTGGTGCGCCGGCTGGCCGTGGACGCCGATGTCGTCGTCGAGAATTTCAAGGTCGGGGGTCTGGCCAAGTTCGGGCTCGACGCCGCGACCCTGCGCGCGGCCAACCCGCGGCTGGTCTACGCCTCGATCACCGGCTTCGGCCAGGACGGACCCTATGCCGAGCGCGCCGGCTACGACTTCATCATCCAGGGGATGGGTGGAATGATGAGCGTCACCGGGCTGCCGGACGACGAGCCTGGCGGCGGCCCGATGCGCGCCGGAGTCGCGATCGCCGATATCTTCACCGGAATGTACACGTGCGTCGCGATCCTCGCGTCCCTCCATGCGCGCGAGCGGACCGGCGCGGGCGCGACCATCGACATGGCGCTGTTCGACACGCAGCTCGCCGTGATGGCCAACCAGGCATCGAACGCACTCATTTCGGGCCGGGACCCGCCACGGCAGGGCAACACCCACCCGAACATCGTGCCCTATCAGCCCTTCGCAGCGGCGGACCAGCCGATCATCATCGCCGTCGGCAACGACCGCCAGTTCGCCCGCCTGGCCGACATTTGCGGGCATCCCGAATGGACCAGCGACGAGCGCTTTGCGTCGAACGGCGCGCGGGTCGCCAATCGGGGCGAAATCGTGCGGCTGGTCGACGAGACGATCCGGACCCGACCGGCGGCGGAATGGCTCGAGCAGCTGGAATCCGCCGGAATCCCGGCCGGGCCGATCAATCGCGTCACCCAGGCCCTCAGCGACGTCCAGGCGCAGCATCGCGCGATGGTGCGGACCATCGCCGGCGTGCCGCTGGTCGGGTCGCCGGTCCGGCTCGACGGCGCGCGCGCCGACAGCGACCTGCCGCCGCCGGCGCTGGGCGAGCATACGGATGAGGTGTTGAGCGGGCTGGTCGCGGACGATGAGCTGGCGCGGCTTCGAAAGTCAGGGGTGATTGGCTAACCGTTCCTCCCCACGAGCTTCGCTCGCAGGAAGAACTAAGAGTCGATGCGCTCCTTGCCGTAGCGTGATTCGATGAAGCGGCCCTGGGTCTCGAAGGCCGCCATGTCGGCGCGGGCGAGCTGCTCGCTGATGTCGTCGAGCGCGGCGCGGCTCGCGGCCAGCGCTTCGACCAGCCGCTCGTCGGCGCTTTTGCCCTCGCCGTCGGGCTCGCCGCGATAGGCGGCCGGGACGTGGGCGTAGCGGTCGATCAGGCCGGGCAAATGCACCGACATCAGCCGCCGCGCGTCCTGCGCGTTGGGATCGAGCGTGTCGACCCGCTCGAGCGTCTGCTTGAGCGACGGCAGGACCGCGCTCAGCGCATCGATCTCGGCCTGCGCCGGGGGCGGCAGTGCCGCGCGCGTGCGATAGAGGTAGGAATCGAAGCGCTGGACCATCTGGCCGTTGGGCAGGTCGGCGGCCGGGGCCGGCGCGCCGCCCTCGCTTTTCGACCTGAAGGCAAGCACGGCGACAATCCCGATTCCGAGCCCGACGGCCGCGAGGAACCCAAACATGCCAATGGGCATGACCAGCCCGATGGCGATCGTCAGCAGGCTCAAGACTCCGATCGCCACGCCCGCGCGGATCGCGAACCGCGCGAGGCCGGCATTCTGCCGCTGCCGCTCGCGCTGGGCGGCGGCACGAACCGCGCCGCCGCGTTCGTCGGCGCGGCGCATCACGTCGTCCGCATGAGCGAGCCGACTGTCGACCAATTGGCTCGTCCGCTCGGCCCGGGCGAAGCTTTCGTTCGCGCGGTCGAAGATCCGGCCGAGCTCGTTGGCGTTCATTTGCTTTCGATCGGGGTCAGCGGCGAGATCCCGCCCTCGAGCTTGCCCTGGTTCACGCCCTCGGCGCGGGCGATATAGCCCTTCGACTTCTCGACTTCCTTGCCGAGCGTCTCGACGGTCTGCTTCATGTTGCCGAGCGCCTGCAGCTTGAACTGATCGATCTGGTCCATCGTGTCGTAGATGTTCTGGAAGGCGCGCTGGAGCGTCTCCAGCGGGATGGTCGAGGTCGCCGCCTGCTCGTGGATCGCGCCGGTCTGGGTGCGCAGCATCTCGCCGGTCGAATCGATCATGCTCGCGGTGGTCGTGTTGAGCGCGGTGACCTGCTCGAGCACCAGTTTCTGGTTGCTCATCGCCTGGGCGACGGTGACCGCGGTGCGCAGCGCCGACACGGTGGTGGTCGAGGCGCGGTCGACGCCCTTCACCAGCTCGACATTGTTCTTCTTGACCAGGTCGAGGGCGAGATAGCCCTGAACGGTGACCGCCATCTGGGTCAGCAGGTCGGTGGTGCGCTGGCGGGTGTAGAACAAAGCCGTCTCGCGGATCGCCTTGGCCTTGGCCGGCTCGGTCGCGTCGAGCTCGTTGGCCTTGTCCTCGAGCTTCTGGTCGAGGCTCTTGGAGATGTGGATCATCTGCTCGAGCTTGTGCATCGTCTTCCACAAGCCGGCGCGCTCGGTGTCGATCGCGGCATTGTCCATCAAGAGCTCGTCCTTGCCGTTGGCGAGGCTGCCGAGGATCTTCTGGATGTGCGTCTGGGAGCTGCGATATTTGTCGAAATAGCGGTCGATCCGGTTGCCGAACGGGATGATGCCGAGGAACTTGCGGGTCTTCGACGCCTCCTTGGGGTCGAGCGCCTCGACCGTCCGCCGAAGCTCGGTCAAATCGGCGCCGATGCCGGTGTCGCTGTCGATCGCCTTGACCGGCCGGTCGAGGAAACGGTTGGAGGCGCCGGCCGCCTCGGCGATCTCCTTGCGCCCCATCGCGGTCAGCTGATCGACCTTCTTGCCGAAGTCGGGGCTGTTCGAATCGAGCGCCGCGAGCTCGTCGACGAACTGGCTGACGCGCTTGTCGAGCTCGCTCGTCTCCTCGGTCTTCAGCGGCACCAGCCCGGCGGCCTCGGCGAGCGGCACGGGCTGCAACGCCTCGGGCGGGTCGAGCTTGAGCTTGGTCCTGGTCTCGGTCTCGGTGGCGGGGTCGGTCGCCATAATGACTCGTCCTTTCATCGCCTCGATGAGCGGCTGGCCAATCCGTGAACGGGCGCGCCATGCCGCGCAAGAGGCTTTAGCTGTATTATAGGCGTAAGACAGCCCAGTGCAAGATTGGGACAGGCGATCATGGTCAACGCGGGTTAACCACAGGCCTCAACTCTTCCCTCACCGTGACTCCCGTAGAGCGGCCCCTGACTTAGCGCACGCTTTGCTTTGGGGACGCCCGAATGATCGGTTTCATGAAAAAGCTCTGGCGCGACAAACGCGGCAACGCCCTGGTGATCATCGGGGCCGCGCTGCCGCTCGTCATCGGCTCGGCCGGCCTCGCCAGCGACACCATCCAGTGGGCCTTGTGGAAGCGGCAGCTTCAGCGCGCCGCCGATTCCGGAGCGATGGCCGGGGTCTATGCGATCGTCCAGGACGACGGGGCGCGGACGAACGTCGCGAGCTCGGTCGATCACGACCTTAGCTACAACAACCACATCGCCTACACCTACACCAAGGTGGTGGGCGCGCCGACCTCGGGGACCTATGCCAGCGATCCCTACGCGGTTCAGGTCCAGCTCTCGGTGCAGAAGTCGCTCGGCTTCTCCGGCATGTTCCTGAGCAGCACGCCGACGATCACCGCGACCGGCGTCGCGACGGTCGTGCCGTCGGGCAACTATTGCGTCATCAGCCTCGAAAACCAGGCGGTGACCGGCATCGACGCGACCGGCAGCACCGACGTCAACCTCGGCTGCGGGATGATCACCAACTCGGTGTCGATGAGCGCCGCCGTGGCGACCGGGTCGTCGAGCGTGGCGGCGAGCCCGATCGCGGCGGTCGGCGGGATCCCGGCGAGCACCCACTGGGGCACCGGAACGGTCCTCCAGCCGTTCACGGTCGAACAGGCCGATCCCTTCGCCAATGTTCCCATTCCGGCGTTCAGCAGCTGCTCGAACTTCCCGAACAACTCGCCCAACAACACCTACAATTCGACGACCAATCCGGAACTCGCCAACCCCGGCGGCGGCGTCAAATGCTTCCAGGGGAATGTCGACATCAAGGGCCGGGTTACGCTCGATCCGGGGATCTACGTGATCAACCAGGGCAGCCTGGGCATGAACAGCAACAACGCCGAGCTCCACTGCACCGGCTGCACGTTCATCATGACCAGCACCACCGCGGCGACGGACGCCAGCTCGATCGGCGGCGTCGACATGCAGGGCGGGCAGCTCGACCTGACGGCGCCGACCAGCGGTACGTACGCCGGGATGATCTACTACCAGGATCGCCGCGCGACTGCCGACAACAGCGTCAAAATCAACGGCAACAGCTCGTCCAAGCTCGAAGGCGCGCTCTATTTCCCGCGGGCCGACATCACCTTCAACGGCACGTCGGGCCAGAACACGAACTGCATGCAGATCGTGACCAAGCGGGTGACCTTCACCGGCAACAGCGCTGTCAACAATACCTGCCCGGCCGGTTCGGGCGCCCATTCCTTTGTCGGCAAGAAAGTGAGGCTGGTCGGATGACCCGGCGTATCAAATCGCTAGCCCGCGACGAAAACGGCGCCTCGCTGATCGAGATGGGGCTGGCGCTCCCGATCCTCTCGTCGCTGCTGATCGGCATGGTCGACATCAGCCGCGCTTACTCCGCCAAGCTCCAGCTGGAGCAGGCGGCCTATCGCGCGATCGAGAAGGTGCAGCAGTACAATACGACGGCTAGCACCTATGACACGTTGAAGAGCGAGGCGTCGGCCGCGGCGCGGGCGTCGGGCTTCGCCAGCGCGACCGACAGTGACGTCACCATCGACTTCTGGCTGGAGTGCAACGGCGCGCGCGCCGCCGATTACAATTCGGTGTGCCCGGGCAGCCAGACCTATGCCCGCTGGGTGACGATCGACATCCAGGGGACCTTCACGCCGATGTTCGCCTCGCGCCGCTGGCCGGGCGCCAACTCCAACGGCACGTTCACGCTTCACGGCAAGGCCGGATTGAGGACCCAATGAGCATCTGGAAACGCCTTCGCCGCGACCAGCGCGGCGCCGCGGCGATCGAGTTCGCGATCGCTCTGCCGGTCATGGTCGTGATGATCTACGGCATCTTCCAGGTCGGGCTGATCTACCAGGCCAATGCCGGGATGCAGCACGCGCTGGGTGAAGGCGCCCGGTTCGCGACCCTGTGCACGCCGAGCGGCAACAATTGCAACTCGCCGACCGACGATGCGATCAAGGCCGCGATCAACGCCAAGAAGTTCGGATCGAACATCGGCAGCTTCGGGGCCCCGACGGTGACCACGCCGGCTACCAGCTCGTGCGTCTACTGCCGCGACCTGCAGATCACCTACACCGTGACGCCCAACTTCCTGTTCTTCAGCGGGCCGGCGATCACGCTCACGCGAAGCAAGCGGGTCTACATCGCCCACTAAGCTTTGCGTTTCGCGAAGAAGGCAGCGATCGCATCCTTGACCTCTTGCGAGGCCAGGCGGTCGGCGAACTCCGCGCTCTCCAGCTTCATCCGTTCGAGCGTTTCCTCGCGCGTGCCGTGACGCAGCAGGTGCTGGGTGCGGGCCAGCGCCTCGGCCGGCTTGGCGAGCAGCGCGACCACCAGCCGGCCCTGCTCGCGCTCGAGGGCGCCGGCTTCGGCGAGATGGCTGACGAGGCCGATGGCGAGCGCCTCCTCGGCCCCGAACGGCTCGCACAGCAGCAGGTAGCGCGCCGCCCGGCGGCGGCCGGCGAGGCGCGGGAAGATCAGCGAGCTGGCCGCTTCCGGGACCAGCGCCAGGTCGACGAACGGCATCGCGAAGCGCGCGCTCGGATCGGCCACGACCAGGTCGCAATGGAGCAGCATGGTGGTCCCGATCCCGACGCAATTGCCGTGGACGGCGGCGACGATCGGAGTTTCGCACTCGGCGAGGGCGCGGAGCAGGCGCCACACCGGGATCTCGCCGCCGTCGCGCTGCGGCGCCTCGAGGAAATCGGCGAGGTCGTTGCCGGCGGCGAAATCCTGGCCCTCGCCGCGGATGGTGATCACCCGGATCGCCGGATCGTCCGCGGCGCTCTCGATCGCGTCGGCGAGGGCGGCGTACATGGCGACGGTGATCGCGTTGCGGCGCTCGGGCCGGGCGAGCGTGATCGCCAGCACGGCGCCGTCCCGTTCGACCCTGACGTGCTCGGTCATTGCTGCTCCCTCGAATCGGATGACGCGACCGGCCCCACCGGCTATGCCGCAAGGGACACTGCGTCATCGACCATAGCGGGGGCATTAGCAAACCGATGAAGTTCTTCGCCGACACCGCCGAGATTGCCGAGATTCGCGAGCTCGCCGACACCGGGCTGCTCGACGGGGTCACGACCAACCCGTCGCTGGTGCACAAGGCCGACCGCGACTTCCTCGAGGTCGTGCGCGAGATCGCCGGCGTGGTCAGCGGGCCGGTGTCGGCCGAGGTCGTCGCGCTCGACTATGAGGGGATGATGCGCGAGGCCGAGGTGCTGCGGAAGATCGCGGACAATATCGTGATCAAGGTGCCGCTGACCCCGGCCGGGCTGAAGGCATGCAAGGCGCTGCCGGCGGACGGGACGATGGTCAACGTGACGCTCTGCTTCTCTCCGGCCCAGGCGCTGCTTGCGGCCAAGGCCGGGGCGACCTTCATCTCCCCGTTCATCGGCCGGCTCGACGATGTCGCGACCGACGGCATGGGGCTGATTGCCGACATCCGGCTGATCTACGACAATTATGATTTTCCGACGCAGATCCTCGCGGCCAGCGTTCGCCATCCGATGCATGTGGTCGAAGCGGCCAAGCTCGGCGCCGACGTGATGACCGCTCCGCCCAAGATCATCTGGCAGCTGTTCAAGCACCCGCTGACCGACGCCGGGATCGAGAGCTTCCTCGCCGACTGGCAGAAGACCGGCCAGAAAATCGGGTGATTTCAAGACCGTTGGAAGAAATTCGCGGTTAACGGCTGTCAACCCTCGGGGGTAAGACTTTCCTAACGGCTCGGGGCCTAAAACTGCTCCCATCCTGCGAGTGGACTGCAGGAGGAGGCTTCTGCCTCTTTGGAACCAAGGAGCTAGACCATGAGCAAGTTTCTGAAGCTGATCAAGAACGAGAAGGGTGCGACCGCCATCGAATACGGTCTGATTGCTGCTCTCATCGCCGTTGCGGCGATTGGCGCGATGACCGGCATCGGTTCGAAGCTGGGCACGACCTTCAACAACGTTTCGGCCAAGCTCTAAGCTTAATCCGAAGTCTGTTGAGTTCTGGCGGCGGCGTCGCAAGGCGCCGCCGCTTTCATTTTGTGCGATTATTCGGTGGTGAACGCGACGATCGCGTCTTGCACGGATTCAACCGGGTTGCCCCGATCGTCTTTGGCTGGTGTGGGTCGGTAGCTCTTGGGGATTTCCTCGCAAGCCATCTGCAGGAGTTGCGGATCACCTGAATACTGGCCTGGCGCCACCTTCTCAGCGGAGCAGGATGATGTCCGGCCCCTTTCGTCGACGACAAACATCAGGCTGACATATGCAGGCGATTTTGCCCCCTTCGGGAGTTCGTTAACTGTCAGCACCAAGTCCGTGTTGACCGGCTTCGGCGAAGGTTTTGCGAAACCTGTGACGACCCACCGTATCGTGGCGCGGTACACCGCGTAGGAGGGTTTGCCCATTTCGGCGGACGCCGCAGCGAACCTAGCGCGTCGCTTCGCTAGCTTGCAGGTGTAAACATCGAGACCATCGACGCCACTCGTATATTCGACGTCGCAGCTTTGAACGTGCCCGTCCGGACGGACGGTTAGTCTGATCCCAACGCTCCGGTCGCTCTCCGCAGGCAGATATTCCATCGGCACATCATCGTAGCTGAACAGCGAACGAATATCGGTTCCTAGCGGAGGGCTCAGCTGAGCGGAGGCTGCGGCGAGAACGATCCAAAACATGCGTGGTGAAATTGCATTGACTCAACGACTTGTCGAGCGCGCCGAGTCGGTCAGTAGGAAATTAACCGCCCGAGGCGTATCTTCCGCCGCCATGGCCACGGTCATCCCCTTCGAAGAGCGCGCGGTGGCGCATCTCCGCGACCGTCTCGGCGCGGTCGAAGAGGCCAACCAGGATTTGATCGCCTTCGCACGCGGCCATTCGGGCGCGGTCTCTTCGATCCACTCGGCGGTGCTGGCGGCGATGGAGGCCGACGGGATCGACGCGTTGCTCCACGTCGTCACCCAGGAATGGCCGCTGATCCTCGGGATCGACGCGGTCGCTTTGGCGCTGATCGTCGGCGACAAGGGTTTCCGGGCCGACGGCAACGGCGTGCAGAGCGTCGAGCCGCGCCTGGTCGAGCGGGCGATCGGCCAGGTCGACGGCGTGGAGATGCGCACCGTTAGGCGCGGCCATCCGTTGTTCGGGCCGGCGTGCGGCCTGATCCGCGCCGAGGCGCTGATCCGGATCGAATGCGAGCCGCCGCTGCCGCGCGGCCTGCTCGCGCTCGGGCAGCGTGCCGAGCTCAGCCTCGACGCCCGCCACGGCTCGGAATTGCTGATGTTCCTCGGACGCAGCGTTGCGGCTATCATCCGCCGGTGGCTGATCGACCCGAAGCTTCCCTGACGACTCATCCCGCCGCCGCGCTCGCGGCGCGCTGGGCCGGCCACCTGCAGCACGATCGCCGGCGCTCGGCTCACACCGTTCGCGCCTATGTCGCGACCGCCCACCGCTTCATCCAGTTCCTCGGCGGCTATCGCGGCGAGGCGATCGGCTCGGATGCGCTGCTCAGCCTGGCGGCGGCCGACCTGCGCGCCTTCCTCGCCAAGCGGCGCGGCGAAGGGCTTGGCCCGTCGTCGGCCGCGCGCGAGCTGTCGGGGGTACGCGCCTTCCTCAAATATGCGGCGGAGCAGGCCGGGACGCCCGCGCAACTGCCGCGCACGCGCGCGCCCAGGCGCCCGCGCACGCTGCCTCGGCCGGCCGCCCCGGACGAGGCGATGGGGCTCGCCGAGGACGCCGCCGCAGCCGCCAGCGCGCCGTGGCTCGGGGCGCGCGACCTCGCCATCCTGTTGTTGCTCTACGGCGCCGGGCTGCGCGTGGCCGAGGCGCTGTCCCTGACGGCCCGCGCACTGCCGATCGGCACCACGTTGCGCGTGACCGGCAAACGGTCGAAGACCCGGGTCGTGCCGATCGTTCCGGCGGTTCGCGAGGCAATCGAGGACTATGTCCGGCAATGCCCCTGGCCGCGGGCGAGCGATGGGCCGCTGTTCGTCGGCGCGCGCGGCGGTCCGCTCAATCCAGATCTGGTGCGGCGGTCGGTCGCGGCGGCGCGGCGGCGGCTCGGGCTGCCGGACAGCCTGACGCCGCACGCGCTGCGCCACAGCTTCGCCACGCACCTGCTGGCGCGGGGCGCGGACTTGCGGGCGCTGCAGGAATTACTCGGCCATGCGAGCCTGTCGTCGACCCAGATCTATACGGCGGTGGACGCGGCGCGCCTGCTCGACGTCTACCGCCACGCCCACCCCCGCGCTTGATACGCTGACCGGAAGTTTGTCGCGGCGGCGCCCGACATGTGGGGTAGCCGGCCACCGCCGCGACCCGATCGCGGTATCCGGAAGTGGTGAATCGGAAGCTAAATAACCGTTCCGGATGAAATGCTTAGCGACGTGCGCGGGAGATTTGCGCGGATTGCCGGCCCGATTCGGACGGAATTATTCCTCGGGGTCGAGCTTGTGGGTGAGCAGGCGCCAGACATAGGCGATCACCAGCGCGCCGAGGATCAGGTTCGACGCCGGGCCGATCACCTTGCCGATGTCGCGGAAATTCTCCTGCAGCTTGTAGCCGGCGCCGGCGAGGACCGCGGTCCACACCGCCGTCCCGATCGTCGAGGCGATGACGAAATTGCGAAAGCGCATGTCGAGCAGCCCCGCGGGGATCGACACGATCGAGCGGATGGTCGGGATCAGCCGGCCGATGAACACCAGCGCAACGCCGTGACGGTCGAACCAGCGATGTGCCTTTTCGACGTCGTTCCAGTCGAGCGTCAGCCATTTGCCGTGGCGCCGGATGATCGGCTTCAGGCGGTCGTGGCCGAGGGCGCGGGCGGCGAGGTACCAGACGATGTTGCCGAGCATCGCGCCGGCCGTCCCCGCGACCACCGACAAGGTGAAGCCGAGCTTGCCCTGGGCGGCGGCGACTCCCGCGACCGGCATGATCACCTCCGACGGGATCGGCGGGAAAATGGTCTCGAGGAACATCAGGAAGGCAACCCCGAGATAGCCCGATTGCTCGATCAGGCGTACGACCCAGTCGCTCATCGGCTCAGCTCCGGCGCTCGGCCAGGCGGCGGTCGATCGCGTCCCAGATCAGTCCCGGGGTGTCGCTTCCGTTGAATGAGTCGATCGCGACGATGCCGGTCGGGGAGGTGACGTTGATTTCGGTCAGCCAGCGGCCGCCGATGACGTCGATGCCGACAAACAGCAGGCCGCGCTTGCGGCACTCGGGCCCGAGCACGGCGCAAATCTCCTGCTCGCGGTCGGTGAGCTCGGTCTTGGCCGCCTTGCCGCCGACCGCGAGGTTGGAGCGAATCTCGCCTTCGCCGGGCACGCGGTTGACCGCTCCGGCGATCGCGCCGTCGACCAGCACGATGCGCTTGTCGCCCGCGGCGATCTCCGGGATGAATTGCTGCAGGACGTGGGGCTCGCGGTAGCTGCGGTTGAACAGCTCGATCAGCGAGGCGAGGTTGCGGCCGTCGGGGCCGATCCGGAACACCGACCCGCCGGCGAAACCGTGGACCGGCTTGACGACGATGTCGCCATGTTCGGCGAGGAACTTGCGCGCGACCCCGAGCGAGCGGGT
>Ga0134122_10001898_pt1 | contig 15269 bp, 11 predicted proteins | sample KB302_FD_96461 | JGI IMG/M metagenome (GOLD analysis project Ga0134122, IMG submission 96461) | Terrestrial soil microbial communities without Nitrogen fertilizer from Kellogg Biological Station, Michigan, USA - KB3-0-2 | ecosystem: Environmental > Terrestrial > Soil > Unclassified ... | reverse complement strand
TGTTCAACCTGAAGTATTTTATCCACATCCAGGAGTACTTCTTCAATATCTAGCAGAGGAGCTCCACGTTGACACCGCCTACCACGCCTCCCGAGAAGCGTCCCGACCGCCACTACAACTTCGGCCGCATGAACATGTGGTTCGCCGTCAGCTCCCTGGGGCTGCTGGCGGTGACGCTGTGGATGGCCTTCGCGGATTACGCGCAGCCGTGGAAGCGGATCCAGTCGGAGTTTCGCAGCCTGGAGCAAGAGAAGCTGAAGAAGGATGCCAAGGACGAGCGCGACCACCTCAACCAGAACGAGCTGACGCAGCTCAACCAGGAAGTCAAGCAGGCGCAGGCGGAGCTCGACCAGCACCGGAAGGATCTCGACAAGCTGGAGTCCGAGGTCAAGGAGAAGAAGACCCAGTACAACATCGCCGACACGGCGTGGAAGGGCGCCAAGGCGCGGGCGGACGCCCAGAAGTTCCAGTACGACACGGCGCTGCAGACGGGTGACAAGGACGCGACCGAGAAGAAGCGCGTGGAGTACGAGGAGAAGCGCCGCGCGTTCGCCGACGCCCAGCGGAAGAAGGAGGAGGCTCAGGACGCCCTCGACGACGTCCAACGCCGGCTGGCCGACAAGCAGGCCGTGCTCACCGGCGCCGAGAAGAAGCTCAAGGACCTCCAGAGCGGAGTCGCCAGCATCGAGGAACGCATCGCCACCCTCGGCAAGGGGGTCGACTACTTCCTCCTCAACGCGCCGTTGATGGACTTCCTGCGGCCGAGCCTGAAGATCGAGCAGGTGATCCTGCCGGGGCTCACTCAGAACATCAACTTCACCAGCATCGACCGCGTCGACCGCTGCATGACCTGCCACGTGGCCTCGAATCGGCCAGGCTTCACGGACAAGTGGAAGACCGTCGACGAGAAAGAAATGGAGTGGCAGGAGCCCTACCGCTCCCATCCGCGGCTCGACCTGTTCGTGGGCGACTCCTCGCCCCACCCCTACACCCGCTTCGGCTGCACCATCTGCCATGGCGGGCTCGACCGCGCCACCGACTTCGGCCGCGCCGGCCACACCTTGCCGCTGCTGGCCTCCGACAATCCGGCGAGCCGCAAGGCCTGGGAGGAGAAGAAGCGGGAGTGGGAGCGGAAATGGGGCTGGGAGCAGACGCAGTTCCTCGACTATCCGATTCTGCCGGCGGGGCTCGCCGAGGCCGGGTGCGTCAACTGTCACGCCGCCGGCGTCTGGACGCCGAAGTCCGAGGATCAGGAGGCGGGGCGCGAGCTGGTGGCGCACATGGGCTGCTACGGCTGCCACAACATCAACCTGCCGGGCTTCACCGGGCTGCGCAAGGCAGGGCCTTCGCTGCTGCGCATTGCCGGCAAGACGAATCCCGGCTGGGCCTACAAGTGGATCGAGGCGCCGCGCAAGTTCCACCCCACGACCTGGATGCCGCACTTCTTCCTGCAGGAGAACACCACCTCGCCGGAGAACCTCAAGCGGCAGCGGGTGGAGATCAACGCCATCGTCTCCTATCTGTGGTCGAAGTCGGAGCGGCCGGTCTATGACGACGCCGTGGTGCCGGCGGGCGATCCCGCCCGCGGCAAGCAGCTCTTCGAGACCGTGGGCTGCGGCGGCTGCCACATCCTCGACGGCAAGGCGAAGCGGGACGACTACTTCCCGCTGATCAACCGGCTGCACGGCCCCAACCTGGTGAACACCGGCAGCAAGGTCTCCCGCGGCTGGCTCTACGCCTGGATCAAGAATCCGAAGCAGTACTTCCCCGACACCAACATGCCGAACCTCCGCCTGACCGACCAGGAGGCGGCGGACATCACGGCCTATCTGCTCGACACGCCGAACCACAACCGCGAGTACGAGAACGCGGCGCCGCCGGCCGTCGACCGCACCCTGCGCGACCAGTTGGCGCTCGTCTATCTCCAGAACCTGTTCACGATGGACCGCAGCCGGGCGAAGCTCGCCGCCATGCCGGAGGCGGAGAGGAACGTCTATCTCGGCGAGCAGACGATCGCCAAGTACGGCTGCTACGGCTGCCACGACATCAAGGGCTTCGAGAGCACCAAGCCGATCGGCACCGAGCTCACCACGGAGGGCACGAAGCCGCTCCACCAGCTCGACTTCGGCCACGTCCACGAGGTGCCGCACACGCGGCAGGACTGGATCCTCAACAAGCTGTTGCGTCCGCGCATGTGGGACGAGGGCAAGGAGGCGGCCAAGGATTACAACGAGCTGCTCAAGATGCCGAACTTCGGCATGTCGGAGCGCGAGGCCACGGCGGTGCTCGCCAACGTCATGGGCTTCACCAAGGAGTCGGCGCTCGCCACGCGGCGGGCCGGCGGCGACGCGCGGACGGCGTCGCTCGCCGAGGGACGCAAGCTCATCACCCGCTACAACTGCCAGGGCTGCCACCTGATCGAGGGGCATGGCCGCGCCATCAAGAGCCTGCTCGGCGACAACGAGGCGTCGCTGCCGCCGAACCTCGCCGCCGAGGGGGCGCGCGTGCAGGGCAACTGGCTGTTCAGCTATCTGCACGACCCGAGCCGGGTGAAGATGCGGCCGTGGCTCACCGTGCGCATGCCGACCTTCGGCTTCACGGACGACCAGGCCAACACCGTCATCTCCTACTTCGAGGCGCGCGAGCAGAGCCGGCCGTTCCTCTCCGAGCCGCCGGCGCCGGATCCGAAGAGCCTCGCCGTCGGCGGCGTGGTGTTCACCATGTTCCAGTGCGCACGGTGCCATCCGACCGCGCCGGTCTCGGCACAGGCGGCCTCGGGAGACCTGGCGCCGTCGCTGCTGCTGGCCCACGACCGCCTGCGCTACGATTGGGTGCCGCAGTGGATTCAGGATCCGCAGTCCTGGGTCCCGGGCACGCGCATGCCGCAATTCCCTCTGTCAGCGGTCTCCCAGATGCTCACCGCGCCGGCCAACGCGGCGTACAAGCAGCAGTTGCTGCGGTATTTCTCGTCCGAGGCGGAGATGAACGCCTACTTCGCGGACGCGGGCAAGGTGGCCGTGGCGTTGCGCGATCACGTCTGGGCGATCTCCGGCGGCCGCCGGCCGGCCGCCGCCGAGAGCTCCGGCGCGGCCGTCGGGGCGGGAGGAGCGGGCGGCCGTTGATCGCGAGCTGTAGTAGATTCCTGCTGGGCTCCGGCCGCCGCGCGGGTGCTGCGGTTGCGCCGTGGCCGGCGCGTGTCTTGCAAGATCTTTCCCCATCAAACAGTCTTCCATCCCTACAAGGAGGTTCTCGTATGAGCAGGAACAAATGGTGGATTCTGGCGCTCTGCGCGCTGCCGGTGCTGGCCGGTTGCGGTGGTGGCGCCAAGGAGGAGACCTCGGAGACTCCGTCCACGGAGGCTCCGGCCGCGACGGCGGCGGTGGACACGGCCAACGCCGGCGGCGTCAGCGGCGCGGTGACCTACGCCGGCCCTGACACCGACACGCCGATCGCCATGGCCGCCGATCCGGTGTGCATGGGTCTGCATCCGACGCCGGTCGACACCAACGAGATCGCCGTCAAGGACGGCAAGCTCGGCAACGTCTTCGTCTACGTCAAGAGCGGCCTGGAGGGGAAGACCTTCCCGGCGCCGGCGACGAAGGCGGAGATCGACCAGCAGGGCTGCCAGTACACGCCGCGCGTCCAGGGCATGCAGACGGGCCAGACCCTCTCGGTCAAGAACACCGACGCGACGCTGCACAACGTCCACGCCTTGCCGACGGTGAACCAGGAGTTCAACCAGGCGCAGCCGCAGGGTCTGCCGCCGATCGACAAGGTGTTCGACAAGCAGGAGGTGATGGTCCACGTCAAGTGCGACGTCCACCCCTGGATGACCGCGTGGGTCGGCGTGCTGCCGCATCCCTACTTTGCGGTGAGCGGCGACGACGGCTCCTTCTCGATCAAGAACCTGCCCCCGGGCAAGTACACGCTCGAGGCCTGGCACGAGAAGCTGGGCACCCAGACCCAGGAAGTGACGATCGCCCCCAACCAGACGGCGACGGTGAGCTTCGACTTCAAGCCGAAGGCGTAGGCGGTGCTCTCGAGGCAGGGGCGCCGCATGTGCGCCTCTGCCGCCCACATCTCTGCCGGAATGGCAGATCTCCCTGGAGAAGGGTTACGGCTCCGCTGGCCGCTCGAAGCGCAGCTCGGGGTCGTGCCGCGCCCGCTTGAGGAAGGACGCCACCCCGGTGACCAGATCGAGGCCGGCCCTCTCCGCTTCTACCGCCTGCTTCCAGAAGGCAAGGGCCGCGAGGGCCTCGCGGTGGATCTGCAGCGAGGAGAAGATCGGCAGCATTTCGCCGGCGATGCGCTTCAGCTCCGCCATGCTGCGGTTCTGCTCGGCATAAAGGGCGGCCAGCTCGAGAGAGACCAGTGCGGTATCGTACGCGGCACCCTCGGCGAGGAAGCCGTTTCGCGCTGCCAGCAGGAGGGCCTCCGCCTGCTCCTTCTGCCCGAGACCGCGAGCAACCTTCCCTTCCACCCACTTCAAACGGTTCTGCATCCAAGGGTCGAGGAATTGCCGGTAGAGAGGACGTGCCTTCGCCAGAAGCTTCTGCGCTTCCATGAATCTGCCAGACTCGGCAAGGTTGTCTGCCAGGTTGTGCCAAGCCCCCAGGAGGAGACGCGGCTCGCGATTGGGATCGATGAGCGCGAGGGCACGGTAGAGAACGGGGATCGACTTTTCGGGCGTCCCCGCGCTCTGGTGGACCGTGGACATCTTGACCAGCACCCGGCCCGCCTGGTGCTTTTCGCCGAGCTCCAGAAAGATGCTGGCCGCACGATGCAAGAGGCTCAATGCCTTGTCGAACCTTCGCTGAGCTCTCAGTAGAGAGCCCTTGATGTCCAGGAGCTCGGCTCTGACCAAAGGCTGGAACGTCCCCCGCTTCAGCGCTGCGAATGCGAGGGCGAACGCCTCCTCGGCTCCTCGCAGGTCAGCTTGCAAGCGGCGCGAGTTGGCGACGTAGGCCCAGGCTTGTGCTCGCAGATCCTCGATAGCCGCGGCTCCGTAGCAGGAAACGTCGAGTCGCTCCAGGACCTCGAGCGCGAGCAGCGCCAAGCTCTCGCCAAGATGCGGGTTGTGGAAGTTCTGTTCCTCGCTCCGCAGCAACAGCAGCTCGCAAAGGCCCCAGCTATGGAACCGGGGGCAATTACGGACGAGCAGTGGCCGCTTCTCGATGGTGTGCTCTGACAGCTCGAAGAAGAGCCCCGGCGCTTCCGTCCGTTCCCTCAGGTAGGCGGATTGGACACGTTGGAGGGTCTTGGAGATCCTGTCCAGTCCTGGATCGTAGTTGACCGGCGCGTCCTGGAAGCGCTCCGGCGGCACCACCCTGGCCACCGGATCGCTCGGCCGGCAGTGGAGTAGCCCGCGGAGCCGGGTCCGGCAGTCCGGACAATGGATGAGGTGCTCCAGGCACTCTGCTCGATCCTCCGGGAAGGAGGCGGCAAACTCTTGGAGCAGCAGGTCGTGGGGATGAAACTTCACTATCGACCCTCCCGGAGAACAAACAAAAGTACCACCCTCAATAGAAATGGTTGCTTGAGAGAGGTAAAACGGGACAAGAAGGGAGCACCGGGAAAGCGCCGGTGCTCCTGGTGCAGCCTCTAGTGGGGACCCCCATGTGGGTCGTAGCCGCTCCCTTCCTTGGTGTAGGGCGGAGGCTTCGGAGGATCGTCGGTGGCTGGGTCGGGGGCAAAGAGCGAGGCGATCCACTGCACGACTGCGGTCAGGAAGTCGCCCCGGCCGTTCTCGGCAGGGACGATGCGGGGGCCGAAGGGCAATGCCCCCAGGCTCCCGCAGGTTAGGGAAACGAGAATCAGCAGGGTAGCGGCAAATCGAACCGTACGTGACATGAAATCTCCCCTCCTCCTTGGTCAGTCACTCGGTGACCACCTCGGCCACGCGAGGATAGCCGCGTGTGTGCGATGCGTTCGGCCGTGGCAGGCGGCTCAGATCAAGAGAGCCCCCTCCTGCGCCAGGAAAGCCCTCCCACGTGCCGGCCGCTAAATCGTCGATGCTAAATCAAATCCCGCCCTTCCAGGAACTCCGTCATCAGTTCCCATAACCTCTCCTTCCGGTCCATGAGGCGGTGATCGCCGTCCGCGAACAGGTGGAGCTCGATGTCCTCGAAGGCACAGCGAGTGGCGAAATCGGCGATGCTATGCCAGGGAACCGAGGTGTCCCGCTTGCCCTGGAGCAGGAGGCAGGGCGTCTGATAGCGCGCGAGCAGGGCTTCGAGAGAATGCGCGCGGAGATCCTCGATCAGCGCCCAGCCGAGCTCGCAGGAGACGAGATCGTTCTCGAAGTGGATGGTGCCGGCCTCCTCCCAGGAGCGCGCCCTCTCCGGCCCGGCCCAGTCGAGGAGGACGCGGTCCAACTCGAGCGCCGGAGCGATGTGGAGGCCCGCCACGACCTCCTCGGGATGGAGCGCCGAGTACCAGAGCGCCGTGCCGCCGCCCATCGAGGAGCCCATGAGGAGGAGCCGCTCCTCCCCGTGGGAGCGCAGGAAGCCATGGACGCGCCGGACGTCCTGCAGATTCCTCGTCATGGTGATCGTACCGATGGAGCCGCCGGAGAGCCCATGGCCCTGGAAGTCGAACGAGCAGAAGCCGAAGCCCGCCGCGAGCGCCTGCCTACGGAAGAACTCCGCTTTCTCACCCGACTGCTCGGAGCCGAAGCCATGGAGGTAGAGAACGCAGGGCCGGCCGGCCTCGCCACTCGGATCGAAGCGCACGGCGAGGTCGGACACCTCGCTGCCGTTCTCGACGACGGGGATTCTCTCCATCAGCTGGGGCTGGACTGTGACACCAGCGGTGGAGAGAGGCAAGAGGTGTTATCCTCCGGCGCGATTCTTCGACGGCAGGCCCTTTTTCGGGGAGGCAAGACCATGGGGTATGGCGGTCGGCGCGAGATTGCGGGCTGGCACAGCCCGATCCTGGGGCAGCAGATGCCTATCGTCTCCTATGGGCACTGGGGCCACCCGCTGCTGCTCTTTCCGACGGCCGCCGCGGATTTCCTGGAGAACGAGCGCTTCCTCTTGATCGACGCGGTCGAGGCGGCCCTCGACGCCGGCCGGGTGCGCGTCTTCTCGATCAACAGCATCAACCAGCAGGCGTGGATGGACAGCAGCCTGCCCGTTCCCGAGCAAGCGCGCCGGCAGGCTCTCTACGCCCGCTACGTGGAGGAGGAGGTCGTCCCCTACATCCGCCACGTCTGCCAGTCGCCGGACCTCCGCGTCGCCACCTGCGGGGCGAGCTTCGGCGCCTTCCATGCCGCCAACACCCTCTTCCGCCGGCCGGACCTGTTCGACGCGGCCATCGCCATGAGCGGTTTCTACGACCTGGGTCCGGACTACCTGCACGGCTACAGCGACGACAACTGCTATTTCAACAACCCCGCCTCGTACCTGCCGAACCTGGAGGGCCAGCCCCTCCATCTGCTGCAGACCGCGTGCACGATCCACGTCCTGACGGGCCAGGGAGCTTACGAAGCGCCGCAGGCCTCGCACCGGCTCTCGGAGCTCCTGCATCACAAGGGCATTCCCCACCTTCTCGACGTCTGGGGGCACGACGTAGACCACGACTGGCCGTGGTGGCGCAAGATGCTGCCGTACTCGATCGACCGCATGGGGTGGTGACGCTGCGTCAGGGAGGCTTCCATGAGTGTCGCAAAGGAGATGCCGCCCCCTCTCGATCCTCCGAAGGAGGAGTGCGACATCATCATGAAGGGCGGCATCACGAGCGGTGTGGTCTATCCGCTCGCGGTTTGCGAGCTGGCGCCGCAGTACCGGTTCCGGAACATCGGCGGCACCTCGGCCGGGGCCATTGCGGCGGCCCTGACGGCCGCGGCGGAGCTCGGCCGGAGCGCTCCGGGCGGCGGATTCGCGAAGCTCGCCGAGCTGCCGGGCATCCTCAAGCAGAAGCTCCTCTTTCTCTTCCAGCCCACGCCGGCGGCGCGGCCGGCCTTCGAGGTCCTCCTGTCGTCGATCGGAGAAGGCGCGCCTGCGGCGAAGGCCTTCCGGGCGATCCTTCGCATCGTCCGGTTCCATTTCCTTTCCTTCCTCCTCGGTGCCGCCGGGGGGTTGGCCCTCTCCTGGGGAATCCTGGCGCTGGCGGGCGGCGATCCCCGCCGCGCCGGCGCGTGGATCGTCTTCGCGGTCTTCGCCTTGCTCTGGGGACTGGTGGGCGCCGTCATCGGCTTCGCGCTCCGGGCCTGGAAGGCTCTCGACGCGAACGGCTTCGGGATGTGCAACGGGCTCGATCAGACGGTGAAAGGCGAGGTTCCCCTGACCCCGTGGCTGGGGAGCCTCCTCAACGTCACGGCGGGGAGAGCCGCCGCCGGTCCTCCCCTGACCTTCGGCGACCTCTGGGGAGCGGGAAACGTGAAGGACCAGGAGGAAGACGCGACGCTGCGAGCGATCAGCCTCGAGGTGATGACCACCAACCTGACGCACGGCAGACCGCGCCGGATTCCCTTCGACTCCCACGATCTCTACTTCGATCCCAAGGAGCTCGGGCGCTATTTTCCTCCCGACGTCCTCCAGTGGATGATCGATCATCCTCACATACCGGAACGGCAGAGAGACAAGGACCTGTACGCCCTCATCACCAGCAAGACCCGGTTCCTTCCTCTCCCCGCCGCGGCGGACTTGCCGGTTCTGATGGCGGCCCGGATGAGCCTCAGCTTCCCCGGCCTCATCAGCGCCGTGCCTCTCTACTCCGTCGACTGGAGCCGGACGAAGAACCAGCTCGCCAGGGAAGAGGGGCGGGCTCCGGAGCTGGAGCGGCTCTGGTTCTCCGACGGCGGGATCGGCAGCAACTTCCCCGTCCACTTCTTCGACGGCCTGCTTCCCAACCGGCCGACCTTCGGCGTCAACCTGCGCCCGTTCCACCCGGATTTTCCAAAGGATCCGACCGACGAGAGCCGGAACGTCCAGTTCCCCGTGACCGCCGGGGCCGAGGTGGCGCCGACGTGGACTCCGATCCCCAACGTCTTCAGTTTCGTGGCGGCCATCCTCAACACCATGCAGAACTGGGTGGACAACACCCAGATGCGCCTTCCGGGCTACCGCGACCGGGTCGTTCACGTCCAACTGGACTCGAGCGAGGGTGGCATCAACCTCAACATGCCGACGGATCTGATCGAGACGCTGATGCGGCGGGGCAAGGAAGCGGGCCGCAAGCTCGCCGGCTTCAACTGGGACGCCCACCGCTGGACCCGGTACCGCACGACGATGGAGCAGCTCCAGCGTCGGTTGGAGAGGATGGCCAAGTCCTATCGGGCCGGCTTCCGGAGCTTCCTGGCCGAGTACGACTCCGACCAGAAGCCCTACCGCCGTTCCGCCACCTGGAAGCAGTTCGCGCTCGACAGCACGGACGCCCTGATGGGTGTGATCGAAGACTGGGCCAAGGACACGAAGCACCAATTCCTGGATGAGGCGCCGCGTCCGGAGACGGAGCTGCGGATCGGGCCGAAGCGATAGACCTGCTTGCGATGACTCGGGGCGTTCCTCCGGAACTCCGGCTCTGCCGAGGCGTTTTGGATGGAGGAACCAGGAGGACCCCGATCCCATGAAGAGTTCTTGCCCTTGCCTCGCCGTCGCCGCGCTCGCCGTCGGTCTCGTCCTGGCCACGACCGTGGAAAGTCAGATTCAGGTGCGCCGGGAAGGCGCTCCGCCCCGGCCGTTCGACCGCTCCGAGATGACCTCGGCTTCGACAGAGGTTCCGATGCTATCGGCGGAGAACGTGCTTGTCGAAGTGCGGATCGACGGCAAAGGACCCTACCGCTTCGCACTCGACACCGGCGCGGCGGGAGGAGGCCGCATCGGCAGCGCCCTGGCGAAGGACCTCGGTCTGAAGGTGGTCGGCCAGGCGATGGCGGGAGATCCCTCCGGCAAGAACGTGGAGAGGATCGACATCGTCGAGGCCGGCACGCTCGCGGTGGGCGACGCGACCTTCAGTGCGGTCAAGCTCCCCGTCCGAGACCTGCCGGCGGCACCCGGCCGGACTCAGCCGGAGTTCGATGGCGTCCTGGGCATCGGCCTCTTCCGGGACTATCTTTTGACGCTCGACTATCCCGCCCGGCGGGTGCGGATCGAGAAGGGTGAGCTGCCGCCCGCGGACGGCCGTGAGGTCTTGGGCTTCGAGGATCGCTACGGCATCCCCAGCATCAAGCTCCAAGTTGGCGATCTCGAAGTGGCGGCGGACGTGGACTCCGGGAACATGCGGGGCGAGCTGGTGCTGCCGGCCTCGTACATCGGCAAGGTCCCACTGGAGAAAGACCCCGTAGTGGTCGGCCGCGGCCGGACCGGCTTCAACGAGTTCGAGATCAAGCAGGCGCCCCTCAAGGGAGCCGTGCGGATCGGCTCCCAATCTGTCGAGCGGCCGCTGGTGGACTTCGTGGAGGTTTTCCCTCACGCCAACGTCGGTCACGCCTTCCTGCGGCGCTTCGCCGTGACGATCGATCAGAAGAACCACCGTATCCGGTTCAAGGTGCCGGCAGGGAAGTGAAGGCACGGTTCACGGTTCGCTTCGACCGGACCTCCCGAACAGCGCGATTTACCTCCCTGGTGATCACCCGAGGATCCGCGGCGCGGGTCTTCTGCTGCAGATCTTCCGCTAGCAGGAGAAGCTCCCGCTCAGGCGTGACCACGAGCCGTAGAAGCTCTAGTCGGTCATCCGGTTCTAGAGCCTCGATCTGCTCGGCCAAATCGCGAATCTTGTGTGGATTGTGAGCCATGGGCTGTTCTCAAGGTCAAGAATATCACGGGCTCCCTCAGGCGGGATTCAGGTGCCCCGTCCCCGAGTCCCCCATCTCCACCGACGATCAGAAGCGATAGATGAAGCCGGGAATATCAGCCGGCGGGCCACGTCTCCTCGACAGTGCCGAGAGAAACGCGAGCCACCTCATCATCGAAGCGAAGACCGGCTGCTCGTAGCGCGGCGAAGGCCTGGGCTGCGGACGAAATCAGGTCCAGTCGTCTGGCGCGTAAGATGGCACCCAGAGTGCCGATCAAACGGAGATTGAGGCTGCGAGCGCAACGGCGAGCAGCACCATCGTCGAGCACGGCGGTGGAGCCGGGCCGCTCCACCGCCAGAGCCAGCACAGCAGATTCACCTTGGCCCAAGCCCCATTCGATGATCGACGACGGAATTTCGCCGGGAGAAGCCTTCTGGCCCCATCCGGATTCCAGCGCTCTACGAGCGGGGTCGGACACGGGAGCTGCCAAAATCTCCCGGAATACGGCTTCCGGGATCAGAATGGCTGCTGCGAGCTGGTCGAATATCTGGAGGTAGCCTGCCTTCGCCATCGTAATGACCGGCGAGGCGTTGAAGATCCAGGTCTCACTCACGGGCGGCTTCCGCGACGATCTCCTCGGCTCCGTACTGGAAGGGTGAGACCCCGAAGCGCCCGAGGGAGTCGATGAATTCGCTCCGCGAAAGGCCGGCGATCTCAGCCGCCCGTCCTTGAGAGACGATCCCCAACTCGAACCACTTGACGGCGGCCGCGAGGCGCATCTCGCGTGCGAACCCTTGTGGATCCTCGTGAAGGGAGGCTAGCGCGCTTTCGGGTACTTCGATCGTCATGCGGACCATACCTGTTCTCCTGTTCCGGCAAGTTTAGCAAACCGCGGTCGGGCTCCCTCAGGCGGGATTCAGGTGCCCCGTCCCCGAGTCCCCCATCTCCACCTTACCGTCCGGAAAGTACTCCTTCCACCGGCGGGTCACCGTCGCGGCCGTCTCTTCGTCCGCGAAGAGCTCCTTGGGGAATCCCGGCTTGAGACGGGCGTCGATGAGGACCGGTGCGCGATAGGAGAGGTGATGCCGCAGCACCTCGACGCCGGAAGCGTGGATATCCGCCGCGGGCTCGAAGCGGGTGAAGGTGGTCCAGAGGAAGTTGATGGGGCTCGCGGCGGCGCGGCGGGGCTCGTCGGTGAGGACGAGGAGAGGCCAGCCGGCAAAGGCGGGATGGGCGGCGAAGCGGGCGGCGGCGCCGGGCTCCTCCTGGAAAGAAGGACCGCCGACGATCAGGCAGCCGGGGCAGAAGACGTGCGCGTCCGTCAGTCCCTGCGGCGTCTCCGGCGCCGTGAAGCCGCGGGGAAGATCGCGCACCGGCTCGCCCAGGCCAAGCCAGACCCCCTTGGAGCCTTCGTTGACGCGCGGGCCGGTGTAGTCGAGCGTATCCATGGAGAGGTTGGAGAAGACGTAGAGGTCGGTCTCGGGGTGCGTCCGCTCGAGGACGTGGGCGAGCGTCGCCGGAAAGTCCTTCAGGTCAACGGGGCGGTCCGTCACCAGCAGGAACTTGGTGAGGGAGAGCTGCCCCTCGCCCAGGATGCGGAACGCCGAGGCCATGGCCTCTCGCTTGTACCGCTGTTTGACGATGGCCGCCGCGAGAGAGTGGTATCCCGTCTCGCCGTACGACCAGAGCTGCTCGACGCCGGGCATCACCAGTGGGAAGAGCGGCGAGAGCAGCTCCTGCAGCAGGTCGCCGATGTAGAAGTCCTCCTGACGGGGCTTGCCGACCACCGTCGCCGGATAGATGGCATCGCGGCGATGCGCGACCTTCTCCACCTCGAAGACCGGATAGTCGTGCTGCAGGGAGTAGTAGCCGTAGTGATCGCCGAAGGGTCCTTCCGGATGCCGGACGCGCGGCGGCACCTTGCCGATCAACGCGAATTCGGCGGCCGCCACCAGCGGGTGCGCGCCTGGGGCCGGCGCGACGAGCTTGAGCCGCTCGCCGGCGATCAGCGAGGCGAGCATCAGCTCGGGAACGTTCTCCGGCAGCGGCGCGACGGCGGCGAGGATGAGGGCCGGCGGACCGCCGAGGAAGACGGTGACCGGCAGGCTCTCTCCCCGTGCTTCGGCAACGGCGTAGTGAAAACCGCCGCCCTTGCCGATCTGCCAGTGCATGCCGGTCGTCCGCTCGTCGTAGACGTGAAGCCGGTAGATGCCGAGGTTGTGGCCTTTGCCGTCCGGATGCTCGGTGTAGACCAGCGGCAGGGTGATGAAGGGGCCGCCGTCCTCCGGCCAGGTGGTGAGGACGGGGAGACGGTCGAGCCGTATGTCGGAGGTGACGACCTCGGTCACCGGCCCGGAGCGGCGCCGGGTGGAGCCGATCCGCAGCGCTTCGCGGGCCAGGCCGCGGGCGCCCCAGAGCTTGCCGGGCGTGGGCGGGAGGAGCGTCTCCGCGAGATCGACGAGCCGGCGGATCAGCTTCAGGGGGCGCGTGCCGAAAGCCATCTCGGCCCGGCGCTGCGTACCGAAGAGGTTGGTGACGAGCGGAAAGTCCGCGCCCTCGACGTTGGTGAACAGGAGGGCCGGCCCGCCGGCCGCGATCACCCGGCGATGGATCTCGGCGGCTTCGAGTCGGGCGTCCACCGGCGCCTCGATGGTGGCGAGGTCGCCGTCGCGGCGGAGCTGATCGAGGAAGGCGCGGAGATCCGGGAAGGTGGGAACAGCCATGGCGGGGGTGAGTGTATATCGGGCGTTTCGACCCGAGCTTCCCTCGCTTCTTCTATAGTGCATGCGGGGGATTGCCGAAGATTGAGCTTGTTCCAGGAGAACCGCCGGTTGAACACCGAGGAGGTGCGGTCGGGCCGGACGCACCTCCTCTCGCTGCCCTTGCAGGTGAACGTCGAGCTGACGGGGGTCTGCAACGTCGATCCGCCGTGCCTTTTCTGCTCCGGCAAGAACTTCGGCCACAACTACCCGCCGCTCGACCCCGCCTATCTGGAGAGCTACTCGCACGTCCTCGACCGCTGCGAGCACGTCAACGAAGACAGTTTCGGAGAGCCGCTGAGCCATCCCGGGCTCGTGGCGTTGGCACAGCGCGTCACGGCCAATGGCCAGGTCTTCTCGTTCGTCACCAATGGGCTGCTCCTGAGCCCCGCGAAGGCGGAGAAGCTGGCGGCGTGCGGGCCGAAGCTCGGTATCCACGTTTCCTTCAACGCGTCGACCGCGGAGACGTTCTACAAGCTCACCGGCAAGAGCTTCTCCCGCGTCGTCGAAAACGTCCGCTACTACGTGAAGACCTACAGGGAGCAGAACGGCGGCGCCGCTCCGGACCTCATCCTCACGTTCATCGTGATGAAGATCAACCGCCACGAGGTGCACGATTTCCTGCGGCTCACGCGCGAGCTCGGAGTGCGGGCCCTTCTGGCGCCGCTGCACGACCGGCCGAGCGTTCCTCTCGGTCACTTCGGCTACGACTTCATCTATGAGGACGAGATGCTTCCTTATCGGGAGCTCCTCGAGATCGGCGAGGAGGCGCTGGCCTTCTCCCGCCAGCTCGGGATCGACTGCGTGCTGCAGTGGGACGCGGCTCGTGACAGCGCTCTCCAAGGTTTTTCGGAGCCGGGAGTGGCGGCGCCGTGCCTCATCCCCTGGCGCTTTCTCTTCATCCAGGAACACACGCGCAAGGTCTTCGCCTGCCCCTATCATCGCCATCCCTACGGCGATCTGCGGACCGCCACCCTGGAGGAGATCTGGAACGGCGAGACGGCCCAGGACATGCGCCGTTCGCTGGCCCGCGGCGACATCCCCAAGTTCTGCCTTGATCACAGCGCCGCCTGTCCCCTGGTCATGGAAGCCCGCAGCCGCCCGCCCCGCGACGTCGACGACCACGTCACCGTGGGAGAGAACGACTTCCACCACCTGACCGAAGGTTGGCACCCTCTGGAGTACGTTCCGGATGCCATCCGCTGGACGTCGAAAGCCGCGGAATTCCTGATCCGTGCGGACGGGCACAAAGAGCTGTTCATGGAAGCGATCGTCTGGGGAAAGGAGACGGCGGAGCGGTCTGTTCGCGGCCGGATCGAGGTCGAAGACCGCGGCGTGGGAGATTTTCTCGTGAAGAGCGACGGCTGGAACCTGCTTTCTTTCCACCTGCCGGACGCTCTGAGAGGCCCCATCGTGCGAGGACGGATCCTGACGGACGAGACCTGGGTCCCCGCGGACGAAGGGCTCGGCAAGGACACACGGCACCTCGGCATCGCCGTGCGCCGGATCTGGGTGAGCTGATCTATGGACGCGCTGCCACGGAGGGTGCTGGGAACGACGGGTGTCGAGGTGCCCGTTCTGGGTTTGGGCACGGCCCCGTCCGGGCATCGTCCGGAGAAGGAAGCTGTGGCGTTCTATGGCCGGTGCCTCGATGAGGGCGTGACTCACCTGGACACCGGGCCGCAATGCGGCGGCTACGGCAACGCTCAGATCTGCTTCAGCGCCATCTCGCCGTCCGCCTCACAGCACCGGGTGGCGAGGAAGACTTCCCGGCG
>Ga0134122_10001897_pt1 | contig 15272 bp, 8 predicted proteins | sample KB302_FD_96461 | JGI IMG/M metagenome (GOLD analysis project Ga0134122, IMG submission 96461) | Terrestrial soil microbial communities without Nitrogen fertilizer from Kellogg Biological Station, Michigan, USA - KB3-0-2 | ecosystem: Environmental > Terrestrial > Soil > Unclassified ... | reverse complement strand
CCCGCTCCGGTCCCGGCGCCGCCGCCGGGCGCACCCCCGCGCCGCGTGGAGCCGCCGCCCCCGGCGGTGAAGCCCGCGCCTCCCGCCACGCCGGCGCCGCCTCCCGGCCAGCCGGCTCCGAAGCACCACAAGGACAAGGACGACGGGCGGGCGGTCCGGTCCATCCACCAGCGTGGCCGGGCGTGAGCGCTACCCGGCCGCCGCGCGGCGGTCGGGCGCGGCGCGGACGGGGATGAGCCGCTCCATGAGTTGGGCATGGAGGCGGTACAGCACCGGCAGGAGCACCATGGTGACCGCGCAGGTGGAGAGGGTCCCGAAGACGATGACCACCGCCAGCGGCCGCTGCGTCTCCGAACCGATGGCGCGGCTCATGGCCGCCGGGACGAGCCCCAGCGCGGCCAGCGAGGCGGTCATCAGCACCGGCCGCAGGCGCTCCCGGCAGCCGCCCTGGATGGCGTCGTCCAGGGGCGCGCCGCGCGAGCGCCGCTCGGCGACGGCGGACATCACCAGCACGCCGTTGAGGGCGGCCTGGCCGATGAGGGCGATGAACCCCACCGCCGCCGCCACCGAGAGCGGCATGTGGAACAGCCACAGCCCCAGCACGCCCCCGGTGAGCGCGAACGGCACGTTGAGCAGCGTCACCAGCGCGCGGCCGAAGGAATCGAACGCCTTGAACAGCAGCGCCAGGGTGAGCAGCACCGCCACCGGCACCACCGCCGCCAGCCGGGCCATGGCGCGCTCCTTGTTCTCGAACTCGCCGCCCCACTCGATGGTCATGCCGGGCTGGAGCGGGGCGCGGCCGGCGACGCGGGCCCGCGCCTCGTTGACGAACCCGCCCAGGTCCCGGCCGCGCACGTTCATCCGGATGCCGATGTAGCGGCGGCCGTTCTCGCGGTTGATGGAGGCGCGGCCCAGGCCCACCTTCGCGTCCGCCAGCGCGGAGAGCGGGACGGTCACCCCGCCCTCCACCGGCACGCGCAGCTGCCGCAGCTTCTCCACGTCGTCCCGCGCCTCCAGGGGCAGGCGCATCACCACGTCCAGCTTGCGTTCGCCCTCCCAGAAGTCGGACACCGGCTTGCCGGCCACCGCGGTCTGGAACACCGACTGGAAGTCGCCCAGGTGCATCCCGTAGCGGCCCAGCGCCTCGCGGTCCGGCCGCACCTGGATCTGCGGCACCTCGCCGCTCTTGACGATGCCCAGGTCCGCCACCCCCTCCACCTGGGCGACGGCGTTCTTCACCTTCTCCGCCTGCGCCTGCAGCGCGACCAGGTCGTCGCCGTACAGCTTCACCGCGATCTGCCCGAACTGGCCGCTGATGTTCTCGTTGACGTTGTCGCGGATGGGCTGGGAGAAGTTCACCTCCAGGCCGGGGACCTCGTCGATGCGCCCCTGGAGCGCGGCGATGACGTCGTCCAGCGCGGGCGTCTCCGCCGGCCACTGCTCCGGCGGCTTGAGGCGGACGAACAGCTCGAGGTTGTTGGGGAGCGTGGCGTCCGTCCCGTCCTCCGGCCGCCCCAGCTGGGAGAGCACCGACTCCACCTGCGGCGCGGAGGAGACCAGCGAGATGATCCGCGGCACCAGCTTCCGCCCCTCCGTGAGCGAGACGTTGGAGGGCAGCGTGAAGGTCATGTAGAGCGCGCCCTCGTTGAGGTCGGGCAGGAACTCCGACCCCAGCCTCGGCAGCAGGGCGCCCGCGCCCACCAGGAGCGCCGCGGCGCCGGCCAGCACCGCCCACGGCCGCGCGAGCGCGAAGCGCAGGACCGGCTGGTACGCGCGCGCCGCCACCGCCAGCACCGGCGACTCCTGGTGCGGCACCGCCTTGCGGTAGACGAGCGAGGCCAGCACCGGCACCAGCGTCACCGAGAAGATCAGCGCCCCCACCAGCGCGCTCACCACCGTGTTGGCCATGGGCGAGAAGATCCGCCCCTCCACGCGCTGGAGCATGAAGATGGGGAGGTAGGCGGCGATGATGATCAAGAGCGCGAAGACGGTGGGCCGCACCACGGAGAGGGTGGCGCGCCGGATCCGCTCCACCGGCGTGGACGGCCCGCCGTCCTCCTCCAGGCCCTCCGGGCGCGAGAGGCGGGAGACGATGGCCTCGATGATCACCACCCCGCCGTCGACGATGACGCCGAAGTCCACCGCGCCCATGGAGAGCAGGTTGGCGGACATCCCGCGCAGGGACAGGTAGATGAAGGACGCGGCGAGCGAGAGCGGGATCAGCGCGGCCACCACCAGCGCGGCGCGCAGGTCCAGCAGGAACGCGAACAGCACCAGCGTCACCAGCAGCGCGCCCTCCAGCAGGTTGCGGCCCACGGTCTTCAGCGTGGTGTCGACGAGGTCGGTGCGGTCGTAGAACGGGTCCACCTTGGCGCCGTCGTCCGCCAGGCGCGCGTTGACGCGGGCGAGCTCCCCGCGCAGGCGGGCCAGCACCTCGGAGGGGTTCTGCCCGCGGCGCATGAGGACGATGCCCTCCACCGCGTCCTGCTGGGCGCCGCGGCTGACCACGCCCTGGCGGGGGGCCCAGCCGAACGAGACGTCCGCCACCTGCTCCAGGAACACCGGCGTGCCCTTCCGGGTGGCGACGCGCACCTTGCGCAGGTCCTCGGGCGCGTGGAACAGGCCCTCGGAGCGGATGACCAGCTGCTCGGCGCCGCGCTCCAGCACGCCGCCGGAGGCGTTCACCGAACCGGCGCGGATGCCGGCCTCCACGTCCGCCAGCGTCAGGCCCAGCGAGGCCAGCTCGGCCGGGCGCGGCTGGACGTGCACCTCGCGGAGCAGCCCGCCGTAGCTCACCACGTCCGCCACGCCGTCCACCCGGAGCAACATGGGCCGCACCACCCAGTCCTGCAGGGTGCGCAGCTTCATCGGGTCGCCGCCGGCGCCGGCCAGGGTGTAGCGGTACACCTCGCCGATGGGCGTGGCGTACGGGCCCAGCTCCGGGACGACGCCGTCCGGCAGCTCGGCGTCGCGGAGCCGCTCCAGCACCTGCGCGCGCGCCGCCAGCCCGTCCACGCCCTCGTTGAAGGTGAGGGTGACGTACGAGAGGCCGAACATGGAGAGGTTGCGCAGCCGCGACAGGCCGGGCGTCCCGTTCAGCGCGCGCTCCAGGGGGAGGCCGATCTGCCGCTCCACCTCCTCCGTGGGCTGGCCGGAGAAGAGGGTGATGACGTTCACCTGGGTGTCGGTGGGGTCCGGGAACGCCTCCACGGTGAGGCCGCTGAAGGCGAGGTAGCCCCAGACGGCGGCCACGGCGGTGAAGAAGAGGACGGAGCCGCGGTTGTGCAGCGCGAAGGTGACGATCCGCTCGAACATGGCGCGACCTCCCGGTCAGTCCGCGGAGAGGTCCACCTGGTTGAGCAGGAGCAGCGCGCCGCGCGAGACGTAGGCCTGGCCGGGGGTGAGGCCGGCGCGCAGCTCCACCTGGCCCTCGCGGTGGCGGCCGGGCTCCACCTTGACCTTCTCCAGCCGGCCCTGGCCGCGGGAGACGAACATCAGCGAGGTGTCGCCGTCGCTCACCACCGCCTCCTCGGGGACCTGGACGCGGCGGTCGGAGACGTCGGGCTGGAACAGGACCTCGGCGAAGGCGTTGGGGCGCAGCGCGCGGTCGGCGTTGGCGGCGCGGATCCGCACCTCCACCGTCTGCCGCTGCGGGTCGAGGAGGGCGGAGGCGCGGTCCACGGCGCCCGCGCGCTCGGCGCCGCCGCGGGTGCGGATGGTGGCGGGGGTGCCCGGCTTGAGGTCGGCGGCGTCCGCCTCGCGCACGTCGGCGAGGACGATCACCTCGGAGAGGTCGGAGATGCGGACCAGGGGACGCTCGCGGTCCGGGCCGACCTCCTGGCCGGCCACCGCCTCCAGGTCCACCACGGTGCCGGCGCGCGGGGCGCGGACGACGAAGCGCTCGGCGCCGTCGGGGGAGACGGCCAGGCTGCGGCGCTTCGCCTCGGCGGCCTTGAGCGCCAGCTCCGACTCGGTGAGGTCGGCCTGCGCGGCCAGCGCGTCGCGCTCCGGGATGGCCTCGAGCTCCAGCAGGCCCCGGGCGCGGTCCGCCACCCGGCGCCGGGTGGCGACCTGTTCGCGCGCAGTCTCCGCCTCGCGGTCCAGGTCGGCGAAGGCGGCGCTGCGGACGGAGAACAGCGGGTCGCCGGCCTTCACCTCGTCGCCGGGGTGGACGCTCACCGAGTCGATCCGCCCCTGCAAGGGGGAGCCGACGCTGGCGGTCCGCTTCTCGTCCAGGCCGATGCGGGCGGGCGCCGGGAGCGGCGGGAGCGGCGGCTTCTCCGCGGCCACCGCCAGCTCCACGTACTTCCACTGCGGCGAGCCGGAGGGGAGCGTCACCCCCTGGGCATCGGAGGTCATCTTCGGAGCGGAGGCGGCCGGCGGCGGCTGGGGGTGGAGGAAGGACGCGCCCACGGCGACGGCGGCGAGGGCGAACGCGCCGGCCAGCACCCAGCGCCTCCAGCGCGGCGGGGGGCCGCTCTGGTCCGGCGGGGGTGGGGCCTGGGTGGCGAGGGATGGGTGGGTCATCGACGTCTCCGTCTCTTCAGGACTGGTGGCCCGCTTCACGGTCCCTCCACCTGGGCGCCGCGCCGAGCACCCGCGCGCGCTGCAGCCGGAGCTGGAACACCTCCAGGTCGAGGTCCGCCTGCTGCTGCGTGAGCTCGCCCAGCGATCGCCGGGCCAGCAGCAGGTCCTGGAGCCCCGCCCCGCCCCGCCCGGTGGCGGCCTCGAGCTGGGCGACCAGCCGCCTCGCCAGCGGCAGCGCGGTGCCCCGCACCCGGTCCCGCCTCGCACCCGCCGCGCGCTCCTCCTCTTTCAACGCTTCGAGCTGAGCCCGAGCGCGATCGAGGAGGAGCGCGCGGGAGCGCTCAGCGGCGGCCGCGGCCGCACTCGCGGCCGCCGCATCAGCCTGCCCGTGATCGAACACGGGGATGGGCAGGCTTGCTCCGAGGAGAACCGACTGCGTCTGGTTCCCCGAAACCGAGAACTGGTCGTACGTGTACCCGGCGCGAAACGTGACGTCCGGGATGGCCCGGCGGTGCGCGAGCTGGAGCGCCGCCGCCGCCGCCGCCCGCTGGTGCTCCAGCGACCGCAGGTCCGGCCGGTCCTCCGGCGAATTCGCCGCCCCGCCCGCCGCCGCGTCGCGCCCCAGGAACGCCTCCGCCTCCGGGACGCCGGGGAACGGCAGGCACGGCACGCCCGCCAGCTCCGAGCAGGCGCGCAGCTCGCCCTGCAGCCGCGCGCGCTCCTGCCCCAGCGAACCGACCAGCTTCTCCTCCTCCAGGGACGCGCGGTCCGCGTCCAGCCCGGAGGCGTCGCCGGCGCGGGTGCGCGCCTGCTGCAGCTCCGTCAGCCGCGCGGCGTCCTTGGCCAGGTCCTGGAGCGAGGCGATCCGCAGCTGCGCGGCGGCGATCTCCCCCGCGTGCGCCAGAAGGTCGAAGTAGTCCTGGTCCAGCGCGTCCCGGACGTCCTCCAGCGCCGCGGCGGCGCGCTCCTCGGCGGCGGTGAGCCGGGGCCCGCGCTTCCCCAGCTCCACCAGCATGGAGAGCGCGGCCGCGTAGTTGGGGACGTTCAGCAGCGGCTCGGGGAGGCCGGGGGGGTTCGTCTCTCCCAGGGGAATGGTGTTCCAGGACAGGTCGAGGCCCGGGTTGGGGAAGAGCCGCGCGCGCTCCACCTCCGCCACCGCGGCGCGGGCCTGGGCGCGGGCGCCCTCCAGCTTCGAAGACCGCTCCCACAGCAGTTGCAGCAGCGGGGAGCCGTCCCCCGTCGCCCCCAGGTCGAGGCGCGCCTCTCCGCGCGCCGTGCCGGCGACGAACAACGCGATGAGGGTGGGGAGGCGCATGTACCGGGGTCGGCCCGGTCAACCCTCAGGGCAACTTCCGCGCCACCCTCCGGCCCTCGCCGTTCCGGGCAGATGCGCGCGCTCGGGGCCGCGGCGCGCGGGCGACCTCAAGATTCTTGCAGCGCCCGCTGCAAGGATTCTTCAGGGCGCCAGGTTCGCCAGCCGGAGCAGGTTGCGCACCTCCTGCTGCAACTGCGCCGCCTGGGTATTGAGCGTGGACGCGGGCGTCGCGCCTACCGGCAACCCCAGCTGGCGGCTCATGGGCGTGCGCGGCACCGGGCTGGACGGCACGGGCGCGGAGGGTGGCATCCCGGCGATGAGCGCCGGCAGCCCCTGGTAGTACGAGAGGTGCTGCCGGTTGAGCTCCATCCGCATCAGGTCCTGCGCCGCCTGCTCCGGATCGGTCGCCCCGGCCACCCGCGGGCCGATGAGCTCCGGGTCCCACGGCGAGAACGCGGCCACCCCGCGCGGCACGCCCTGGAGCGCGGGCTGGAGGGACGGGGGCACCTGCGCGCCGATGGCGTCGAGCTGCGCGCGGTTGCGCTCGATGGCCGCTTGCTCGCCGCGGATCGCCACGTCCAGGTACGACGGGGCGCGCGCGCCGAGCTGCTGCTGCTGGCGCTGGAGGTACTCCAGGTTCCGGGCGTGGACGCCGAGGAGCTGGTCCGTCTGCGTCTCCAGGTCCCGGCGGTCCGAGGCGTTGGCCGGCTGCTGCACCGCGGGCGGCGCGAATCCGCCCTGCGGGTGCGCGGCCGGGTCGAAGCCCTGCTGGGCCAGCGCGTCGCGCACCTCGTTGACCTGGCCGGCGTAGTGGTCCGTCACCGGCTGGAGGTCGAAGTTGCCGCGGGCGATCTGCTGCGAGGCCCACTGGTCGTAGGCGTCGTGCGCCTGCTCCAGCGTCGCCGGCATCGGCCCGGTGGGGAGCCGGTCCAGCGCGCTCAGCAGCGCGTCCGCCTCCGGCCCGCCGCCCCACGCCTGCCGGAGCGCCTGGCGCCCTTCCGGCGTGGACGGGTCCATCCCCGCGCTCCGGAGCGGATCCGCCAGCGCCTGCACCTGCTGCCGCATGAGCTGCTGTTCGGTCGCGGTGTACGAGGCCGCGAACGGCCCCAGGAGGTCCTGCTGCCCCTGGTAGACGCCCGCGTTGCGCGCGGTGAGCCGGAGGAGCTCCGCCGCGTGCGCCGGGTCGTCGGTGGTGATGGGCGCGGGCGGCGGCGTGCCGGCGGCTGCTGGCGACGGTGGCGCCATCCGGCCGAGGAGACCCTGCTGGGCGAGGGAATCCAGCGCGCCCAGCGCCCCGTTCTGCAGGCCGGCATTGAGCGCGCGATCGCGGTCCACCGTCCCGGTGGTGCCCAGCTGGTCCAGCGCGCTCAGCCCGGCCGCGCTCAGCACGTCCACGCCGCGGTCGAAGAGGAAGCGGCCGGTCTGCGACTGGAGGGCCTGGCCGGCGGTGCCGGGGATGAGGCCGGGCAACCGGGAGGCGGACGCGCCGATGCCGCCGGAGAGGCCGCCGATGCCGGTGTCGAGGAGGACGCGGCCCAGGTCGACGGGCGCGCCGCTCGGGTTGCGCGCTTGCTCCAGCAGCGAGGTGCCGCCGGAGAAGCCGGCGCTGGCGAGCGCCATGGTGAGGGGGCTGGCGCCGCCCAGGCCCAGCTTGTTCAGGTAGACGGCGCCGCCGCCTTCGAGGAGCGAGGTGCCGACGTCCTGGCCCAGGTGCGCCGCGGTGTCGGCGCGGATGCGGCCGTTGGGCAGGTCGTCCAGGCCCAGCTTCGCCAGCGCCGCGATGGCCGGGCCGCCGGGGATGACGGTGGAGGCGAGGAGCGCGGTCTGCCAGAGGCCCTGCTCCACCGGGCGGCTGTTGTTGGCGAAGGAGGTGCTGGCGTCGATGGTGCCGGTGCTGGTCCCGGTGGCGGCGTCGATCTGCTGGCGGATCTGCGCCTCCAGCTGCGCGCGCTGCGCCTGCTGGTCCGGGGTGAGCGTCTTGTTGTCGAGGACGAGGTGGTCGTACTGGGACTGCAGGCCCTCGATGCGGGAGAAGTCCGCGCGGGTCTGGTCGAGATTGTAGACGCCGTCGCCGCCGAAGAAGCCGCGGATGCGCTCGATGCCGCGGGTGGCCGCGGTGGTGGTGTCGTCGTAGCGCTGCGCGGCGGCTTCGATCTGGAGCTGGCCGGCCACGCGTTGGTCGGTGAGGTCGTGCGCGCCCTGGATCCGGTCCATGGCGTCCGTCATCGGGATGCCCAGCTTGCGGGAGAGGTCGACCGCTTCGGAGTGGTACTGCATCTGGCGGTCGACGATCTGCTGGCGCTGGTCGGGCGTGAGCGGCTGGTCGAAGCGCCCGCTGTCGAGCGAGGTCTCCAGCTGCATCCGGTAGAGCGTGGAGGAGCGCTGCGCCGCCTGGGTCGGGTCCTGGCCACGCGCCAGGGCGTCGCCGCGGACGCGCTGTTCGGCGCCCACCAGTTGCGACTGCCGGTCCATCCACTGCGCAGGGTCCACGCCCGGCGGCGTGGTGAGGCGGCCGGAGTCGTGGAGGACCTGGAGCTGGGCGCGGTAGGTGGCGGTGTTCCGTGAGACGTCGATCTCCCGCTGGGCGCGGGCGGCGACGGCGGGGTTGCTGAAGAGCTCTCGCTGGAGCTGGGCCTCGCGCTGGGAGGCGGCCGCGTCACCCGCGCGCTGTCCGGCGGCGTCCAGGGAGCGGGAGAGGCGGAGCGCGGAGGTGACGTTGTCCGAGGTCGGCGCCGCGTTGTCCGGGAGCCCGAGCGCGCGGCGCGTGGCGTCCCACTTCTGCGGGTCGGCCGTGAATTGAGAGGTGAGCGTGTTGACCTGGCGGTACTCGGAGACGGTCTGGCCGTTGGACAGCGCGTCGACCTGGTCCTGCTTGAAGGCGGCGAAGCGCTGCTGTGCGGGGGTCGGCGCCGGCGTGCGCGGGGTCGGTGCTCCGGCCGCGTCCGCCTGCGCTTGCTTGAAGTCCGCGAACCGCTGCTGGGCGGCAGTGAGCCCTGGCGACGGCGCAGCCGGGGGAGGCGCGACCGGGCTCGTCCCCAACCTCGGCGCGAGCGGCGCTCCTCCAGCAGCCGCGTCCGCTTGCGCTTGCTTGAAGTCCGCGAATCGCTGTTGCGCGGGAGTCAACGCCGGCGCCACGGGCGCAGAGGTTGGAGCCGGTGCTGGCGCGGCGGGACGAGGCGCCGGCTGCGACCGATCCGCAACCGCGTCCGCCTGTGCCTGCTTGAAGTCCGCGAATCGCTGCTGCGCCGGGGTCGGCGCGGGTGCCGGAGTCGCGGCTGGAGCAGGTGCCGGAGGTGGCGGCGCTGCCGGGCGAGGCGCGGGCTGCGACCGATCCCCGACCGCGTCCGCCTGTGCCTGCTTGAAGTCCGCGAATCGCTGCTGCGCCGGAGTCGGCGCGGGCGCCGGAGCTGCGGCTGGAGCAGGCGGGGGCGCTGGAGGTGGCGGCGCTGCGGGCGCGGGTGCCGGCGGTGGGGGCGCGGCGGGACGAGGCGCCGGCTGCGAACGGTCCGCGACCGCGTCCGCCTGCTGCTGCTTGAAGTCCGCGAACCGCTGCTGCGCCGGGGTCGGAGCCGGTGGCGGCGGTGGAGGTGACGGTGGCGGCGGGGGTGGTGCTGGAGGTCTGGGCGGTGGGGGCGGAGGAGGCGGCGGCGGCCTGGGCCGGGGGCTCGTGTGGTGTTGCGGCGCAGGCGCCGACGGTGGTGGAGGAGGCGGCGGCGGAGGCGGTGGGGGCGGGTTCAGCTGCGCCGGCGGCTTCGCCGGTGGGTCGTGGTACCAGTCGTCCCGAGCCGGCGGTGGCTTGGGCGGAGCCGGCGGCTTGGGGGCTGGGGGCTTGGGAGCCGGAGGGGGCGACGAGGGCCTCGAACCACCACCAGAGTCGACAGGCAGCATGCCTCGACCCTCAGCAAACCCTGTACCCGCCCGTCCAGCCTCGTCTTTTCGCTTACTTCATCGCTCGGTATGTTTTCGGATCCCCGCGCGGCGCCGCTCCACTGTCAGGCTGCCGCGACAGCCGCCTGGCCCAGCTTCGCGATCAGCGCCCGCCCGAACCGGTACGCGTCGCCCGGCCAGCGCGCGGACACGTACCGCCCGTCCTCCACCACCAACGCCGCCGAGTCGTCCGCCTCCGTCCCGCGCTTCATCAGCACGCGCGGCCCGCGGACGAACTGGCGCGCCGGGTCCGCCAGCGCGGCCTTCACCTCGTCCTCCACGTAGGCCGGATACGTCCGGTAGTACTTCCCCAGCTTCCACGCGGTGAGCCAGTACGCGGTCCGCTCCATGTACCTGGGCAGGCAGGTGGTGCGGACATCGCGAAGGATGCTCGCCCCGGTCGAGTGGTCCTTCGAGCGCGCCGCCAGCAGCACCCCGTGGCAGATGGCTGCCACCGGCCGCCCCAGCGCCCAGAACGCCGCCACCCGCTCCTGCAGCACCTCGCTCCCCAGGTACTGCCTCATCCCCGGCGCGTGCCCGCCCGGCAGCAGCAGCGCGTCAAACCCCGCCACGTCCAGCCCGCCCGTCCACGCCCGCGGCGCCCGGAACTCCGGCGCCTGCTCCATCTCCCGGTAGAAGCGGATCGCCTCCGCCTGCGCCCCGAGCTGCCCGAACAGCACGCCGGCGATCAGCCGCTGGTCCGCGCGCGGCGCCTCCCCACCCCGCTCGGTGGTGAACACCACCTGGTGCCCCGCGCGGGTGAGCTGCTTCCAGGGCACCGCCACCTCGGTGACGTCGAAGTCGTGGTCGGGAAGAGGGACCCAGATCCGGCTCATATCGCCACGCTGTAGCATTGCACTGAGTCGGAGGACACCCACCGGTCAGCTCCGACCCGTCCCCGTCCCGCGCAACCCAGCGGAATCCACGCAGGTCCTTCATTGCCCGCCGCTTGCATACGATCTGCTCGGCCATGCCTCACCTCGCTCGCTCGCGCGCTGCCCTCCGCTTTCGAGACGACAAGAGACGTTCCCCGCCGCCCCGTCGCCCGGCGACCAACCGCGAACCCGCCGCGAGCTCGCCCGCCCCCGGCGAGGTCCGCGCCCGGCTGCCGGGGCTCCTGGTCCTGGCGGCCAGCCCGGCCCTCGCGCTCCTCTGCATGGCCACCGGCTTCCGCGACAGTCCGGCCTTCAGCTTCGTCTGGTCGTGGCCGCTCTTCGCGGGCCTGCTGTTCCTGGATCGGCCGCGCCTGGCGCTGTTCTCCGGCGTGCCGTCCCTCCTCGCCGGCGCGGCCGTCCTCGGGCTGGACCCGCACCTGGCCGGCAGGCCCGGGGCCATCGCCACCCACGCCCTGGCCACCCTCCTCGCCGCCGCGGTCGCCGCGGTCGCCACCTCCATCTACCGCCGCGGCCACCTCCGCGAGCTGCGGGTCCGCGAGGAGCGCGCGGAGGCGCTGCGCCGCCTGGCGGAGGCCGACCGCGAGCGCGCCCGCCTGGAGCGCCTGGCGATGATGGGCGGGCTGGCCAGCGGCATGGCCCACGAGGTGAACAACCCGCTGGGCTACGTGAAGAGCAACCTGGACTGGATGGCTCACCAACTCCGCGAGGGCGCGCTGCTGCAGAGCCCGACGGAGCTGCACGCCGTGCTGGACGAGTCGCTCCAGGGCGTCACCCGCATCGAACGCATCATCGCCGGGCTGCGGGCGCTCGCCACCGACAGCCTCTACGAGCCCGCCGACGTCTCCATCCCGGACGCCGTCCGCCAGGCGCTCTCCGCGGACGCCGACTCGCTGCTGGGCACCCGCATCGAGGTGGACGTCCCGGCCTCGCTCCCGCCCGCGCGGGGCTCGTACCACCGGCTGGTGGAGGTGCTGCGGCAGCTGCTGTCCAACGCCGTGGACGCGCTCCGGGAGCGGCCGGCCGACCAGCGCTGGCTCCGCCTCTCCGCCCGCGTCGCCGGGGACCGCGTGCAGGTCGAGGTGCTGGACGGCGGCCCGGGCGTGGCGCCGCACGTGCTGGAGCGGCTCTTCCAGCCGTTCGTCACCACCAAGCGCACCGGAACGCACGTGGGCCTCGGGCTCCCCCTCGCGCTGGAGCAGATCCGGCGGCAGGGCGGCACGCTGGAGGGCGGCAACGCCCCCGGCGCGGGCGCCTGCTTCCGGGTGAGCCTCCCACCGGCGGCGGCCCAGCGATAGAACCTCGCCCCAGATGGCGAGCGGCTCCCCATCGTCGACCCCGTTGCGGCCGCTGGCGCGGGCCCACCGGCACTACTCGCGGCAGATCCTGGTCGGCCTGGGCCTGCTGTTCGCCATCGCGATGGTGGCCCCGCTCTTCTCGTACCGCAGCGACGTGGAGGAGAGCCGGCTCCAGGTGCGCGCCAACCTCTCCCGCGAGGCGGCGTTCTACGCGGAGACCTTCCGCCGGCAGCTGGACATCCTGGAGGCGGAGCTGAGCCGCATCGCCCAGCGGCCGGAGGTGGACCTGGGGGACGCCAACCTCCAGCCCGAGCGGACGCTGCTGGAGGCGGCGCACCACGACTCCGCCCTCTTCGACCGCGGCATCGCCATCCTGGACGGGACCGGCCACGCGCTGTGGAGCGAGCCGGCCTCCCTCCTCCCGCCCGGCGCCGACCTCTCCCACTCCCTCTGGTACCAGCGGCTGCTCGCCGAGAACAAGCCGGTGCTGGAGGCGTTCCCCTCCCGCCCCGGCGAGCTGGTGGTGTGCGTCCCCATCCTCCGCGGCGGCGCGTTCGCCGGCGCGCTGCTGGGCGTGGTGGAGCCGCTGGGGCAACTGCTCCCCAACACGCTGCCCAAGGACGAGCACCTGGTGGTGGCGGACCGCGAGCGGCACGTGCTCTTCGAGGGGCCGACCCGGTCGCCGGTGAGCGCGGCCGACCTCGCGGAGCTGCTCTCGCAGGCCACCCTCTGGAGCGCCGCCGAGGAGCAGCAACTCCAGCTCCGGCAGGCGGTGCTGCTGGTGCGCCCGCTGGAGCGGACCACCATGTCGCTGGCGCTGCTGGTGGACGAGGGCCCGCGGCTGGCGCGCGCCCGGCAGCGCCTGCTCCAGCAGCTGGCGTTCCTGGCGCTGATCCAGGCGGCCACCATCGCCCTGTTCGCGGCGTACCTGAGGCGCACCACCCGCGGCTTCCTGGCGGTGGAGGAGCGCGCCTCGCAGCAGGAGACGATGGCCGCGCTGGGGACGGCGGCCTCGCTGATCGCCCACGAGGTGAAGAACGCGCTCAACGGGCTGACCGTGGCCGCCGGGCTCCTGGAGGGACAGGGCGACGGCGCGGCGGCCAGGAGCGCGCGCTCGCAGGTGGACCGGCTGCGGCACCTGGCCGGGTCGCTGCTCTCCTTCGGCCGCCCGGCGGCGCCGCAGCTGATGCGGGTGGAGCTGGACCGGACCGCGCGCGAGGTGGTGGAGGCGCTGGGCATCCTCCCGGAGGCGGGCGAGGCGAAGGTGGAGCTGGAGTTGGAGTCGCCGCTGTGGGTGACCGCGGATCCGCTGCTGCTCCAGACCGCCATCGACAACCTGGTGCGCAACGCCGTCGAGGCCGCGGTCACCGCGAAGGACCTGGGGAAGGTCGAGTCCCCGTGGGTCCGGGTGCGGGCCTCGCGGGAGGGGGACTCCGGCGCCCGGGTGGTGGTGGAGGACAACGCGGGCGGGCCGCCGCCGGAGGTGGAGGCGCGGCTGTTCGAGCCCTTCGCCACCGGCAAGCCCAAGGGCATCGGCCTGGGGCTGGCGATGGCCCAGCGGGCGGTGCAGGCGCAGGGCGGCGCCCTCACCTTCCGGCGGACGGGCGAAGGGAGCGCGTTCGAAATACGGTTGCCCCTGGCGGGTTGACGCCCGCCCCCACTGCCATGCCCCTCTCCATCCTCCTGGTGGACGACGACCGCGCCTTCGCCTCGCTGGCGGCCGCGGCGCTCACCCGCGAGGGCTACCCGGTGACGGTGGCGCACTCCCTCCACGCGGCGCGCCAGTCGCTGCACAAGGAGCCGGACCTGGTGGTGCTGGACCGCCGGCTGCCGGACGGGGACGGGCTGATGTTCCTTCCGGAGGTGAAGTCGGCGGCGCCCCGCGCGGTGGTGATGGTGGTGACCGCCCACGGCGACATCGCCTCCGCGGTGGAGGCGGTGCGCGCGGGCGCGGCGGACTACCTCACCAAGCCGGTGGAGCTGCCGGAGCTGGTGATGAAGGCGCGGCGCGCGGCGGGGGAGATCCAGCTGCACGACCGGCCCTCGCGCGCGGAGGCGGAGCTCTCCTCCGGGCGCCACCTGGTGCCGCCGCGCTCCCAGGCGATGCGCGAGGTGGTGTCCATGCTGGACCGCATCGGCCAGACGCCGGGGCGGACCGCGGTGCTGCTGCTGGGCGAGACGGGCGCCGGCAAGGAGGTGCTGGCCTCGTACTTCCACACCCGGTCGGTCGGGGCGGCGGCGCCGTTCGTGCACCTCAACTGCGCCGCCATCCCCGCCGCCACCGCGGAGAGCGAGCTGTTCGGCCACGAGCGCGGCGCCTTCACCGACGCGGGGCCGGGCCGGCGGGGGCTGGTGGAGGTGGCGTCCTCGGGCACGCTGTTCCTCGACGAGGTGGGCGACCTGCCTTTGCCGCTGCAAGCCAAGCTGCTCACCTTCCTGGACTCGGGGACGTTCCGGCGGCTGGGCGCCCCCGAGGAGCGGCGGAGCGAGGCGCGCATCGTGGCCGCCACCAACCGGGACCTGGAGACGGCCATCAAGGCGGGGGCGTTCCGCGAGGACCTGTGGTACCGGCTCTCGGTGTTCAGCCTGCGCGTGCCGCCGCTGCGCGAGCGCCGCGAGGACATCCTCCCGCTCGCCGAGCACGTGCTGGCCGGGCTGCGCTCGAAGACCGGGCGCTCCCCGGCGCTCACCGCCATCGCGCAGGCGCGGCTGCTGGCCTACCCCTTCCCGGGCAACGTGCGCGAGCTGCGGAACATCCTGGAGCGCGCGGTGGTGATGGAGACCGGGGACGGGCTGCAGCTGGACGTGCTGGCCCGGGCGGCGCCGGCGCCGGGGCACGTGGGGAAGGCGCACGGCGAGGACGACTTCGTGGTGCAGGGCGAGCCGATCACCTCCGAGGAGTTGGAGCGGCGGTACGCGCGGCACGTGCTGCAGCAGCTGGGGGGGAAGCGGATGGAGGCGGCGAAGGCGATGGGGATCTCGTACCCGACGTTCCTCAAGCGGCTGGGCGAGGGCGAGTAACGCGCTCTGGACTCCCTGATAGGGTCCGCCGCGGGAGGGATTCCAGAATGCGAGCGCTTCCATGACGGCGCACGGCCTCACGCCGACGCCGGTCAATCCCGCGTGGCTCCTTCCGGGGACGCAGGTCGGCGCGTACGTCGTCCGTCGAGCGCTCAGCCGCGGCGGCGCGCAGATGGCGTACCTGGCGGAGGGCCCTCGCGAGCGGCCCGTGGTGCTGAAGGTCTCGCTCTTCCCCAAGGGAGAGCGGGACTCGGAGTCGCGGACGATGCACCGGCGCTTCCTGCGCCAGGT
>Ga0134122_10001896_pt1 | contig 15274 bp, 12 predicted proteins | sample KB302_FD_96461 | JGI IMG/M metagenome (GOLD analysis project Ga0134122, IMG submission 96461) | Terrestrial soil microbial communities without Nitrogen fertilizer from Kellogg Biological Station, Michigan, USA - KB3-0-2 | ecosystem: Environmental > Terrestrial > Soil > Unclassified ... | reverse complement strand
GCTGCCCTTGACGTCGATGCCGAGCGCCATCTCCATCTCGGCGCTTTCGACCCCCTGCAGAGTCGCTTCGTCGACCACCGTCTGCGGGTCGTCGCTGCCACCGCCGCAGGCGGCAAAGGCGAGGGTGAGCGCGAGCATCGCGGCAAGGGCGATGACGGTGCGGAAGCGGGTCAAGTCGGTCGTTCTCCTCGAAATCGGGTTGGCGGAGGACGTAACGCTAGCGGCTGTTCTCGATCGGCCGCGGGTTCTCCTGTGTCACGTTGACCGCGAGCGGGAAGAGGAAGGCGCCGAGGAAGACGAGGACGATCCCGGCCGCGACCAGCCAGCGGGCGGCCGTCAGGTGGCCAAGGATGCCGACGGCCAGGCCGATCAGGGTCAGCGCGATGTAGGGGCCGGCGCTGTGTGGCAGCAGCGCCGCGACAAGCAGAACGGAATCGAGCACGGCGCCGATTATCATCGCCTCGATGGCCGTTGGCTCCGTGACCGAGGTGAAGGACGCGCTGGCGAAGGTCGGCTACCTCGCCGACGAGCCCGCCGCGCTCGTCTCCTTCCTCGCCCAGCGGCTGGAGAAGCCGGTCCTCGTCGAGGGCCCGGCCGGCGTCGGCAAGACCGAGCTGGCCAAGGCGCTCTCGCGCGCCAGCGGCCGCGAGCTGATCCGCCTGCAGTGCTACGAGGGCCTCGACGAGGCGAAGGCGCTGTACGAGTGGAACTACCGCAAGCAGCTGCTGCGGATCCAGGCCGGCGGCGAGGATGGCTGGTCGGAGGTCCACGACGACATCTTCAACGAGGAGTTCCTGCTCGAGCGGCCGCTGATGCAGGCGATCGCCAGCGCCGAGCCGGTCGTGCTGCTGATCGACGAGATCGACAAGACCGACCAGGAGTTCGAGGCGATGCTGCTCGAGCTGCTCTCCGACTTCCAGATCACGATTCCCGAGCTGGGCCAGGTCGCGGCGACGACGATGCCGATCGTCGTCCTCACCTCGAACAACTCGCGCGAGCTGACCGAGGCGCTGAAGCGGCGCTGCCTCTATCTCTGGCTCGACTACCCGGACCTGGAGCGCGAGATGGAGATCGTCCGCCTGCACGCGCCGGAGCTGCCCGAGGCGCTGGCTCGTCGCATGGTCGAGGTGGTGCGGATGATCCGCGCGCTCGACCTGAAGAAGCCGCCCTCGATCGCCGAGTCGATCGACTGGGCGCGCACGCTGCTGCTGATGGGGGCCGAGGACATCGACCGCGAGACCTTCGAGCAGTCGATGTCGATCATCGTCAAGCACCGGACCGACATCGAGCTGGTCGCTGAGCGAGTCGGGGTGAAGCTTGCCGAGCCCGTACGGCCCCAGGGCTGAGAGCGGGCCGCCCGGGCTGGCGGCGAAGCTGCTCGGCTTCTGCGAGGAGCTTCGCGGCGAGGGCGTGGCCGTGGGGACCTCGGAGATCCTCGACGCCTTCGCGGCGCTGGAGCAGGTGCCCTGGACCTCGCGCGACGACTTCCGCGAGGCGCTGGCGGCGACGATCGCCAAGTCGCAGGAGGACCGCCGCCTCTTCGAGCTGCTCTTCGACCGCTGGTTCTTCCGCGCCGCCGAGGCGGAGGCGATCGAGCGCGGCATCGAGGAGCAGGGGCGCCGCTACGAGGGCGGCGAGCGCCTCGACGTCGAGGAGCTGCGCGAGCAGGTCCGCCAGGCAATCGTCGAGGGGAACGACGGTGAGATGCGCGACCTCGCCCGCCTGGCGATCTCCGCCTTCGGCCGCCTGGGGGAGGGCTCAGGCGTGGTCGGCGTCGACGTGCAGCGGATCCGGCGCACCCTGGGGCTCTCAGCCGGAACCCAGGCGCCGGCCGAGGACCGCGCGGCCGAGCTGCCGCCGATCGACCGCGAGCAGCTGAACGCCTTCGAGCGCCACCTGCGGCGCGAGCTGGAACGTGACCTGATCGAGCGCACCTCCACCCTGCCCCCGGCGCGTCCGCTGGCCGAGCTCGACCGCGCCCTGCCAACCAGCCCGACGCAGGATCTGGCCGCGGTGCACCGCGCCGTCTCGCAGATGAAGCGCCGCCTGGCGACGCTCGGGCACGAGCAGCGCGGGCGGCGCAAGGGCCAGACGGTGGACGTGCGGCGCACGATGCGCGCCTCGCTGGAGACCGGTGGCGTGCCGCTGCGCCTGCGCTACCGGCCGAAGCGGCCGCGGCGCCCGGAGATCTACGTGCTCTGCGACGTCTCGACCTCGGTCACCTCGGCCAGCGTCTTCTTCCTCTCCGTCCTGCACGCGCTCCACGACTCCTTCCGCAAGCTGCGCAGCTTCGTCTTCATCGAGCGCATCTCCGAGGTGACCGAGGTCTTCGAGCACGAGCGCGACTTCCGCGTCATCGCCCAGCGGATCTCGAGCGAGGGCGGCGTCGCCGACGTCTCCGGCTACACCGACTACGGCCGCGTCTGGCTCGAGCTCCTCGGAGAGATCTCCGACGACCTCGACCCGCGCTCGACCGTGATCGTGCTCGGCGACGCCCGCACCAACGGCCGCGAGCCGCACGCCGAGGTCTTCGCCCAGGTGGCGGAGCGCGCCGGCCGCCTTTTCTGGCTCAACCCCGAGCCCCGCCTCTACTGGAACTACGGCGACTCGGTGATGGCCGCCTACGAGCGCCACTGCGACGGCGCCTTCGAGTGCTGGACCACCCGGCACCTGGAGAACTTCGTCAACGTGGTCGCTGGTGGGATGCCCGTCGGAGACTGAGCTTCGATGCGACTGGGGCGCGAATGCGTGAATGCGCGGATTCGCGCATTCGGTTGAAACGATTTCCCTTGACCAACGAATCGCTCGGCGATGTGCCAACAAGGGAGCAGCCACTCCCCATGAAAGAAGGGGACGCAATTGACCATAGCTCTACATGCGCGTTACACAAGTCCACGCACGTAGCCACAGCGACCATCGGAGGCCTCGAATGCGCACAGGGAGCAGGATCGTCATGCTTGCCGTTCTGGCAGCGATCGCAGCAGCGATGTTTGCAGCTCCAACCATTGCCAATGCTGAAGAAACTGCCCTGTGCGGGTCGGATCTGGAAAAATGCTCGTCTCCTATAACCCATGTTCACGAAACATCGATCGGCTTCGCCTTACTCTTATCGACTTTCGCCACGGTTGAATGCTCAGCCTTATTCTTAGGCGATGCTCTGAACAAAGGAGTAGGCAGCCCACTGATCGTCAAAGGCAACTTCTCCTACACATGTGAAAGCGGCTGCACCGCTACAGAAGAAAACGCCCCTGCCGAAATCGAAGTCTTAAGGGAAGGGGCAGAATTAGCAGTCGTCACCGGGGAAGGCTTAGTGCACGTCGTATGCGGCCTCAACTGTCGCTACAACGGCGTGGAACTGGAAGCCCATGCTCTTGGTGCCTTAGAAGCCGCCAACGGAAAGGGCGAAGTCACTATCGAAGGAGCCGTCGTCAACAAGGAGAGCGGCTTTCTCTGCCCGAGCACGTCGGAATTAGACGTCGTGTTCGAACCGTTACAAAAAACTTATATCCCAAATGGGAAACCACCGCTCCTCAAAACCGCCCTTTGCACGACGGACGAAGTCGCATCAACCTGCATCGAAGAACACAAACCCAGCACAGTCGACTTCAAAGACAGCGGTGCCGAATTCTTAACCAACCTCCTGAGCTCGAAATGCGAAGGGTTAATCTCGTCGGCCAGCGTCGGGGCGGCGGGCAAACCGCAGGAAGTCAAAGTCGAATCCAAATACAGCAGCTGCACCAACAGCTGCACGATCACGGAAATCTCCGCAGGAAGCGGACTGCTCTTCTTATTAGAAGGAGGATCCAGCGAATTAGCGACGGTGACGACCGAAGGGCTCGAACTCTTCCTCAAATGCGGCGGAACCGTCAAATGCGCCTTCGGTCCGGCGAAACTGGTTGGACACGCCCTGGGAGCGTTAAAAACCGAAGACAACGGCCACGTCACCTTCAGCAAAGACTCGCTGGGAACAGGCGAAGGCCTTCTATGCCCCAGTGAAGCGACGCTGGATGCCTTATTCGTCGCCTCCAGCGCGACCTACATCCGCGAAGACTACGTCAAACCGCCGACGTCGCTCTGCTCGAAAGACGAAGGCTCGCCGGTCTGCAAAGCCGAAAACCAGCTCAAATCGATCGATTACAAAGACAAAGCGGTTGAAATCTTAACCAACCTGATCAACGTCAAATGCGAAGGGTTAGCTTCGGGAACTGTCGGCCAACCCGGTAATCCGCTCGAAGTCAAAGTCGAACTCACCTACACGGCCTGCAGCGGAGGATGCTTCGTGACCTCGGTTGGGGGGCCTGGCAAAATCATGCTGCAGCGCGAAGGCAAAGCCGAAGAAGCGACCGCGACCAGCGAAGGCTTCGAAATCTTCGTCAAATGCGGGACGACGATCAAATGCCTGCTCGGCCCCGAAAAAATGGTCGGTAAAGCTTTGGGTGCGTTAACCACGGGCGACAACGGCCATTTTACTTGGAGCAAAACCTCGATGGGCAAAGGTGAAGGCGCGACGTGTCCCAAAGAAGCGACGTTAGACGCGTTATACGTCGCTTCGAGCGCGGCGTATATCGGGTGACCGCTGAAGTGCACCCATCCATGAGTGCGCGAATTCGCGCACTCGATTAAGTTGAATTCCCGCTGGTCCGCCAATACGAAGGCAGCTCGAGCACCTGGAAAAGCCGAGACCTTCGACTTAGCAGATCCCATTTGACCGCGGCGCTGCTGCACGTTAGACAACCTTGCATCACGTAGCCGTCCGACAACCTCAGACGAATGGGAGAGTTGTAATGCGCACAGGGAACAGGACCGTCAAGCTCGTCATCCTGGCGGTGATCGCAGTAGCGATGCTTGCCATTCCAACCATTGCCGGAGCCGAACAGACGGGCCTGTGCGGGGCGGACGAAGCGGAATGCTCGTCGCCCATTACCCACGTCCACGAAACATCGATCGGTCACGCCTTGCTCTTATCAGGCTTCGCAACCGTTGAATGCGAAGTTTTATTCTTAGGCGATGGAGAAGAAGGCGCTCCGCTGAGCATCGAAGGCACGTTCACCTACACGTGCTTAAACGGCTGCACCGCCACCGAAGAAAGCGGCCCATCCGTAATCGAAGTCTTAAAGGAAGGGACTGAATTAGCGGTCGTAACCGGCGAAGGCTTAGTCCACGTCGTCTGCGGCCTCAACTGCCGCTACAACGGGGTCGGACTGGAAGCTCATCAGCTGGGCGCCTTAGAAGCCGCCAACGAAACCGGCGAAACCTCGATCGAAGGGGCCGTCGTCAACAAGGAGAGCGGCTTCCTCTGCCCGAGCACATCTGAATTAGACATCGTGCTCGAACCCTTATCAACAACTTACATCGGCGGTACAGAAGGGTTACCGGAAACCTCGACCACGCTCAAAACCTCGCTCAAAGGCGGCGGCAAAGAAGGCGCGAAAATCACCGTCGCCGAGGGCTCCAAAGTCAAGGATACGGCGACGCTCAGCGGCGAAAACGCCTCCAAAGCCGGCGGCACCGTCACCTACAAGGTCTACTCGGATTCCAAATGCGAAAAACTGGCGACCAAAGCAGGCGAAGTGACCGTCAAAGAAGGCAAAGTTCCCGACTCCGAAGAAAAAGAACTGGAAGCGGGAGCCGTCTACTACTGGCAGGCCGAATACAGCGGCGACAAAATGAACAAACCCTCCACGAGCGCCTGCGGGGACGAGGTCCTCACCGTCAAGGCCAAAGTCACGCTCGCCACCAAACTCTCCGGCGGCGGCAAAGAAGGCGAAGAAATCACCGTCGCCGAGGGCTCCAAAGTCAAAGACCAAGCGACCCTCTCGGGGACCAAATCGGGGACCGCCACCGGCACGATCAAATATGCCGTCTACAAAGACAAAGAATGCAAAGAACTGGCGACCAAAGCCGGCGAAGGCGAAGTCAAAGAAGGCAAAGCCCCGGCCTCCGAAGAAAAAGAACTGGAAGCGGGAGCCGTCTACTACTGGCAGGCCGAATACAGCGGCGACTCCCTACACGAAGCCTCGACCTCTACCTGCAGCAAAGAGGTCCTCACGGTCATCGAAGAATTCGTATCCCACAAAACCGCCCTCTGCACTGCGGACGACCCTGGGAAAACCTGTCTCGAAGAACACGAACCGAGCACGATGGACTTCAAAGACAGTGCCGTCGAGTTCTTAACCAGTCTGATCAGCTCCAAATGCGAAGGGTTAATCTCAGGCAGCGTCGGGGTCGCCGGTAAACCGCAGAAAGTCACAGGGGAATACGAATTCAGCAGCTGCACCAACGGCTGCGTCGTCACGGAAATCTCCGGTGGCAGCCAGCTCGGGTTCTTATTCGAAACCAGTAAAAAATCTACAGAAGAATTAGCGAGCGCAACCACTGAAGGGCTTGAACTCTTCTACAAATGCGGAGAAATGGTCAAATGCGCCTATGGCCCGATCAAAGCAGTGGGAGATAGCCTGGGAGCCTTAAAAACTGGAGACAACGGCCACATCGCCTTCAGCAAAGACTCCCTAGGCGAAGGGGAAGGCCTGCTCTGTCCGAAAGAAGCCAGCCTGGACGCCTTATTTGTGGCCTCCAGCGCTTTCTATATCCGTGAAAACTACGGCCTGACATCGCTCTGCTCCAAAGACGAAGGCTCACCCGTCTGCAAATCGGAAAACCAGCTCAAAACGATCGACTACAAAGACAAAGCGGTCGAAATCTTAACCAACCTGATCAACGTCAAATGCGAAGGGTTAGCTTCGGGCTCGGTGGGCGAACCTGGAAACCCGATCGAAATCAAACCCGAACTCACCTACACCAACTGCAGCGGTGGCTGCTTCGTGACCTCGGTCGGGGGCCCAGGCAAAATCCTGCTGCAGCGCGAAGGCAAAGCCGAAGAAGCGAAAGCGACAAGCGAAGGCTTCGAAATCTTCGTCAAATGCGGGACCACGATCAAATGCCTGCTCGGTCCCGAAAAAATGGTCGGCACCGCACTCGGCGCCTTAACCACGGGCGACAACGGGCACCTGACGTTCAGCAAAACCTCGATGGGCAAAGGCGAAGGCGCGACCTGCCCGTCCAAAGCTGAATTAGACGCCTTATACGTCGCCTCGAGCGTGGCTTATATCGGCTAGCGGGCGGCCCAGGCGTCTGGCTGAGCGGCCAGCGACTCGACCTCGTCGGGGAGCTGGCCGCTGACCAGGTCGCTGAGCGTCACATGCTCGAGGACGGTGCGGAGGCTGGCGCGCACGGCGATCCAGACCTCCTGCAGGTGCTCGGCGTTGCCGCGGTACTCGATCGACTCCGGCGGGGCCGACTGCACGTGGGCTATGGGGCCCTCGACCGCGCGCACGATGTCGGCGATCGTCACCTCGTCCGCGGGCTTCGCCAGCCAGTAGCCGCCCTTCGCCCCGCGCCGCGCCCGCACGATCCCCGCATGCTTCAGCTCGAGGAGGATGTGCTCGAGGAACTGCAGGGGAATGTCCTGCGCCTCGGCGAGCTTCTCCCCCTTGACGGGTCTGTCGTCTCCCGCCGCGGCCAGCTCCGCCGCGGCCCGCACGGCATAGTCGGCCTTTGCCGAAACGCGCATAGACGGAGTAAATCAGGCGGCTGGCAGTTCAGCCGGCCGACTCGAGCGCGAGAGCCGCTTCCCGCTCGCGGCGGCGGTGCAGGACGCGGGGCGCCGCGAGGATCGCGCCGAGGCCAAGGGCGGCGACGGCCGCGGCGATCGGCCAGACGTTCGGGTCGCCCTTCTGGATCGTGACGAAGCCCGAGCCGACCAGGACGAGGCCGAGCGCCGTGCGGATGAAGCCCACCGGAGCGCGCCCCGAGAGCGAGGCGCCGATCACCACGCCGGGGACGGAGCCGAGCAGGATGTTGGCGGCGAGGACGAAATCGACGTTGCCGCCGATCCAGTGCGCGATGCCGGCGGCCCAGAGCAGCACGGCGGCGTGGAAGACATCCGTGCCGACGACCTTCCGCGGCGAGAGCCGGTAGACGGCGATCAGCAGAATCGCGATCACGGTCCCCGAGCCGGCCGAGGTGACGCCGATGACGAAGCCCGTGGTGGCGCCGATCACGATGGCGGCGACCTTGTGGCGGCGTTCGACGTCGAAGCGGTCGCGCTCGTCGACCAGGTTGCGCAGGATCAGCGCCCGCGCCAGGGTGATGATCCCGACCATCAGCAGGGTCCCCCCGAGCACCGCGTAGACAAGCGAGTCGAGGCGCTCTTCGCCGATGTGCTTCTCCAGCTCGGAGACGATCGCCACGCCGGCCACCGCGGCCGGAACGCTGCCGATGGCGAGCCATTTGACCAGCTCCATGTTCACCGTCTTCATCTTCAGGTGGCGCCAGCCGCCGACGGTCTTGGTCACCGCCGAGTAGAAGATGTCGGTGCCGATCGCGGTCGTCGGCTGGATGCCGAAGATCAGGATCAGCAGCGGCGTCATCAGGGATCCCCCGCCCATGCCCGTCATGCCGACGAGCACGCCGATGCCTAGTCCGAAGACGACGATTGCCGGGTCCATTGTTTGTCTCCGCGGGGTTATCGACTTTCCTGACCACTTTGGTCAGGAGCGCGAGTGCGCCAGGATACCCGAGATGCCCGCGAAAGCCAAGGAATTCGCCGCCGCGGCCACTTTGCCTTCCCCTGGCGACTCAAACGGGGACGGCGTCTCGATCCGCGGCCTGACCCACTCCTATGGCGAGCTCACGACTATCGACAGCCTCGACCTCGAGGTGCCGGCGCACGGCGTCCTCGGCCTCGTCGGGCCCTCAGGCTGCGGCAAGTCGACGCTGCTGGAGCTGATCTCGGGACTCCAGGAGCCGAGCCAGGGCGACATCGCTCTCGGCGAAGCCACGAGCGCGGCGGGCCGCCTCGCCCGCTGCGCCTTCATGCCCCAGAGGGACCTGCTCCTCCCCTGGCTGACGGCGATCGACAACGCCGCCCTGGCGCTGCGCAACCGCGGTCTGCGCCGGGCGCAGGCGCGCCGCCGGGCCGGGCTTCTCTTCGAGCGCTTCGGCCTGGCGGGGTTCGAGCGGGCGAAGCCGGCCGAGCTCTCCGGCGGCATGCGGCAGCGGGTCGCCTTCCTGCGGACCCTGATGGCCGGCAAGCCGGTGATGGCGCTGGACGAGCCCTTCGCTTCGCTTGACGCGATCACCCGTGGCGAGATGCAGGAGTGGTTGGCGCGGGCGCTGGAGGCCGACCCGCGCACCGTCGTCCTCGTCACCCACGACGTCGAGGAGGCGCTCTACCTCTGCGACCGCGTCGCGGTGCTCTCCGCCAGGCCGGCGCGGATCGTCGACGAGCTGAGCGCCCCGTCCCCGCGCGCGCCCGATCGCGACGAGGCGGTCACCGACCCGGCGTTCGTCGCCGCCCGCGAGCGAGCGCTGCATGCGCTGCGCGGAGGGGCGCTGTGAAGCGCTGGCTCCTCCCTGCCCTGCTGCTTATCGGCCTCGTCGCGGCCTGGCAGGTGGCGGCGAGCACGGAGGCGCTGGCGGATCTGCTCGGGCTCGAACCGTTCCTCATCCCCTCCCCCGTGGAAATCGCCGAAGCGCTCTGGGAGAACAGGACGCTGCTGGCCGAAAACGCATGGGTGACGTTGAAGGAGGTGGTCTTCGGCTTCGCGATCGCCATGGTCGCGGGCCTCGTCTTCGCCATCGCCATGCACCTCTCCGAAACCCTGCGGCTCGCGCTCCAGCCACTCGTCGTCGCATCGCAAACGATCCCGATCATCGTCATCGCCCCGATCCTGGTCGTCTGGTTCGGTTTCGGCAGCGGTCCAACGCTGGCCGTCGTAGCTCTGATCAGCTTCTTCCCGATCACGGTGAACACGCTCGACGGCTTCCGTTCGGTGGACCCGGAGGCGACCAAGATGATGCTCACGCTGGATGCGTCTCGAGCTCAGATCCTACGGCGCGTCGAGGCGCCCATGGCGCTGCCGTACTTCTTCAGCGGGGCGAAGATTGCCGTCGCCGTCGCCGTGATAGGAGCGGTCTTCGGTGAGCTGGTCGCACCCGACGCGGGCCTCGGCCGTCTGATCTTTCTTGACATGCAGCTGCTCGAGACCGCGCGGGCCTTCGCCGCCGTGTTCGTCCTCTCGCTGATGGCGCTCGCTCTCTACGCCCTCCTCGCCCTCGCGGAGCGTCGCGTCGTCACCTGGCGGTAGAAAGCAGGGGATGAAGCGCCTTCCCGTCGCCCCCCTCGCCGTCCTCGTCGCCCTGCTGGCACTGGCCTTCGGCCTCGCCGCCTGCGGCGAGAAGAGCGAGGACGTCAGCGGCCAAGCCCAGCCGCTCAGCCTGACGCTCGACTTCTACCCCAACCCCGACCATGCCGGGATCTACATGGCGCAAAAGCTCGGCTACTTCGAGGACGCGGGGCTCGACGTCGACATCCACACGCCGGCCGATCCGGCGGCGCCGATCAAGCTGCTCGCCGCCGGGCGCACCGACCTGGCGATCTCCTACGAGCCGGAGGTCCTGCTCGCCGTGGACAAGGGCCTCGACGTGGTCGCCGTCGGCGCGCTCGTCAACCGGCCGCTCACCTCGATGATCTGGCTGAAGAAATCGGGCATCAAGGGCATCGGCAGCCTGAAGGGCAAGACGGTCGCCACCGCCGGCATCCCCTACCAGGACGCCTACCTGAAGACGATCCTCGCCCGCGCCCACCTGCAGCCCTCCGACGTCAAGGCGGTCAACGTCGGCTTCGGCCTGCTGCCGGCGCTCGTCGGCGGCAGCGCCCAGGCGATGCTGGGCGGCTTCCTCAACGTCGAGGGCGTCGACCTGCGCCTGCGGGGCAAGGACCCGGTCGTCACCCCGGTCGACAGGCTCGGCGTTCCCACCTACGACGAGCTCGTCCTCGTCGCCCGCCGCCAGCAGCTGGAAGAGGACCCGCGGGCAATCCAGCTCTTCCTCGCCGCGCTGGCGCGCGGCACGGCGGCCGCCGCCGAAAACCCGCAGGCGAGCGCCGCGGCGCTGCTGGAAGCCAACCCCGACCTCGATCCGAAGCTCACCCGCGCCGAGGTGGCGGCGACGCTGCCGCTGCTGAATCCGCCTCGCGACGGCAGGCCCTACGGCTACATGGACCCCTCGCGGTGGCGGGAGTTCACCGCCTGGATGCGGGACAACGAGCTGATCTCGAGCCTGCCGCCGACGAGCAGCGAGCTCAGCAACGCCTACCTGCCGGGCGAGATCCCCGAATAGAGCGGCGCCCCTTCGCCCATCAGGGCGGAGACCCTCTCCGCGGGCAGCGCCCGGGCGAACAGGTGGCCCTGGGCATAGTCGCAGCCGAGCCGCTCGATCTCCGATAGCTGCGCCTCGTTCTCGACCCCCTCGGCAATCACGTCGAGGGATAGGGCGCGGGCCATGCCGACGATCGCCTCGACGATCGCGGTGCGCTCCTGTTCGACCCCGAGGGCTTCGACGAAGGAGCGGTCGATCTTGAGACCGTCGAAGGGGAAGCGGTTGAGGTAGGCGAGCGAGGAGTAGCCGGTGCCGAAGTCGTCGAGGACGAGCCCGACGCCGAGGTCGCTCAGGGCCTCGAGGTTGCCCGTCGCCGTCGCCGACTCCTCGACCAGGGCGCTCTCGGTGATCTCCAGCCGCAGGTGGACGGGGTCGAGGCCGGTGGCGGCGAGGATCTCGCCGATCGAGCCGGCGAGGTCCGGGCTGGCGACCTGGCGGGCGGAAAGGTTGACCGAGACGTCGAGCGGGCGCACGTCCAGCCGCAGCTCTTGCCAGGCGAGCGCGTCGCGGCTGGCGCTCTCCTGCACCCAGCGGCCGATCGGCTCGATCAGCCCGCTGTCCTCTGCGATCTCGACGAAGTCGCCGGGGTCGAGCAGGCCGCGCTCGGGGTGGCGCCAGCGCACCAGCGCCTCGAGGCCGACGATCTCACCGCTGCGCAGGGCGATCATCGGCTGGTAGTGGAGCTCGAGCTCGTCGCGCTCGAGCGCGTGGCGCAGCTCCCGCTCCACCTCGAGGCGGCGCAGCGCCCGCGCCCGCATCTCGGCGTCGAAGAGCTCGCAGCGGGCCCGGCCCCGCTCCTTCGCCAGGTACATCGCGGCGTCGGCGTCGCGGATCAGCATGTCGGCCTCGACCGGCTCGCGCGCCGACGGCCGCGCCACCGCGATGCCGATGCTGGCGCTGACGAAGTGGTCGACACCACCCATCTCGTACGGCTCGGCGAAGGCGGCGGCGATGCGGTCGGCGATCGCCACCGCCTCGGCCTCGTCGGCGAGACGGTCGACGAGGATGCCGAACTCGTCGCCGCCGAAGCGGGCGACGATGTCGCCGGGGCGCAGATGGGCGCGCAGCCGCGGGGCGACGGCTCGCAGCAGCTCGTCGCCGACGTGGTGCCCCATGCTGTCGTTGATCAACTTGAAGTTGTCGAGGTCGAGGAAGAGGATCCCGACCGGCGAGCCGGAGACCGTGCTGCGCGCCAGTGCCGCGCCGAGCGAGTCGATGAAGCTGAGGCGGTTGGGCAGGCCGGTGAGCGGGTCGTGCAGCACGCGGTGGCGCAGCGCCTCGTCGGCGGCGTGGCGCTCGATCGCGTCAGCGAGCACGTTGGCCAGCCCCTGCACGAAGTGGACGTCCTGCGGCGTGAAGCGGTTCGGCTCCGAGGAGTGGACGTCGAGCACGCCGAAGGGCCGCTCCTTGCCGTCGATCGTCACCGCCAGGCTGCTGCCCACGCCCATCACCCGCAGAACCGGTGGCATCGAGAAGCGCCGCTCGGCCGACCAGTCGTCGACGATCACGTGCAGCCGCGACTCGAGCGCGGCGCCGGCGTGGGAGTCTCGCGCCGCCGAGGCCCGCTCGGAGCCCTCGACCCGCCCCTCGAGACCGGCGCGCAGGCCAAGGCGCCTGCCGTCGCGCCCCGTCTCCCAGATGCAAGCCGCAGCCACCCCCTCGATCCGGGTCAGCAGGGAGACCGCCTCGTGCATCAGTAGGTCGGGGTCGCCGTCCTTCAGGGCTCGCCCGCCGAGCTGGGCCACGGCGGCCTGCTGCGAGGCCGAGCGCCTCAGCTCCTGCTCCGCGGACTTGCGCTCGGTGATGTCGTAGAGGACGCCGTGCCAGATCGGCGTGCCGTCGTCGTCGGGCTCGAGGACCGCCTCGTCGAGGATCCAGACCGTACGACCGTCGCGGGTGACCATCCGGTAGTCGACCGGCGGCGGGTTGCGGTTGCCGAGCGTCTTGCGCGTCTCCTGTTCCAGCGCCCGCTCGCGGTCTTCGGGGTGGAGCAGGCGCGCCCAGAGCCCCGCGTCGGCCAGCCATTCCTCGGGGGTGTAGCCGAGGATCTCCTCGACCTGGGGGCTGACGTAGCGCCAACGGCCGTTCTCCCCCAGCTCCGCGGCATAGACGATCGCCGGCAGACGCTCGACGAGATGGCGATAGCCCTCCCCTCCAGCCGATATCTGGTCGAGGAACTCATCCACTCGTTTTTCGGGCCAGCTGCCGCCACGCCCGCTCGCGCGCTCCATCGCTCGTTTATCGGGCGCCTAGGAGGCACGCTTGAGCGGCGACGGAGGCGCCACTCGTATCGATCTCCGAAAGCACAGTGTCGCGCATGCGACATCAAGTGGTCCTGGCATTTGCAGGTCAAACACCTCGTTTGCACTGCCTCGGCGGCGGATTCGATGACAAATCCGCCAAGAAATTTGTCTTGCGCCAAGGCGTACGTATAAGGATTCAGCCCGAACGTTCCGGACACAAATCCTCAGCAGTACTCATATCGTCTTTCCCACTGTTAAGCACACCTATATCAGCATCTAAGCGGCTAGCCGAATCAGCGGGGCATACTGGCGATGGGCGGGCTAAGAGACCGCCCCCGGACCCCAGGAGCGGTCTCTTTGGGGAATGAAACAGTCGACCACCCGGCAGCCTAGGGGCCGCTCGATGAAAGCCGCTCACCGGGACGACGTGATCGTACGTTCACGAAGACACGAACGCGCTACTTTGCGCGCGCGCATAATCTTTAAGCTGGGATTTGCAGGTAAGTTTATCGTGGACTGCTTTCAGAAATTGGATTTGCAAACGAAATACACAAGTAAATTTGTGTTTTTCGTCTCTAAGACCTATAAGAAACGTCGTACGGGCTCGGAAGCATCGAGCGCATCTAGTAAGGGAGAATCAAATGAGATCATTCAAGATGTTCGGTCTCGTCGCTCTGGCAGCACTGATGGCGATGGCCTTTGTTGGCGCCTCCTCGGCGATGGCTGAAGGAGCAACCGCGCTTTGCGGATCAGACGAAGCGACATGCGCGTCACCGATCACCCACGTTCACGAAACGTCGATCGGCCACGCGTTACTCTTATCGTCCTTCGCGACCGTTGAATGCTCAGCCTTATTCTTAGGCGACGCGTTAAATAGCGGGTTATCTTCGGCCATTAAAAACAAAAAAGGCGAAATCATTGGCTACAATCCGCTAATCATTCACGGCACGTTCACCTACACGTGCTTAAGCGGCTGTACCGCCACTGAAGAAAACGGCCCTGCTGAAATCCAGGTCTTAAGGACCGGAGCCGAAGCAGCCGCCGTCACCGGCGAAGGCTTAGTCCACGTCGTCTGCGGCCTCAACTGCCGCTACAACGGAGTCGGCCTGGAAGGCGCTGGCACGGGGGCTTTAGCGGCCGCCAACGGCTCGGGCGAAGTCTCGATCGAAGAAGCCGTAGTCAACAAGGAGAGCGGCTTCCTCTGCCCGAGCACGTCCAAGTTAGACATCACGACGGCCCCGTTAAGCACCACCTACATCAGCACCTGAGCAGCTCGAAGCCGCGCCACTAGAGCGCAGGCAATGAGCAGCGAAGGCAGCAAGGCAACCGCCCCGGATACGGGGCGGTTGCTTTTGGGCTAGTCAACAGCTACCCAAATCGCGGTAAGGGCCCGCAACGGCGCGTATGGTACGAAGAACTCTAGGGCGGTCTCTTTGGACTATGGAATGGCCGACCACGCGGCTGCCAGCCCGCGGAATGGAACATAGGGTGAGAAGAATTCCTCCACCTCCTCGACGGTCGCGCGGCGGCCAAGGCGGGTGAGACGGCCGACGAGCTTGAGGTAGACCAGGTCGCCGGCTGGCAACGAGTCGGGGTCGCCGCGGCCGTAGAGGCCGAGGCACTGGACGGTCCAGGGCCCGATCTCGCGGACCGAGAGGAGACGGCGGTCGGCGGTCGGCTCGGCCAAGTCGCAACGGCCGGCGGCCACATCGCCAGCGACCGCGCGCAGGGCAAGCGCCCGTTTCAGGGCCAATCCCATCGACTCCAGCTCGGCCGGAGCGCGGCCGGCGATCAGCGCCGGGGTCGGCACG
>Ga0134122_10001894_pt1 | contig 15279 bp, 12 predicted proteins | sample KB302_FD_96461 | JGI IMG/M metagenome (GOLD analysis project Ga0134122, IMG submission 96461) | Terrestrial soil microbial communities without Nitrogen fertilizer from Kellogg Biological Station, Michigan, USA - KB3-0-2 | ecosystem: Environmental > Terrestrial > Soil > Unclassified ... | reverse complement strand
GCCAGCACGCCGTCGGCGAACTGCTGGATGGAGCTGGGGTAGCGCTTGGCGAACTGCACGTCCTCGGCCGGCACCCCGGCGGCCACGAGGGCGCGCTCGGAGCCGTCCAGGAGCCGGTGCCACTCGCCGGCGGACAGCAGACCGCGCCGGAACCACCGGTACTCGTCGCGGTCCGCCAGGACGCGGTCCACCGTGTCGAAGAGGGGGCCTTCGGTCCAGCGCGGCGCGGGCGCGGCCTCAGCGAGAATCAGCGGCACGTTGCTCTCCTCTTCGGCGCGAGGCACCCGGCCGCCCGGTCCCGCGAGCGGCCACCTCCTCCGGATCCCTCTCCGGGAGCGGCACCGGCCAGGGGGCGGAGGCCACCAGCCCGCGCCCGCCGCACAGCTGCCACAGCTCCTCGGCGATGTGCGGCGCCAACGGCGCCAGCAGTCGCAGCAGCGCGCCGGTCCCCACGGCCAGCGCCCCGGCGTCCTTCGGATCGAGCGTGCCGGTGCGGGCGCGGGCATCGCGCTCGAACTGGACCAGCCGTTCGAACAGGAACACCAGGTTCTTCACCGAGAGGTGCAGGTCGTTGCGCGCCAGGTTGCCGCTGATCCGCTCCGCGCCGGTGCTCAGCCAGCTCGCCAGCTTCCCCCGCAGCGCCGTCCCGGGCTCCACCTCCAGCGGGCGCTCCGGGGCCACCGCCTCCAGGCGCAGCCACTCGCGCCGCTCGGTCAGGAACCCCCACACGTCCGCGAGGAAACCGTGGGCCTGCTTCACGACCTGGTCGGACCAGCTCATGTCGCTGGGGGGCGCCGCCGCCCCCATCATTCCCACCCGCAGCGCATCCACCCCGTACGCCCTGGCGAGCGCGTCCGGGTCGACCAGGTTCCCCGCGCTCTTGCTCATCTTCCGGCCGCCCTGCTTGACCATCCCGATGGCCAGCAGCCCCGTCACCGGCTCGTCGTGGAGCGCGTGCCCCAGCTGCTTGAGCGCCTTGTCCACCATCCGGGTGTGGAAGAAGCAGGTCCGCGTCTGGTCGATCCCGCCGACCATCAGGTCGACCGGCATCCAGTAACGCGTGTCCGCCGGATCGAAGGGGTTGTCCCCGGGCAGTCCCAGGGTGCGGCAGTTCCAGTGGTACCACCACGGGCTGGAGTAGGCCTCCAGGGTGTCCGTGTCCCTCCGCGCCGGCGCGCCGCAGCGCGGGCAGGAGGTGGAGACGAACCCCTGGTGGTGCTCGAGCGGGCTGCCGGGCGCGTCCAGCGACACGTCCTCGGGCAGCAGCACCGGCAGGTCCTCATCCTTCACCGGCACCGCGCCGCAGCCGGAGCAGTGCACGATGGGGACGGGGGTGCCCCAGTACCGCTGCCGGGCGATGTTCCAGTCGCGGAGCCGGTAGCGCACCGCCCGGCCGCCCAGGCCGGCGGCCTCCAGCGCGCCCAGGATCTCCTCGTCCGTGCGGGCCGGGCCGGCCGTCCGGTGGAGCGCCAGGCCCATCTCCTCGGCGACGCGCCGGTCGCCCTGGACGTGCTCCGGGCAACCCGCGACCGCGCCGTCGGACCCCTCGAGCGAGTCCAGCACCAGCAGCGGCAGCTCCGCGCCGTCCAGCGGGTGGCGCACCCGGGCCCGGAGCACCAGCGCTCCGCCGCCGTTCAGGCTCTGCCGCCTGGCCTCGCGGGTCGCCAGCGACCACCGCTCCCGCTCGTCCAGCGCCCTCGCCTCCTCCTCCGACAGCAGTCCGCGCCGGCGCAGCTCCTCCAGCGCCGGGTGCCCGGGCCCGACCGCCACGAAGCTCACCGAGGGCACGAGCGCCGCGCCCTCGACGAACGCGGCGATCGCCGGCGCGCCGTCCCCGCGGGCGCCGGGGGAGACCACCTCGAAGCGCGCCTCCACGCCTTCGCGCCGGCCGATCCAGTCGGTCTGGATGCGCTTCACCGTCTCCGGCCAACCGTCCAGGGTCTTGAACCCCTCCAGCAGCGCCTCCGCGAACCCCTGCTCGCGGACGAACCACTGCTCGGTGACGCGGCTCTCCACCGGCTTGCCGCAGCGCCAGCAGGCGCCGCCGTCCACCAGGCTGTCCGCGAGCGCGGTGGCGCAGGTGGAGCACCAGTTGACCTTGGCCTTCTTCCGGAACGCCAGCCCGGCCTCGACCAGCCGGAGAAACACCCACTGCACCCACTTGTAATACGCGGGGTCGTGAACGGCGATGATACGCCGCGTATCGTGGCTGAGCCCCAACCGCACGAAGGCGGGCCGCATCTCCTCCATGCACTGCTCCGCCAGCACCCGCGGGTGCACCCCCGCGTCGCGGGCGGCGTTCTCGTTGGGAAGCCCGAACGAGTCGAAGCCCGTGGTGTACATCACGTTGAACCCGGCCATGCGGCGGAAACGCGCGCTCACGTCGGCGATGACGTAGTTCCGGACGTGGCCCAGGTGCAGCTTGCCGTTGGCGAACGGCGGGAGCTCCATGATGAACCACTTGGGCCGGCGCTCGTCGCGGTCGGCATGGAAGAGCCTCTCCGCCTCCCACCGCTCCTGCCAGGTTGGTTCGAAGCGCTCGAAGGGGTACTTCCCCCCTGTTTCGCGGCTCATCCAGTGCCCCTGTAAAATTGACGAATTGTGTTTGTTTTTTTGATAAGTCTTACTTCGATGTCATTCGCAGAATCCTGATGGCGCCCGAACGGCCAGTCAAAAAAATGGCTGAACCGTCCTGTTGAGTGCGCCACTGCTCGATCTACCGGGAGCTGGGCTCGGGCCGGCGTCCCCCGGAGCGCGCCCGGCCCCTGCTCCAGCCGCGGGCGAAGTACCTCGCCAGGTCGAACAGGCTGAGCATCCCCACCTGGAGCATCTCGTCCCCGTCCTCGAAGCGCAGCCGCTGCTGATAGAAGCGATTCAGCTCCGGGTCCCGGTGGTGATACTGGACGTCGTCGGCCTCTTTCTGGAAGGCGGTCCCACGGCCGCTGCCGCGAAACACGAAGGCGGCCTCGTCCCAGCGGGCCTCCGGTTGAACGTGCGCCTTCGCCCGGTATCGGCGGTCGAAGGCCCGGCCGATCTCGAGGTACGCCGCGGGCACCGGACCCTCGAACGAAGGAGAGGGATAGGCGCGGACGAGGTTGACCGCGAAGTTGCCCAGGCTGCTCAGCACGGCGGCGACGTTGGTCACGTACACCCGACGCCACGGCGGATGCTGGAGCAGGTACCGGAGCACCAGGCGCGAGCTCAGCGAATGGGTGAGCGCCGCCCCGCGCGCCTCCGGGCGCACGCAGGTCAGGCCCAGGTGGAGGATCTCTCCCACGCCCGGCACGTCGAGCAGCACCGCCGAACAGAACCCCGCCAGCGAGCCGTCCGGTCCCCGGGCCTCGATGAGCAGCTTGTCCGAGAGCTCCTCCCGGGTGCCCAGGAACAGCTGGTATTCCGGGAAGGGTTCCAGGCAGAGCGCGCCCACTTCCCGGAGCTGAGCGACCCGGGAGCGCCGCTCGGACTCGCTCCACCGCAACCCGGGGCGGAAGACGATCTCGTACCGGAAGCGCCGTTTCACGCGGCCCCCGGGCGGCGCAGGTGGGCCTCGATCCAGCGCTGCGCCCGCAGGCGGAGCTCGTCCGGATCGCCCGCCTCGAGCGGCGCGCCGAAGGCCACCCTCACCCTCACCTTCCGCTGCGAGAGACACTCCAGGAAGTGGCCGACGAAGGTCCCGTCGTCCGGATCGGTCCAGGCGTCTTGCGCCCTCCCGTACTCCAGCGCGACCGGCACCACCGGCATTCGCATCAAGGAGGCCAACCGGAAGCAGCCGGGGTCGAAGGGCAACACCCCGGGCCCCTCGAAGGTCGTCCCCTCCGGGAAGATGGTCACGGTCTGCCGCCGGCGAAGCGCCCGCCGGATGGCTCGCGCCGCGCGGGCCCCGCTCCAGCGATCGTCCCTGCGCACGAAGATGGTCCCCGACAGGTCCGCCGCCCGGCCGAGCAGCGGCCACCGTCCCACTTCCTGCTTGGCCACGAAGAGGCTGGGGACCAGGGACACCAGGGCCGGGATGTCGAGGTACGAGCGGTGGTTGGACACCACCATCGATCCCGGCGGGGGGCGCGGCCCCTCCTGCTCCAGCTCCACTCCCAGGAGCGAGAGCATCGAGCGACCCCAGAGCTGCGTCACCCGGACGGTGCCGTCCACGGGGGGCTGCCGCTTGCGAGCCCGGAGGCCCAGGACTCCCAGGGTGACGCACGCGCCTCCGGCGAGGAAGCCCAGCCGCGCCAGCGCCCGCACCCGTCCCGCGATCCCGGCGGCGCCGGCCCCGCCGTTCAAGGCCATAGCCCCGCGCGCACCGTGACCGGCGCGCCGGCGACCCCGACGTCGATCACCTCGCGCTCCGCCGGGCGCAGGTACGTTCCGAAGAGGCGGTCGTAGAGCATCGTCACGTTGCCGAAGTTGGTGTTCCCCTCGCGCAGGTCTCGCGAGTGGTGCCAGCGGTGCAGGGCCGGCGTGCTCAACCACCCGTCCAGCCAGCGGGTGTCGAGCGCGATGTTGGCATGGTTCAAGGTCCCCGCGGAGACGCCGCTGATGACCGACCAGATGGCGATCACCTCCGGCCCCGCGCCCAGGAGGATCAGGGGCGCCAGGTTGCAGGTCGTCTTCAGGATGATGTCCACCGGGTGCATGCGGAAGAAGTTGAAGGCGTAGAGGTGGTCGGGGCCGTGGTGGACCTGGTGGAAGGCCCACAGCCGCGGGAAGGCATGCAGCGCCCGGTGCGCCCAGTAGTGGCCCAGGTCCGCGATCAGGATGGCGAGGATCGCCTGCAGCCCGAGCGGCCAGCTCGACGGCCAGAGCGCCCCGCCCTCCCGCGCCGCCAGTCCCCCCAGCGCGGCGGGAAGCCCGGCGTCCACCATCCGCGAGGTGAGCAGCGCCAGGCCGAGCCAGAGCAGATCACCCTGGAGCAGCGCGCGCGAATTCCACTCCCGGCGATAGGGCAGGACGCGCTCGAGGAGCAGCTGGAGCGCGACGGCGAGGGCGATGGTCCCTCCCAGCGCGATGGGCGTGGGAAGTCCCCGGCGAAGCCCGCCCAGCGCGAGCGCCACCGGCCCCGCCATCAGCGCGGGGAACAGGAGCCGGGAAGCGAGGACCGGGAGCCATCTCCACGGCGCAGGGCCGGCTTCCCGCTCAGCCACCGATCAGCTCTGCGGCCAGAGGAGCGACGCCATGTGCCACTTCGTCGCGTCCGCGAACTGGACGCGCGCGGCGGGATCCGCCTCCAGCTTCGCCTGGGTGGCCTTCGGGAGCTGGGAGTAGAGATCGTGGCCGATGATCTTCTCGATCTGATCCACGCTCACCCGGCTCTGCTGGAGGAGCTTGACGCCGTCGTCCTGCTTCCTCGACAGGTTGGGGTCGTTCGGGACCAGGTAGGCCATCATCGTCACCTGGCCGTCGGGCTGCTCCAGCAGCACGGTCTTGAAGCAATGCGTAGGCACGGCGAGCCGGTGCCCGTCCTTCTCGGTGAAGTACGGGATCTTGTCCTCGGGCAGGGGGTTGCCCTTCTCGTCGAGGAACGCGTTGCCGGTGATGATGGTCGCCTTGCCGCCGGTGGCCTGCACCAGCTCGTGGACCCCGTCCTCCAGGTACCGCCAGGTGTTCTGGTTCAGCGCCCCGTGCTGGGTGGACATGTTGCTCATCAGGAAGCTCTCGTACATGGCCTCCTGCGACGGTGAGCTCTCCGCCGGCTTCATGTGGCCCTGGTCGAAGCCGGAGCCCTCGTACTCCTTGTCATCCACGGCTCCCGGCCCATCGTCCGGATCCTGGTGGAAGGGGTTGGCCTTGCGGTAGGCGGGGATGGGGTTGCTCTTGTCGCCCTTGCGGGTGACGGTCTCCGGCGTCTCCCGGATGTCCGCCGCGTCCAGCTGGTACGCGACCCACTGCGGGACGCGGTGCCCGTCGCTGGTGGCGATCCGCATGTACTCCTTGAACAGGTCCTTGCCGTCCTTCAGGGGGCCGTCCGGCGCCAGCCGGTCCACCTCGCCGGTGGAAGCGGCGATGCGGCTGGAGAACGCCGCCTGCTTCTGGTCGGGGAGCCAGGTGGAGCCGGCCTCGTGGGTGTCCGTCCGCTGCTTCATCTGGCTGACGAAGGCGTTGAACTCCTCCGGGGAGAGGTGGTTGTCCTTGTTGGCGTCCGCCGCCTTGGCGAGGTTCCGCTCCCAGCCCGGCTTGAAGGCGTCCGTGGACCGGGGGGCGGCGCCGGTGCCCATGTCGGCGCGCATCTTCTGGAGGTTCTCGCTGTTGACGAACTTGAGGTCCTTCGGGTTCGCCAGGTACTTCTCCAGCTCGGCGACGGAGACCTTGCCGTCCTTCTTGCCGGCCGCGTCCGCGTCGGTCAGTAACTGGTGCTGCCAGGAGTCCGGCTTCCAGCCGAACTTCGTCTCCAGGTCCTTGATCGGCACCGGATGCGTGTGCGGTGTGGTGCCGGAGGCGGCCGCGGTGGCGGTGGTGCTGGTGGACTTCCGGGCGCTGCCGCTGCCGTCGACGTTGGCCATGACCGCCGCGTTCTACGCCTTTTCGGGGGGTCGCGGCGAGCGAGTGACACTTCCGGGCGGCCCCGGTGCTCCCTTCCCCGAAAACCCACCGGAGCATTCAATGGCTTACGACATCAACCGCCTCATGCAGCTGTCCACCGCGGTGGACATCACCGACCTCGACTGGGCGTACATCTCCCGCGTCGGCATCACGGACCAGGAGGCCCGATGCCTGCGCTACCTCTCGGACATCGAGAGCCACGCCATCCTCTACCAGGGGGACCTGCTCGCGGGGCACACGAAGCTGGATTACGAGCTGGTGGCCTTCCTCTCCTGCTGGGCCTACGAGGAGATGCACCACGGCTGGGCGCTGGACAAGTTCCTCACCGCCTGCGGCCGCGGACCCGCCGCGAACCACTACGCGACCGTGACCAGGAAGGCGAGCCTCAAGGAGCGCGTCGAGGCCTGGCTCTCGCACGCGGTCGCGACGTGCACCCCCGCCTTCGCCGCGACCCACATGGCCTGGGGCGCGCTCAACGAGATGACCTCGTCGCTGGCCTACACCCAGATCGCCCGCACCACCCGGAACAGGGAGCTGCAGAAGCTGGTGACGAGGATGGCCAAGGACGAGCGCCGCCACCAGGCGTTCTACTACCACCAGGCCGAGCGCCGCCTCGCCGCCTCCGGCGCGGCCCGCGCGATCTGCCGGTTCGCCCTGAAGCGCTTCTGGGATCCGGTGGGGATGGGGGTGGGTGACAACGACTCGTTCGGGTTCTTCGTGGCATACCTCTTCGACAGCGAGGAGGGGCTGAACGAGTTCAAACGGATCGACGAGAACATGTCGAAGCTGCCCGGCCTGGAGGGCTTCGACCTCGTCCACCAGCGGATCCCCGCAGCCGGCGCCGCATACAAGCGGGCCCACCCGGAGGCCGCGCGGGCGCCGGAGCCGGAGCTGGAGCAACCCCTGCTGCGCCTGGCCTCCTGACCATGCGCATCGCATCCATCGGGGACCTCCACCTGACGCCGGTGGAGCGCCAGGACAAGTTCTGGGGCCCGGAGCGCCCGCTCGCGAGCCTGATGCACCACCTCGCCGCCACCCACGACTGGGTGGTGCTCGCCGGCGACGTGTACCAGGCCGACTACGGGCGGCGCCCGGGCTCCGACGCGGACGTCATCGCCGGGGTGGAGCGCCGCTACCGGAAGGTCTTCGACCTCATCCGCGGGGGCCGGTTCATCCAGCTCGCGGGCAACCACGACCGGGTGGCGGAGACCTGCCTGGGGGCGCCGCGCCAGGCGCGCTTCGAGCGCGACGGGCTGAAGATCCTGATCGAGCACGGGCACCGCTTCGACCAGGTCACCTCCGGGAGGAAGCCCGACCTGATCATGTGGGCGCTGGGGCGCCTGCGCGCCCTGGGGCTGGGCCGGCTGTGCGACCTCTTCGAGGCGTACGTCCTGGATCCGCTGCACGCGATGGCGCTGGGGAGCTCGCTGGAGCGCGGCGCCGCCGGGCTCCTCTCCCGCGAGGGATGGGACGTGGTGGTGATGGGCCACACGCACGAGGTGGCGTGCCTGCCGCACGGCCGCGGCCTCTACGTCAACGCCGGCGCCTGCACCATGCGCCACCCGCGCTTCTTGTCCATCGACACCCGGCGCGCCAACGTCCAGGTGCGCGAGTTCGACGGCCTGGATGGAAGCCGGGTGCTCGTCAACCACGACCACGACTACGACGGAGAAGACCGTGCGCATCGCGATCATCAGCACCTATACCCACCCGACGAGGCTGCGCGTGAAGGAGCGCTCCATCATGCAGTCCTCGGTGCCGGAGCTGATCGCCGCGCTCTGCCCTGAGGACGCGGAGATCGAGCTGTACAACGAGAAGGAGGGAGACATCCCGCTGGACCGCCACTGGGACCTGGTCTTCTTCTCCTACCTGCACTCGTTCTACGAGCACACCAAGGTCCTCTCGGCGCTGTTTCGCCGGCGGGGGATGACGACGGTCGCGGGCGGCCGGCACGCGAGCCAGTTCCCGGACGACTGCCTGCGCCACTTCGACTGCGTCGTCACTGGCGAACCGGAGGCGAACGTGCCCGCGCTCGTCTCCGACTTCCAGCGCGGGGTCATGGAACGGATCTACGACCGGCCCTCCCAAGGCCCGGCGTCGATCCGGCCGTATCGCTACGACCTGATCGACTACCGGACGAACGCCATCCGGCTGCCCGGCATCGAGGCGTCCCGCGGCTGCCCGTTCACCTGTAACTTCTGCGTGCTCACCGGGAAGGAGCAATACCGGTTCCGGCCGGTGCGCGACGTGGTCGAGGAGATCGAGCACAAGATGACCTGGAACCCGAACCTCCTCGGGCTCTTCGACGCCAGCTTCGTCTTCCTCGACAACAACCTCGGCGGCAACCCCAGGTACCTGCGGGAGCTGTGCGAGGCCCTGGTCCCCCTGGGGAAGATCTGGGGCTGCGCGCTGACGTTCAACATCCTCGAGAACCCGGAGCTGATCCGGCTGATGGCGAAGGCCGGCTGCCGATACATCTACACCGGCCTGGAGTCGCTGAACCCGGCGTCGATCCAGGCGATGAACAAGCGGCAGAACCGGCTCGGGGAGCTCCGGCGCGTCCTCCGGCACACGTACTCCAGCGGGATCATCCTCTCCTTCGGGATGATCGTCGGGGCGGACGGGGACACCAGCGAGTACCTGGAGAAGCTGCCGGAGTACCTGGCCGACATCGACTGCCAGTGCATCACCTACCTGGGAATGGTGTGCCCCTACCCCGGCACCCCGTTCCACCAGCAGCTGGTCAGGGAGGGCCGGCTGCTCCCGGGGACGATCAGCCGCGACTACGACGGCTACACCCTCTGCCATCGCCCCAGCCACCTCGAGGTCTCCGAGGTGGTGGATCACTACAAGAGGCTGAGCCGCTCCCTCTCCAGCTTCACCAGCGTCGTCCACCACTACTGGAGCAAGCTGTGGCTGAGCGACCAGCCCAGGTACCTCCGGAGCATCCTGGTCTCGGGGCGAGAGATCGCCAGCGTCCGCAATCCATGTGACAACCGCGAGCGCACCTTCATCGGCGGGCAGGACCCGCTGGAGGCGTGGGACGCCAAGATGATGGGTGAGCTGGGCCTCGAGCCGCAGAGGCTGTCGTGATCGTCGCGCTGGTCGCCGCGGCCCTGGCGGGGCTGCTGCTGACCACCTGGGAGTTGGAGGCGCTCCGGCGCGTCCGCCGGCAGGCGCTGCCGCCGCCGCCGCGCTTCCCGGGCATCAGCGTGCTCAAGCCGCTGTGCGGGATGGACGAGGAGTTGGAGCTCAACCTCCGGTCCCACCTGGCGATGGAGTACCCGTGCGACTGGGAGATCGTGCTCGGGGTCCGCGGCGCGGAGGACGGCGCCTACCCCCTCGCGCGCGCGTTCGCGGACGCCCACCCGGAGCGCGTGCGGCTGGTCGTGCAGGAGGGCGAGCCGGGCAGAAACCCGAAGGTGAACCAGCTCATCTCGCTGACGCGCGCCGCGCGATACGAGGTGCTCGCGCTCACCGACTCCAACGTGCGGGTGGCGCCCGGCTACCTGGCGGAGGTGGCCTCCGTGCTGGCGTCCCCCGGCATCGGGTTGGCCTTCCACCTCGTCGCCGGCGTGGGGGAGCGCGGGATGGGCGCGGTGCTGGACAACCTCACCCTCTCGTCCTTCATCGCCACCAACCTTTCCGCCTCCACGCGGTTCCTCCAGCTGGACAACGTGATGGGGAAGTCCATGGCGCTGCGCCGCGAGGTGCTGGAGGCGCTGGGCGGCTGGCACGCGGTGAAGGACCACCTGGCCGAGGACCACGTGCTGGGGAAGCTCCTGCGCCGCCGCGGGCTGCACGCCGGCCTCTGCCCCACCCCGGTCCAGAACGTCCAGGTCCACCTCCCGCTGCGCCACTTCTGGGACCGCCACACCCGCTGGCTGATGCTGCGGTTCCTCGCCTCGCCCTTCACCACGCTGCTGGAGCCGCTGGTGCTCCCGGTGCTGTTCACGCTGGCGGCGGCGCTCCTCTCGCCCGCGAGCGCGGCGGGCTGGTTGATCTTCGCGGCGGCCTGGGCCTGGCAGGCGGTGATGGCGCAAGTCTCCGCGCGGCTCCTGCGCGGGCGCGGCTTCAGGCCCTGGCAGTTGCTGCTGCTGCCGCTGCGGGAGGCGCTCTTCCTCGGCGCGTGGGTCCGCGGCGCCACCCTGCGGCGCGTGGCGTGGCGCGGGAACCGCCTGGCGGTGCTGCCGGGGACGCGGCTGGCGGCGCTCAGGGAGCCGGCATCGCGAACGTCTTCTCCTCCACCGGAACGCCAGCTCGGGTCTCGGTGAAGGTCCGCGTGAAGCTGTCCCACGTGTCGATGTTGGGAGACCGGCCTCGGTTCGCGGGTTTGCGGGCCAGGTAATGATCACTGGCGCTCGCGTTTGAGGTGCATGACTTCTCGCAAGCCCGAGTTCATGGCCGGTGACCGGAAGAAGGAGGCGAATGGTTCGATTCGCCTGGATGCGATCTGGAGGAACGTCCTGATCGGGCTCGCGATGATGGCCGGCGGGATCTGCACCATCGTGTCCGTGAGCATGCACAATCAAATGTGGCTGTATGTCGGAATGGTCATGCTGCCCCTGGGTCTGGCCTTGAATCGCCGCCGCCAGTTCGTGTTCGACGTGCCCAAGCGCGCGCTCCTGATCTCGGGCGCGCCCAGAGGTGAGCTCCGGCGCCTGGGCTTCGACGAGATCCGGACGTTCGACCTCGTCAGCGAGAAGGAGAACGGGCCCTGGATCCTCACGGTCAACGACGAGGCCCTGTGCCTGGTGCAGCGCACGTTCACGAACCAGGGTCTCAAGGCAGAGCTCACCGCCGTTCTCGGGGCTCTGCCAGCACCCTGAGTGCGATCCCACTTTCTTGATCTGCCGCGCTCGCGTGCGAGCCTTCTCCGCACAGCATGCGAGCCTCGCTTTCGCTTCACCTGGCGCTCTTCCGGCGGCAGCGCGCGCGGATCGCCCGCGCCGTGGAAGGGACCTCCTCCGCGTTCCAGGCCTACGAGCGGCGCTACCGCGCCCGGATCCGCTCCTTCGCGCGACCCCTCACCTTCGCGGACGTGAAAGACCAGGTCGTCGCCTCGGACGTCGTCCACGTCGGCGACTACCACACGCTCCGCGTCGCCCAGCAGTCGTACCGCTCCCTCGTCGAGGCCGCGCTCTCTTCCGGCCGCCGCGTCGTCCTCGCGCTCGAATTCGTCGAGGGCCGCTTCCAGCCCGCCGTCGACCGCTACCTCGCCGGCCGCTGCTCCGAACGCCGCTTCCTCGAATCCATCGGCCACGGCACCCGCGGCCCCTTCGACCTCTGGGCCGGCTTCCGACCCATCTTGGAGCTCGCCAAGGCCCGCGGCCTGGAGGTCGTCGCCATCGACCGCCGGGCGCGCGGCCCCCGCTCCCTCCACCTCCGCGACCGCTACGCCGCCAGGCGGATCGCCGCCGCCGCCGCCGCCCCCGACCGCCCCCTCGTCATGGTGCTGGTGGGCCAATTCCACGCCGCCCCCTGCCACCTCCCGCGCGAGGTGCGCCGCGCGCTGGGCAAGACCGAGCGCCGCCAGCTGATCGCCTACCAGAACTGCGAGCCCATCTACTGGTCCCTCGCCCGCCGCGGTGAGATTGGCTACACCGAGGCGGTGGAGCTGCGCCCCGGCGAGCTCTGCCTGCTCAACGCCTCCCCCGTCGTCTGCCAGCAGAGCTTCCTCGACTACGTGGACGCCGAATCCGGCGACGAACCCCTTCACGAGCGCGCCGCCCACGACCGCTTCACCGAGATGGCGGCGATGATCGGCCGGCTCATCGGGGTGGACCCGCGGCGCCGGCTCCAGGGCGTGGACATCGCCACCTTCGCCGACCTGGGCTTCTTCGAGCGTCTCCGCCGCCGCGGCGGGTTCGGCGCCCGCGAGATGGCGGAGCTGCGCGCGCACGTCCTCTCCCGCGAGAGCTGCTACGTCCCGCGTGCCCGCACCGTCTACCTGGCCTCGCTCTCCCTCAACCACGCCGCCGAGGAGGCCGCGCACTTCGTCCGCCACTGCGCGGTGGGCGCCGCCATGGAGCACCCGCGCATCGGCCGCGCCGCCTTCTACGCGCGCTGCGTGGAGGAGGCCATCGGCTTCCTCGGCTCCAAGCTGGTGAACCCGCACCGCCGCTGCGCCTCGCTGGACGACTGGGCGCGCACCTTCAAGACGGAGCGCGGCGAGCTCCGCCAGGCGGCGGCCTTCGTCCTCGCCCACGCCGCCTGCGAGCAAGACCACCAGAACCCCTTCGTCCCCGCGCGCGCCGGCCGCGTGTTCGTCGCCGCCAGCCACGCCCTGGGCTACCTCCTGGGCGAAGCGCTCTACCGCGCGCTGGACGAGGGCCGCTTCAGCAAGCGCGAGGTGAAGGCGCTCTTCCGCGACCCGCTCGCCGACCCCGAGGCCACCTACCGCCGCCTCTCACGGCAGGCCGGAGGCGAAGGCCGCGTGCTGGACGAAGAAGCGGGTCGCCTGGGACGGCTCGGCGGCGGCGAGTCCGTTGGGTAGCGTCCAGACCTGCCCGGACTGCTCCACCACCACCAGCTGGTACTCCCCCACCGGGATGACCGGGAGCTGCGCGCCGGTCGCGTCCACCGCGAAGGGCAACACCGTCAGCGGGAGCTGGTCGAGGGGGATGATCCGCAGCGGATCTCCTCCCAGCGCCTGCTGGAGCTGGAGCTGGCTCTCGATGAAGCACGGGATCAGCGCGCCCTCCCCCGCCTGTCCGGGCTTGGCCAGGAACCGGAAGGCGACCTGCGGGTAGAAGGTCGACAGGGCGTCCTGGCTCACCGCGAACGCCACCTGGTGCAGCCGGTCCGACAGACGCGTGGTCTGGATGGAGAACCGCACCGGGAGCAGCGGCTGATCCGGGAGCACCACGAACGACTCCGCCCCGGCGATCTCGAACGCGGGTGGATCGAACGGCGTGGGCACGTCCAGCACCAGCGGCTCCGGCACCGCCCGCCCCGCCAGCTCCAGCCCTCGCGCCGTGAGGTCGCCCGCGCCCGGCTGCGCCAGCACGTCCACGTCCACCCGCACGTTCCGGTCCCGGTCCAGGAAGCCCCACAGCCGGTGGGGCCCGTCCGGCACGCTCGCGAACACGAAGTGCGGATCCCCGTCCTGCAACCGCACCGCCGATACCGCGGTGGCCAACTCCGGTACGGCCGGCCTGGTGGGAGGCCCCTCCCCCGGCGCGTAGAGGAAGACGTATGCGTCCCCCACGGCGCCCTCGGGGATAGACAGCACCCCCTCCAGCGCCCGGGACGCCGGCCCGGGAGGCGCGCCGCACCCCATCACCAACAGGACTGCCGCCAGGTATCGCACGCGCGGATCATGCTATGGCACCGCCCCGCATGAAGATGAAGGAGCGCGCCGCGGAGCTGGAGAAGCTCAAGGCGCAGAAGCGGGAGATGGGAGGCGCGGAGCGGGTGGCCCGCCAGCGCGAGCGCGGGAAGCTGGACGCGCGGGCCCGGCTGGACCTGCTCTTCGACCCCGGGACCTTCGAGGAGTACGGCGCGCTGGCGGCGCAGGGCGGCGCGCTCCCGGACGAGGAGGACGCCTCCCGGCCGACCCCCGCGGACGGGGTGATCACCGGCGTGGGCGAGATCGAAGGGCGCCCCGTCGCCGTGGCCTGCTACGACTTCACCGTCCTGGGCGGCTCCATGGGCGACGTGGGCGAACGGAAGGTGACCCGCCTCCGCGACCTGGCCCTCAAGGACCGCATCCCCATCGTCTGGCTGGTGGACAGCGCGGGCGCGCGCCTGGAGGCGGGCGGGGACATCGACCCGCGGCGGCTGGCCGGCTTCGCCGACACCGGCTACCTCTTCCGCGAGCAGGTGGTCCTCTCCGGCGTCGTCCCGCAAGTCGCCGCCATGGTGGGCCCCGGCGCGGCGGGCACCGCGTACATCCCCGGGCTGGCGGACTTCGTGCCCATGGTGAAGGGGACCTCGTCCATCGCCATCGGCGGCCCCTACCTGGTGGAGTCCACCGTCGGGGAGAAGGTCACCGAGGAAGAGCTGGGCGGGTCGAAGATCCACAACGAGCTCTCCGGCGTGGCGGACGCGGAGTACGCCGACGACGCCACCTGCCTCCAGGCCATCCGCGAATACCTCTCCTTCTTCCCCTCCCACTGCGAGGAGAAGCCGCCCCGCCGCGCGACGCAGGACCCGCCGGACCGCCGCGACGACGCCCTCCTCGACGCCGTGCCGGAGAGCCCGCGCCAGGCCTTCGACATGCACAAGGTCATCCTCTCCCTCGTGGATGACCGGAAGTTCTTCCCCATCAAGCCCCGCTTCGCGCGGAACCTGATCACCGGCCTGGCCCGGATCGACGGCTACCCGGTGGGCATCGTCGCCAACAACTCCATGTTCTACGGCGGCGTGCTGGACGTGAACTCCGCCGACAAGGCGGCGCGCTTCATCAACCTCTGCGACGCCTTCAACGTCCCGCTCGTCTTCCTCCAGGACGTCCCCGGCTTCATGGTGGGCACCAAGGTGGAGCAGCAGGGGATCATCCGGCACGGCGCGAAGATGCTCTACGCGGTCTCCTCCGCCACCGTGCCCAAGCTCACCGTGGTGGTCCGCAAGGGCTACGGCGCCGGCTACTACGTGATGAACGGCCGCGCCTATGAGCCGGACCTCCTGGTGGCCTGGCCCGGCGCGGAGATCGGCGTCATGGGCCCGGAGGGAATGGTGGCCATCGCCGCCCGGAAGCTGCTCCAGGGCGCGGAGTCGCCGGAAGCCGCCAAGGCGATGAAG
>Ga0134122_10001892_pt1 | contig 15280 bp, 15 predicted proteins | sample KB302_FD_96461 | JGI IMG/M metagenome (GOLD analysis project Ga0134122, IMG submission 96461) | Terrestrial soil microbial communities without Nitrogen fertilizer from Kellogg Biological Station, Michigan, USA - KB3-0-2 | ecosystem: Environmental > Terrestrial > Soil > Unclassified ... | reverse complement strand
GCTGTCGCACAGCCATCGCCCCCGCGGGCCCGGCGGGATCGTGCCCGTTCACTTCATGGTGGGCGCGATGAGTCTCGCGCAGACGGCGCTGGCGGAGGCCTTCGCCACCGAGCTGCCGGCCGGGCAGGCGCTGGCGGCCAGCCGCGCGTGGAACAAGCTGTTATTGGTGCACCTGGCCGCGCTGCTCCTGGGTTATCTACCGCCGCGGCCGGCGTAGGGGTACAATCCTCGCATTCCTCTCGGGAGGCGAGCCATGGCCGGTGAGACCTTTGATCGGGCGGCGGAAGACCTCGGCAACATCACCCATCTCGAGCACGTCAACGTGCGGGTGCCCGACCAGCAGCTCGCGACGCAGTTCTACGTCGTGGCGCTCGGCGGCACGCGCGACCCGTACCTGATGGTCGGGCTCGACAACATGTGGGTCAATTTCGGCCACTCGCAGTTCCACCTGCCGACGGCGAAAGCCCAGGTGCTGCGCGGCGTGACCGGGCTCACGATCCCCGACTTCGACGAGCTGGGGAACCGGCTGTCGATGGCGGCCGAGAAGCTGAAGGGCACCAAGTACACGTACACGGTCGCGAACGATCACGCCGACGTCACCTGCCCGTGGGGCAACCGCATGCGCCTGCACCGGCCGGGCCGCCGCTGGCCGCGCATGGAGCTGGGCATGCCGTACGTCGAGCTGCCCGTGCGCACCGGCACCGCCGAGGGCATCGCCCGCTTCTACCGCGACATCATGGACGCGCCGGCCACCGTCACCCACAACGGCTGCGTCGCCGCCGAGGTCAAGGTCGGCACCTCGCAGAAGCTGATCTTCAAGGAGACCGACGACCAGATCGAGCCCTACGACGGCCATCACATCGCGATCTACATCAACGACTTCTCCGGCCCGCACAAGAAGATGCTGGAGCGCGGGATCGTCAGCGAGGAGTCGAACCCGTACCAGTACCGCTTCGTGGACATCATCGATCCCGAGAGCGGCAAGGTGATGTTCGAGCTCGAGCACGAGGTGCGCTGCACCACGCACCCGATGTACTACCGCCCGCTGATCAACCGGAATCCCGCGCAGCGCCAGCCGACCTACGTGGCCGGCCGCGACGCGCGGGTCTGGGCCTAGCCACCAAGCCCGGCCGGCCTCGAGTGGGCGTCGAGGTCCGGCCGGTCCGGCCTGACGAAGCCGCAGCGCTCAAGGCGCTGCGGCTTCGTGCGCTCGCCGAGGCGCCGCTGGCGTTCGGCTCCACCCTGGCCCGGGAAGCCGCGTTCACCGACGACCTCTGGGCCGAGCGGGCCGCCGCGACTGACGAGCGCTGCGTCTTCGTCGCCCTCGACGAGGGCCGCTGGGTGGGCCTTGCCACCGCACTCGCGCACGCGCCGGACCAGCCGGGACCGGCGCTCGTGGGGATGTTCGTGGATCCTGCGTACCGCGGGCGCGGCATCGTGGATGCGCTGCTCGACGCCGCTGCCGGCTGGGTGCGCGAGCACGGCGGCCGAACGCTCTACCTGTGGGCGACCAGCACGAACACGCCGGCGATCCGCGCCTACACGCGCTGCGGCTTTCATCCCACCGGCGACAGCCGGCCGCTCGCCCACACGCCGTCGCTGTCGGAGATCCGCATGCTCCGCGACCTCACCGCTCCCTGACGCCGCTTCGCGCCGGCACTCGCGCGCGCCGGGTCGAGATCGCGACGCGCGCGAGCTCAGCTCACGGTCTTCAGGAACTTCCGCAGCCGGTGCTCGCCTGACGTCACCGGCTCATACTTCGCGGGATTCTCCGGGCCGCAGCAGCCCGGCAGGCACTCGATCAGCGCGTCGTAGTTCGGCTGGTAGAAGAACACGATCGACTGGCGGCGGCTGCCGAGCGCGGCGTCACGCGGCGGGTTAGCCACGCGATGAAGCGTGGAGATCCAGCGGTCGTTGGTCCAGTGCATCATCAGGTCGCCCAGGTTGATCACGAACGAGTCGGCGACCGGCGCCACCGCCACCCAGTCCCCCGCCCGGTTCAGCACTTCGAGCCCGCCCGGCACGTTCTCGGCTTTCAGGATCGTCAACGCGCCGTAGTCGGAGTGCGCGCCGGCGCGGAGCTGGCCGGCGGCGGGCGCCTCGGGCTGGTCGGGATAGTTGATGACGCGGATGCCGCTGATGTGGCGGTCGGTCTTGTCGTGGAAGAAGTCCTCGCGCAGCTCGAGCGCCAGCGCGAAGGCGCCCATGAGCCGCCCGGCGAGGCCCTCCATGGCGCGGTAGTAGTCGGTATAGATCGCGCGCAGCGCCGCCGGCCGCTCGGGCCAGACGTTGGGCGCAAACGAGGGATACGCGGCGGGCGCGCGGTAGTACGGCTCGTCGGGCACGTCGACGGGGCCGATGGCGAAGAACTCCTTGAGGTCCGTGGTGCTGCGCCCGACGCTGTACGAGAGGTTCTCCTCGCCGACGCCGATGTACCCGCGGCTCTGCTCCGGCTTCGGGCGGCGCACGCGCTGCTTGTCGGCCACCGGCAGGTCGAAGAACGCGCGCGAGACGGCGTCCATCCGCTGCACGAGCGTCTCGTCGACGCCGTGACCGACGATGGTGAAGAAGCCGATGTCCTCGCACGCACGGCCGATCTCCCGGGCGACCGCGCGGCGGTCGAGCTCACCGCCCGCCAGCGGCGCCACGTCGATCACGGGCACGCTCGTGAGCGTCACGCGAACACGGACCCCCCGTCCACGACCAGCGTCTGGCCGGTCATGAACGCGCTGTCGTCGGAGGCCAGGAACACCACGGTCCCCTCGACGTCCTCGGCCACCGCCTCGCGCTTCAGCGCGCGGGAGGCCAGCACGGCGTCGCGCTGGAATGACGAGATGTCGGGGTTGGCCAGCACGGTATCGCTCATGATGAGCCCCGGCGCCACCGCGTTCACCGTGATCCGGTCCGGTCCCAGCTCGCGCGCCAGCGCCCGGGTCATGGTGATGACGGCGCCCTTGGACGTGACGTAGTGCAGCAGCCCGGCCGTGCCCTTGTGAGCGATGGCCGAGGCGACGTTGACGATGCGCCCGCCGCCCTGCGCCCGCATCACCGGCGCCACCGCGCGCACGCAGTTCCAGATGCCCTTGACGTTGACGGCCATCACGCGGTCCCAGTCGGCCTCGGCGATCGCCTCCATGGGCGCGGGCTTCAGCGTGGCGAACACGGCCGCGTTGTTCACGAGCACGTCGACGCGGCCGAAGCGCGCGCGCGCCGCGTCCACCATCCGCCGGCAGTCCTCGAAGCGGGCGACGTCGGCACGCAGCCCGTGCGTCACCTCCGGCGCGTCCAGGCGCTTGAGCGCGTCCGCCGTGTCGGCCACGTCGGCGATGACCACGCGCGCACCCTCGGCGACGAAGCGCCGCGCGTAGGCCAGGCCGAGGCCGGCCGCGCCGCCGGTGACGATCACCACCTTGCCGTCGAGGCGTCCGCTCATCGCGTCTGTTCTACCACGCGCCGGGAGTAGGCGAGCAGGCGCGCGGCATAGGACGACGCGTCGAGCCCGGTCGGGGCGCCGGCGAGCCCTCGCTGCGTCTCGGCCGCCCGCACCAGCGCGCGCAGCGCCGCGGCCACCCGGTAGTACGCGAGCCGCGCGCCGTCGATGGGCCGGCGGCGGCGATACGCCGCCAGATAGCCCTGCGCCAGCAGGGGCTGGGCGACCCGCACCACCCACCGCACCGCCGCCGGCATCGAGGTCAGCCCGACCGGCACGAAGCGCAAGATGTTGAACGTGGAGGCAACGTCGAAGGCGGGCTCGGCGACGAGCGCGTTCGGCCAGTCCAGCACGCCCGTCGCGCGGCCATTGTCCACGAGCACGTTCTGAGGATGGAAGTCGCCGTGGCAGATGGCCGGCGCGGCGGGCGGCGGGCGTCGCGTGCGGAGCCAGGCGAGCAGCGGCGCCAGCTCGTCGAGCTTCGCGCGCGCGATGCGGCCGGCGAAGGCGTCGAGGTAGCCGTCGAAGCTGCCGGGCGGTCCCAGCGCGCGCGCGAGCGGTGTCGGGTCGAGCGCGTGCAGGCGAAGCTGCAGCTCGGCGAGCCGCGTGCCCATGCCGACCACACGCGTCTGCATGAGCGGCCGCCCGGGCAGGCGCTCCATCAGCACGAACGGCGCGCCCAGCGGAGCCGGGGCGGCGGCCGCCAGCAGCACGCGGGGCGCCGGAAAGCCGAGGACCGCGAGCGCGTTCTGGGTGGCCTCCTCGCGCAGCGCCCGGGTCGGGTCGTGGTGCGGGCGCAGCAGGCGCAGCACGAGCGGACCGGCGAACTCCGGCGGCGCCTCCCGCAGCCGCACGGCGTAGATCTCGGTGTCGAAGCCGCCGGTCAGCGCCACCGGCGGCTCGGCCAGGTCGAGCGCCGGCGCCGCGAGCACGCCGCGCAGGTGCGCGACGAGGGCGCGGCCGAGCGTCTCGACCCGCCCGTCCGTCAACGCGCGGCGGGCGCGCCGTTGAGCAGCCGAACCTCCGAGGGCCCGAGCCCCAGGCCCACGCCGCGGCCGCGGAGCTGCTCGATCAGCGAGCGGTTCAGCTCGCCCTCGACGGCAGCGTAGTCCGTGACACGCACCCACGGGTTCACCCCGACGCGCACCGCGGTGTCGGTGATCTGGGCGATGCCGACGACCGGCGCCGGCTCCTTCAGAACGCGCTCGTGACGGGTCACCACCTCGGTGGCCGCGGTGAGCGCCGCCGTCAGATCGGTCCCGAGCGGCACAGTCACCAGCAGGTGGAGCTGGCGCACGGTGCCAAAGTTGTGGAGGATCTCGCCGACGATCTTGCGGTTCGGGATCACCACGCGCGAGCGGTCGGCGTGCAGCAGCGTGGTGGAGGACAGCTCGATGGCCGCCACGTCGCCGCGCACGCCGAGGATCTCGATGTACTCACCGACCCGGAAGGGCTTGGTGAAGATGATCGTGAGCCCGGCCACCATGTTGCTGAGCACGCCCTGCAGCGCGAAGCCGACGCCGATGCCCGCCACGCCGATGCCGGCCACCAGCGGCGCCACCGAGAAGCCCACCTTGTCGAGGGCGATCAGGACGGCGAACAGCATGATGACCACGCGCAGCACGCGTACGAGCAGCACGCGCATGGGGGGCTCCATGGCGCGCCCCTGCAGGCGCTGATCGACCACACCGCCCAGCCAGCGTCCCGCGATGAGACCGACGACGAGAACGACGATGGCGCCGAGCACCTGGAGCCCGTAGCGGACGGCGAGGGTGACGACGACGTTCTGCAAATCCATGGGGGAACCTCCTTGAGTGCACGTCGAAAAGCCCGAGTAGAATACCCCTTCATGCTGGCTTGGTCGCGCCGTCGCCTCGTTCTCGCCGTCACAGGAGTCGCCGTACTCGTGATGGTGGTCGGCGTGGTCCTGGCCCTGCCCCTGGTAGTCCGGCGGGTTGCCGTCAGCCGGCTGACCACGCTGAGCGGCCGGGCCGTGGCGCTCGGCAGCGTCGAGCTGAACCTCTTCACCGGCCGGGTCGCCCTCAACGGCTTCCGCGTCGCCCAGCGCGACCCGGCCCAGCCGGCGGTCGAGATCGAGCGCCTCGAGCTCCGCGTGGCGCCCACCACGCTCGTCCGCGAGCACGTGCGGGTGAAGGAGCTCACCGTCACGCGGCCGAAGATCTACGTCACCCGGCTCACCGCCGACAAGTACGATTTCTCCGATCTGCTCGCGCTCGTGCCGCCGCCCGATCCGAGCAAGAAGCCGTCGAGCACGACGGTGACGGTGGAGCGCCTGCGCGTGATCGGCGGCGGCATCGTCGCGCGCGACCAGGTACCCCAGCCGGCCGCCGTGTGGCGAATCGACGGGCTCGACGTGGACGCCACCGGCATCGGCACCCGCCCCGGCGTCGCGCCCGGGCGGCTGGCCGTGCGCGCGGTCGTGAACGACACCCGACTGGCGCTGGAAGCGTCGTCGGTCGAGGTCGCCGCCGGCCGGATCGCCGCGCGGGTCACCCTCGACGGCTTCGACCTGGCGGCGGCGCGCGCGTATCTGCCCGCCGATCTGCCGGCGGCGCCGACGGCGGGGCGCGTCACGCTCGATCTCACGGTCGCCGCCGAGCGCGCGGCCGACGGCACGCCGAGCGTGCGCATCGCGGGCGACGCGCGCGTGGACGGCCTGTCCGTCGTGCAGCGCGCGCAGCCCGACGCGTTCCTCACCATCGGCCGCGTGGCCGTCAAGATCAAGGATGCCCGGCCGCTGGCGCGCGACGTCACGCTGGCCGCGGTGGAGATCGACGGCCTGGATCTCCGCGGGCGGCGCGATCGCGCGGGCCGCATCGACCTGCTCGGGCTCGCCGAGCCGGCGCCGGCCTCGCCGGCCGCCGTGCCGTCGCCGCGCGCGACCCCGGCCGCCGTGCCGTCGCCGAGCGCGACCCCGGCCGCCGCGCCGCCGCCGAGCGCGGCCGCCGCGCCGAGCGGACCGCCGCCCGTGCCCCGGATCACGATCGAGCGTCTCGTCCTGAAGGGCGCCGCGGCGCTGACCGACGAGTCCGTGAAACCGGCGGCGAGGCTGGCGCTGCGCGACATCGCCGTGACGCTGGAGCACCTGACGTGGCCGGGACCGGCGCCCGTCGCCCTCGACGTGGCGCTCGGGCTTCCGGCCGCCGGCACGCTGACCGTGAAGGGCTCGGCCACGCTGCAGCCGTTCAGCGTGGACGTCACCTCGTCGCTGCGCGGCGGCTCCATCGAGCCCTATCAGCCGTACATTCCGATCCGCGCCCGCCTGGCCGGCTCGTTCAACGGCGACAGCCGCACGCGGGTCTCAATGGCCGACGGCACGCTGACCGCGAACTCGCAGGGCAAGAGCTGGATCGACAACCTCGAGGTCCGTCGGCCCGGCGGCGGCACGCCGCCCATGCGCGTCGCGCGCATGGAGATGGCCGGCATCGACTTCGGCTGGCCCACGCACGCGCGCGTCGCCGCGATCACGATCACCAAGCCCTCGGTGGAGATCGAGCGCGACGCCACCGGCGCCATCACGCTGCGTGAGCTGTTCGTGGTGGACGAAGCGCCGAGCCAGCCCTCGGCGGCGCCGAAACCCGTCGAGACCCCCAAGACCACGCCGAAGAAGCCCCTCAGTGACGACCCCCGGGGCGGCGCCGTCGGCTTCCCGGTCGATCTCGCGGTGTTCGTGATCGACGACGGCTACGTGCGCTTCCTCGACCGCTCCGTGCAGCCGGCGTTCTCCCAGACGCTCTCGCGCTTCGCGCTCAAGATCGAAGGGCTCTCCACCACGCCGGGCAAGCGGGCCAAGCTCACCAGCCAGGCCATCGTCGGCGGTGACGCCGCGCTGGACATGCAGGGCGAGCTGGCGCCGCTGGGCGAGCTGTATGTCGACCTCCACGGCGAGCTGCGCGACTTCAAGCTCGCGCAGGTGAACCCCTACGCCACCAGCTTCGTCGCGTGGGCCGTCGACCGCGGCAAGCTCGGCATCAAGTTCCGCTTCCACGTCGAGCGTGACCAGCTCGAGGCCTCCAACGAGATCGTGGTGGAGCACCTCCACGTGCAGGCCACGCCGAAGGAGGACGAGGTCAAGAAGCGCATCGGCTTGCCGCTCGGCATGATCGTGGCGCTCATCACCGACGGCGACGACAACCTGCGCGTCAGCCTGCCGATGTCCGGCTCACTGAGTGCCTGGAAAGCCGACCTGAGCGATGCCATCTGGGCGGTCGTCAAGAACGCCGCCGTCAACATCGTGGCCGCGCCCTTCCGGGCCATCGGGCGGCTCTTCACCGGCAAGGACAACACGATCGAGTCGGTCGGCGTGAACCCGGTGACCTTCGCCGCCGGCAGCGACGTCGTCACGCCGGAGATGGCGCGCCACCTGACCGCCGTCGCCGACTTCCTGCGCCGCACGCCGGGGGTGCGCCTGACGCTGGCGCCGGTCCCGGGCGCCGGCGACGCCGAGACCCTGCGGGCCCAGGAGCTGACCGCACGACTGCAAGAGCGGCAGCGCACCAAGGGCCTGCCCGACTTCGCGGCCGCCGTGGCGTCAGCGTTCGCCGAGCGCTTCCCCGGCGTGAAGCCGCCGGCGCCCGACGAGCAGCTCGCCCGCCTGCGGGCGGAGGAATCCTTGCCCGACGGCCGTGTGGCCGACCTGCTCGCGCGGCGGGCCGGTGTCGTGCGCGACGATCTCCTGCGCGCCGAGGGCATTCCGGAAGCGCGCCTCCTCGCCGCCGACGCCGCGGCACCGCCGGCGGCCGACGGCGAGGGCCGTGTGGAGTTCCGCATCGACCAGTAGCCGCGCTATCATCGCGCGGTGACGGCGCGCTTCGTCTTCTGGTGGGTGCTGCTGCTGCTGATCCAGCAGGCGCAGCGCCTGCTCCTCACCGCGCTTGCCGTCGTGCGCGAGCCCGCCTCGCCGCGGACCCTGGCGCAGACCCTGCTGACCGGACTCCGTGCCGATCTCATCACCGCCGGCTTCGGCATGGCGGCGGCGCTGGCCATCAGCGTGGTGGTGGGCTCGCTCGTGCTGCTCGGGCGCCGGCTGGCCGGCCGCGAGCTGCACCCCAGGCGCACGTACGAGCGCGCGCTCACGATCACGTCGATCGTGTTCGCGGTCGTCTTCTTCGTCGTCCTCACCGTCGACATGGGCTACTACCGTTACAGCGGCCAGCGCCTGGACTTCGTCTTCTTCGAGTACATCGGCGACCTGCTCGACGCGACCGGCGGGACCACGGCCGAGACGCAGGCCGGACGTCAGACCGCGGCCGAGGCCGGCGAGGTGAGCAAGTGGATCGCGCCCCTGGCCGGCTACCTCGCGCTCGAGATCGGCATCATCGTCGCCTGGGTGATGGTCTTCCGCCGCTGGCTGCGTCCGTGGCTGGCCATCGCCCTGGAGTCGGCGCCGAGCGTCACCGTGGTGGCGCTCGCGCTCGTGGTCGGAGCCGGCGCGTGGGGCCTGCATCCCAGCGGGCCCGAAACCGTGCAGGCGGCGGCGGTCAGCCAGTCGACGTACTACGCGCTGGCCCAGAATCCGCTCTGGTACTCGGGCCAGACGCTGCAGGACCGCTTGACCACGCACGCGCTGGTGCCGCCCGCGGTGCTCGGCGTCATGCCCGAGGCGCGCGCCACGAAGCTGGCGCAGACGATGCTGGCGCCGGGCGCGACGTTTCCGGAGCCGCGCTATCCACTCGTGCATCCCGCCCAGCGCGGCGGCCGCGCGCTCGCCCGGCGGCCCAACGTGCTGCTGCTCTTCGTCGAGGCGCTCGATCGCCGCCATCTGCGGCGCACGGTGAACGGCGTGCGGGTGACGCCGTTCCTCGACGGGCTCTTCGAGGACAGCGTGGCCTTCGAGGGCTTCCACAGCAACGGCGCGCAGACCTTCCACGGGCTGTTCGCCACGCTGTGCTCGGCGCTGCCGCGCCACGGCGTCGCCGCCACCAAGGCGCGCTACGCCAACGACTATCTGTGCCTGCCCTCGCTGCTCAAGCGCGCGGGCTACCGGACGCAGATGGTCATCGGCCAGAACCGCGATCGCAACCATTCACGCCTGGGGCTGTTCATGGCGCGCAACGGGCTCGACGAGCTGATCGACGAGGGCATGTTCGCGGCCGACGCGCCGCGCATGGGCCTGGGGCTCACCGACGGCGCGCTCTTCGACCGCCTGCTCGAGCAGATCCGCGAGCTGCACCGGGCCGGTCAGCCGTGGTTTCTCACCACGCTCACCACCGCCACGCATCATCCGTTCGCCGTGCCCGACGCGCATCCCGACGTGAAGGCGCTGCGCGCGCAGCCGGATCGCTACCTGCCCGCGCTGCGCTACGCGGACTTCGCGCTCCAGCAGTTCTTCACCGCGCTGCAGCGCGAGGAGCTGCTCCGCGACACGGTGGTGCTGGTGCTGGGCGATCACGGCCGCCACGAGTCGATCGACGCCGGCCAGCTCGCGCAGCACGCCGCCGGCCACTTCCTCTCGCCGCTGGCGATCTGGCTCCATCCCTCGCTGCGCACCGACGCCGGCTATCGGCCGCGGGCGGTGCCGGGGCTGGCCAGCCAGGTGGACCTCACGCCCACCATCCTGGGGCTGGCCGGGCTGACGCCCCGCCTGTCGCCGTTCGCCGGGCAGGATCTGAGCTGCGCGATTGCGCGGGACTGCCTGCCCGAGCGGAGTCTCTTCATCAGCGACGTCTACGACAACTTCGTGGGCATGGTCGATCGCGACGGCTTCTGGTTCTACTCGCTGAACTACCCCGGCGTGGAGCACACCGATCTCAAGCTCACCGGCGTGACCCCGCGCACGCCGCCGGGCGACCCGCGGGTGGCCGCCCGCGTCGAGCGCATCCTGGCCGCCTACGTCACGGCCAACATGCTGATCGAGTCGAACCGTCTGTGGTCGTGGAAGGAGTTCGGCGGGCGGCTCTAGGTCAGGGCAGCCTCGAGGCGCTGGCGCACCTCGGGCCACTCGGCGCGCACGATCGAGTAGTACGCGGAATCGCGGACGCTGCCGTCCGAACCCGGCATGTCGGCGCGCCGCACGCCTTCGAGCCGTGCGCCCAGGCGCTCGATGGCGCGGCGCGATGTCATGTTGCGCGCATCCGTCTTGAGCGACACACGATGGACCTGCCAGACGTCGAAGGCGTGGGCGAGCATCAGCAGCTTCGCCTCGGTATTGCAGCGGGTGCGCTGGGCGGAGGCGGCCAGCCACGTTGCCCCGATCTCGACGACGTCGGGCCGATCGGTGCGCTGCCTCGGCGAGCCGGCCGGCCAGCGCCACCGCTCCGCGCCGAGATAGCTGGTGGATCCCACCACGCGATCCTGCCAGAGGGTGACGAACGGAAGTCGCCCGCGGGTCTCGCGCTCGGCCAGCGCGCCGTCGATGTAGCGGCGCGCGTCCTCCACGCCGTCCGGCACGCGCGTGAAGGCGTACGGCTCGCGCGATTCCGCGGCAGCGGCGGCAAGCGCGCCGGCATCGTCCAGCGACAGCGGCCGCAGTGTCACGGTAGGGCCCTTCAGCACGAAAGGCGCGAGCATGTCCACGCTAGTCGAAGAGCTGGAGCTCGACGCGCACGCCGTCCGGATCGGAGAGGAACAGCGACGTGCCATCGCGGCGCTTGATCGGCCCCCGGACCACCTCGAGCCCGGCCTGGCGCACGTCGGCCATCAGCTCCTCGATGGAGGCGGCTGCCATGCGCAAGCAGAAGTGGTCCATCCCCACCGCCTTCGCCGTGTCGACCCGGACGAGGTCGAGACTCGAAAAGACGTTGAGCTCCTGGCCGCCGACCTTGATCACCGCCGAGCGGACGCCCTTGGCGTCGGGACCGGACGTGCGCAAGACCTGGAGTCCGAGCGCTCGATAGAACTGCAGGCTCCGCTCCATGTCGGCGACGAGAAGCCCCACGTGATCCAGACCGGTCGGCTTCAGCACGGCGAGCCCTCCTTCGTCGGAAAATCGCTTGCGCCCTCGACGACCTCCATCACCTCGTGGAGGCTCTCGCAGCGCACGGCCGCGTCCGGATGCACCTCGCGCACGAGAATCGCGCGCATGCCGACCGCCCGCGCGCCCTGCACGTCGGCGCGCCAGCTATCCCCGATCATCCAGCCCCCACGCGCCTCGGGATGATCGGCGAAGACGGCCTCGAAGGCCTTCGGGTGTGGCTTCTCGGCGCCGATCAGCGCCGAGCAGTACACCGCGCTCAGGAGCTCGCTCAGGCCGAGCGTCTCCACCAGGCCGCCGAGCTCGGGAACGTGATTGGACAGCACGACGTGGCGCCAGCCGCGCTCCCGCAGCCGCGTGAGCACGGGCAGCGCGTCGTCGAAGAGCCGCCAGGCGCCAGGATCGAGATAGTGCGCCCGCAGGGCGCCGGCCAGGCGCCAGGCGTCGGCGCCGTCGAGCCCGGCGCCGGCGCGCAAGGCGTCGGCGAAGAGCGGACGGAGCTGTGCCCACCACTCGTCGTGGGAGCACGGATCGCGCAGAACGTCGGGCGCGTGCCACGGGAAGCCACGCTGCAGGTGCGGCCGCAGCTGCTCGGGCGTCACGCCGAGCGCCGGGTAGGCGCGGGTGACCACCTCACAGAGCGCGGCCGTCCAGTGACCCGGCCGCGTGGCGAGCGTGCCGTCGAAGTCCCAGACCAGCACGCGGCTCACGGCGACTTGAGCTCAACCTCGAGGAACACGAACTCGAACGCGTTGGCGTTGCGCACGTCGTGCTCCACGCCGGCCTGGCGAAAGTACGGCTCGCCGGCGACCAGCGCCGCCTTGGTATCGCCCGCCGGGCCCGTGATGGCCAGGGTCCCCGTCGTCATGGGCACGACCGTGTAGTCGTACTCGTGGCGGTGGAAGCCGGTGGCCGCGCCGGGCGCGAAGCGCCACTCGGTCACGCGCAGGCGGGCGTTGTCGATCTTCACGGTCGCGACGGCGTGCAGATCAGTCATGACCGGCATGATAGCGTTAACCGGACGACAGGAGGACGACATGGACGAGCAGACGATCCGGGGTGACGCGGGCGATGTGATCGCAGGCACCGTGGTGCTCCGGCAGGCGGGCGCGCGCTCGGTGAGGGCCCGCGAGGTGACCGTGCGGCAGGGCGGCATCGGCCGCGTCGAGGCCGACTCCATCAGCGTCACCCAAGGGGGTCTCGGGCTGGCGCTGTCGCACGACGCCACGACCCTGCGGGACGCCGGCGCCGGCGCCATCGTCACGCGCATCGCGCAGGTCAACGACAGCGCGGTGGGCTTCCTCATCGCCCGCGAGGTGCACGCGCAGAACGTGCGCGTGCTGTTCGGCGTGCGGGAGGCGCTGGCCTTCGGCGCGGCCGCCGGGGTCGCGCTGGCGCTCGCCCTCGGCCTGCGCCGGCGCTAGGCGAAGATCTCCGCGAGGTCGGTCTGGATGGCGGCGCGCGCGCGGCGCGTGTGCGACGGCCCGTAGCGCTCGAGCAGCCCCTGGCAGAGCAGCGGGAGCGCGAGCGTGACGTCGGCGAAGAGCATCACGTTGGCGCCGTCGACGGCCTCCTTGCCCCACGAGATGCACTCGCTGGCCACGGAGGCGCCACCCAGACCGCCGAACACGGCGTTGTCCGTCGTGATCTGGATCGCGGCCAGATGCGGGCTCGCCGCGCCGTCGCCCCGGATCGCTTTCACGCTGGTCGCGGTGATCTGCAGGAAATCCTTGGGCACGCCGCCCCCGAGGAAGATCGCCGAGGTGCCGGGTCCCGGCGGCATGTAGCGCCCCATGATGCGCAGCGCGACGTCGTAGTCGGCGAAGAAGTCCACCACCGGGCCCTTGAGCGCCGCCACCCGGTAGCCTTCCGACAGCGGCCCGTCGGGCGCCGCCGGCACGAACAGCGGCACGCGGTGGCGGAAGCAGGTGGCGGCGATCGTGCCGCGCAGCCCCGCGCCGTCGAGCCATCGGCCGAACTCGTGCATGAAGCGCGCGCCGGTGATGGTGGGCCGCGCCCAGTCCTTGGCGAGCGCCGTAAAGAACTCACCCATGAAGTACTCCGTCTCGTCGTAGACGTCGGCGCTCACCACGTGGTCGTAGAAGCGGTAGAAGCCGCGCGTCCACAGCTCCGCGTCGTTCACGAGCTCGGGCTCCACCTGGAAGAAGCGCGCGCCGCGCGGCTCCAGCAGATCCTCGGTGACGTTCGCGGAGGTCGAGGCCACCACGTCCACGTAGCCGCGCTCGACGAGCCAGGCGATGAGCGGACCGAGGCCGGCGCTGGCCAGCGAGCCGGCCAGGCCCAGGCAGATGAGTCCCTCGCCGTCGATCATGCGCTGCCAGACCTCGAACGCTTCGCCGAGCTTCCGGCCCTGGAACGCCGAATGCCGCATGCGTCCAAGGAGCCGGCTGACCGTGGGCTGCCCGTCGTCGCCGACCAGCCCCATCGCCAGTCGCGGCGTTCCTACTTCGCCGTCTTTATCGCTCACGGAGCCCTCCTCGCCCGCTAGACTGTGCCGCATGAGCTCAGCCGTCGCTCGGCTCTTCGACGCCATGGCCGACACGTACGACGACCTCGAGCCGTGGTACGAGCACCTCTACGACGTCCTGCACGCAATCCTGCGCGACACGATCGGCCGCGCGCCCCACGCCGGCGCCCGCGCGCTCGACGCCGGCTGCGGCACCGGCTTCCAGGCCGCGCTGCTCGCCGACCTCGGCTGGCGCGCGTACGGCGTCGACGTCTCCGGCGGCCTGCTCGCCGTCGCGCGCCGGCGGCTGCCGGAGGCGGTCCTGACGCTGGCCAGTGTCGAGGCGCTACCCTACCCCAGCGGCCACTTCGACGTCATCGTGTCGTGCGGCAGCACGCTGTCGTTCGTCGACGATCCCGCGCGCGCGCTCGGCGAGATGGGCCGCGTGCTGCGCCCCGGCGGCCGCCTGCTGCTCGACTGCGAGCATCGGCCGAGCCTCGATCTGCTGTGGACGCTCGGCAGCGCGCTCACCGGCGACTCGCTCGGATACGGCGTGACGCCGCGCGAGGCGTGGCACGCGCTGAACCGGCGCGACGGCCTGCGCCTGGCCTACCCGGGCTACGGCCCGCTCTGGCTCTTCACCGGCCGCGAGCTCCGCCGCATGCTGGGCGCCGCCGGCTTCACGACGGTGCGCGCGTGGGGCGTGCACGCCGTCACCAGCGTGCTGCCGTCCACGCTCCTGCACCGCGCGAATCCCCCGCGCCCGCTGGCCACGGCCTATCGCGCCCTGCGCCGGCTCGACACCGCGGTGGCCACGACGCGGCCCGCCCGCGCCCTGGCCAACAGCCTGGTCATCCTGGCCGAGCGCACTCACCCGAGCGCGTAGACCTCGACCTCGGCCACTCGCCCCTTCACCTTCACGGCCGGCAGCGCGCGCAGCGGCACGTCGGCGCCGAGCCGCGCGCGCGTCGTGCCGCTCACCAGCACGTCGGTGGCCAGGTCCTTCGTCAAGCCCTGGATGCGCGAGGCCAGGTTGACGGGATCGCCGACGAGCGCGTAGGACAACCGTTCGCTGCTGCCGATGTTGCCCGCCACCACGGTGCCCGTATGCACGCCGATCCCGTTGCGGAGCGCCGGCTTGCCGGCCGCCGCGCGCGTGGCGTTCCACGCGGCCAGGCGCGCGCGCATTTCCTGCGCGGCGCCCACCGCGGCCGCCGCGTGGTCCGGCTTGTCCACGGGCGCGCCGAAGACCGCCTCGATCTCGTCGCCGATGTACTGCAGCACGAGCCCGCCGTGCCCGCGGATGGCCGTCTCCATCTCGGTGAAGTAGGCATTGAGGTCGCGCACGATCTCGCGCGGGTCGCTGGCCTCGACCCAGGTGGTGAAGTCACGCAGGTCGGCGAAGAGGATGGTGACCTCGCGCACCTGGCCTTCGAGCGCCACGCGGCCG
>Ga0134122_10001891_pt1 | contig 15288 bp, 13 predicted proteins | sample KB302_FD_96461 | JGI IMG/M metagenome (GOLD analysis project Ga0134122, IMG submission 96461) | Terrestrial soil microbial communities without Nitrogen fertilizer from Kellogg Biological Station, Michigan, USA - KB3-0-2 | ecosystem: Environmental > Terrestrial > Soil > Unclassified ... | reverse complement strand
GTAGAGCTGATCCATCGTACGGTTGGACACGAACAGACCGTTGCAGATAAACAGCGCCTGCATTCCGGCGTAAATCAACTCGCGATTCGCAGCGTTGTAGTCATACCGTGTGGCGGTCTGCTGCCCGCTGACCCCGAGTGTGGAAAGAATGAGAATGACAAGAACGGCTGGAACGGTAGCGAGATTCCTGCGGTTCATCAACATGCCTCCATCAACGGTGCGCGTAGCTTATAGCGAATTTCAGTCGACTGCGAGCAATCCATTCGTGGTCAGCGTGTTCCAATCACCACGCCACGCTTGCCGTCGTCCATAATCCGAAGGACTTCCACGGCATAGGCCGGCTCACCGGTCTTCAACGCCTTCTCAATTCCAGCATCGCGATAAACATAGCTCACAAACCAGGAGAAATCCTCTGGGCGATCGAGAGCATGCCACTGTGTTCCATCAAGGTGAAGCCCTTACTGACGCCGGACGAGAAAGGGGTTTTTCAGGATTGCCTGGCGGAGTATGTCGCGGAAGCGGGCGTCGCCGAATTCTTTGCGTAGCTCCTCCGCTTCAGACAAGGCCATGGACGGGTACGGATCGCCGAACGCGACGGAGTTTAAGTCCTGAGGCATTGTTTTGCGCATTGCCTGGAACGCCTCATCAACGGTGTTGCCTTTGCCGATGCGTTCGGCGAGAGTGCGATAGAGGTCCTGTTTAGTTTTGACGTGTAATGCAAACTGCGAAGCCAGGGACGACTGATCCGGGGAGTCCTGTCCAATCAAGCTGCCGTCGTCAAAGATAACGGTGACCAACCTCACCTCCACCTTTCGTACGTTATCGTAGTTTTGCAGGATGGTTTGGATCCACATAATCATCGTTTCATCTTCATCCAGTATTGGTTTGTATTTCGAAACCCGAAAATCGGATGCGGCAAGCCGATCCTTCCCGGATGGAATGGCGAATGCGTCAGAGATACCAGAATTAAAATCTCCCGCGATTGCGTCTGGGTCTGTCACAAATTGCGTCGGACCGCTCGTGGAGCGGCCATTGGCACCCGTCATCGTCCACTGCAGCGCATACGCAACCACTTTGCGCTTAGTCCTATTCGAAACAAGCACAAGGTATGGTTTAAAAGGTTGCACGAGATGCGCCCATCCGGGTGCGGCAACCTCCATCCTGGCATCAAAGTCGGGACTCGACGGAGAAACCAGACTGACGCCATCGACATCGAGGCCGATGGCGCGAACGTCTTCCAGGCGCACTTGCGTCGGCTTCGCGGGTGGCGGCGCGGGCATACGCGGAGCCGTGCTGGAAACACCGAGCGGCCCGACGTCGGTCAGCGGAATTGTTGAGGATGCATCGACCTCTCGGACGGCAAGAATCTGAACGCCGCGTTTGGCCGGCGTCAGCACAAGGCCCAGCTGATCCCTCAGCTGATCCGCGATTGTCGCGTTGGAGCTTCGCGCAGTGGTACTGAACTTCAAATCATAGTTCCCATCGAGCTGGGTTTCGTCAAGGACGAGCAGGTCCAGGAAACTCTCCAGCATCCGAGCGAAATCGGCTATGCCAGTACTTGAAGAGACGCTCTGCATTCGCCTTGCCGTGCCACGAGTACCGCTGGCTAAAGTCCTTAGCCGGGACTCTTCGGTTCTTTCCATGTCGGCCAGCGAGAAGACTGGGCCGATTTCCATACTGGAAACGCTGTTGCCAAAGCCGAAGTTGCTCACGGCAAGCTCGTGAGCTGCGACGCTGTCCAGCGCAGTCAGCACATACACGTCCATGTTGCGCGACTCCAGGGACATCCGTACGTGAAGCTCCTTCTCGATGCCACGCTGCACCAGGCGGTGAACTGTTTCACGGTTCACATCCTGCGGAAGCACGAGATCCAGGTCGTACCGCTTGTTGCCATCCATGGAAACCGGCAGATCGATGTGGCTGGGTGCAACGCCATAGATCTCCGCGAGAACGTCGCGGAGTTTGGATTCGTGCCGGCTCCAGAATCCTGGTCCCGTATTGGATTCGCTGTCCGGCGGACCACCCGGCGGAGTGGCCTTGATGTGTAGGTCGTAGGACGGAGGTAAGTTCGGTATCCCAAAGTGGCTCATATCTTGCGAAGACAATCCCGCAAACGAAATCGGCATTGCGCGCACCGCCGTCAGTGCGCTGACTGCAACCAGTAGAACCACAACCGCCGCCGCGCTGGCCATGCACCAGAAGCGTTTCGGGCGAGGTCTGCGCTCTGCGAGGATCATCTTCATCCTCCTTTCCAGAATCCATCGCGATGCGTGGAGAGCCGACAGCCGCTCCCTCCGCAACAACCCTTTCTCCGCAGTCTGCAGAATCGCTTCGGCATAAACCGCCGCATCCGTTCCCTTTTCCAGCACGCGATCGTCGCAGGCGAGTTCCCTCTCCAGACTCAACTGACGCAAGGCAAAGCGCACCATCGGATGAAAGAAAAACACCGCGCCGAAAATACCCTGCAGCAAATGGACCACGGGATCCCGGCGTACCCAGTGTGCGAGTTCATGACGGATGATGGCGGTGCGTTGAGGTTCCGTGGTCCAATTCTCAATTCCCTCGGGAAGCAGAATCATGGGATGCCACAGGCCCACCAGCATCGGCCCGGCAATTTCGCCGGAATACCCCAGCCGGACGCGCGCGTGCAACCGATCGCCGTCCAGGCGTGCCCGCTTGCGAAGAGATCGCGTTTTCCAATAGGAGAACCCCAGGCGCGCAAAACAAAAGGCGCAGCCCGCTGCCCATAGGCCAACAGCGAGCCGCCAAAGCCGGATCGGATCCCACAACGGTTTTGCCGCGGGAATTCGACGTATGTCTGCAACGACTACCGGCGGCGTGTCCTCCGGCAAAACGAGTCCAACCTCGGGCCTGGTGATCTGAGTCACAAAACCAACGGGCGCCGCCACCGGAGATGTTGGAGGGATCATACCCACAATTGCCCCCCAGAACGGGAGGAGGACGCACGCCGCTAATCCGGCGAGCCAGAGCCGGTATCGCGCCGCCGCGGTTCGCGAGCGGTCCAATTTCACACCGAGCCAGGTGACCGTGAGCAATAGAAGGAATTGCCAGCTCCACATCAGCATGATGTAGGCGAAGACGACGACGGACTGGTTGAAACTTATGACCACTACTCTTTTCCGCTCCAGGAAACCATCTTGCGTCGCACCTCATCGATATCTTCGCGCGTCAACTCTCCCGTCTCCGCCAGATGCAGTACCAGTGATGCCGATGATCCACCAAACACATGCTTGACCAATTCGCGCAGCACGCGGCTGCGGGATTTTTCCCGGCTTTCAGCGGGCCGGTAGATGTAGGCCCGGCCTTCCTCGCGATGCGTCAGCCGGCGCTTCTTCTCGAGGACGCGAATGATCGTCATCACGCTGTTGTAGTGCCGGTCGCCGCTGAGGCGTTCCTGGATCTGGCGGGCGGAAGCTTCCCCGAGCTCCCAGATAATGCGCATGATTTCCATTTCACGGTCGGTGAAAGTCTTTGAAGGCTTGCGCGGCATGGGCTACCTCAATCAACGTACTTATACGTTGTGATGGAATACGAGTCAAGAAAAACGATCTTATCGAAGACGTTGTCCGCGACATCGACGTCCGCATTCCGAGGCGGGAGCAATTCAAGCTTCCGATGTGTCAGTCGCGTTAGTGGACCGATAAATAATGTTCGACTTCGGGAAACGGATCATAGAAATGATGGAGAAGCGCTTTCCATTGCTGATAAGGCGGCGACCCCCGAAATTTGAGGGTATGACTCTCGGTCGTGTCCCACCAAACAAGCAATATGTAGCGATCGGCACGTTCGAGACACCTGCGAAGTTCGTGCCGCTGATACCCGCTGGCGGCGGCAATAATGCTTTCGGCTGCTGCAAACGCAGCTTCGAACGACGCGCCTTGTCCTTGTCGAACATTCAGAATCGCTACTTCCAGGACCAAGCCTGCCTCCTCGCTCCTATTCATGCCGCGACACAAGCAAGGAGCTTCCCATGATGCGATGATGCTACTTGCCAAAGCTCTTGCAGCGTCCGTCTCAAGATTTATTCTCGATTATCGCCAGATACAGTTGCTTTTTGTTCTTGCGGGTTTTGTCCGGCTTACCTCCGATAATCGTGGGGGATTTGTGTGTGCAGCCTGTGTTTACCGCCAACTCCGAAACCCGCTATAGGCCATGAAAAAGAGAACCACGCACGCCAACCACGACAACCCTACAGGTACCGCCCTGGTACCAACCATGATCGGGATTGCAAACACCGCACGGTAAAGGTGAACCAACCCCAGCACACTGAAAAGACAAGTTGAAACGCGCACAAAAGCACTGGTGTTCATGGGTGCAGAATACCATCCGAGTTGACATTTCGGTGACGTTGATGCTTTTTTGCGGGCCCGACATCCGTTTTTGGGTTGCGGTCTCGAAGGCGGGGATTCTATTCTCTGGCCCGGAGATTGAGGAGTTTTCGCAGGAGTCTGCTCATGTCCCGACGTTGCGCCTTCATTACATTCGGCATCGCCGTCTTACTCCTGATGGGGGCCGCATGCACCCGCACGGTTTCCGTTCCGTTGACAAACTCCAGCGTTGAACTCGGAAACTTCGTCAATGACGGCAAAGGCACAATGGTCTTGCGAGTGGGCGCGACGGACATCACCGGCTGGACCGTTATTACCGACGAACTGGCGTGGGTCGGCACTCCAAATCCCTGGTCCCTGTCCGCACACGACGGTGACCGTTTCCTTGATCTCACAGCGTATCCCGCCGGTGCTCCTTTTGGCGGCATTGCTCAGACGATCGCGACCATACCCCAACACAAGTACCAGCTTTCGTACTACCTGGGCAGCCACACCGCTCGATGGGGTGGCCCGCCCGTTGCGATAGTGGCAACCGCCGGCAGCGAGAGCCAAGTCTGCACGGTCACGACGCCGAGCAGTGGCTCCACATGGACTCCATGTAAGATGTCCTTCACAGCAACGTCGGACAGTACCGCGATTAGCCTCACCGGAAAAGAGGGCTCGCAATACATCGGGCTGGACAATGTCACGGTGGAGACGGTCGAAATGGTATGGTGGCCACTTCTCCTGCTGATTCTTCTGGTCATGGCATTCGTCATCATCGCGATTCAGCGCCGTAGACGCACGCCGCAGCGGGAGCCGGCCGCAGCGCATATCCGGTAAGCATCTGTGAGAGGATACTCTCTCGTCGTGCGCTGCCAATGCAGCTGGAGGTTGGATGTGACAAAAACCGCTCTCGTCAAATATCGCTATTTCGGCAAAGCTCTGATCGCTACGTCACTGCTTGCTGGAATCGCAAGCCGTCCCGCCATGCCTCAACAGAGCACTCCGGTAATTAAGGTCACCCTGTTGGGAACGAATGCCGGACCTCCGGTGAATCTGGACCGCTATGAAGCAGGCACGCTCGTGGAGGCCGGGACTCAGAAACTGCTATTCGATTGCGGACGTGGTGTGACGTTCCGGTTGACGCAGGCTGGAATGAACCTGGCACTCGTGAATAAGGTGTTCCTCACACACCTGCATTCCGACCACGTGGTCAGCATTCCCGATCTCTACCTGACGCCATGGTCCGCCGGCACGGCGCGGCAAACCCGTTTCGAAGTCTGGGGGCCCGCCGGGACGGTGGACATGATGGACCACATCCAGAAGGCGTTCGCATTCGATATCCATATTCGCCGCGATGTCGACGAGAAGTACTCGAGAGAGGGCATCTCCGTCTCAAGTCATGACGTGAAGGAAGGAAAAATCTTCGAGCAGGATGGTGTGACGGTTACCGCCTTCGTGGTCGACCATGGTCCGGTCAAGCCCGCGCTTGGCTATCGTGTCGACTATGGCGGACATTCCGTTGCGCTATCCGGGGACACGCGCTTTTCGGAAAACCTCATCAAGCATTCGCAGGGAGTGGATCTGCTGATTCATGAAACCATCGATGCCGACGCCTTGCGCAAAAACCCCGGCAATCGATCGCGCGAGCAAGTCGAAAACATCATTGCGCACCACACGTCACTGCAGGAAGCCGGTGAAGTGTTTAACCGCGTGAAGCCGGCCCTGGCGGTTTATTCGCACATCCTGGGCAGGGAAGAGGACTTGATCGCAGGCACGCGGAAGGTATATTCCGGCCCCCTGGAAGTCGGCGAAGATCTGATGACCATCGATATCGGCGCCCGGGTCGAGACGCATCGGCAGAAGAAGTAACGCGGCAGCTCGCGGGAGGGCTTTGGGTTCGAATCCTACCTGGGGAGCCTCTGCCTTCTTTACTTGTGTTCGATAAACTACAATGTGACCTTCCGGGAAGCTCGTCCAAGCGGAACCACATGACTAAGGAAACACCTCAAATCGGAAAGGTGTACTGGTGGATTGCGTCACGGCCACCAGAGTTCATCTTCGACAAAAAGGACAGTCGCTTTTCCAACTTCCGCGATTGCCTTGGGTTTGTTCGTGACTCCAGAGGAGGAGCGCTGATCCTGGGAGATCCTACGGGGACGCATTTCACTGGCCACGGGGAAAGGTGGGAGTCAAAGATGAATGAGCTCGTCAAAGGCGGTTACATCCCGTTGTATATGGCGATTGAGAAAGGGTTGATTAGTAGTTCCTGGCCCACTCCCTCGTTAACGCAAACTGAAAACGATTTTCTTAAGAAAATACTGGCAGGTGTACTCTGATTCGCCCTAAAGCGCCCTCACGGCGGACGCCATTCCGCCCTCCTGCGCGAAGACATGGGCCGGCTAATACTGGAAGTGCAGGCTTATACACTAAGACGGCGAGTCATTAGCGTTTTAATCCAACCCCCAAAGTTCGAAAATCGTCCAGAATGGGGAGCGTTAACTCTCTGGATAGGAACCAGATCAAGAGCTGGTCCGGATAAGACGCATGAACCTTGACCGGGAGTCTTATCCTACCTATTCTTAACGGGCTTTGGTTGTCTGCGTCTGCATCACGCAGCCGGCAGCCGGGCCGCTGGAAGGAAAGAACTACGAATGACACAAAAAGTTGAAGCCTACGAGGACATCCCCGGCACCTGGGTGTTCGATGCGCAGCGCGCGCGCAAGGGGTATCGCCTCAACGAGTTTCTCTATTCGCTCATGAAGGCTGAAAACCGCAAGGAATTTCTCTCCGACGAGCGCACCTATACGATGAAATTTGCCATGACCGGCCCGCAACGCGAAGCGATCCTCAAGCGCGACTGGAACAAGCTGCTGGAGCTCGGCGCCGTTTCCTATGCCCTCGCCAAGCTTGCCTTCACCGACGGCAAATCCTATCAGTTTATGGCCTCGCAGATGACCGGCATGACCGAGAAGGAATACGTGGACATGATGTTGGCCGGTGGCCGTTCGCCGGATGGCTGGCGCTCCAGATCCGAGCGGAAGGAGAAAGCCTGATGGCGAAAATCATCGCGGGGATCGGCACGTCGCACACGCCCGCCATTGGCGCCGCTGTCGACAATGGCAAGATGGGCGAGCCCTATTGGGTGCCGTTGTTCAAGGGCTATGAGCCGGCAAAGAAATGGATGGCCGATACGAACCCCGATGTCGTGATCATGGTCTACAACGACCACGTCAACGCGTTCGACTTCAAAATCATTCCCACCTTCGCCCTCGGTTGCGCCGACGAGTTCAAGATCGCCGATGAGGGCTGGGGCGCACGGCCCGTGCCGGTCGTCAAAGGCTACCCCGAGCTTGCTTCGCACATGATCCAGTCGCTGGTGCTCGACGAGTTCGACATGACCATCGTCAACGAAATGCAAGTCGACCACGGGCTCACGACGCCGATGTCGCTTCTGTTTGGACAGCCAAAGGCCTGGCCATGCCGCGTCATTCCTCTTGCTGTGAATGTCATTCAGTATCCCGCCCCGACCGGCCATCGCTGCTACATGCTCGGCAAGGCGATCAAGAAAGCGGTTGAAGACTGGGACGAGGATCTGAAGGTCGTCATCTTCGGTACCGGCGGCATGTCGCACCAGATTCAGGGACCGCGCGCCGGCCTCGTCAACAAGGAATTCGACAAGGCATTCCTGGACGGTCTCTCGGGCGATCCCGAGCGCCTCTCACGGATCTCGCCGCTCGAGTACTTGCGGGATGCGGGCGCTGAGGCGATCGAGCTGGTGATGTGGCTCATCATGCGCGGCGCTCTCGGCGAAAACGTGAAAGAAGCCTACCGCTTCTATCATGTACCCGCGTCCTCGACCGCTGTCGGCCATATCATTCTTGAATCCGCTTGACAGGTCTTTAGGGCGACTGAATACTCAATAATTCTGAACTCACCCCTCAATCAAGGCTAAGGAACAGTGAAACCAACAATAGTCCGCAAGATTCAACGCGCCAATCCCGCAGCCATCCGATTGCTTGGGGAATACGGCGTCGCCACCGTCCATGAAGCGCAGGGCCGCATCGGACTGATGCGTCCGTATATGCGCCCTGTTTATGCTGCCGCTCGCGCGGCCGGCAGCGCCATCACGGTGTCCTGTCATCCGGGCGACAATCTGATGATTCATGCGGCGATGGAACTGGTGCAACCCGGGGACATGCTTGTCGTCACCACGACATCGGAATCCACCGACGGCATGTTCGGCGATCTACTGGCGGCCTCATGTCAGGCACATGGCGTGGCTGGACTGATCATCGATGCCGGAGTCCGAGATGTGACAGACATCACCGAAATGGGATTCCCCGTCTGGGCCAAAGCCATTCATGCCCAGGGCACAGTGAAGAACACGGCGGGTTCCGTCAATATTCCCGTTGTCTGCGCCGGCGCCCCTGTTGAACCCGGCGACGTGATCGTGGCCGATGCGGACGGTGTCGTCGTTGTATCGAGAAAGGACGCCGATGGCGTCGCGGAACTCGCAAAGGAACGCATCGCCAAGGAAACAAAATCGCGCGATCGCCTGCGTAAAGGCGAACTCGGACTCGATTTCTACGGATTACGTGCCAAACTTACAGAGCTTGGCGTTCAGTACGTCGATGAGCTGTAGGCGCGGTCTGTGACCGCGCACAATCCAGAATATGCAGTACTGCAGATTGAGAAATCGTGCGCGGTCATAGACCGCGCCTACAGCCAGCGATCGGCTTCATCGGTTTCGGTGAAGCTGGTACCCACATCGCCAATGGCCTGCGGTCCGCGGGGTTGGAGCGCCTGTCTGCATTTGATATTCGTGACATTCACGATTCCGCCGCGCTTAGCAGTACGCTCGTCGTTGAATCTCCTGCTGCGCTGGCGGATTCCAGCGACATTCTGATCGCTGCGGTTACCGCCAGTTCCGCTCTTGAGGCCGCCACACAAATCGCTCCCTTTCTCGACAGCCGGCATCTCTACGTCGACATCAATTCCGTTTCTCCGGCACTCAAGCAGCAGATTGACGCCGTCATTCGAACACGCAACGCCGCATTTGTGGAAGCCGCCGTCATGGCTCCCGTTGCCCCATACGGCCATCGCGTACCCATGTTGTTGGGCGGCAGCGGCGCGGCGCTCTTCGCGGAAACGATGACACCATTTGGCATGCGGCTGGAAGTTCTTCAAGGAACGGTGGGCACTGCGGCTGCTGTTAAAATGTGCAGGAGTATTGTAGTAAAGGGATTGGAAGCCTTGCTCTTCGAATGCGTACTCGGAGCGAACCGGTACGGCGCCGAAGACCGGGTCTTCGCATCGCTCAATGAAAGCTTCCCTGGTATCGACTGGAAGAAGCTCGCCGATTACATGATCAATCGCGTCGTCCTGCATGGAGAACGGCGCGCTCACGAAATGGAGGAAGTTGCCGAAACACTGCGTGCCATCGGCATCGATCCCATCATGGCAGAAGCAGCGGCACGCCGCCAGGCGTGGAGTGCCGGGCTGGATCTAAAATCCCGCTTCGGCGCAGATGGTCCCGCCAGTTATCGCGACGTGCTCAACACCATCAATAAATAATGGAGATTACATGAAAGTCAGATATTTCCTCACACTGTGCCTTTTACTTTTTGTTGCAGTACCTGCAGGCGCCCAATCCAACCCATCCAACTTCGTCGTCGATTTTCTCAACCGCTATCACCCGACTGGGGAATCGGCGGCGCCGCCTGCAAATCCGCCCTCCACCATGGCGCAGTTCCTGCAGACCGGTGAAATGCCGATCACGCTGAACGACGTGGTGAACATGATGCTCGACCAGAATCTGGATATTCAATCCAACCGGTTCACACCACGATCCTCCGCACTGCAGACGCTGGTGTTCTATAAAGTACTTCAACCGTCGCTCTCTTTTACCGGATCCCTCACACGCAACACTTCGTCCAGCACGAGCCAATTGAATGGAGCCAGTTCACTGAGCCAGCTCCAGCACAATTTTTCGGCGAGCTATGCCAGGACTCTGGCGACGGGAACCACTGTCGGCGTCACTGCGACGATGTCGCGCGTTTCGTCCAACAGCGTTCTGAGCACGTTCAATCCGTCGTACTCCGGCAGAGTGACCTATTCGGCATCTCAGCACCTGCTTCAAAACTTTGGACGAGACATCAACATGCGGCAGATTGTTCAGTCTCAGAACAACCAGAAGATCTCGGAATCTCAGTTTGAAATTCAGCTCAGCAGTATTCTTGTGACGGCACAGAAAGCCTATTGGGACCTCGTCTTCTCCGAAGGCGACCTGAAGGTGAAGCAGGAGTCGCTCGAACTCGCGAAGCGCACTCTTGAAGAGAACAAACAGAAGGTCGAAATCGGGACGATGGCAAGGATCGACGTCGTACAAACCCAACTCGATGTCGCGCAGCGCAATGACACGGTGGTCGGAGCCTCAGGCACGGTCACTCAGGCACAGGATCAGATTAAGAAACTGATTTCCAGTTCCAACGATCCATCGCTGTTCCTGATCAGCCTGAAACCCATGGAAACACCGCGCGCACCGCGCGCAAATGAGATTCCGACTCTCTCGGATGCCGTCGCAACTGCTCTTGAAAACCGGCCCGAAATTCGACAGGCGATGCTGGATCTCAAGAACAAGGATATTGACGTCAATTACACCAAGAACCAGAAGATGCCGGTCTTCGATGTCAACGCCAGCTATAACCAGAACGGCACCGGCGGCACTCAGACCGTCCGAGGGAACGTGCTCGGGAACAGTACCGTGCTCGATGTGATACCCGGCGGCGTCTTCGACGCATTTGGCCAGCTGTTCGGCTACAAATACACCGGCTATTCGATCGGATTTTCGCTCGTCATTCCCTTGAGCAACAAAGCGGCGGAAGCCGACTTCAGCCGGGCCGTCAACGAAAGAAAGCTTTCGAGCTCCAAAATCAATGCGACAACCCAGGGCATTGAACTCGAAGTCCGCAATGCACTCACTCAGTTGCAGGTGGCGGCGGCTCGCGTGGATACGGCGCGGGTTACGCTGGACCTGGCAAGACAGACACTGGACGCGGAGAAAGCCAAGTTCGACCTTGGCACGTCGATCTTGAAATTCGTCCTCGAGAGTCAGCGCGATGTCGCCGCAGATGAATCGGCCCAACTTCAGGCCGAGGTAAATTACACAAAGGCTCTGATCGACCTCGATCGCGCCATGGGCCTGACGTTGCAACGAAACAATATTCAGTTAAATAAAGCGCTCACCAGCGCGGCGAACCCGCGCGCGGACTAAAATCCCAGGAGGTCCGGTATTTTGATATGATTTCGCCCGTGAAAAGACTCGCGGTTACTGCGCTCATCGCCCTGTATACCGTGATGCTCATGTGGAGCACATTGGATCGAACAACTACCTGGGCAGCCAGGCAGTCTGAAGCGATATCCAAGCCGGTTCTGGACGACGGTATCGCGATCGGCAAGCCGCGTCCGGTCAGCCCGCCCCGTCAAGGCCATCGCCGTATTATCGAAAACCCGTTCGTTGTTGAACCTCCCGTCCTCGCTTCGTGGATCGTGCTGACGCCTCAACCTCTGTTTCAAACTGAAACGCTTCGTGTCACCGGACCGGATGCCCGACGACTTTCCGGACGGGCCCCTCCCCGCTTAATCTAGTCTTACTTCACTTCGCAGTTATACCGCATCGCTGTTACAAAACGGGGACCGAGTCAGGAACGGAACATGGATACGAATTCGCAAGAATTATTGGACCAACATTTGGGATCTGTCATCAACGCAACGAAGTCATCATCTGGACATCGCATCCTCTGGGTCCTCATGTTCGTTACAGTTGTTGCAGCAGCGGGTTGTGGCGCGAATTCCCCTTCACAGCCGGCACAGGCCAACGGGGGCGGGAACGGACAGCGCGGAGGTCGAGGCGGCGGCCAATCCTTAGTCGCCGTGCGAACCACAGGCATTCAACGCATCTCGATCCAGCGCGAGGTCGATCTGTCGGGCACTCTCGTTTCCCCCGAACAGGCCAAGGTTTCCAGCGAAGTCGCAGGCATCGTCAAGGAGGCGAGCATCGAATTGGGACAGGAGGTTCACGCCGGGCAAATCCTGGTTCAACTGGATACCCGGGAACTGGAACTCGCCCTGGAGAGGGCGCAGAGCGCTCTGAAACAAATTGAGGCGCAACTTGGAGTCGATGGCTCTCGCCCAAATGCAATTCCTCCCGACGAACAAATCGCTTCAGTCCGAACCGCCATCCTCAACCGCGACGACGCGCGGACCCAGTTCGCTCGCGCGCAGGAGTCCGTCACCAAGGGACTGATACCCCGAGTGGATTTGGAAACCACCGAGACGCGGGTGAAGGTAATGGAAGCCAATCTGCAGTCGGCGCTGGAGAACGTCCGCTCACTGAAGGCCAGCTTGCAGGACAGGCGGGCAAGCGTGCAGCTCGCCCAGAAGAAAATCAACGACGCATCCGTGCGTGCGCCGGTCGCGGGCGCCGTTGCCGAACGCCTGGTGCAGCGGGGAGAATTCATCCGGGAGAACACGCAGGTCGCGACAATCGTCCAATTGAATCCACTTCAGCTCCGGACTGCGGTCCAGGAAAAATTCTCCGACGTCATCCGAAAGAACCTTTCCGTTAAATTTGAAGTGGAACCGTTTCCAGGCCAGACGTTTGTCGGCAGAATCGCCAATATCAGTCCGTCGATTGACCAGCAAACCCGAACATTCCCTGTGGAAATCCTGGTCGACAATTCCAACCGCAAGCTGAAGCCTGGTTTTTTTGCGAAGGGCACCATCCTCACTGAAAGAGACAACAATGTGATGGCGCTTCCCGAAGAAGCCGTATCCATACTTGCAGGCGTGTCTTCGGTGTTCGTCGTCGAAAACGGCGTCATCCGCCAGCAGAGCGTGACAGTCGGCGCGCACGAGGGAAAGTTCTTCGAAATCGTGGATGGCCTCAAAGGGAATGAAGTCGTTGCCGTCAGCAATCTGAATCAGCTTGTTACTGGGACGAAAGTGACAACAGCGGACAAGACCGAAGCGGACGAAGCAGCCGCGCCATCGAACGCGAATCGCGAGGGCGGACGAGGCGAGCGAGGCGGGTCGAAATGAAACTTGCTGACGTCAGCATCCGGCGGCCTGTCTTCGCGTTCATGATGTCGTTGGCGATTATTACCATCGGCGCGTTTTCCTACAAGGACCTCGGCGTCGATCTGATGCCGAAAACAGATTCACCCACGGTCAACGTCAACGTGGGATTGCCCGGAGCAAGCGCGGAAGAGATTGAATCCCAACTCACGAAACCGATCGAAGCAGCGGTGAACTCCATCGCCGGCATCGATGAACTGCGTACGACTTCAAACCAGGGCAATTCCAACACCACGATCACTTTCAATCTGGAAAAAAACATCGACGTCGCTGTTCAGGACGTTCGCGATAAGATCGGCCAGATTGTCGGAAAGTTTCCCAACAATGCGAGCCAGCCTCAGATCCAGAAACAGGATCCGGACGCCGGAGCAATTCTAACGCTGGCAATGTCGGGCGATCGCGATCCCAAGGAATTGACCGACATTGTGGACAACAAGATCAAGCAGGTTCTGGAGACAATCAATGGCGTCGCCGAAGTGCAGTTCTCCGGAGACAGGCGGCGGCAGATTCAGCTGCTGCTGAATGGAGACCGCCTGAATGCCTATGGGATCACAGTGGATCAGGTCCGCCAGGCCGTACAGCGTCAGAACGTGGAGATACCTGGTGGCACGTTCACTACTGGCCCGTCGAACATTGCCCTCAGAACCATGGGCCGTCTGGACAACGTTTCGGATTTCAACCGGATCATTCTTTCGCAACGTAATGGTTCGGTGGTGACGTTCGGCGACGTGGGACGGGTGGACGACACCATCGAGGAGGTGCGCAGCATCGCGCGCGTGGACGGCGTGAACTCCGTATCGCTGGGTATCCGGAAACAGACCGGAACGAATACGATCCAGATTGTCGACGACGTGATGAAACGTCTGGATGTCATCAAGCAGACGCTGCCTGCCGATATCAAAATCCTGGTCCGGCGCGACCAGTCCATTTTCATCCGCCGTTCGATCGAGGACATCCAGCACCACTTGATTCTGGGCAGCCTGCTGGCGGCGCTGGTCGTATTTTTCTTCCTGAGAAACGCGCGCAGCACGATTATTGCAGCGCTGGCCATTCCCGTGTCGCTCATCGGCACGTTCGCTGTCATGCGCGCGTTGAACATGACGCTGAACAACATGACGCTTCTGGCGCTGTCACTGGCGACAGGCATTGTGATCGACGATGCCATCGTGGTCCTCGAGAACATCTTCCGATACGTCGAGGAAAAGGGCGTCACTCCACGTGAAGCGGCGTCGGCAGCCACCGCGGAGATCGGACTGGCAGTTGTGGCGACGACGCTTTCGCTCGTCGTTATCTTTCTGCCGGTGATTTTTATCACCGGCCAGATCGGCCAATACCTACTCGCGTTCGGTATCGTGTCGGTCGCGGCGATCATGTTGTCGATGTTTGTTTCCTTCACGCTGACGCCGGCCATGTGCGCCACCTGGCTTCGGGCCAGCGATGCGGGGAGTCATTCGGACACCTCAAAATCCCGGGGACTTTATGCGTTGATGGATCGCACCTATGGCCGGTTGCTGCATTTCAGCCTTCGCCACCGATTCGTCATGCTTCTCATCGCGACGGCAGTCACCGTTTCCGCCGTTCTGATTTATCCGCGAGTCGGAACCGAACTCGTGCCCGAAGACGATCAGGGCGAGTTCAACGTCAACATGAACCTGCCTACCGGAACCAGCATCCAGCGCACTGAAGAATACTTCAAAGGCTTTGAGGAAATTCTACGCAAGCAGCCGGCAGTTCAGACGATATTCACCAACTACAGCCCCAACCAGGCCAGCTTCTTTATTGGAATGACGCCGCTGGAAGAGCGGGAACCGAACTGGCT
>Ga0134122_10001890_pt1 | contig 15291 bp, 18 predicted proteins | sample KB302_FD_96461 | JGI IMG/M metagenome (GOLD analysis project Ga0134122, IMG submission 96461) | Terrestrial soil microbial communities without Nitrogen fertilizer from Kellogg Biological Station, Michigan, USA - KB3-0-2 | ecosystem: Environmental > Terrestrial > Soil > Unclassified ... | reverse complement strand
CGTGAACAATACGCCACACCCGTCCTCATTTCAATGTGTTGCGACTCTGGGACCCTATTATCCCAACTGCTGGCCCACCGTTGTTTTGACATGGGAATGGTAAGTGGAGTGCAAGGTCAAGAACTGAACCCTTCCCTCAAGTTACCTCTCAGGGGATGGGGGCTGATTGATCTTCCACTGCGCTTGTCGAACGAGCACCTTCTGAGCGTGCGCGTTCCGCGAGCAAAGAAGATCATCAGCCCCCATCCCTCTCCCCTTCTCGAGCACAATCACCTCAACATGCCACTCGATAGCGGGTGGCACTGAGCTGGGCGCCCGTCCGCCCGTAGCGGGGTCCCTACACCGGGCGGGGTGGGACCGCTAAGTAAGGTCAGGTCTTGAGCTTGCACCCTCTCCTGGCTTGATTGCCCGGAGGAAATGCAAGGTCAAGAACCGACCCTCTCTCTGATGAGTTACCTCTCAGGGATGGGGGCTGATTGATCTTCCACTGCGCGCGTCGAACGAGCACCTTCTGAGCGTGCGCGTTCCGCGAGCAAAGAAGATCATCAGCTTCCATCCCCCCTTCTCCTTGACTCCGCAACGACCCCTGTGATTAGGTCCACGGCTGTCATGCTGATCCGTACTGCCGCCATATTCGCCTCACTCGCCATTTTGATCTTCTGCCTCGGTTGCCAGAAGGAGAGCGAGGCGATCGTCTCCATCGCTCTGCATCCGACGAATGCGGAGATTCTCTATGTCGCCACGAACGATGCGGTCTATAAATCGCGCGACGGGGGCCGACTGTGGGAACGGTTCCCAAGTTTCAGCGCCAGACGCGTGACGACCCTGGCGATCGATCCCCAGTTCCCGGCAACGATCTATGCCGGCACGATGGCCGATGCCGTCTATAAGAGTCCGGATGGCGGGCAACATTGGCTTCCCCACAACGTCGGACTGAAAGAACATGTTTCCTTTATCAATCAGTTCGTCTTTCACCCGACTGATCATGACCAGATCTATACGGCCACAACCGTCGGCGCCTTTTACAGCAAAGACGGCGGACGTGAATGGGAAGAGCGCATGGGCGGGATGAAAGAAGTTCACATCGTGGTCTCTATTGCCATTCATCCTCGTGATCCTCGGATCCTCTATGCGGGAACTACGGGAGGAATTTATCGATCCGACAGTGCCGCGATGGGGTGGAAAAAGATCAACAATGGGTTGATTTCTGAACAGGAGCTGATGGGGGCTATGGCGTTGGGGGTCAATGCCATTGTCTTCGACGTGGTGAACCCGGACATCGTCTATGCTGGAACAACCAAGGGACTGTTCCGCACCTCGACGCGTGGAGAACAATGGGAGCGCATCGGACAATCAATCCCGGATCTGTTCATCAGCGCGATCCTCCTCGACCCATCTCAGCCTCAAACTCTGTATATCGGAGGGCCTGGAGGGGTCTGGAAGAGCTCCGACAGTGGGCAATCTTGGAGTCCGATCAATAACGGCCTGACCTCCCTCAATATTCGAGCCCTTGCGATGAACCAGCGCGATTCACATATCCTCTATGCCGGCACAAATGGGAGCGGCCTGTATCGTTCAACCAACGCAGGCGCAAGCTGGACTCCCCTGCCGCTCAAGGCTGCGCCTACTACAGCAAGCTGACACCGAAATTAGGGTTGCCGATTCTGCGCTACGAAAGGTCTGCTGAAGGCCTCGCGGCTGGATTAGGGTAGGAGTTTGGGGGCTTGACTCAATATCCTATTCTCCTATAGCCTTTACATTCTTCTCCTCGCCTGAGGAAGACCCCCGCCAGCTCATATGATTTAGAGCCTTCTGGTAAACGAACTTTTGGGGGAATAAGAAGAGAAAGCGAGTAATCAATGTTTGGATCGTTTGGATGGATGGAACTCACGCTGATTCTGGTCATTGTCTTGATCATTTTCGGCGCGGGCAAGATTCCGCAGTTGGGCGAGGGGCTCGGGAAGGCCATTAAAGGCTTCAAGAAGAGCGTCAACGAGGATGATGCCATCGATGTGACGCCTCCTCCGTCCGATGCGCCTGAAACGCCGCCCTCGCAGCTTACACAATCGCAAGCGGCCCCGCCGACATCGGCGTCGGTTCAAGCAGGGAAGCAGGTCAAGCAAGGGTAAGAAGGCGTGAGGCGTGAGGCGTGGCGTGAAGCGCCAAGAGGAATCAGACGCTTCCTTTTTTGCTTTTCGCGTGATGCGTGACGTTTTGCGTATGACGAACCATGTTCGGATTGGGCATCGGCGAAGTTCTCATTATTTTGGTGATTGCGTTCTTGCTGTTCGGCCCCAAGCAACTGCCTGAAGTCGTTCGCCAAGTCGGGAAAGCGGTCAAGGGAGTCAAGGAAACGGCGGAAGACTTGCGGAAGTCGGTGGAGCCTGAACTCAACCTGATCCAGCAGGAAATGAAGACGGTCGAGCAGGACTTTCAAGCTTCAATCAAAGACGCAGAAGAGCAGATCACTGCCGCAACCAATCCTTCAGAAAAACAGGCTGATTCAAAGGGTCCCGCCAATCAGACCTAAAGATAAAGCATACTGTCCCTCCCCTAATCTAGTTGCAATCTCTCCCGCACATAATTAGTATTGGCGCCACAAAAATCTCCTCATCGATTTCGTGCCCGTTAGAAGTGTCAATCACTCAAACAGCGGAGCATCCCCTCTCGGAGCGTCGGCAAATTCCCGGGAGAACCTTCTTGAGTGTCATCGGAAAACCTCGGTGGACCGGCCTGTCCATATGCTTCGGTGCAGTTGCGGTGGCAGTGGGATTGTCATTCCTGGCGGCTCCGGGACAAGCGGCCTTTGAATTGCCGCCGGGCGAACAAATCACCAATCCCACTGTCGTCGCTCGAACCATGCCGGATAAGGAAGCCTACGAACTCTACGATCCGAAGATCGGGAGGAACTTCGACATCAATAAGTTCTGGGTGCGCGCCGACCTTCGCGTGCGGTATGAAATGCGGAACAATATTTGTTTCGGAAGCGCCATGGCTGGTAATACTTTTGGAGCCTGCAATTCATTCAATGGCCAAAGCTCTGCAAACGGCACTGCTGGTAAGGCAAACGACAGCTACGCTCTACAGAAAGCGCGTTTGGGTTTCGGCTATGACCTCTCCCCGGACGTGAATTTCTACATGGAACTCCAATACGCATCCGTGTGGGGTGCTAACGGGCAACAAGGGACCCCGGTCCAAGACAACCAGAGGGCCCAGAACGGCCAGAACTGCGCAAACACGACTTGCTTCGGGAACGGCGGCGTCCTGGGCGTCCGGGCCGCCTATATGTTGATCCGGAACTTCGCAGGGGCCGAAGGCTTGAGCGTGAAGGTCGGCCGGCAATATGTGGTGTTCGGCAGCCAGTCGATATTCGGCGCTTTTGATTGGTCCAACACAGGATTTGCTTTTGACGGTGTCATGTTGCAATACAGCACCAAGGCCTGGGATAGCTACGCTGGCTGGTTCCGCACTTCTGAGTCTGATCTCGGACAAGGAGAGCCGCTCGGCGCTCTCCATAACAACCTTCCTGTCAATGGTAGCAACAACCCCAATCTAAATAACGGCAGCGCGAACATTGATTCCGACGTGTTCCTCTTCTACAACCAGATCAAATCAGTGCCGGGATTCATAATCGAGCCCTACTATATCCTTTATTCTAACCGGTATAACTCGGGGGACAACCGGAACCAGGGTCTCGGCACACCGAAGCACTCGAACCAGACCCGTCATATGATTGGAGAGCGTATCGAGATGCGCAAAGGCAACTTTGACGGATACAACGAGACGATCTGGCAGTTCGGTCAAATGGGCGACAATGGCGGAATCAACGCAGGCTATGGCAATCAAAAGAATCTTCACATTAATGCCTGGGCCACCAGGACCTGGATCGGTTACACCCATTACGAGTGGGATTGGAAACCCCGGTTGGCGTTCAACTTCGACTATGCCTCCGGCGATGGCAGGGCGAATTGCACACTCTCTGGAGGTGAGGCCACAGGTTGTAAGACTGCCAACACGTTTGAAAATTTGTGGGGGACCAACCATATCCACATGGGCTATATAGATACCATGGCCTGGAAGAACATGATGAAACCCTCGATTAACCTCCAATTTCGCCCGACCAAAGAAGATCACATCGAAATTTGGGCCACGAGCTTGAATCTGGCCAACACGAAGGATAACTGGTATCGCGCCTCCCAAACTGTCTATGTCTATTCCAAGACGAACAACATCACGAGGCACGTCGGCAACGAATTGGATATCATTTGGACGCGCTTTTTCATGGATGGGAAGTTATCCTTCCAAGCCGGCTATGGGCACCTCTTCGCCGGCGCATATATCGAGGAGAACTTAGGCACCAAGACCGATCAGGATTGGGCGTATGCGCAGCTCTGGGTGAACTTCTAAGCAGAATGCTGAAAAAGCCCGCCAGCTTCGTTCTCGGCTCATCGAAATCCTCAATGTACCCCTGAGGGTACGCCTCCGGTTTCGACTTACCTCCGGCCTCGCTGACAGCCTTTTTGAGCATCCTGCCCAGGGTCAGCCAAGTCCGTCACGTATTCGGTCTTCGAAATTCTCGCTCAAATTCCCGGCTAGCACCGCTCGGCGTACCCTATCTCCTGGTTCAAAAACAAATAAATTTGACCATCAATTCTCCTCGTTGCTTCGACTACTGCCGTGAAGTGTTCCCGTCATCTTTCTCAAGTCATAGGTGGAATAAGTCATCCCTCCAGCGCCTTTCTCGCCTTATGATAGGCTTGAAGACACTACTGCTCATCGTGAGCCTGTGTGGCCCAGAAAGATGCTACAGCCAAAACAAACATCATTTGGTGCGGCTCGGTGGGTGAGCATTTTGGCAACTGCTTTTATGTTGTTACTGTTACCTTTTGGGATAGATGGCTTTGTTAGCGGACGTACAGAGGAAGGAATCTATGCGCTTCTCTTTCTGGGAATGATATCAATATTCTTTTGTCGTCAGATCCAAAAACTGGATCTCTACTCTAATCATCTCATGATCGAATACTGCTTCTGGCGTAGAAAACGTGTGTCATTTGAAGAAATCTCGTCCATCAAGCTCATAGATGCCCCAGCACCGTTTGGCGGCAGGCCGGCGAAAATAATTCTCATTGGTCGCACAAGCGGACAAACAATCGAGCTTCGTGACTTTAAGGATGATCCCCTGGCGATCTTTGAATTGATTGAGTCCGCATGGAAGGGATGCCGGAACTCTATTGCCATGACGGTTGGTCAGTCCTGAGAGCGCCTTTCCGTTATTAGGGCATACACACGTCACTATGAGCGTAGCAATAAAGATCTTGATTTCTGATCTACCTACCTCCGAGGTCATCCATCGCTTTCGCAATTTCGGCGAGGATATTTTCCAGTTGTTGGGAGATACCTGCTTGGTAAGTATTCAAGAGATTGACAAAGCTACCAACAGCTTCATCGTTCGAGACATTCGCAGGCGCGATCTTGGGCTAGTCACTCAAATGATCAAGCGAGAGTTAAAAAAGCATCGCTTCGATGGTTCAGCGAGCCTGGTGAGAGTGTGAATAACGGCGATTCGTGTTCGGAAATTAAACGGGGCGATAAATTTCGACAACTGGGAGGGAAAATCGAAAATGAGGAGAAAAGAACGGGAGGGGAAAAGAACGGAGACATTCTACTTTTTTGGAACGGCCTGAACCGGTGTGCATGAGGGATGCGAGTCTGCGCCCGTTGGAGCGACCGCAGAAAGTGGAGATGGTATGAGAAAAAGTAGAATGTCCCCGTTCTTTTACTCTGTAATCTCAAAAACAAAATGATTTGGCCCTGGAGGGTCTGTTGATATGGATGCCTATTGGGAAGATGCCGTGCGGCGGAACGATATTGAGGCCGTGCGAGATCTACTCACTCGCGACATCGATCCAAATGCGCGCGATCGGTATGGTCAAACAGGTTTGATGCTGGCTGCCCATGCGGGCCATTTGGCTGCGGTTCAACTCTTGATCGACTCTGGCGCCAATCTCAACCTGACGGCCAAATATGGACTCAGCGCAGTGATGCTGGCCGTGATTGCCGGCCACAAGGAGGTTGCGCAGGCCTTGGCTCATGCCGGTGCGGATCTGACGCTGCGAGGCATAGGGGCGCCGGGCTTCGCCGAAATGACGGTAGCTGACTTGGCCGCCGCACGGGGCTGGAATGATCTCGCTATTGAACTGGCTCCTGAGAAGTAAAGGATAAAGTGACCGATCCTGTACCGCCACGGATCTATTGCATCACGGCTACAGAGGCACCAATCGTGGCCGTCTTTCGACGTGGACCGACGAATTGGTCGCATGTTGGACAGTGGGATCTTGCATGTCTGCGTTACGAATCCGACGCATCGCTCGGCGGCCGCATCTTTCCCCGCCGCTGCGATCTCTCTCCCGACGGGCGGTTCCTTTCCTATTTCGCGCATAAACCAAGTGCGACCTGGGAGCTTGGAGAGACCTACGTCGCGATCTCGAAGCTCCCCTGGCTGACAGCCCTGCATGCCTTTGCGACATGCGGCACCTGGACGCGCGGTTATTTTTTCACACAGGACGGGAGCGCATCAGCTCACGAAGTACCGGACCTTCCGATTCCTTACAAGCTACAGTCCATCCCAGCCGTGCAGTTCGCGACCGAACGGAGACGTGGATGGGAAGAAGCCCCGGATTGTCCTTCTCGCGATCCACGTGACGCGTGGGATCAGCATCGAAACGCTCGCATGCAGAAGCGGCAACCAGGTGGTCAACGACTCCTTTGTGTCGAGAGTACCGGGCATGCAGGAGGTGAATTCGGGACTGAGCAGGCGATCGACGGCCTCCGAGTGCAATACTCTCTCGAAGCAGACGGCCAACTGACATTGCTAGGCGATCTGCAGTGGGCGGATTGGGATCGCGACGGACGATTGCTCGTTGCGACACGAACCGGCAAGCTCGAAGTGCGGATTTTTGGTCCGGGGCCTGAACAAACCGTATTTCAAGAAGATCTCGCTCAGCTCGATCCAAAGCCCATTCCTGCTCCAGACTGGGCCCAGCGCTGGTGAGCGCTGGTCGCGCAGGCACTCATCAATAGGGAAAAGAACGGGGACATTCTACTTTTTTGGAACGGCCTGAACCGGTGTGCATGAGGGACGACATAACCGTCTAGTTGATGGATCCATGAATCACGAAGTCCTGACCTCCGTAATTTGACACCCAAGTGACCCACTCTCCCGTGTTGTTCATTAATGTCGTGACCTGAAACCACGCTTCTTGACGATCTTCACTGATCCTCATCAGTATGATCGCGGGACGCGTTGGTGGGCTGATAGCGTTGCGAATGTCTCAATCCACGCATCTCACTTCATACACGAGTGTCTGACCGCCCGCCATGAAGCGGCTGGGCACTTTTAGGTCATCGCCCGGACATGAAAATTCTCCTCTGGATTTCGCTTTTACCGTCAAGTCCCCGGTGATTCGCCGAAAATCGAACCGGGTAAGGGCTTGGGCCCATTCAATTGGCTGACTGCTCATGGGGTGATGAGCACGATGAAAAAACCAGCCGTAGCTGGGTAGAAGCGGGAATAGTAGGTAGTAGAGCAGCGTGACGGCAGGCAACCATAGCCATCGCCAGGATCTTTGCCCACTGGTGATGACCGCAATGCTGTCAATGAGGCCTAGAAGTCCAAGAGCCATCCAAGGAACTGCGTCAGCTAGATATGGATAGGCGACGGCATACTGATTGGGTTGCTGTGCCATCGACCAAAGGGCCAATCGTCCACCGCCTACAACGAATGCGTAGGCCGACGGCATGAGAAGCAGGACAGCTAAGCTTAGGCCCCCCAATCGCTTCATCAGATGAGCCTAGCAGCGGATAGTCCGCTGTCAAGGAACGCAAAGATGGCTCGATTGGGTCTGTCCACCAACCATCTCTCTCTGAGCCGAATCTGAGGGTTGGAATTGATCGCTCGATCTCGGCTCGTTCGACTTGCCCACGGTGAATCGGTCCTCTATACTCCCCTCGCGTCCATGTTCTCCAACCGTCCATCATTGTTCCAATCTCACTGTGGATGATTTGACTCGACACCTCAGCGAACGGTTCGGCTTTGCGAAGTTTCGGCCTGGACAGGAGGAGGTCATTCGCGCCGTGCTGGCCGGGCGAGATGCGATGGCAGTCATGCCGACCGGGCTAGGGAAATCGCTCTGCTATCAATTTCCTGCGACCCTGTTGCCCGGACTGACCCTGGTTATCTCTCCACTCATCGCCTTGATGCAAGACCAGGTGGCTGCCATGAGGCAGCGGAAAATTGCGGCGGCGGCGTTTCACTCGGGCCTGAGTGGGCTTGAAAAGAGCCGTGTAATGGAGGATCTGAGCCAGAAGCGGCTTCAGTTGCTCTATCTGGCGCCGGAACGGATGCAGCACGAGGGGTTTCTCCGGTTCTTGCGTTCCCTCTGGGTCTCGTTGCTGGTCGTTGACGAAGCGCACTGCATTTCCCAGTGGGGCCACGACTTCAGGCCCGACTATCTCAAGATCGGCCGCCTGCGCCAGGAATTGACCAATCCCCCCTGTTTGGCCTTGACTGCCACAGCTACTGCTCGCGTGCAAACGGATCTTTGTAGACGGTTGTCGCTCCGCGACCCATTCCGATTGGTCACAGGGTTCCGCCGGGCCAACCTCGCCTTGTCTGTCCGTCTTTGCCAATCTCGCCAGGAAAAATTGGTGACATTGGAGCGCCTGGTAGGCGATACGGAGCAGGGCACGGTCCTGATCTATTGTGCGACGCGCCGTGGCGTGGAAGAGGTCGCGGAATGCCTGGAACGGTCTCACCAGTCGGTCGGCTACTACCATGCCGGTCTCTCGGATGAGGGGCGACAACTTGTGCATGATGACTTTCGACGAGGGACTCTGCGAATTTTGGCTGCGACGAATGCCTTCGGGATGGGTATCGATAAGTCAGATGTCAGGCTGGTCGTCCATTTCGACATTCCGGGAAGTGTGGAGGCCTATTATCAAGAGGTCGGACGGGCCGGTCGCGACGGACATCGAGCCTCCTGCTGGTTACTGTTTCATGAGCGTGATCTGTCTACGCAGGAATATTTCATTCAGCAGGCGGCAAAGGATTCCGAGGGCGTGGATCGCGCGGAACGGATGAAGACGCTGCTTCAAGAAATGCTCGGGTACGTTTCGGTGCCGACCTGCCGGCAGCTCGCGATTCTTGAGTACTTCAGCGATGAAGCTGAACTGGCTCTAGGCCCCTGTGGTCTCTGCGATCGTTGTGTCGCGCCACAGCGGCAGCCAAGCAAGGCGGTTTCTCAGGAGGCCACCGTTTCCTCGAAGGCCATATTGGAAACCGTATCCTGGTGCAGGGGTCGGTTTGGTGTGAGCCGAATCGTTGAGATTCTTCGGGGAAGCCGTTCGAAAGCCATGCTGGCCTGTGGTGCGGAAGCATGCCCGACCTATGGTATGTGCCGAGCGCATTCGAAACAGTCCGTGACCGGTCATGTGAAGAGTCTGATCGACTCAGGGCATCTTCGGGTCGAAGGCACGGAGTATCCCACGCTCGATGTGACGCACAAGGGGTGGGAAATTCTGCAAGGAATCAGTGCTGAGGTGTCGAATCATTTAGAAGAGTCTCAGTCCGGTTCACCGGTGACGAAGCCAATCTGCGAAAGGATGTCTTCTGTGGTTGCCCCGCGACCTGCACCAATGGACCCGCAGCTTTTTGAGCGGCTCAGGCAACTCCGCACAGAGCTTGCCGAGGAAGAAGGCGTCGCAGCCTTTCTCATTTTTCATGACAAGACATTGAGAGCCATTGCCGGTCACAAGCCGGAGACGTCCGCTGCCTTGCTGGAGATTCCCGGCATCGGTGATCTAAAGGTTGAACGGTACGGCCGGCGAGTGCTGCAAGTGGTGAATGGGGAGTAGTAGCTTTCAGCGGTCAGCTTTTGAATAAGCGATTGGCTGACGAACCGCTGACAGCTATGTGAGCTTCCCTGCCACTGCCAAGCGCGTTTGCAACTCGCTGTAGGTCTTCGTGACAGGAAACTGCGGAAATTCCTTGGGGAGATGCTCAGGCGGGCAGAAGAAAAATCCCGCATGGGCCTCCCCCAACATCGCGGTGTCGTTGTACGCGTCGCCGGCGGCCAGGACATGGAAGTTGAGTGATTTGAGCGCGGCGACAGAGTGTTTTTTCTGATTCTGCATTCGCATGTGGTAGTTGACGATCCGGCCGGTGGGATCGATCTCCAATTGATTGCAAAAGAGCGTTGGAAACCCCAGCTGGCGCATCAGCGGTTTGGCAAACTGATAGAACGTATCGGAGAGGATGATCACCTGGCATCGCTCGCGTATCCAACCGACAAAATCCATGGCGCCTTGCAACGGACCCATCTTGTCGATGACCTCCTGAATATCCCGAATCGTGAGCTTGTGCTGATCCAAAATCGCCAGCCTCCGGGTCATCAAGGCATTGTAGTCGGGCATTTCACGGGTGGTGATCTTTAATTCTTCAATGCCGGTTTTGAGCGCAACGTTAATCCAAATCTCCGGCACCAACACTCCTTCCAAGTCTAAACAGACAATGACGGGCTTGTGCATGCAGTCTCTCCTTATCGCTTGCAGTAGTAGAAATCTAACTGTCAGCTTCTTTGCTACGCGTTTGAAACTCCTGGCTCAGAAACCGCCACATCTTGTCGAGCACCTGGTCCAAGAGTGCTGAGCCGGGCCACGTCCGCCTGGCCTCATCTTCATGCTGCTCGGCCCATTCCAAGGCCATCGGAAGCGGAATGAGCCGCGGAGGAGTGCTGGTGAGTGTCCCCCACACGAGTCCCATAATGGAACTGATCCGCATCGAGACCGGCAGGGGCACGACCGGATTGCGCACAAGATCCTGGCAGAGTTCCGCTGGCGAGGTCACGAGGAGCTCTCGGCAAGCGGCTGGTCGCGCCTCATAAATCGAGCAGAGTTCGTTCTCCAAATAGGGACAGGGAATTCTCAAGGTATAGTAGGCTTGATTGATCGGGTCAAGTTCTTCATCCGACACAGGGCTAGACGCCTCTGCCACGTCAGTGAGCCGCTCCCACAGCCCCTCGCGCTTCATCCGATCTTTCGTTTCGCTGAGGCGATTATTTAGGTGGATCTGTCGGTCTATCGGCAACTGTTTCACATACTCTTGCAGCACGAAGGCTTCTGGCGCGGAAAGCGGGACCAGCATGCGGCAACAGGCAGCGCAGCCCTTCCGACAAGAAATCATCCTCCCTGCTTCGATGGCCTGCTGGGCTTCTAACTCCGCAGCTTCTTCCCCAAGGCGGCGTATGACTGGAACAATCGCGTTGATGGGAATGAATCCTGTCGGCACATCAATGGCTGTGGTCAGACGTCCGGCCGGGGTATTCAGCGCCACTTCAAATCGTTCCATCATCATACCTCTGCATCGCGCCTCTTCCTGTCGGCATCATAGAGAACCGTTCATCGGCTGGTCAATCGCGCAACCCTTGCTCCCCCTCCGACAGATCCGCATAATGTGGGCGAGGAGAACGGTATGGCATTGTCAGGTCATGTGACAGGTTTGCTCAAAGAGTATATGAGGGATCTGGTGATGCAGGCGGAGCAAGAGACGGCGGCTCATAACTCCTTCGGCTTTTCTGTTACACCCTATCGGCCGGATCAGGCACTGACCGATTTGTTGGCCATACTGGACGATCGCATTGAGTCTGAGGGGATGCAAGTCGGATTACCGGACGGGTTTCTCCATCAGATGTGGAGCTTGTGTAACGACACCCGTACCCAGGTGGCAGAACGCGTGTGGTTGGAGATCAACAGCAGTGACCAACCATCATCGAAGGCAAGAATTCGTGAACTGACATACCGCGCATTGATCGCCATACTCGAAACCCCTCCATAAATGTCTCTCGCGCAGACCCCGCAAACGAGGGGGCCTCTCGCATGGCCAGCTCAGATTGTGGTACGCTTAGGCACCATGGTGAAGTTGAGATCCTGCGAACGTATCCACACAGACTTCCCTGTCATGTTTGCTGGTGAAACTTATGTGGGAGAGGGAACCGTGCTCAACATGTCTGTCCCTGGTTGCGCCATCCAGAGCAGGAAACAAGTACCACCAGGCTCCTATCTTGAGATGAGATTGCTCGTGCCTGACAGCCGCTCTCCACTCCGGGTTGGATTAGCCAAAGTCCGCTGGTGTGAAGAACGACGGTTCGGGGTTGAATTTATTCAAATGCCAGGTGGGGACCAAGTCCGCTTGGGCCAGTTCGTCAAGCATGACATGGTGCATAGACGGCCACTTCGATCACACGCGTGAGAAAGATGGCGTGCTTGGAAAGATTCATTCCAATGTCTGAGAGGACAGGTTCATGACTAAGGCTCTGATGCTCTTCATGATACTGATCCTGGCAGGTTGCGCTGAGCCTTATACGATATTCCATAGCCAGACAGGCCAGCCAATCATGCTTGGGCGCCGTGCATCTACCTATGAAGGCTGTTTCTCCATTATGCGTGAAGAGGCGGCTCGCCTTGGAGTCCCGATCGGCAGAGTCCAGGTGAAAGGTTCCTGGCAAGGCCGGTCCCTCCTCTGGCCTTTCGAGCCGGGATATGCCTGCGAAGGGATCATCGGCCCCGAACGTCCACCGCACGGAATTTATCCGAATGTTCCGCCCTTGTTGCCTCAGGGATAGGCCTCTCCCTGGCAGTATTTCAGATTTTGTTTATCCCGCCCCTGTCTCCTAGCTATAATCAGGACTTCATGGGGACCAGCCTCGTCATTGACAACCAGTCCGGACCTTGAAACGGGGGCTCGATTCAGAAGTTTGCTCGATAGCGAAGGTGCAGATGATCAACGTACTCCTTGTTGAAGACAATGACGTCGACTCCCAGCTCACGCAAGATCTTCTCACTGAGTGGAGCATCGAGGATTTCAAGATTACCCGTACAAAAACATTGGTTGAAGGACTCGCCCTTCTGAGCCGGGAGCGATTCGATGCCGTACTCTTGGATCTGTCACTCCCTGATGGGTTCGGTCTCGCGACGGTGAGACAGGTCCACGCCACCAGTCCGACGGTCCCGGTGGTCGTCTTGAGCGGGGTCAACGATCAAACCTTGGCTCTCCAAGCCGTTCAACAGGGGGCTCAGGATTACCTCGTCAAAGGCCAAGGTCATCCCGAACTGTTGGCTCGGGCGGTCCGCTACGCCATCGAGCGGAAACGGGCTGAAGAACATCTGACCTACCTGGCCCAGTATGATCACTTGACCGGCCTAGTCAATCGCATGCTCTTTCGTGATCGACTCATTCAGGCGATGGCCCGAAGCAAGCGTATGCAGCAACCGATAGGCCTCATGCTCCTCGATCTAGACCGATTCAAAGCGGTGAATGACACCTTCGGTCACGATATGGGCGACGAATTACTCAAAACCGTATCTGAACGACTCAAGGCCTGTGTACGGGAAGTCGACACGGTGGCCCGGATGGGCGGAGACGAGTTCACGATTATTCTTGAAGGAGTCACTTCCGAAGAGAATATTCTCATGGTCGCAAAGCGGATCACGGAATCTATCGCCACGCCTTTTGAGCTGAAAGGAGAGCACATCTCCATCGGCATCAGCATTGGAATTACGATTTACCCTCACGACGATCATCCGGTCGACGAATTATTGAAGCATGCGGACACAGCGATGTATCGAGCAAAACAGCTGGGCGGCAACGCGTTTCATCTTCACAGGGTCCCCGGAACTCACTCGGCTAATCTTCTTCCCTGATGCATCCGTGCCACTTGCAAGTCCGGCCATTCACCGTCCGATGTCACTCAAGGGCTGATCCGTCACGACTAGGGTCCCCCGTGGATTGGGGGCAAGAATGTTCGAGGTATCGAGCGCCTCACGGCCGGGAGTAGGATGGCAGTCAGGAGTCATCACCATCCCCCAGTGTTGATTCTCGCTACAGATATTGTCGACGAAGAGCCCTTCCGCATAATGAAAGAGGAGAATTCCGCTCAACATATTTTCTCGGCACTGGTTTCTGACAAGCTCCGGATGGCTTCCAGGATCCCGCACCGCAATACCGAAATGGTGGTTGCCCCTGCAGACATTATCGGCAATCCTTGGCTGTGCCCCGGCAAACACGAAAATCCCGGATTCGCGGTTTCCACAGACTTCATTCTCAGCAAATGTCGGTCGTGATTGCGGCCCATAGATCACCACGCCGGATAGAAGTCCCTCCATGGCACGACACTGTGTCACCACACAACTCGAATCGAGCAGGTTCATCGCTGAATGCTGATCGCTGCCGACATATCGAAACGTGATCCCGGAAATGCGACCGCTTGGCACCTGCTGGAGATAAAGCGGACCCCCACGACGTGAAAAAATCTGCACCTCGTCTCGACCGGCACCTAACAAATGAATCGGTCGCCCCGTGATAAAGACTTTGTCCTCATAGATTCCAGGGCGAACAAAGATCTGATCATATTCTCCTGCATCGAGTAGTGCCGCACTCGGGCGCGGATATGAGTCACCGGTATGCGCGTCGACGATCAAGGTCTTTCCCCCGAGTGGATTTGCCGGAGGATCAGTCAACATATTCAGCCCCCTCGTACAAATCTGTCGCCCGGGAGGAACAGCCGTTTGACAATTCCACGCCTATCCTGACGTTGGATAGTATCAAGGCCTTGGAATCGTGTAGGTTTTAGCCGCATGAGGTCCTGGTATGGTGGCACGACGATTGCGTTACAACGGGAGAACGGATATCGAGCCCTTCCCGAGACGTACGAGGTGTTACCATGAAAATCCTGATGACCGTGCTTCCAGGACTCTTGGCGATGCTGTTCTCTCTCAATCTCGCCCTGGCAGCCCCCTCCAACAAGCAGGATGCGACTCGCCATCTCTACGATCGGGTCATGGAGGAATACAAACACCGCGATTATGAGGCCGCGCTGGCCGGTTTTCGATTCTTCCTCGAGCTCCACGGGCAGTCTTCGTTAGCACCTAACGCGCAATACTGGATGGGAGAATGCCAGTATCGGCTGGGTCGATACAAAGAAGCCCTGAAGACGTTCTACCATGTTGTGTCTTACTATCCGCTCAGTCCGAGGATTGCTGCCTCAACGTTGAAAATCGGGCAAACCTACACAAGGCTGAAGGACCATGAGAAGGCCCGGACGATGTACGAGCGGGTGCTCGATGATTATCCGGATAGTCCAGAAGCAGAGCTGGCGCGGAAAGCTCTCGACGCCGCACCGATGCGAGAGGCGGAACCGTCTCCTCAACTAACCGGCAACAGTCTTTCCGACTAGTTTG
>Ga0134122_10001889_pt1 | contig 15295 bp, 11 predicted proteins | sample KB302_FD_96461 | JGI IMG/M metagenome (GOLD analysis project Ga0134122, IMG submission 96461) | Terrestrial soil microbial communities without Nitrogen fertilizer from Kellogg Biological Station, Michigan, USA - KB3-0-2 | ecosystem: Environmental > Terrestrial > Soil > Unclassified ... | reverse complement strand
CGCGCCGTCCACAGCCAGGAGCCGCTCGCCGTCCGCGAGGTGCTCAAGCCGGCGCTCTTCATCCCCGAGACCAAGCCGCTGGGCGAGCTGCTGCGCCAGCTCCAGGCACGCTTCCAGCAAGTGGCGATCGTGGTGGACGAGTACGGTGGCACCTCCGGCATCGTGACCGTCGAGGATCTGGTCGAGGAGATCGTCGGCGAGATCATGGACGAGCACGAAGCCCTGGTGGCCGAGCTCGAGCCGCTGGGCAACGGCGCCTACCGGCTCGACGGCCGCGCCCACATCGAGCTGCTCGACGAGCTGTTCGGCGTCGAGATCGAAGACCCGGAGTACGAGACCGTGTCCGGCCTGATCTTCACCGTCTTGGGGCGCGTGCCGCAGGCGGGGGCGACGGTCGAGAGCCACGGCCTGCGCTTCATCGTCGAGGCCGTCGCCGACCGCCGCATCCACACCGTCCGCGTCGAACGGATCGAGCCGCCCGCGGCGGCGCAGCAGGCGGAGACCTGATGGCGAAATCCGGCACGGTAGCCCCGGTCGGCCGGCCCAACGCCGGCAAGTCGACGCTGATGAACCATCTCCTCCAGGAGAAGCTGGCCATCGTCTCCGACAAGCCGCAGACCACCCGCCACCGCATCGTCGGCATCCTCTCCAGCGAGCGGGGCCAGATGGTGTTCTACGACACCCCGGGCATCCACCGCCCTCTCCATCGCATGAACCGGCAGATGATGCGCTATGCCCTCGACGCGATGAATGAGGCCGACGTCACCTGCCTGCTGGTGGACATGGCGGCGAAGTTCGGCTCGGGCGACGCCTACGTGCTCGATCTGGCCGGGAAGGCCGAGGGGCCGCGGGTGCTCGTCCTCAACAAGGTCGACCGCATCAAGAAGCCGGAGATCCTGCCGCGGATCGCGCGCTATGCCGAGACCGGTTTGTTCGACGAGATCGTCCCCATCAGCGCCAAGAACGGCGACAACTGCGACCGGTTGCTCGAGGTGCTGTGGAGCCTGCTGCCCGAGGGCGAGCCGATGTTCGATCCGGAGCTGCTGACCATTCACCCCGAGCGCTTCCTGGCCGTCGAGCGCATCCGCGAGAAGGTGCTCGAGCTGACCACCGAGGAGCTGCCGTTCTCAACCGCCGTCGTCCTCGAACGCTGGGAGGATGATGCGGAGAAGGACCTGATCCGGATCTACGCCTCCATCCTCGTCGAGCGCCAGGGGCAGAAGAAGATCGTCGTCGGCCGCCAGGGCCAGATGATCAAGGCCATCGGCACCGCCGCCCGCCTCGACCTGGAGCAGTTCCTCGAGCGCCGCGTCTATCTCGACCTGAACGTCCGCGTGGAGCCCGACTGGCGCGAGAACAAGGCCGTGCTGGCGGCGCTGGACCGGGACGTGGACCTGGAAGTGGACTGAGCCTCCTCACTCCGCCGGCGGCAGCGTCTTCTCGAGGTGGTGCAGGCGGCTGACGTCGATCGACAGCGTCCCATCCGACCTTGGCGGGTTGAACAGGTCGGCGAAGCGGGCGCCCCAAACGATTTCGTGCGCCTTGAAGGACGAGCGGGTGTGGACGGTCTGCGAGAAGGTCTCGTCGATTCCCGAGAGCAAGACCAGGAACTCGGCGTCCCACGCCTTCAGGTCATCGTGCGTGGCCTGCCAGAGCGGGCTCTTCTCGTCGATGGGGTGGACGATCGTCCAGGCGAGGGGAAAGAAGGTGACCTTGTCGCGCTCGAGCTTGAGGGGGATGAACTCGCGGTTTCCACCACCCTTTTTGAAGCGGCTGAGCAGCACCTGCGCTTCGACCTGGATCATCTCGTTGGCCCGCGCGTTGGCGATGCGGAACTCGAAAGCCGTGCCCCCGCGGTAGGGAGCGATGATGGCGTGCTGGCTGAACAGGATCTTCGCCGTCGGCTGCGAGAAGCGGGCGAAGAGGATGCCGGTGGCGAGGGCGAACCCGAGCAAGCCGACCAGCGACTCCAGGGTGACCAGCACGTTGGCCGCCAGTCCTACGGGATGCATGACGCCATAGCCGATGGTGGCAAAGGTCTGCACGCTGAAAAAGAAGTCCTCCAGGTACTGCCCATGCAGAGTGGTGGCGGTCGAACCCGCGATCTGTCCCGGACCGCAGGTGAAGAAAGCCAGGCCGAAGACCATGTTGGTGACGACGAAAAAGAGCACCACCATGCCGAGAAAGCGCGGCCAGGTGGTGGTGAGCAGGAATTGATAGGGGCTGAGCGACTGGAAGAAGCTCAGCCCCTCGCGCACCACGTTGAAGCTGCCGTCGCGGTTGAGCAGCCGTTTGCGGCTCTGGCGGGCCACGACCGCGCCGAAACCGAGATCGCGGTTCGGATCGTCGGCGGAGATCGTGGTCCTGGGTTCGCTGACAGCCATGGCGCCGCAGTCTAGCGCACGGCGGGTGTTAGCATGCGCCTATGGCACTGATCACCGCCGAGGCGCTGATCCTCGACGTCATGGACCTGCACGACCGCGACCGGATCGTCACCTTTCTCACCCGCGAGCACGGCAAGAAGAAGGGCGTGGCCAGGGGCGCGCGGGTCAAGCACAGCCGCTTCGGCGGCCAGCTCCAGCCGCTCGCCAAGTCGCAGGTGACCTGGTTCGAGAAGGAAGGGCGGGACCTGGCGCGGATCTCCTCGGTGGAGCTGGTGCGCTCGGCCCACCCTCTGCAGACCGACCTCGAAGGCATCCTGCTCGGCAGCTACCTGGCGGACCACCTGCTGGAATTCGCTCAGGAAGGCGAGGCGTCCGACCACCTTTACCGGTTGCTCGACTCGACCGTGCAGGCGCTGCTGGAGGGAGTGGGCCGCGACCTCGCGGCACGCTACTTCGAGACCTGGGTCCTGCGGTTGACGGGCATCTTTCCGGCGCCTCACGCCTGCCCCTCGTGCGGCTCGCCGTTCCCTCCCGAGGGAGCGGTCTTGCCACGCTCGGGAGAGACCCTGCTGTGCCTGGACTGCGGCGGCCGGAGCGGCTTCGCCGTCTCGCCGGCGGCGCTGGATTTCCTCTGCCGCATCGGCCGCGAGAGTCTGCCGGCGGTGGCGGAGCGGGCGCCCGCGTCCGCGGTGCTGCGCCAGGTCGAGGAGCTCTGCGGCCAGGTGCGGCGCCATTTCCTCCAGCACGAGCTGCGCAGCTACGACGTGATGAACGCGACGCTGGCGCAGGTTTGATACCCTAGGCCGCCTCCCAGACTCCTACAGGCCCAACCTTCATGCAAACCTTCCAGGAATTGATCCTCAAGCTGTCGGAGTTCTGGGCGCGCGAAGGCTGCGTGCTCCAGCAGCCTCTCGACCTCGAAGTCGGCGCCGGCACCATGCACCCGGACACGTTTCTGCGCGTCCTGGGCCCCGAGCCCTGGCGCGTGGCCTATGTGCAGCCGTCGCGCCGGCCCGCCGACGGCCGCTACGGCGACAACCCGTTCCGGCTCGGCAAGCATCTCCAGTTCCAGGTGATCCTGAAGCCCTCGCCTCTCGACATCCAGCGGCTCTACGTGCGCAGCCTGGAGGCCATCGGTCTCGATCTGACGCAGCACGACCTGCGCTTCGAGGAGGACAACTGGGAGGCTCCGACCTTGGGCGCCTGGGGCGTCGGCTGGCAGGTGATGCTCGACGGCATGGAGATCACCCAGTTCACCTACTTCCAGCAGGCAGGCGGCCTGGAATTGAAGCCGATCAGCGCCGAGATCACCTACGGCCTGGAGCGCCTCAGCATGTTCCTCTCGCTGTCGCAGAGCATCTACGACATCGAGTGGGTGGAGGGGCTCGACTACGGGCAGGTGCGCAAACAGGAGGAGTACGAGCTCTCCCGCTACTACTTCGAAGTGGCGGACGTGCCTTTTCTCCAGAGCCAGTTCGACGGCTTCGAGCGCGAGGCCAACCGCTGCCTGGAGGCCGGCCTGGTGCTGCCGGCCTACGAGTGCGCCCTCAAGTGCTCGCACGCCTTCAACGTGCTCGACGCCCGCGGCGCCGTCTCGGTGACCGAGCGGGTCGGCCTGATGAAGCGGGTGCGCGACCTTGCCGTCGGCTGCGCCCGGGCCTACGTGGAGAGCCGCGAGAAGCAAGGATTCCCACTGCTCCAGGGCGACGCCCGCGAGGCCTTGCCTACGACAGCGGAGGTGGCCGATGCCGCGCGGTGAGTACCTTCTCGAGGTGAGGAGCGAGGAGATCCCGGCGCGCATGCTGGAGCCGGGAGTGCGCGAGCTGGCGACGCGCGTTTTCGAGGAGCTGATGGCCCGCGGCGCCGGTCCCCGAGAGGTGGAGACCGGATACACGCCGCGCCGGCTGGTGATGATCCTCTCCGGCCTGCCGGAGCAGGAACCCGACCGCGAAGAGCAGGTCATGGGGCCGCCGGTGCGCGCCGCCTATGCCGCAGACGGCTCGCCAACGCCGGCCCTGCTCGGTTTCGCCAAGCGCACCGGCCTCGCGCCGGAGCAACTGGCGCGGGTGAAGACCGACAAGGGCGAGTACCTGGCCGCCACGAAGAAGATCGCAGGCCGCCCCACCCGCGACGTGCTGGCCGAGATCGTGCCGCGCGCGCTCGCCGGCATCTCCTGGGCCAAGACCATGCGTTGGGGAAGCGGCGAGGGGCCGTGGGTGCGGCCGGTGCACGGCGTCGTCTCGCTGCTCGACGGCGTCCTGGTGCCGTTCGAATTCTTCGGCGTCGCCGCGGGCGACGAGACGGAGGGACATCCCACGCTTTCGCCGGCATCGTTCCGCGTCGCGGGCGCCGAGGACTACAAGCTCCGGCTCGCGGAGCGTCAAATCGAGGTGCGGCCGGCGGAGCGCCGGCGCATCCTCCACGAGTTCATGCGGTCGCGGGCCGAAGCCGCAGGTGGAACGCTGAGGGAAGATGCCGCGCTGCTCGACAAGCTGACCGCCATCTGCGAGATCCCCGGCGTGCTCGAAGGGCGCTTCGGCGAAGCCTTCCTGGAGCTGCCGACTGAGGTGCTCTCGACCAGCCTGCGGGACCACCAGAGCGCGCTGACCGTCATGGCTCCCAACGGCGACGGCGGCCTGCTGCCGTACTTCCTCACGGTCATGGACCGGCCTGACGATCCAGCCGGCCGCGCCCGCTCCGGCAACGAGTGGGTGGTGGCCGCCCGCCTGGCCGACGCGCAATTCTTCTATGGTGAAGACCGCAAGGCCGGCCTCGCCCGCCGCGCGGAGCAGCTCGCGCGCCTCGCCTTCCACGAGCGCCTGGGGAGCTACGCCGCCAAGACCGAGCGGCTGGTGGCTCTCTCGGCGGCGATCTGCGATCAGCTCGGTTGGGCTGAGGAGAAATCGCGGGCGGCCGAGGCGGCGCGCCTGCTGAAGGTGGACCTGGCGACCGAGATGGTCAAGGAATTCACCTCGCTCCAGGGCATCATGGGCGGCATCTACGCCCGCGAGGAAGGGCAGCCGGAGGAGATCTGGCAGGCGGTCTACGATCAGTATCTGCCGGCCTCGGCGGACGATTCGATCCCCCGCGGCCGGATCGGACAGGTCACCGGCCTCGCCGACCGTCTCGACACGCTGGTGGGGATCTTCGGCCTCGGCCTGATTCCTACCGGCAGCCGCGATCCCTTCGGCCTCCGCCGCGCCGCGCTGGGAGCGGTGCGCATCGCCCTCGAAGCCGGCCTGCCCCTCGATCTCGAGAAGGCCGCCGCGGAGGCTGCCCGTCTCTATGGCGACAAGCTCACCCGCGGTGCCGGGGAGATCCTGGACGACCTGCGCCCCTTCCTCTATGACCGTATCCGCTACCTCCTCGGCCTCGCCGGCTATGCCTATGACGAGATCGAGGCCGCCCTCGCCGTCGGCGTCACGAGCCTGCCGGACTTGAAGGCGCGGGTGGATGCGCTGCACAAGGTGCGCGAGGAACCGGCCTTCCTCTCCGTGGTCCTGGCAGCCAAGCGCATCGCCAACATCGTCAAGGAGGCAGCCGAGCAGCCGCTCGACGAGTCGCTCCTCGTCGAGCCCGCAGAGAAGGATCTCGCTGCCGCCTTCGAGAAGCTGCGCGCCGATATCGAGGAGGCCGCGGCAGCCGGCGACTACGAGCGCTGCCTGCACCGCATCGCCGATCTCGCTCCCGTGCTGGATCGCTTCTTCGTCGATGTCCTGGTGATGGCCGAGGACGAGAAGGTGCGCGCCAACCGCATCGCCCTCCTCCAGGCCATCGGCCGCGCCGTCTCGCGCACCGCCCGTCTTACCGAGATGGTGGTGGACAAGGCGGAGGCCAGGGCGAAGGCGGGGTAAATCTCCAAGGGTGATCGAAGGCGGTAGAGACGGCCCACCCGTCCACGACATCCTCGGCAGGCCACGGGGACGGCGGGCCGTCTCTTCGGAGGGCAGAACCCTGCGGAATGCCGTCGTCCCATTGAAGACCGTGGACCGGCGGTGCCCTGCGAAGTTCCGGGGGCACCGGCACCGGCCTTGCCCTGCGGAGACGCCCTGCCGTCCCCGTGGCCTGCGGCGGACATCGTGGGCGGGTGGGGCGTCTCGACACCCTTCGGCCAAAGGTTCGGCGCGGCGACGGTTATACGCTAAGCTCTGGACGTTGCGTATAACCGTTCCGAGGGAGCGGTCCCGTGCCCTATCAGCGCCTATCCGAATCGGTCCAGACGCTCTATGCCGAGCTCCTCGAGCAGACGATTCATGCCGAGGCGGAGGCCGCAGCGACCGGAGCGCGCCAGGGGACCTTCGTTTCCAAGACCATCAAGGGCGGCACCTACTGGTACTTGCAGCGGATGGAGGGAGACCGCAAGCGCCAGCACTATCTGGGCCGCGAATCTCCTGCCCTTCTGACCTGGATGGACGAGGTGCGGCAGGCGCGGGACCGTTCAGCGGCCGATGACGCTCAACGGGCGAAGCTGTGCAGCATGCTGGCCGCCGGAGGCGCTACCACGGAAAGCGCTGCGGTCGTCAAGGTCCTGTCGCTGCTGGGCGAGTCCGGTGTGTTCCGAGTGGGGGGAATCCTTGTCGGCACTCAGGCCTTCATCGCCTATGGCAACATGCTCGGAGTCCGGTTCGAGAAGCAGAGCCTGCGGACGCAGGACGTCGACATCGCTCAGGATCGCGCCATCGGCATCGCTCTCTCCCAGGAGGCCGGTCCGCTTGACATCGCGGACTCCTTGACGGGCTCGGGCCTCGGCTTCTTTCCGGTCCCCGGGCTCGATGCGAAGCAGGCGAGCACGTCGTTCAAGATTCGCGGACGGGAGCTGCGGGTCGATTTCCTCACGCCTCTGGTCGGCCGGGAGTCCGCCGAGCCGGTGTTTCTCCCGGCCCTGGGGGTTTCCGCGCATCCGCTGCGGTTCCTGGAGTACCTGATCGAGAATCCCGCCCAGGCCGTCGTCCTCGGCGGCTCCGGCATGCTGGTGAGCGTCCCGGATCCCGCGCGCTTCGCCTTGCACAAGCTCTGGATCTCGGCGCGAAGGCCGGTCTCCGAGCAGGCGAAGGCCGCGAAGGACCTACGACAAGCGGGAGATCTGCTGGAGGTTCTCCTGGCGGATCGGCCGGCCGATGTTGCGGCGGCATGGAAGGCGTTGGCGCGCAATGCTTCCGCCGCCAAGACCGTCCACACCGCGATCGGCCGGCTGTCACCGGACCTCCAGCAACGCCTTCAATCTCACGGTTGAACCATTCGGAACAGCGGCGTCCTTGGGCCCGGAGGCCGCTGTCCCTTCTCAATTGTCAAAGAGCGCGCCCGGCACTGCCAATGCAGTCCAAGCTCGGACGACTGATTCGTGCCATAGAGTGCCAGATCGGAGAGAGCCTGTCAAGCAAGTGTGGACATTAATCGCAATAGTGATACTATATAGGTATGCAATCCGCCGGGCCAATCCCGGCGCCGCGAGATCAGGGGCGACAAAGCCTCGGAAAGGAGATGGCCGACATGCTGCACGCGCCGCAAGCGCTCAAGCGCCTCGACACCGCCCTCGGGCAGCCGCCGGCGGATCTCCGTCCGCTGGTGGCCGCCCTCCGCGACGGCGCTACGGACCCTTGGCACGTGCTCACGGAGCGCCGTGCGCTTGCCACGGCCCTCCGGCAGGGCATGACGGACCGTCGTGACGCCGCGGCTGACCCCCGTCGGCTCATCACGGACCGCCGTGACGCCATCACGGGGCGCCTTCCGCTCGCGACGGACCCCCTGCGGCTCGTGACGGAGGTCCGGTGCGGCGTGACGGACCTCCGGCAAGGCTTGCCAGGGCTCCGTGCTCTCGTGACGGACCGCGGTGGCCAGGCGACGATCCCCGGGTGCCGCCGGCAGACCGTCGAGCGGCAATGGAAGGAGAGGAGCTGGCGGCTGCCCGCGCCAAATCCTCGGCCTGAGTAGCTCGTTGGCAACCCGTCGAAGGGGCGTGCGTTGCGCATTTCCCCCGGCGGTGCGTTCTTTGACAACTGAAGCATCAACCCTCCACCACAGGGACGGGCCTGGCCGGGCTCGTCCCTGCCGGCGGGCGTTGCCGTGCGGCGGAAGGGCTTGCTACACTGATACCCATGGCCGTTGCACCGCTTTCGATCCAACCGAGCAGCGAGGAGACCGTAGCCTTGCGGCTTCCGTCCGACGTCCTTCTTTCGGACGATCAGCTCTTCGAGCTCTGCCGGTTGAACAAGGAGCTGAGGATCGAGCGCACTTCCGAGGGAGATCTGGTGATCATGCCGCCCGTGGGAGCAGGATCGTCGCGACGCAACGCCAGGATCATCTTCCAGCTCGAAACGTGGTCGCTCACTGACGGCACGGGAGTCGTTTTCGACTCGTCGGCGGGATTCCTGCTGCCCAATGGGGCCATGCGATCGCCGGACGCCGCCTGGGTGAAACGTTCCCGCCTCTCCGGCCTGAGCCGCGACGAAAAGGAGAAGTTTCTCCCGCTGTGCCCCGATTTCGTGATTGAGCTGCGATCTCCCAGTGATGCTCTCTCCAGCCAGCAGCTCAAGCTCGAGGAATTCATCGAGAATGGCACCGTGCTCGGTTTTCTTCTCGATCCGACCGGCAGGACCGTGTATGTCTATCGTCCGAGGGAGACTCCTGAGGTTCTGGAGCAGCCGAAGACCGTCAGCGCCGATCCGATCCTGCCCGGCTTCAGTCTTCAGCTCGAGGATGTCCGGGAGCCTCGCTGGTAACTCCGCCGCCCGTCTCCTCCCGCGCCATCCCGCGCTCCACCGCTTCGATCAAATACGGCCGCAACCGCTCCGGCGCCACGATGTGATGGATGGAGCCGACGCGCTGCGCTCGCTCGACGCTGTGGATGGCGTCGAACTCGGCGGCGACTTCGCTCAGCTTTTCGGAGCGGACGGCTTCCAGCGCCTCGTCCAGCCCGGCGCGCAGCCTTGCCTTCTCGGTGCGTTCGGCGTCGGCGATGGCTTTTTCCAGCTCGACGATGCGCGGATCCTGACGCGTCCGCCGGTCCAACTCGCGGGCGAAGACGACGGCCGCGGCCGGCGCGCCGCCGATCACCGAAGCGTAGCTCCCTTCCAGCGCCGCGATCTCGAGGTTGTCGTTCAGGGCGCGCGAGAAGACGACGAAGGCGCCGCCGTGATAGCGGGAGATCACACAAAAGATGATCGGTCCCTTGAAGTTGACCACCGCGCGGCCGATCTCGGCGCCGTACTCGAGCTGCCAGAAGCTCATGGACTCCGGCGAGCCGTCGAAACCCGATAGGTTGGCGAGCACCACGAGGGGCCGGTTGCCGCTCGCGGCGTTGATGGCGCGCGCGACTTTCTTCGAGGCGAGCGGAAAGAGCGTGCCGCCCGTCCACTGCTCCGGACCATAGACGGGCGTCCAGCCGAGCCGCGGCAGCGGTTTGGACTCGAAACCGAGCAGACACACCCGATGGCCGCCCAGGCAGACATCCCAGACGACGGCGATCTCGGCGTCGCGCATGCCGTACCAGCGCTCTGCCGGCGGATGGTCCTGGTCGGCGACGGCGGCCATGACGCGGCGGATTTCGAACGGCCTCTTGCGCCCCGGATTGGTGAGCGGGGAGAACACCTCGCCGACGGTGGCGAATTCGCCGCCGTGGGGGAAGCCGCGAACGTCGCGGTCTCGCGGATCGATCGTCGGGCACGGCCGCGGGAAGCGCTCGCCCGGCGCGACGTAGGAGTGCTCGTAGTGGCGCAGCAGGATGCTGCAGGCCTCGCCGAGATCGCGGGCCATGTACTGCGCCTGGCCGTTGGGGCCCATGATCCTCTCGTAGCCGCCGATGCCCTGGTTGTCCTCGGCCGAGACGCCTCCGGAGTAGTCGAGGGCCTGCTTGCCGGTGAGCACCATCGCCCCTTCCGGAGTCATCACCAGGATGCCGCGGGTGTGCATCAGCATCGTCGCTTCGGCGTTCCAGTAGGGCTGGGCACCGGCGTTGACGCCGGCGACGATGACGTTGACCTCGCCTCCCGACTGCGTGAGCTCCACCAGGCGGCGCAGCACGTGGCCGATCCAGTCCATGGCCTCGGTGCCGTCCTCCATCGAGATCCGGGCTCCCGCCGATAGCGCGAACCACTCGACGGGAACCCGCAGCGACTGCGCGAGGTCGAGGGCGGCGAGAATCCGCCTGCACTCGGGCTCGGCGAGCGCTCCCATGCCGCGGCTCGGATCGCCGAGCAGGATGACGCGGGTCATCCCCTCGGGATAGCGGCTGGTGAAGTTGCGGACGAGCCCCAGGACGATACCGGCGGAGTTCTGGCCGTAGGGCCGGTCGACCGGCACCAGCCGTCCCTCGCCGTCCAGGTCGTGCTCGACGAATTCGCCGCGCGGCAGATCGGCCTGGGCCTCGTTCCTGGAGGCGAGCCGTTTGATCACCTCGTAGGGATAGGGGAGGCCGCGGCGCCGCAGATCCACGACTTTCTGCGCATACTCGCGCAGCGGCTTGAGAGGCGCCTCGGAGGGCTTGCGGAAGCGCACGATCACGCCGGCGGCGTCGAAGTTGGAGATCTCCAGCACCCGATCGATCAGCTCGCCGCTCTCCGGCCCGGGAAGACGGCCGCGCACCGCCACCTTCTCCAGGCCTAGGCCCTCGGACAGCGGCGTCAGCCGGTGCACCAGGCCGACGAGCTCATCCGGAGTCAGATCGACCGGCGGCCAGACGTTGAGCAGCACGCGGTTCCACTGCAGCCGCTCGGCGGCGGCCCGCCGCGACTGGAAGCTGCGGATGCTGGAGAGCGCCTCCATCAGCATGTGCTCGAGCTGGGGGAGCTCGACGACGCGGCCGCCGGCATCGCGCACGGACGTCAGGTCCCGCACCTCGGCGACGGCGAACAGGCGCTCGTCGCGCGGGTTGTCGCGGGCCTCGCCGTGAAAGAAATAGACCCTCTCGGGAGCGGGCAGGCGCTCCAGATGAAAGTTCTGCAGCCGCCACAGCTCCAGGCGCAGCGCCAGCATGGGATGGATGCCGCGGTAGACCCTCTCCTCGCGGAAGGCGTCGTTCTCGCCCTCGGCGCGGCGGAAGGTGAAGCTCTGCGCGCCATCGGGCCCGAAGACGACGACGGCGACGCGCCGCAGACCGCCGGGCAGCGATGGGTTCGCCAGCAGACCGGCGATCTCCTTGGCGGTCGTATCCTCTTTCACCGTTCGTCCGGCGCGCCAGAAGTAGAGATCCGCGACGATCTCGGCGCCCGCCGAAGCCTCCGCGGCCAGGCGGCTGACGGCGTCGACGGACGCCGCGAGCCGCTCCCGGGCGGCGTGCGTGGCGATCAGGTGAACGTGGGAGCCCCGATGCTCGTAGGTGGCGACGGCGAAGAGCTGCCCCTCGACGAGGGTCGGAACGATGGCGTGCAGCTCGCGGATACGGTAGTAGCGGCGGACCATCACCTCCAGCAGCGCCTCGCGCAGGCTCGCATCGGCGCTCTGATACCGCCGCGAGAGGAGCAGATGGAGAGGCTGCGGGCACTCGACGAGGGCGCGGATGCGCGCGGGCCGATCAACCCCCGCGGGATCGGCAGCCAGACGCGCGAGGTCGTCTTCGGCCGCGGCGTAGATCCGCTCGCGGGCGGCGAGCAGGAGGGGCCGGTCGAACCGGCGGTAGCGCACCTCGCGGGCCAGGTCGTGCACCGCCGGCTCCCGCCCCTGAGTCTCGGCGATCAGCCGGTCGAGAAGCTCGCGCAGCTCGTCTCCGGCGGCACCGTCGTCCCGCTCCGGCCAGCCCTCCAGGAGCGCCAGCACGGGAGGAACTTGCTGCGCCAGCCGGAGATGGGCGAGGGCGAGACGAAACAGGCTCTCCTCCAGCTCCGGCGTGCGGTCGAGGCTGCCGACTCCGTAATGGGCCAGGGCGCGCCGCAGCCTGGCGACGAAGCTTGCGGGCAGGCTCTCGCCGGCGCCGTCGAGGTCGCGCAGATAGGCGCCGAGGTACTCCTCGGTGCTGTGGCGGCCGTCGCTTGCTCCGCCTGCCGGACGAGGCCCGAAGAGAGATCCCCCGTCGGCGAAGGCGAGCAGGATCTCCCTCTCCAGCCGGCGGTCTGAGCCGGCGTCGTCGGGCGCAGCGAGGATTCCCTGGACCGTCTCGGCATCGGCGTCGTAGCCCAGCATCAGGCGGCGCGCCTCCTCCAGGCTCTGCACCCGCGGCGAAAGCGCGGCCGTCTCGTCCTCCGGCGGAGCCAGGCCGGCGAAGCGCACCCGCTCTCGCGGCCTGGCCTCCGGGCGGTCGCCGAGGGCCGGGGGCTCGAGCACCAGCAGCGGACCGCCGGTAGCCACCTGAGCGTTCTTGCGCGCCAGCACCTTGCGCACCCGGCCCGGCGCCTGAGCCCGCACCGTCGTCTCCAGCTTCATCGCTTCGAGGACGGCCAGCGGATCGCCGGCGGCCACCTCGTCGCCCTCCTTGACGGCGAGCGATGCCACGACCCCCGGCGCCGGCGAGCGCACCACGTCCCAGAAGTCGCGCTCGATGCGATGCGGAATGCCGTCCACCTCGACGATCTGCCAGTTTCCCTGAGCGGCCAGCGAGATCCGCCAACTCCGTTCGCCGCAGGCGATCCGGCGTCCTGTCCGTCCCGGCCGCTCGGCCAGCACCTCCAGGCGCAGCCCGTCGACCTCGACGCGAAAGAGCCGCCAGTCGAGACGGGAGACGCGGATGAGGTAGTCCAGGCCGCGGTAGCGCAGCTCGATGGACCGGCCGACCTCGCGCGGCACCTCCGGCCGGCCGCGAACGGCGGAGGCATAGAAGCGGGCCCGCGCCTGGTCGAGCTCCGTCTCATAGCCGGCGATCGCCGCGCCGAGCAGGGCCGCCTCGGCGCCTCGCCGTGGCAGGTGCTCGCCGCTGGCCACCAGGCGGTCCAGCCAATCAGGCTCCACCGGCTGCCGGGAGGTCAGCTCCGGGCGGTCCAGGATCTCGGTCAGAAAGGCCTTGTCCGTGGCGCCGTTGCGCAGGGAGACCTCGGTGCGGGCGAGGCCTCTTTGCAGGCGGTCGAGCGCCTCGGTCCGGGTCCGTCCGTGGGCCGTGACGCGGACGATCTCCTCGCCCTCGGTCGGGATCTCCCCTTCCTCGACGCCAGGGTCGGCGCGCAGGCCCGGTCCGGAAGGAAGGCGCAGAGCTTCGATGACGCCGGGGCTCGGCGCGAAGCCAGCCTCGGGATCGACCGCCGAGAGGCAGACCTGCAGGGCGTGGCCGCGCGCCTCCGGTGGCTGGCCGTCGAGCGTGCCGCCGCGCGAGAGATGAGTCTCCAGGGCGACGAGCTCCACTTCGTCCAGAGCTTCGATGACGGCGATCGATGGCGGCAGGCCAGGCGCGGTACCGAGGAAGCGGTGCTCGCCGCTTCTCGGTTCGGCGACGAACGTCACCGTGAAGGCGCCGACTCCGCCGCGGGCGGTTGCCAGTCGCGAGGCGGCCTCGCGCAGCGAGAGCGTCATCTCCGCGCCGAGCTCAGGCGGCGGCGACTCGGCGAGCACCACGCGCTCGCGATATCGTAGGGTGACGTCGATCAGCCCGACGACACGAACGGTGCCTCGCCGGTCCACGAGAACCGGCGCCTCGATGCGGCGGACGCCCGGGGCCCGAAGATTGATCCCCGGGCTCAACGGCGCGCCTCCCAGGCGGCGCGCGTCAGACGGCTTTCTCGTAGGGATGTACCAGTCGCCAACATCTCGGCTCGCTGGAGCCTGGTCGATCCCGAGGTCACCTCGGAGTCGCAGGACATCCAGGATTTCCGAGGATATCGCGACTCCGTAGCGCTGGGTAGGGGACGGTGCCGAGGAGAGGTGATAGCATGGCTGCATGCCGACTATCCTCCGAGAACGGGGGTATCGATTCTTCTTCTTCATGGCCGATCGCTACGAACCACCTCATATCCACGTTCAGAAGGACGATAATGAAACCAAGCTCTGGCTCGACCCTCTTGAATTCGCCTATGTGGAGGGCTTCCGACGCCACGAGTGCAGCGAGATCTTGAGTATCACGCAGGAGCATCTGAGCGATCTACTCCGTGCATGGTATGAAAGATTTGGAGGCATGAGCGATGAGTGAATTGCGGATCCATAACGTCTCCTTTTCCGGCGTTACCATGATCATTCGGTTCTCCGATGGCAGGGAAATCTCTTTGCCGGTGAGCTACTTCTCCACCTTGGAAAGTGCGAGTCCAGCGGAACGGGACCGGTGGTCTTTGATCGGTCGAGGGTTAGGTGTCCACTGGGAGGCCATGGATGAGGACTTGTCCGTTGAGAACATCCTTACGGCTTATAGCCGGCATCACAAGGCGGCCTATGCACACGCGGCTGGCTTCTGACGGCCACTGCTCCGCCGGCGATCGCGGCGTGGGAACGCGCTCTCGCCCGGCCATGAATGGTCGGGCTACAAGTTCGAAGAAGTCGGCTGAAGCCGACTCCAGAGAAAACGACTCTGCACGAGGAGGCTGTGGAGTCGGCTTCAGCCGACTTGTCCGCATGCGTAGCCCGGGCATTGATGCCCGGGCGGAGGCGGCGCTGCGACCCTAACCCACCAGTTCCCCCAGCAGCCCCAGGCTCCGTTCGAGATCCGGCCGCGCCTCGAGCACCGGCAGCAGCGGATCCGTCTTTAACTTGCGAATCCGCGGCGGCACGGTTTTGATATTAAAGGCTCGGACGTCCAACGAATCGTTCACCTCGCTCCATTCGAGCGGCGTGGAGACGGGAGCTCCCGGCCGCGGCCTCACGGAGTAGGGAGCGACGAGGAGCTTGCCGCGGCCGTTCTGCAGGGCGTCGATGTAGACCTTGCCTTCGCGGGCGCGAAGGTTGCGGGCGGTGGTCGCGATGGCGGGAAGGCGGCCGACCACGAGTCCGGCCAGGATCTCCGCGAGCTGGCGCACCGATTCATGATCGAGCTGGCCCCCGGTCGGGATCAGCACGTGCAGGCCGCT
>Ga0134122_10001888_pt1 | contig 15297 bp, 8 predicted proteins | sample KB302_FD_96461 | JGI IMG/M metagenome (GOLD analysis project Ga0134122, IMG submission 96461) | Terrestrial soil microbial communities without Nitrogen fertilizer from Kellogg Biological Station, Michigan, USA - KB3-0-2 | ecosystem: Environmental > Terrestrial > Soil > Unclassified ... | reverse complement strand
CATCCGCAACGAGCCGGCGGAAGCGGCGCCCGCAACGGCGCATCTCTTCATCATCAATCCTCTAACGGGTGAGGGTATGGACAACCTTTTCTCCACCCATCCCAACACCGCCAACCGTATCGCCGAGCTGGAGCGCCTGGCCGAGGAGATGGGGGCCACGGCCCCCCCCGCGCGCGGGGCGCCGCCGGGACCCGGTCCCTGGGGCGGGGCGTCGCCGGCCGGGCGTGGGGGACCCTGGGCTTAATCTGGGGCTAGACGGTATTGCCGGCGCGAAGGCCCCACCCGAACGCATCCCGGTCAGGGACGCCCGCCCCCAGGCCCGGCGCGCCGGAAGGCCTGGCGGCGCGCCGCCTGGCCGTCACCCTCGTTGCGGGCGTGTTGGGGCAAAGACGCACCCTCGAGCAGGTGCTGGCCGATCTGCCGCGGCAACCGGATCTTTCGCTGCTGCACCCGCGCGATCGCGCCTTGGCGCGCATGGTGGCAGCCACCGTGCTGCGCCGGCACGGTGAGCTGGAGCATGTGCTCAACGCCTTCATCGAACGACCGCTTCCCCCCGACAAGGGTCAGCTTTGGCCCATCTTGTTGTGTGCCGCAGCCCAGCTTCTCTGCCTCGCCTTGCCCGCGCATGCCGTCGTCGACCTCTCCGTCGAACTGGTGCGTCGCGATCGCGGCGCGCACCGCTTTGCCAAGCTCAGCAACGCCGTATTACGCCGCGTGAGCGAGCGCGGTGCGGCTCTCATGGCCGCGCAAGATGCCGTGCGGCTCAATATTCCCGCCTGGCTTTGGCAACGCTGGAACGAGGCCTACGGGGCCGCCACGGCGCGCCGCATCGCCGAGGCCAGTCTTCAGGAAGCCGCCCTCGACATCAGCTTGAAGCCCGCCGAGGATGCCAACGCCTGGGCGGATCGGCTGGGTGGTCTGGTGCTGCCGACGGGCAGCATCCGGCTCAAGTCGCACGGGCGCATCGAAGACTTGACGGGTTATGGCGAGGGCGCTTGGTGGGTGCAGGACGCCGCCGCCGCCCTGGTCGGCCGGCTGGCCGGCGACGTGGCCGGACGCATCGTCGCCGACCTGTGCGCCGCTCCGGGGGGCAAGACGGCGGCCCTTGCCGCGCGCGGAGCCGCCGTCACCGCCGTTGATCTTTCCCCCACCCGGCTTGAGCGAACGAAGGCCAACCTCGATCGCCTTAAGCTCACCGCCCACTTGGTTGCCGCCGATGTCGCAACCTGGGCGCCCGGCACGAGCTTCGACGTCGTCATCCTCGATGCCCCTTGCACGGCGACGGGAACCATCCGCCGACATCCCGATATTCTGCGCCTGAAAGCCGCCGAAGACGTCGGCCGCATGGCGGAGCTACAGGGGCGCCTGTTGGCCAACGCGGCAAACCTCGTCAAGCCGAACGGGCTCTTGCTCTACAGCACTTGCTCGCTCGAGCCGGAGGAAGGCGCCCAGCAGATTTTGGCATTTCTGGCGGCGCATTCTGGCTTTCGGCGCGTGCCCGTCCTCGCCGAGGAAGTTGGCGGCGATGCCGCCGCCATCACGCCGGCGGGCGAGCTGCGCACGCTGCCCTGCCATCAGCCGCAGGGGAGCCTCGCCGGGGGCATGGACGGCTTTTATGTGGCTCGCCTGCGGCGGCTCGTCTGAGCTCTTGCGGCCACCCACAGGCTTTGCGGGCCGCGGCCTTGCCTGGCCTGAGCGGCCGGGCTAACGGGAGCCATATGCAGAACTCCTCCCCGGAACCGGCGGCAGCGCCGGAGCCGTCGGCATGGTCGCGGTTGGGCGCCAGTTTGGCCGCGCGCGAAAAGGTCGAACGCGCGCTGCTGGTGGTCGATCGCGCGCGTGTCCAGATGCTGGCTTACGTGCGCCGATCGCAGCTGCTCGCCCGCGCCGCGCCGGACGAATTGCTGATGGCGCCGCCGGACTTGCGCGTGCCCGATCCCAGCTTTGTCGATGAATTGAGGTTCGGCAATTTCGGGCTCGCCGGCGAAATCGCCGATCTTGCGGGACGCTCGCCGTTTACGCATGCCGTCGTGAGCGCGGCATGGGCGCGCGAGCTACATGGCTTCGGCTGGTTGCGCCACCTCGATGCCGTCCGCGCAGAGGACACCGAGCGTCTGGCCCGCCGGTTGCTCGCGGACTGGTTGCAGGAGGGTAGCCGCGACAAGTCTTTCGCCTGGGCACCCGAGACAACGGGCCGGCGCTTAATGTCCTGGTTGTCGCATTCCCAATTGCTCCTCGACGGGGCGGACCCCAGGTTCTATGCGGCCGTGTTGCGTAGCTTTGAGCGGCAAGCCAGCTACCTGTCCGCGGCCTGGCAAGACGCGCCGCAGGGCCACGATCGGCTGGTGGCGCTGATCGGACTGGTGCTAGCCGATCTCTGCCTGGCCGGACACGAACGGCCGCTCAAGCGTTCGCAGAAACTGTTGGCTGCGGAAATCGAGCGCCAGATTTTCGCCGACGGCGGCCACATCGGCCGCAACCCGCAGACCTCCGTCGAGCTGGTGCTTGACTTGCTGCCGGTGCGCCAGTGCTTTCTGGTTCGCGGTCTGACGCCTGCGAGCGCCTTGCTGCGTGCGCTCGCGGCCATGGTGCCGATGCTGCGGCACTTGCGCTTGGGTGACGGCAGCCTGGCGCGCTTCAACGGCGTCGGGCCGACCGATCGGGATGCGCTGGCCACCGTGTTGGCCTATGACAAAAACCAGACGGCTTTGCCGCCGCTGGCCCCGGCGTCGGGATACGCGCGCCTCGAGCGCGGCCCCAGCATCGTGGTGGTCGATGTCGGCCCCCCGCCGCCGCTGAGTTTCGCCCACAGCGCGCACGCCGGCTGCCTAGCTTTCGAGGCGAGCGTTGGCAGTGAGCCGCTGTTTGTCAACAACGGCGCGCCGGCATCCTCCGACCCGGGCCGGCGGGCATCGGCGCGGGCGACGGCGAGCCACAACACGCTCTGCATCAAGGAACAGTCCTCCTCCCAGCTGAGCCGGCGCGGCTCCCTGCGCGGGGCGCTGGCCATCGAGCATCCCGATCACGTCAGCGTGCGTATTGCCGAGGCAGCCGGCGCCCTTGAGCTGGAGGCCTCGCACGATGGCTACGTCGGTCGCTGGGGGCTCGTGCACGCGCGCAGCCTCAGTCTTGCTGCCGATGGCACAAAGCTGAGCGGCAGCGAGGCTCTGCTCCCGGCCAAGGGCGTCTTGCGGTTCGCCTGGGATGTTCCCTTCGCCGTGCATTTCCATGTCCATCCCGACGTCGAAGTCTGGCCTGGCCGCGAGCCCGATACGGCCGACCTCGTGCTCAAGTCCGGGGCGCACTGGCGCCTGTCGGCCCAGGGCGCCCAGCTCACGATCGAGACCAGCATGCATAGCGCCGGTGCCTTGGGCCCACTGCCGGCGCAACAACTTGTGTTGCGGGCCGCCTGCCATGGCGAGGCCAAGGTCAGCTGGCAGCTCGAGCGGATGCCGCCGGGCTGCCGGCCCCAACACGCCGCGTCGGACGCAACCGCGCTGGCGCGCTCTCTGGCTGAGCGGCTGGCGCTGGCGGCAACGGCTGTCAACGCAACCCCCGACGGTCCAGCCACCGCCGGTCCCGACCAGCGCGGGCCGGACAATCCGGAAGCGCAGCCAGGCCCGCAAGAATGAGCGCGCCCTATTGCCAATGCCGGTTCCATGCTAAGCGCGCCCCATCGAGGCGCGGCCGCAATGGGCCAGCGCCCCCAAGCGCAACGGGAAACGACGTGGGATGACAACAGCGGCCACGAAGATCGGGCGGGCGTTGCTTTCGGTTTCCGACAAAAGCGGTCTCCTCGATTTTGCCCGCGGGCTTGCCGCTTTCGGCGTGGAACTCCTCTCCACCGGCGGTACCGCCAGCGCGCTCAAGGCTGCGGCCATTCCCGTCAAGGACATCGCCGAGCATACGGGCTTGCCGGAGATGCTGGATGGTCGCCTGAAGACGTTGCATCCCAAGGTTCACGGTGGTCTGCTCGCCGTGCGCGGCAATGCCGCGCATCAGGCCGCGGCCGAGCGGCATGGCATTGCGCCGATCGATCTTTTGGTCGTCAACCTCTACCCCTTTGAGGCAACCGTGGCTGCGGGCGCGCCATTCGAGACCTCGATCGAAAATATCGATATCGGCGGGCCGGCGATGATCCGGGCGGCCGCCAAGAACCATGCGGCCGTGACCGTCATCGTCGATCCGGCGGACTACGCGCGGGTGCTGCAAGAGATGGGCGCCCTGGGTGGCGCGACCAGTCCGCAGTTGCGCCAGGCGCTGGCCGCCAAGGCCTATGCGCGGACCGCCGCCTACGACGCGGCGATCAGCACCTGGTTCGCCGAGGTCTTGGGCGAGCCGGCCCCGGCCTGGCGCGCCTTCGGCGGCAAGCTTGCCCAGGAGCTGCGCTATGGCGAGAACCCACACCAGCGCGCCGCCTTCTATACCACGGCGGCTCGGCGCCCGGGCGTGGCCACCAGCGTGCAGCACCAGGGCAAGGAACTTTCCTACAACAATCTTGCCGACACCGATGCCGCCTTTGAACTGGTGGCCGAATTCGACCCGACGACAGCCGCCGTTGCCATTGTCAAGCACGCCAACCCGTGTGGTGTTGCGACCGGCGGCACTCTGATCGAGGCCTATCGCAAGGCGCTCTTTTGCGACCCCGTCAGCGCCTTCGGTGGCATCATCGCGCTGAACGGTGCCATTGATGCGGCGACCGCGGCCGAGATCACCAGCATCTTCACCGAGGTGGTGATCGCGCCGCAGGCGAGCGCGGACGCAACGGCGATCTTTGCCAGCAAAAAAAACCTGCGTTTGCTAACCACCGGCGCGCTACCCGATCCGCGCCGCCAGGAGTTAAGCTTCCGCTCGCTGTCGGGTGGCTTCCTGGTGCAGTCGCGCGACGGCGCCATGGTCGACGACCTCGAACTCAAGGTCGTGAGCAAACGCCAGCCAACGCCTCAGGAACTCGCGGATCTGAAATTCGCTTTCAAGGTGGCCAAGCACGTCAAATCCAACGCCATCGTCTACGCCAAGGACGGCGCCACGGTGGGCATCGGCGCCGGGCAAATGAGCAGGGTTGATAGCGCCCGGATTGCGGCTTGGAAGTCGCTGGAGGCTGCCAAGGCGGCCGGCCTGAGCGAGCCGCTGGCCAAGGGCTCGGTGGTGGCGTCGGACGCCTTCTTTCCGTTTGCCGACGGCCTGCTGGCGGCCGCCGAGGCGAAGGTGACGGCAGTGATCCAGCCGGGTGGGTCCAAGCGCGACCAGGAAGTGATCGCCGCCGCGGACGCGCACGGCTTGGCGATGGTGTTCACCGGCCAACGCCATTTCCGGCATTGATCGGGCATGGCCGACGGGCACGCGCCATTGGCCATTCGGCTGCGCCCGGCGACGGGCGAAGACGGCTTCTTGCTGCGCCGATGGCTGAGGGATCCGGCGACGCAGGCCTGCTCGGGCAACCGGGCCAGCGCGGAGGCTGAGATCACACTGGCGCGCATGAGCGAGACGGCGCTCACCCGCATCGTCACCTGTGAGGCGCGGCCGATCGGCTACGCGCAGGCCATGGAAGCCGCCGTGCGCGCCGGTGCACAGCCGCCGGAAGTGCTGCCGGGCACCTGGGAGACCCAATTCTGGATCACCCCGTCGCGACCGGGCGTTCTCGGCGCCATTCCGGCGCTGCTTGCGGCGGAGGTTTTTGCCACCACACTGGCCATTGCCTGCTCGGGCCTCATCTCCATCAGGCAGGAGATGATGGTGCGCGCTTACGAGCGGGCCGGCTTTCGCTGGCGGCGGCTTTGGCACGACCCGCTGTTTGGGCCTGCCTGGCTGATGCTGAAGGAGCGGCCAGGCTAGCGGCACCGGCGACGTCTTGCAGCTGCCCGGCGGCGACCAGCAGCCGCGATAAGGTGAGCGTCTCCGCGTTGCTAATCTGCTCCAGGGAGGCAATCACGCGCGCCAGTCGCGGCCCCTGCCGCTCGAGCCAAGCCTCGATCCCCGCCGCGCCCTGGGCGCGGATCGCCGCCCGGGCCAGGTCGGCCTGCGATTTGCCCAATTGGTTGAGCGCCTGCGCGACGGCGAGCCGATCGTAGTAGTCGGGCGTGACGATCTTGCCGGCTTTGGCCGTCAGGTCGCCGATGTGCAGGCGGTCGCCGAGCACCAGGAAAATGCGGGCCGCCTCCGGCACCGGGCTGCTGCTGGCGTGCGCCACCTCGGTGATGGCCAGGGCAAGCTCAAGCACATCGAGGGCGGCGATATCGGCGGCGAGATCTTCCGGCACGCGTTCGACGACGAGCCGGCGGGCTTGATCGGCCAGCCCCGTGGCCAGGCGCGCGGGCAGCAGCGATGCCAGCAGCGGCTTGAGAGCGGCGAGCGTCGCCTTGTGCAGCGCGATGGTGTCGCTGAGGCTGCTGCCGGCGCTGGCGTAGCGCAGCATAAAGAGCGTCTGCGCGTCTACCAGCTCGCGCGTCCTCTGATAGAGGCCAAGTTGTGTGGACCCGCCAAGCTTGCCGTCGAGCGCATCGATCCGCTGCCAAAGGGCCGGCAGCTCGAACACCTCGCGCACGGCCAGAAAGGCCAACGCCACATCGGCGGTCGTGCGCCGCGTTTCGTCGGCCAGCCGCGCGGCCAGTGCCGGACCGCCGCGATTGAGCACGGCGTTGGTGAGGCTGGTGGCGATGATTTCGCGGCGTAGGCTATGGCCGGCAATGCCATCGGGAAAGCGCCGGCGCAGCTCGCTTGGAAAATAGGCGTCGAGCCAGGCCGCGAGCAGCGGCTCGTCCGGCACCGCGCTGGCGATCAGATCGCGCTCGAGCGCGATCTTGGCGTAGCTCAAAAGCACGGCCAGCTCCGGCCGGGTGAGCCCGCGACCCGTGCGGCCGCGCTCCTCCAGCTCCTTGTCGGACGGCAAGGCCTCGAGCCGTCGCTCGAACAGGCCACGCTCTTCGAGGGCATGCAGCAAAAGGGCATAGTCGGGGAGTTCGCGGCCGCAACTGCGTTCCGCCAGGCTCAAGGCCAGGGACTGCTGGTAGTTGTTGGCGAGCGAGCCTGCCGCCACGTCATCGGCCATGGCGGCCAGCAAAAGGTTGCGCGCGTCGGCCGACAGCTTGCCCGCTCGGCAGGCCGGACCCAAAGCGATCTTGATGTTCACTTCCTGGTCTGAGGTGTTCACCCCCGCCGAATTGTCGATGAAATCCGTATTCAGACGGCCACCGCGCTGGGCGAACTCGATGCGGGCGCGCTGGGTCATGCCGAGGTTGGCTCCCTCGCCCACGACCTTGACGCCGAGTTCGGCGGCGCTGACACGAATTGCGTCATTGGCGCGATCGCCGACCTCTTGATCGCTCTCGCCCGTGGCGCGCACATAGGTGCCGATGCCGCCGAACCAAAGCAGATCGGCCTTGCTTTTAAGGAGGGCGTGCATCAGGTCGTTGGGGGTCAGCGTGGCGGCGTCCACGCCCAGTACGGTCCCTATCTCGGGGCTGATCGGAATCGATTTGGCGGAACGTGCAAAGACGCCGCCGCCCCTGGAAATCTTGCTGCGGTCATAGTCCTGCCAGCTCGAGCGCGGCAGCGCGAAAAGCCGCTTGCGTTCGCCGAAGCCGAGCGCCGGATCGGGATCCGGATCGATGAAGATATCGCGGTGATCGAAGGCTGCCACGAGCCGGATCGCCGGCGACAACAGCATGCCGTTGCCGAAGACATCGCCCGACATATCGCCGACGCCGATCACCCGGAACGGCTGGCGCCTAATATCGATGTCCATCTCACGGAAGTGGCGCTCGACGCACTCCCAGGCGCCCCGCGCCGTGATCGCCATGCCCTTATGGTCGTAGCCCTGCGAGCCGCCCGAGGCGAAGGCGTCGCCCAGCCAGAAATCGTGGGCGGCGGCAATCTCGTTGGCGATGTCGGAGAAGGTCGCCGTGCCCTTGTCGGCGGCGACCACGAGATAGGCGTCGTCGTCATCGTGGCGCACCAGCAGGCGCGGCGGCACGATTTTGCCGTCCTTCAGATTATCGGTGATGTCGAGCAGCGCCGAGATGAACACCCGATAGGCGGCAATGCCCTCCCTTTGCACGTCGTCGCGGCCGGCGTTGCGCGGTAGCTGCTTGGGCAGAAAGCCGCCCTTGGCTCCCGAGGGAACGATCACCGCGTTCTTGACGCGTTGCGCCCGCACGAGCCCCAGGATCTCGGTGCGGAAGTCCTGGGCGCGATCCGACCAGCGGATGCCGCCCCGCGCGATCGGGGCAAAGCGCAGATGCACGCCTTCCACGCGCGGGCAGTACACCCAGATTTCCCGGAACGGGCGCGGATGCGGCGCCGCCTCCACAAGCTTGCTGTCGAATTTGAAGCTGATCACCTCGGAACGCCGGCCACTGGCGTCCGCCTGATAGAAGTTGGTGCGGACCGTGGCGACGACCAGGTTGAAGACCTGGCGCAGGATGCGATCCTCATCGAGGCTTGGTACGTTGGCGAGCGCGCCCTCGATGCGCTGCCGGATCGGCTCCACCGCCGCCCGGCGCTCAGCTGGGGTGAGGGCCCGGTCAGGATCGAAACGCAGATGGAAGAGCTCGATGAGATCGCGCGTCAGGCCGGCGTGCCGGTGCAAGGTATCGGCAAGATAGCGCAACCCAAAAGGTGACTCGAGCTGGCGCAGGTAGGCGCAATAGGCGCGTACGGCGGCGACCTCGCGCCAGTCCGCCCCCGCCGACAAGATCAGGCGGTTGAAGCCGTCGTTGTCGGCCTCGCCCCGGAAGACGGCGAGAAAGCAGCCCTCGAGCCGGCTGTCGTGGCCCGCCAGTTCGATCGGCCCGCCGTCCGCCCGTTCCAACACCATGTCGTGCAAGGTGACGTCGACGACCTGATCGGCAAATCGCGGCTTGAGGTGATAGGAGCGTTCGTCGATGGCGCGAAAGCCCAGGTTCTCCAGCACCGGCACGCGCTCCGACAGGGCGATCGGCTCGCCAAAACGATAGACCGCGGCGTGCAGGCGGTCGGCGGGCGCTTGCGCCGGGCGGTAGAAGTCGACGGCGATCGGCCGCTCCGGCCCCAACCGCTCGATGCGCTCGATATCCTTGAGCGCGCGCTGCGGCGAAAAACCCTCCGCATAGCCCGCCGGGAAGGCGTTGCCGTATTTGGCAATGAGCGTCTCGCCACTGGCCCCAAGCGTGGAGATGGCCTCCGCCAGCCGGTCCTGCCAGGTGCGGATAATCTCGGCGATCTCGGCTTCGAGCCAGGCCGGCTCGACCTTGGGGGTTGCGCCGCGGTGACGGCCGATAATGAATTGCACGCGCACCAGCGGGCCGTCGGGAAAGTAGGGATAAAAGGCGGAGACGCGACCATGGTAGGCCGTCGCCAGCAAGGCGCCGATCCGCTCGCGCACGCCGGTATTGTAGCGGTCACGAGGAACATAGATGATCAGTGATACGAAGCGATCGAAGCGATCGACGCGGGCAAAGACGGCGACGCGCGGCCGCGTTTCGAGATCAAGGATGCCTTCGCTCCACTGCCCCAGCCGCTCCACGCCGATCTGGAACAGCTCATCACGCGGGAAGGTATTGAGGACGTTGGTCAGCGCCTTGCCGGCATGGCTGGCCGGGGGGTAGCCCGACGCCGCCAGGACCTGCGCCACCTTGAGCCGCAGGAATGGGATCTCGCTTGGGGGGCGGACATAAGCCTGCGAGGTGAAGAGGCCGACCACGCGCAGCTCGCCCTTGAGCCTGCCATCGCCGTGGTAGGTCTTGATGCCGATATAGTCCATGTGCGCGCGCCGGTGTACCCGGCTCACGACATTGGCCTTGGTGATGATCAGCGGCGCCGGGGCGAAGTAGAAGCGGCGGATCTCGGGCGTCATGGCGACGAGCTCGCTGCCGCGCCGCAACACCTCGACCGCGGGGTTGCGCAACACGCCAAGCCCGCTGCCTTGGCGGGGGAGAAGATCACCGCTTTCGGGGTCGCCGGTGAGCTCGAATTCGCGCATGCCGAGGAAGGTGAAATTGTCCTTGGCGAGCCAATTGAGAAAGGCCAACGCTTCGGCGCGCAAATCCGCGGCAACGGGTGGGCGGACGGTGTCGAACTCGGCGATCGCGGCCTCCAGGCGCTGCCGCATCTTGCCCCAGTCGCCGACCACGACCCTGACGTCGCCCAAGATCGCCGAGATCGCCGCCACGACCTCCTCGCCGGCGCCGGCGGGCACGGCCTTGAGGAGCACGGCGATATAGCTTTCCTGATGCCCGTCGTTCCAATTCTGATCACCGGGCCCTATGATTTTGCGCAGCTGACCGGCGCCGTCGCGGTCGGTCTTGAAGATAGGGTGCAAAAGAGCGCCGACGCCAAGCCCGCGTGCCTGCAACTCGCCGAGGATCGAATCGACCAGGAAGGGCATGTCGTCGTTGCTGATCTCGAGCACCGAGCTCGCCCCGCCCGCATCGCCCGGGGACAGGGCGCGCAGGCGGACCTTGGGCTGGGCCCTCGGCTTGCTGGCGATAAAGTCGAGGGCTTGCCGCGTCAGCTCGGCTAAACGTGGCGGCTCCAAGCCGTCACCGCCGTTGTGTCCGAGCAGCAAAGGTGCAAAGGCCGCAGCCAAGGGATCGGGCCCCAAGAGCTTCAGGATCTGCCGCAAGGCGCCACCTTTGCCCGCTACCGCTTGCAACGACATGGGGCGAAATCCCAACCTCGATTTCGGTGTCGGAAGAAGTGTGGACCGTTGGCTGGGGATTGACAATCGGCATGATCATTCGTTCACAATCATTGCTGGCCTAGCACCCGTGGCGCCGGGCCAACGCACGTGGATGGCCTAAAAAAACGCAGCCTCCGGGAGGCAAGCGATGCCGGCAAAAGAAGAGAAGATGGCGCTCAATCTTGAGCCCGCGGCCGAACTCGAGCCCGAGCTTGCCGCTTACTTCGAGAAGTGCCGCGAGAAGCTGGGCTTCGTGCCCAACGTGTTGCAGGCTTATGCTTTCGACAACGCCAAGCTCAAGGCCTTCGTGCTGATGGCCGACGACTTGATGCTGGGCGACAGCGGTCTTTCCAAGCTCGAGCGCGAGATGATCGCCGTCGCCGTCAGCGCCGTCAATCATTGCCACTACTGCCTCACCTCGCACGGGGCCGCCGTGCGCCAACGCGCCAACGATCCGGTTGCGGGCGAGCAAATCGCGCAGAATTACCGGGCCGCCAAGCTTCCGTCGCGCCAAAAAGCCATGCTGGACTTTGCCGTCCGGTTAACGGAGGCGCCCGACAAGATCGAGGCTCAGGATCGCCAAAGGCTGCGCGAGGCGGGTTTCAGCGACCGCGATATCTGGGACATCGCCGCCGTGGCCGCCTTCTACAACATGTCAAACCGGCTGGCGGCCGCCGTCGACCTGCGGCCCAACGCGGATTATCACTATTGGGCCCGCGAAAAGCCGCCGCCGCAGGCGGCCCGCCGCGAGAGCCCGACCGCCGCCTCCCCCTTGGCGGCCCACCGCGAACCGACAGGCTCCGGGCGCCGCCGCCGCCGCAGCGCGTGACGCCGGCGCCACGCCACCTCGACATGGACCCGGAGTATGCCATATTGGCCCGGCAGATGAGGTAGGCTCAAGTTCTGGGCGATCGGATCGGCGCGTTGGGGGGCAGTTTGTATGCGTAACGCAATCGCTGTCATGAATACCAAGGGCGGGGTCGGCAAATCGACCCTGGTGCTGGCGCTGGCCGAGACGCTGTCGGCGCACTACGGCAAGAATGTTTTGATCATTGATTCCGACGCCCAAACCAGCGTTAGCGCCATGCTGCTGACGCCGGCCAATCTGCATCGGCTGCAATCGGATGGCCTCACCATCGTCGATCTGTTGGTGGCAAGCGTTCTCAACAACGTCGCCGTCGACTGGCCGCGCTTCGTGGTCGGAGGGGTCTCGGACGTCGACGAGGCGCGCTCGGTCTACCTGGTGCCGAGCGATATGCAACTCACCTTATTTGAGCGCGAGGTGTCCAAGGAAAGCCTGCACGGCAAGCTGCGCAGCAGCATCGGCGCCTTGTTAAAGCACGTACGCGGCGTGTTCGACATCGTCCTGATCGACTGTCCGCCGGGGCTATCGGTGTTGACGGAGTCTTGGCTCAGGGAAACTGACTTTCATATTTCCCCGACCAAGCCCGACTATGTCTCCACCTGCGGCTTGGAGGTGTTCCGGCGCTTCAAGGGCCTCAACCCCGAGATGGGCTTTGCCGACAACCTGGGCGTGATCGTCAACATGAAGGACGCCTACTCTTCGGTCGATGCCGACTATCAGCGCTGGCTGATGGAGAACCCCGACAACCTCTGTTTTTCCCAGGCCGTCCCGCGCACGAGCGCCCTGCAGGTGGCGGCCCAGCTCAGTCCCGTGGAACGGTCCTATGTCGCCAAATATCCAGGCGAATCCGGCGTCACCCTGCGCGCCCTGGCCGAGGAACTGATCGAGCGGCTGACCGCGGCCAATCGGGCGGCCCAAGCCAAGCCGCAGCCGGCGACCGCCAAGGCCAACCCGCCGCAAGCGCCGACCGGGCCGAAGGCCGCCGAACCGGCGCCCGCCACTCAGGCCGCGGCGCCGCCGCCGACACCGGCACGACCGGCTGCGGCCGCGCCGCCGATCCCGCCGCGGCCGGTGCCCGTTTCGCCGGTGGAGCCAGCCCGCGCCGTCGCCCCGCGCGTCGTGCGGGCCGTTGCCCCGCAAGCGAAGGCGGCCACCCCGCCGCCACCGCCACCGCAAAACAAGCCAACCTTGATCAAATAACGCGCGGCGGCACGCGCACGTTTCTGTACTGTCCCGCCGGGCGCGTTGCTAGGCTGGAGGGCGCGCCTCGGTGCGGGCTTGCCGGGGCTTGCGATGGGGGTGGTGCGTGGCGCGTTGACGGCCAGCCGCGGCGGTGGCGCCAATGAGGGCGGGAGGGATGATGGCAGCGACGGTCTTTGATTCTGCAATTTTCCGCGACACCTTCGCCACGCCTGCCATGCGCGAGATTTTCTCGGAGCCGGCGACGGTGGCGCGCTATGTCGAGGTCGAGGTGGCGCTTGCCCAGGTCGAGGCCAGGCTCGGCATCATTCCGCAGGACGCAGCCGACAGCATCAAGCGTCTGGCCAGCGCCAAAGACATCGACCTTCCTCAGTTGCGGCAGGCCACGAACGTGGTCGGCTACCCCATCGTCGGGCTGGTTGCCCAACTCGCCAAGCAATGCGGCGCGGCCGGGCGCTACCTGCACTGGGGTGCGACCACGCAAGACATCATGGATACCGCCGTGGTGTTGCAGATCAAGGCGGCCTTGGCGATCGTCGAGCGCGACCTGGCCGCGATCGATGGCGCCCTGACGGAACTCGCCAAGACTTTTCGCGGCACGGTGATGGCCGGCCGCACGCATCTGCAGCACGCGCTGCCGATCACCTTTGGCTACAAGGCCGCGGTGTGGCTCAGTGCGGTTCTGCGTCATCGCCGGCGGCTCGAAGAGATCAAGCCACGCCTATTGGTCGGGCAGTTCGCCGGCGCGGCGGGTACGCTGGCTTCGCTGGGCGACAAGGGGCTTGCCGTGCACGATGCTCTGATGCGGGAGCTCGGTCTCGGCAGCGCCGCCATGCCCTGGCATGTGGGCAGGGACAACGTGGCGGAAGCCGTCTCGCTGCTGGCCTTGATCACCGGCAGCCTGGCCAAGATCGCAACCGATATCATGCTGATGATGCAGACCGAGGTCGCGGAGGCATTCGAACCCTTCGAAGAGGGACGGGGCTCCTCTTCGACCATGCCGCAAAAGCGCAATCCGATCGCCTGCGAGCTGATTATCGCGGCCGCGCGGATCGTGCGCCAGCAGGCGGGACTGATGTTCGATGCGATGGCGGCGGATCATGAGCGGGCGACCGGCCCTTGGCACCTCGAATGGCTGGCCGTGCCCGAGGCCTTCCTGGCAACCGGGGCGGCGCTTGCGCAGGCGCGGGCCATGCTGGAGGGGCTGATCGTCGAGCCGGAGCGCATGCGGCGCAACCTCGAGCTGACGGGGGGCGCCATCGTCGCCGAGGCGGTGATGATGGCGCTGGCCGCCTACACCGGCCGGCAGGAGGCCCACCACATCCTTGCGCACGCCTCGCGCTCGGCGCTCGCCAACGGTAGGCCTTTGCTGGCCGAGCTCGAGCGCGAGGATAAGGTGACCAAGCATCTCGATGCCGCGCGCCTGCGCCAGCTGACCGACCCCGCCAACTATCTGGGTTCGGCGCTGGCCATGGTCGATCGCCTGCTGGCCGGACGCGGCCGCGCCTCCGGCTAACCGATTGCCACCTGTTGCCGAGACGCGCCGCAGCGCTTGTGGCCTCAGCGCTTGTGGTCGGGCAAGGCCAAGCGGATGTGCAGCTCGCGCAATTGCTTGGCGCTGACCTCGCTCGGCGCCCCCATCAGCAGGTCCTGCGCCTGTTGGTTCATCGGAAACATGATGACGTCGCGCAGGTTGCTGGCGCCTGCCAGCAGCATGACAATACGGTCGATGCCAGGCGCGATGCCGCCGTGCGGGGGGGCACCGTAGCTCAGCGCTTTCAACATGCCGCCAAACTTGGCCTCCAGCACCTCGGCTCCGTAGCCGGCGATGGCGAAGGCTTTGTACATGATGTCGGGCAGGTGATTGCGGATGGCCCCTGAGCTGAGCTCCACGCCATTGCAAACGATGTCGTACTGATAGGCTTTGATCTTTAGCTGGTCTTCGTTCGACTTGGCGGCCTCCAGCGCGGCCAGTCCGCCCTGCGGCATCGAGAAAGGATTATGGGAAAAGTCGATCTTCTTTTCTTCTTCGTTCCACTCAAACATTGGGAAGTCGACGATCCAGCAGAACTCGAAGCGGTTCTCGTCGATCAACTTCAGCTCGCGGCCAATCATGGTGCGGGCCTCGCCGGCGAACCGGTAAAACTTGTCCGGAGTGCCGGCGGCGAAGAACACCGCATCGCCGACCTTGAGGCCGAGCTCCTTTTGCAAGGCCTGGGTGCGTTCCGGTCCGAGGTTCTTGGCAATCGGCCCTGAGGCCTCCGCGCCGGCGCCGGCCTCACCCTCGCGCCAGAAGATGTAGCCGAGGCCGGGCTGGCCTTCGCGCTGCGCCCAGCCGTTCATGCGGTCGCAAAAGGCGCGCGAGCCGCCGCCCGGTGCCGGAATGGCCCAGATGCGCGCCTTGGGGTCCCGCTCGATCATGCCGGCAAACACCTTAAATCCCGAGCCGCGGAAATGCCGGGTGACGTCGCTCATGGCAATTGGGTTGCGCAGATCCGGCTTGTCGGTGCCGTACTTCCCGATCGCCTCGTCGTAGGCGATGCGCGGGAATTGCGCCGTGACCGGCTTGCCGTTG
>Ga0134122_10001887_pt1 | contig 15300 bp, 10 predicted proteins | sample KB302_FD_96461 | JGI IMG/M metagenome (GOLD analysis project Ga0134122, IMG submission 96461) | Terrestrial soil microbial communities without Nitrogen fertilizer from Kellogg Biological Station, Michigan, USA - KB3-0-2 | ecosystem: Environmental > Terrestrial > Soil > Unclassified ... | reverse complement strand
TCCACGTCGACGTGGAGCCGGCGAGCGAGGAGTCCCCCGGAAACGATACTGAGCTCAGTGTCGAAACGCGGCGCCTTGAATCCTCCCGAGCAGCCCGAATTGGGGTCGAGCAGCTCAATCGGCGTGCACCGTTCGTTCTTGAGCCGTTCGGTCCGGATTTCCAGCCTGGCATTACCATCGATGGTCAGGTCCACGTACTTGCGAGAGATCCCGATCAACCCCCTTTCGTTGCGGAGCGAATCGGCCTCCATTTGATCCATGGCCTTCTGGCCGTAGACCTCCTTCAGACGGTGGGCAGTCAGCTCGGACACCCGGTTCGAATCCACCGCTGCGCGAAGACCCGTCTCCCACGCCTCGCCGGCTTGGCCGGGCAGGGCCCGGCGTCCCCCATACCAGGGGTTTCTCAGGGTAGGGGGCTCCTGGAGAGTGAGTTCGGGCTCTGGGAAGCGCAGCCACTGCGGGACAGGAGGGACGGTATCGGCCATCGACTGCAGGACGGTATCCACCCGCGCCGGCGGAAGGGTGTCCGCCCGAGCCGGCTGCAACGTATCCACCTGCGCCGCCATCCTTCCGGGCAGGGCCAGCAGGATGGTCAGGGCGAAGAGATTACGCGCCACTCGTAGAGAATTGACCGGGGGCGAAATGGCGAAGTCGGGCTTGAAGGCGAGGGACACCGGCAATATAATGACCGTTGGAACTCCTTACAACTCGGAGACTTAGCTAACGTGCGGCTGCTAGACCGATACCTGCTTCGGCAACTTCTTCCCCCGCTCCTCTTCGCCTTTACCGCGATGACGAGCATCATGCTGCTCAACCAGGTGGCCCGACGCTTCGGCCAGCTGGTGGGAAAGGGTCTGCCCTGGACGGTGATCGGCGAGGTGTTTCTCCTCTGCCTGCCCTTCATCATCGCGATGACGCTGCCGATGGCGGTCCTGATCGCGATGCTCTATACCTACAGCCATCTGGCCGCGGACAGCGAGATCACCGCGATGCGAGCAAGCGGGGTCAGTGTGCTGCAAATGCTGCGACCCGCCCTGCTCGCCGGAGGCATCCTTGCCGGGGTGAACTTCTGGTTCACCGACCAGATCCTGCCGGACAGCAACGCCAAACTGCGCAACCTCCTAATCAACATTCAGCGCAAGAAGCCCACCCTCGAGATGCGGGAGCAGGTCATCAACGAGATCCCGCCCTCGGGGCTTTTCCTGCGAGCGAGCCGGATCGATCCCAACACGGGCCGGCTGCGGAATGTGACGATCTACGACATGGCCGCCACCGACGGGCGCCGCATCATCTACGCGGACAGCGGAGTGATGGGGTTTTCATCCGACGCCACTGATCTCACGCTGCGGCTCTTCGACGGCTCCATTCACGCGTTCAAGGCGACCGAACCCAATCTCATGCAGGTGACCGATTTCTCGGTCAATAACATCCTCGTCAAGGATGTGTCTAACCGGCTCGACCTGGAAAGCAGCGACGGGGTCCGGGGCGACCGGGAAATGAGCACCTGTGAGATGATGGACGTCGTCTGGGAGGCGGACTACGAGACCCAGTTGAGCAATCAGCGCCGCGCCACGGCACTGCAGAAAGATCTTCGCGCGCTGATGGGACTGGAACCGCCGCCTCCGCTGACCTCTCCACCCGCGCCCCGGCCAAAGGGCTACTGTCGCGTGTTCCGGCGAGTAGGAGGGTGGCTCAAGTCTCAGACGGTTGGGGAAGATTCGTCTACACAAGCCGCGGCTCCCGTCGACAACATGGCGCCCAAACCGGGCAGCGACCGGCTTCCGGTCACGCCGCTGAAGACCGGATTTCCGCAGCCGGCGCGTCTGGTTTCCACTCTGCGACGGCCGATCCCGCTGACTCAGTGGGGAGAAATATCGGCCGCGCTGGACGAAGGTCGTACCTCGTCACTTCGAGCCGACCAGTATGAAGTCGAGGTCCACAAGAAGTGGGCGATCAGCGCCGCCTGTCTGGTATTCGCCATCGTGGGCATCCCCATGGCTCTCCGATTCCCCCGGGGGGGGATGGGTCTCGTCATCGGCGGCGGGCTGTTCGTCTTCTCGATCTACTACGTCGGGCTGATCGCCGGTGAAGGTCTGGGAAACAAGGACATCGTTTCGCCGGCCACGGCGATGTGGGCGCCGAACGTCATCTTCGCGGTGCTCGGCATCTTCGGTATCTACCGGGTGAGCCGGGAGTCGGGATCCACCCGCGGCGGCGACCTCGCCGACCTGTGGGAGTCGCTGACCGGACGCTTCCGCCGGAAGCGGGTCGCCTGATGCTCCGACTGCTCGATCGCTACGTCCTGCGTTCGTGGTTCACCATCTTCGTGCTTACCGCGCTGGGGTTTCCCCTCGTGTCGATCATCATCAACATGACCGACAACCTGGAGAAACTCCTGGACCGCGGGCTCACCCTCAAGCAAATCGTGGTGAGCTACTTCTACGCCGTGCCGGAGAATGTTTTTCTGGTGATGCCGGCGGCGGTCCTGTTCGCCACCGTTTTTACCGTGGGAAATCTGGGGAGGAACTCGGAGCTGACGGCCGCCAAGGCCGGTGGGCAGAGCTTCCACCGCGTGGCCCTCCCGCTCTACCTGTCGGCGCTCTTCGCCGCCTGCCTTGCCGTTGTGGTCGGGGAACTCTCGCCGGGCGCCACCGCGAAAGAACTGGAACTGCAGAAGTCCAAGCTTTCCAAGCCCAAGACGGCACGGTACAACTTCGTTTACCGCGCCGATCAAGGTTGGGTGTACACCATCCGCTCGCTCGACGTAGCGAACCGGTCGCTGCGCCAGGTGGTATTTGAACGGCAAGGCACCGGTCCCGAATATCCCAGTCTCGCGGTAATCGCCGACAGCGCGACCTTTGAAGATTCCCTCCACAAGTGGCGGGTCTGGTCGGGTACCACGAGGATGTTTGCGGGTGAGGGGGTGGAAGACGAATTCAAATTCAAGTCCATGCGTCTCCACGCGCTGCAGCAGCAACCCGCCGACCTGTTGGTCGAGCCCAAATCGCCGGAGGAGATGCGCTACGCGGAGTTGAGCCGGTACATCGACGCTCTGAAGCGATCGGGCAACGACGCCAGCAAGCTCGAGGTAGACCGGGCGCTCAAGATCGCGCTCCCGGCGGCGTGCCTGGTGATCGCCTTGTTCGGGGCGCCGCTCGCGGTCACCTCTCCCCGCCAAGGCACCGCTATCGGCATCGCGATCAGCCTCGGCACCACCCTGATATACCTCTCCACGATTCAGCTCTCGAAGGCGGTCGGAACCAGCGGCATCGTGAACCCACTCGTCGCCGCGTGGTTCCCCAATGCTCTCTTCATGGCGGCGGCGGTGTGGCTGCTGGTGAAGGCGAGGACGTAGTGGGATGTGAGGATGTTTGGATGTGAGGATGTTTGGATGCTGATTCACATAGCCTCAACCAAACGCCACTCCCGGCCTCCAAGCATCCGCACATCCAAACATCCCTCCATCCAAACATCCCTACATTCTCTATATTTCGCCCATGTCCACCTCCCGCCCGATCATCATCGGCACCGGCATCGCCGGGCTCTGGACAGCCTGGCGCCTGGCAGTTGAAGGGCGGGCCTCGGTCCTCCTGACCAAGGGCGCTTTGACCGACAGCGCCAGCGCCTGGGCTCAGGGTGGCATCGCCGTGGCTCTGGGGCCGGGGGACAGCCCGGGCCAGCACGCAGCCGATACGCTCGCCGCAGGTGATGGCCTCTCGGACCCGGAAGCGGTCCGGGTGCTGACGAATGAAGGGCCCGATCGCATTCGGGAACTGCTCGCGATGGGGGCCGTGTTCGACCGGGGCCCTGACGGCTCACTTAGAATGGGCCTCGAGGCGGCGCACACACGACCTCGGATCATCCACGCCGGCGGCGACCGGACTGGCGCCGCCCTGATGGCCTGGCTGACCGAAATCGTCCAGGCCGATCCCTTGATCGAAATCCTCGAACACACCGAGGTTGCCGCCCTGCGTCACGACGGTCAATCGGTGACTGGCGTGATTGCCCTGGGCGAATCGGGAGTGCGGGAAATTCCCGCCCCGGACGTGGTGCTCGCGACCGGCGGTGTGGGCCAGCTCTATGCCGTAACGACCAACCCGTTGGTGGCGACCGGCGACGGCTGGGCCCTCGCATGGCAGGTAGGCGCCGAGCTGCGAGACCTCGAATTTCTGCAGTTCCATCCGACCGCTCTCAAGCTTCCAGGCGTAAACCCGGCCCCCCTCGTTACCGAGGCGGTGCGAGGCGCCGGTGGACTCCTCCTGGACCGGGATGGCCATCGCTTCGCCTTCGATGCCGATCCCCGCGGTGAGCTGGCGCCTCGGGATGTTGTGGCCCGCGCCGTCGCGGCGGCCGATGCTACTGGCGGTGCCTGGCTCGACGCGCGGGAGATTCCGGATTTCCCCGGCCGGTTCCCCGGGGTCACCAGCATCCTGGCCACTTACGGAATTGATTCGTCGAAGGACCTGATTCCGGTGGCTCCGGCACTGCACTACGCGATGGGAGGGATCCGCACCGATCTCGAGGGTCGCACGACGCGCGAGAGGCTCTGGGCAGTCGGTGAAGTAGCGTGCACCGGAGTTCATGGTGCCAACCGGCTGGCGTCGAACTCCCTGCTTGAAGGCCTGGTTTTCGCCGACCGGGTGGCCCGTGCTCTTACGGAGGGAGCGGAGAGAGAGTGGGGCGGGACTCAACTGGTCCGGGCGGTACCGAGTACGGCGGTCGCTCCTGATCTTGGCGCCCCCAACGCGGATCATGACTGTGAGCCCCTGCGGGACCAGATGCGCCAGATCATGACCTCCGACGTGGGATTGACCAGGACGGAGGCACGGCTCACCCACGCCAAGCGGGCACTTGGCCGGGTCGCGCGTCAGATTCCCGTGGGGGCGTGGCGCACCGCGAATCAGGTACTGGTTGCGCGGCTCATCGCCCAGGCGGCTCGTCGCCGGCGTGAAAGCCGAGGCGGCCACCGGCGTCTCGACTACCCCCCGCGGGCGCGAGTCGGAGGCAGCACCGCATGACCGTCGTATCCCCGTCGGGAGCGTTGCTTCCCGTAATCGATCCCGAGCCCCAGGCTCCGGTCGATATCCCGGCGCTTCAGAAGGAAATTCGGGGGCTGGCGCAGCGGCGGAATGCCGTGATCATCGCGCACAACTACCAGCGACCCGAGGTGCAGGACGTCGCGGACTTTGTGGGGGACTCGCTCGGTCTCTCGCGGAAGGCAGCGGCCGTCGAGCAGGATGTCATCGTGTTCTGCGGCGTTCACTTCATGGCGGAGACCGCCGCGATCCTGGCTCCGACCAAGCGAGTGCTGTTGCCCGATCTGCGGGCTGGCTGCTCTCTCGCGGCGACCATCACCGGGGAAGATGTCCGGCGGTGGCGAGCCAAATTCCCCGGCTACATCGCCGTCGGGTACGTCAACACGACCGCCGAAGTGAAAGCCGAGCTCGACTACTGCTGCACCAGCGGAAATGCGCTCGACGTGATCGACGCGATTCCGGAGGACAAGGGAATTCTGTTCTGTCCCGACTTCTTCCTGGGCGCGCACGTGAAGCGGATGCGGCCCAACCGTCGCATCGAGGTCTGGCTCGGCGAATGCCACGTGCATCGCGAGATCAATCCGCAGACCCTGGACCGCGTCCGCCATGAGCATCCCGACGCCGAGGTCCTGGTTCATCCGGAATGCGGCTGCGCGGGCCAGCTGATCTATGCGATGGGCATGGGCGACATCAAGTCGGACGGAGTCCACGTCGCCTCGACCGAGCGCATGGTGAATCTCACCCGGGAGCGCCCCGCCAAGGAGTTCATCATCGCCACCGAAACCGGGATCATGCACCGCATGCAGCAACTGAACCCGGACAAGCACTTCTACCCAGCCGATCCGGAAGCAGTCTGCGCGTTCATGAAGGCCATAACCCTCCCCAACGTGCGTGATGCGCTGGTGCTCGATCGCTATCACGTCAGCGTGCCAACCGACATCGCCAAACGCGCCCGTGGTGCACTGGACCGGATGGTGGCCCTTGGGAAGTGATCGGTTAGCGTGAGCGGTGAACAGGCCGCACAGCCCAGGGGAATTACCGCAGACGCGACTCGGCTCGCGCGCGAAGCACTCGCCGAAGACGGCCCCCGCGACATCACGTCCGAACTGACCGTCCCCTCCCACCTCACCGGTACGGCCGTCATCGAATTCCGCTCGGCGGGGATCGTCGCTGGCTTACCCTACGCCGATGCGGTCGCAGAAGAATACGGACTGGGGCGGATTAGGTGGCTCGTACAGGAGGGCGATCGCCTCTTCTCTCAAGCAGTGATCGGCACCCTGGATGGTAATCTCAGGCTAATCCTCCGTGCCGAACGGCCGCTCCTCAATCTCCTCCAGCGGGCATCGGGGATCGCGACCTTGACCCGAACGTACGTGGATGCGGTAGAAGGCACTGGTGCCAGGATCCTGCACACTCGGAAAACCGCCCCCGGCCTACGCCTCTTCGACGTGAACGCGGTGTTGGCCGGCGGTGGATCGGCCCACCGTCTTGATCTCGCGCAGGAAGTGATGGTGAAGGACAATCACTGGCGGGCCCTGGAGGAGACCGGAATCCCGCTGGCAGATGTGATACGACAAGGTCGGGCGCGGGGGGTAAGGCGCTACCACGTCGAAGTGGAGAATGCGAAGCAGCTCGAGATGGCTTGTAAGGCGGGGGTCACAAGGCTGCTGATCGACAATCAGGCGCCGGAGATCGTGCGAGCCTGGACCCGGGTCGCTCGATCGCTCGCCCCGGCGATAGAGATAGAAGCCTCGGGCGGAATCGATCTGACCAACGTGCGGGCTTATGCCGAGGCAGGCGTGGACTTCATCTCGATTGGGGCGCTGACCCACAGTCCGAAGGCGGCGGACGTGGGGTTGGAGGTGGGGGGTGGGGGGTAGGGGAGTGGGGAGTGGGGAGTGGGGAGTGGGGACGAAGCGTTCGGCGTCGGTTAGAAAAAAGTCAACAGGGAACTTTCTCCCCACTACCCACCACCCACTCCCTACTCCCTACTCCCTACCTCCCCATCTCTTCCACCCGTAATACGCCGGCACCCCCGTCAGAATGATCCCGATATCCAGTGTGAACTGCCCGGTCTGCGACACCAGCTAGTTCCCCAGCAGAAACAGCGATCCCCCGAGAAATAAGAGCGGCACCCATGGGTAGCCCCAGGTGTGATACGGGCTTTCCAGGTCGGCGCGTTTCCGGAGCACGAACACGGCGGCCACGGCGAGGGCGTAGAACGGCCAGATCCCGATGATGAACTGATCGGCCAGCTGGGAGAAAGTGCGGATCAGGATGAAGATCACGCCGAGTACGGCCGCGAGCAGAATTGCGCCGGTGGGTGCCCCCGTCTTGGAATCCACCTTCGCGATCACCTTGGGGAAGAGACCATCCTCGGCCATGGCGAAGAAGATTCGCGGAGCGGTCATCATCGAGCCATTCAGGGTGCCGAAGGTCGAGACCGCAACCGCGCTCGCGACGAGCACCGTACCTATCGCACCGAAGAGGAGCGTCGCCACATCCGCGGCCACCAGTTCCGCCCCCTTCATCTGCTCGATCGGAATCAGGTGCAGATAGACGAGATTGGCGCTCAGGTAGAGCACGACCACCAGGCCGGTGCCGATGAAGAGCGCCTTGGGAAGATTGCGCTGAGGATCCTGGACTTCACCGCCCACGAAGGCCAGGTCGGCCCACCCGTCGTACGCCCACAGAATGGAAACCATGGCGAGCAGGAATGGCGACGTTGCAACGCTGGCATGCTGGCTCAGCATCTCGCCGGCACCCATGCCGGAGCCGAATACGAATCCCAGCAGTATGAGGGCCGCGAGGGCTCCGACCTTGAACAGGGTGCTCAGGTTTTGCAGCACGGCACCCTTCCGGATCCCATGATAATTCACGGCGGCGACCAGGATGATCAGAGCCGCGCCCAGCAGCTGATCCGCCCTGACTCCGGCTATCGCTATCGCTCCGGGATCGCGTCCGACCGCCCTGAGAGCATAGCCCGAGGAGGTAATGCCGATTGCTCCATAGGCTCCGGGACGGATGATGAGGAGTTCAGCCCAGCCGAAGAGAAATGCGGGTAGCGGGCCGAATGCTTCGCGGAGAAAAACGTAGATGCCTCCACTCCTCGGGAACTTCGCGGCGAGCTCGGCGTAGGTCAGGGCTCCACATATCGCGACGGCCCCGCCGATGACCCAGGCCAGAAGAAAGAGGGGCACGTCACCAATCTTCTGGGCGACCAGGGCCGGGGTCCGGAAGATTCCGCTACCGATCGTCGATCCGATCACCACCGCGACCGCGCTCCAGAGACCTAACCGGCGCGGCAGTCGCTCTCCCCAGGGGTCCGGCCTGGTTGGCTCAGTCAATCGATCCTCTTTGGCGACATGGAGATAACACTTCGGATCCCGTAAGTTCCCACGGTCGGGCCCGCTTGACAAGGCAGCGCAGAAAGCGTTCTTTCCCCACCGAAAACAGCGGTCTTCTTTCCTTATAGTGACAAGCGCTCAGCCCTACCCGCCCGATTTCCGCCTCGGAGTCCTTCTTGATGCCCGTAGAGCATTCCCCCGGTCAGACACTGTATCGCCGGCTGGCCATCGCGGCCTCCGCCTTGGTGATCGGCTTGATCACGCTGGGGGGGGTGGTGCGGATCACCGGTTCCGGGCTCGGCTGCGGCGATCATTGGCCACTGTGCGACGGGCAGTGGTTCCCGCCGCTCGACCTGCCGACTCTCATCGAAATCAGCCACCGCTGGGTCGCCGCCCTGGTGACGGCAGCAGTCTTTGCCCTGTTTACGGTCGCCTGGCGGAGACATCGCAAGCAGCGTGAACTGTTCGTACCGGCGCTCGCCGCGGCGGTCCTGCTGGTCATTCAGGTGCTGCTGGGACCGGTGATCGTGAAGCTCGACTTGCCACCGGCGGTCGTCATCGTGCACCTGCTGAATGCGATGGTGCTGCTCGCGGTGCTGGTCGTCGCTGCCCTTCGGGCGGGCACGGTTTCGGCGGGCCACGTTGAACCGCTGCCTCGTTCCCGGCCCTCGCTGGTTCACCTGACCGCGAGCGTTGGGTTCGTCACCATAGCGCTCGGCGCTCTGACCGCGAATCTCGATGCCGGATTGTATTGCCTGGGATTCCCGCTCTGCGGCGGCAGTGCCGCTCCGCCTGCCACGACACTTGGGCTGGTGCAGTGGATTCACCGTCTGTCGGCCTTCACTCTCCTGGGCCTGACGGTGACACTCGCCGTACGAAGCGCGGGATGGGGAGCCGGTGCTCGCCGAGCAGCGACGACCGTGCTGGCGCTCGCCCTGAGCCAGATCGCCGTCGCGGCCTTCATGATTCTGCACCTGCTGCCGACTTCGTGGCGTGCGCTGCACCTGCTGGTGGGAACTCTGGTCTGGGTGAGTCTTGTCGTGCTGGTGTATCGCACGGGCCGCGACTCAAGTCTGCAAATCGAGCCGCCGAGCCGCGGAGCCGCCGAGCCGCCTTCGCTGATCACCGACCTCATTACTCTCACCAAGCCACGGATCATCTCGCTGCTTCTTGTCACGACCGTCGCGCCGATGTTCATCACCGGACACGGACTGCCGAGCGCATCGCTCGTGTTCTGGGTCTGCGTTGGTGGGTACCTGATGGCGGGCGGCGCCAACGCGATCAACATGTGGTTCGACCGGGATATCGACGATCGCATGACGCGCACGCGCCTCCGCCCGATCCCGGCGGGGCGGATTTCGCCCCTCGCGGCGCTGCTTTTCGGCGTCTCACTCGGTGGCCTCGCCTTCTGGACCTTCTGGGAGATGGTGAATCCCCTGAGTGCCTGGCTGGCGCTCGGCGGGCTCCTGTTCTATGTGCTCGTCTACACCATGATGCTCAAGCGATGGAGCCCGCAGAACATCGTGATCGGCGGCGCGGCCGGCGCATTTCCGCCACTGGTAGGCTGGGCCGCGGTGGCCGGATCGCTCGACCTCGCGGCACTCTATCTCTTCGCAATCATTTTCTTCTGGACCCCGCCGCATTTCTGGGCTCTCGCGCTGCTCAAACAGGGTGACTACGCCAAGGCCGGCGTTCCCATGATGCCCAATGTCCACGGTGAGCACTGGACCAAGATCCAGATGCTGGCGTATACCCTCATGCTGTTGCCACTCACGATCATGCCTTCGGTGTTCGGAGCGCTGGGCCTGTTCTACGCTCTGGCGGCGGCGGTGCTTGGGGGGCGCCTGCTGTGGTACTGCTTCAAGCTTCTGAGAGAAGCCGGCGTGACGCCGACCGCCTGGAAGATGTACAAGTACTCCCTACTCTATCTCGCCCTTCTTTTCGCGGCCATGGGAATCGATCGCGCGCTGCCGTTCGGGCATCGGTATGAGCGGTCACCCATTCTCATCCTCGATCAACCCGAGGTCGAGGCCATCGGAGCACCGGACGGAGGTCGGTGATCGGCCGAAAGCTCCCCTCTCCCGAGCCGTTATCGCGGCTCTGGCCCAGAGTTCGTCCTCATTTGGGCCCGCTGACCCTCGCGGCGGCATGTCTGCTGGGCAGTGCCGCCATCTCGCTCGCCTTTCCTCTGATCGTCGGCAAGCTCCTCGATGCGGCCTTCGTCACCCGCGGCCGGGAGTTGCTTGACCGCATCGCCATCCTGCTGCTCGGACTGTTCGCGATCCAGGCAGTGCTCAACTACGGCCAGGCCTATCTGTTGAGCGCGACGGGAGAACGGGCGGTGGCGGGAGTGCGTCAGGAGCTCTTCGCCAAGCTGCTTTCGATGCCGCCGGGATTCTTCGCCGACCGACGGACCGGAGAGTTGACGAGCCGGCTCACGACCGACGTGGGCCTTCTGCAGGGGATCCTGAGCCACCAGATCGCCGAATTCTCAAGGCAGGTTCTGGCTCTGGTCGGTGGCATCGTGATGCTGACGGTGAGCCAGCCCAAGCTTACGCTGACGGCGCTCGCAGTGGTTCCGATTGCCGTGGGCACCGCGTTTTTCTTTGGCCGCCGGCTACGCTCAATGAGCACCGGTGTTCAGGACAAGATTGCCGAGGCGACGGCCGTCGCCGAAGAGGCGTTCAGCCAGATCAGGACGGTTCAGAGCTTTGTACAGGAACCCCACGAACGCGGACGCTTTGGCGACCGGATCCGCGAGGTTGTCCAAGCCGCGGTTCGCCGCGCTCAGATTCGTGGAGTTTTCTTCGGGGCCATCACCCTTTCCGGTTTCGGGGCGATGGTCGTGGTGCTCTGGCAGGGGGGCCTCCTCGTCCTGGATGGGAAGCTGACTGCCGGTTCTCTGTTCTCGTTCCTGCTGTACACCTTCACGATCGCGGGGGCGGTGGGCGCGCTCGCATCCTTCTTCAGCAGCTACCAGGAGTCAGTAGGCGCGGCAGAGAGAGTCTTCCAGCTGCTCGAGGCGCCGGTTCCCATTTCGGATCCCGAGAGTCCCGAGCCGCTCCCCAAGCCGGTGCGGGGCAGCCTCGCCTTCGAGCAGGTGTCCTTCAGGTATCAGAACTCCTCCGACGCACCCTGGGCTCTCTGGAAGATTGATTTGCGACTCCAACCGGGCGAGGTCGTGGCGATTGTCGGCCCCTCCGGTGCCGGGAAAACAACACTCGTCTCGCTTCTACCCCGCTTCTGGGACGTGACGGAGGGGCGGATCCTGATTGATGGGACCGACATTCGGCGGCTTACCCTGGCCGATCTCCGGGGAATGATCGGGGTGGTTCCACAGGAGCCAGCGCTCTTCGGAGGAACGGTGCGCGAGAACATCGCGTATGCGCGCCCGGACGCCCCTGAGAGTGAGATCGAAGCGGCGGCCAAGGCTGCACACGCCGCCGAGTTCGTCGAGCGCCTGCCGGCCCGCTACGACACGATCGTTGGCGAACGAGGGGTCAAGCTCTCTGGCGGCCAGCGGCAACGGATTGCCATCGCCAGGGCGATCCTCAAGGATCCGGCCGTGCTGATTCTGGACGAGGCGACCAGCAGCCTGGACACGGAGAGCGAGCGGCTGGTCGAAGACGCCCTGGGGCGTCTTCTGGTGGGACGGACAACCCTGATCATTGCCCACCGGCTCAGCACTGTCCGCCGGGCCGACCGGCTCGTGGTGTTGGACCACGGCCGGATCGTCGAGGAAGGCACCCACGCCGATCTCCTGGCAGAGGGAGGCCTCTATGCCCGGCTCTACCAGCAACAGTTCCGCGACGACCCTCCGGTCCCGGTCGGCTGAGCAAACCAATTCCACCGGCCGGAAAATCAAGCGGCCCCCACTTTTCAGTGGGGGCCGCTGATTTTTTGTGCTGTCGATCGGATCAGTTCGTAGTGATCTGGAGCTGGAATACCGGCGGATCGACGTCGTCCGGTGCGGCGTAGAATGCCGCGAAAGTGACCATGGCGATGTAGTACGTGCCGGCCCCCAAGGCGACCGTACAGACTTCGGCGACGCCGTCGTTTCCATGGCTGTCACAACCGAAACTACCCAAGTCGTTGCCGCCAGCATCAACCATGTAAACTCCCAAGTCGGTTGTGGCGCCCACTCCCGCGGGATCGTCAAACCAGCTGGCACTGAAGTCCATGGTCGTAGCGGCAGGCAGAACGATCTTGTACAACCGACAAGGGACGCCCTCGGAATTGAGGCAATCCGCAGAGCCGTTCATCGCAGCAGCGTCGTACAGGATCTCGCTGTTGCCCGAAGCCGGAACCGAAATAGTCGGAGCAGTGGCCAAGGCACCGGTCGCGAGACCGCCGCCCGGCTTGGTGATGATGACCGAGTCGGTGAGGAGGGCTCCCGTGGTTCCACCGGCGAAGTCGAAGAGTACCTGCAACGTCAGAGGGCCGCTGGTTCCGCCGGACGGAACAAACGAGAGGTTGCTGGCGGTGAAGTCGGTCACCAGCGGAGCGCCGGGGGCACCCGCGATGGTGGGCGGCACGCTCACATCAAACGAAAGCCCGGCTGGAGGAGCCACCGAGATGGTGTCGAACAGACCGACGTTGTCCAGCGGCGGAGCCGGGGTGTACGCCAGACCGAGCGCGGTTGGCGAGGAGAGCACGGTGAGATCGCGCGACTTGCCGCCGGCGGAAACCGTAACCGTCCCGCTGGTAAGCCCGAGCGCCTTGACGAAGAACCGGGCCCTGGTCGGTGACGTCGGTGGGACCAGGTGGTTCTCCGCGTCATAGACCGGGATGAAGCTGTTGTCCTTCTGGAAGTCGAGCTGTGGATCGGCGGTCGTGCCGGTGAAGTCGGTGGCGACCACGTTGCCTTGCTCATCGATCGCCTGGACCGTGATGGCGACGCTGTCGCCCTGGCTGACCTGGATATCGGTAGGGGATGCGGTCAAATGATCGATCCCGTTCCGCAGGTCTGCAGTCGGGTCCCCCGAGCAGGCAAGAGCCCCGAGCGCGGCTGTAAGCATGACCCAACGAAGTTTGGGGTGCATCATGACGGTGTACCTCACTCTTGACGTCAGTTAGTAGATCACTGATCCATGCGGAAGAAATCGATATTCAAATACCGGCTGATGTCCGTCAGCGCGTCATTGCCCATCACATCTCGCCAGCCAGGCTGGCTCGTTTCCTTGAGATCGTTGGAGTGCATCAGCTTGTACCCACCCACTCCGCTCAGGTCGGCGAAGATGTAAAACTCCCGCTTCCCTGTCGCATACCGCCAGACCTGGTAGGGTGGCGCCTTGCCTGCCGCGACCCGGTCCAGCTTCTCTTCGGCCTCGCCCTGATGCCGCAGGTAGACTCTCCCGCGGTCCGTATTCCAACCCGCTCCGGTCTTCCGACCGCCCTCACGGTAGTTCTTGTTCGCGAACGCGATCAGCTGGTAGAACGCTTCACGCGCCTCGTTTCGCGCTGTGCCCGGGGTTGGATCCCGCTTCTGCCAGAACTGGGTCATGAACTCGCGTTTGGCCGCGAGGCTCAAGCCGCTCTTGTAGACCGACAACTCGTCACGCTGCCCCTGGTAAATCAGCGGCGCGTATGCACTGTCGAGCTGCGCTTCATTCATCTGGCCGAAGTAACCTGCATCGGTCTCCCGCTCGGCGGCGAGTCGCACGGCCTCGCGATTCATCGCCTCCTGGAAGTCCGCCATGACCAAATCGTCCGACCGCTCCTCCGTCTTGCCACCGGCGGTGAGGCTCAGCGTGAGCCGGTACGTCCCGGCCGGCAACCCCGTCAGATCCAACTGTCCCTTCAGAATCGATCCACCCGCGGCAACCTGAACCGGCGTAGCCGGCGTCTTGATCAGAGCCTTGCCGCTGGTGTCGCTGACCGAAACGGACATCGTTCCGGGTTCGTCACTGTCGGCGTACGCCTCGAGCAAGTAGAACGCTCGAGCCCTGAGAGGTGTCAGCCGGAGCCGGGTGGCGGTGGTGACCCAGGTGTTGCCCCATTGCCGTTCCCCCGGCTTGGGCAGGGTATCGCTCCCCGTTACCGGCCGCATCGCCGGCGACAACATCAGATCCGAGGCACCGGGCGGGCCGGGGTAACCGACCAGATCCACGCTGGACGCCATCTGCTGGCCCGAGACCGAGTCCTCTACCGTGACATCGAGCCGGAAGCGGCCCGGAGCCAGGCTGAACTCGACGACCTCCATCGCTGAGGCACCAGCGGCCTTCAAATCCGCCCGGGCGTGGTTGGTCCAGTTGTTCTCGTACAACGCCAGGCCGGTGGAGTCCGAAACCTTGACCCGGACCTTGTAGCTGAGCTGTCCCCCTGGATCACTCGATGTCGGGGTCATCCCGCTGAGCGGGATTTCGGCGAAGGCAGTTACCCTCGTCTGATTCCCCTCCGCCCGATAGTAGCGGAAGGCGCGCAGCGACAACTCCGGAGCCGACTGCTTTGCGATCGCCGAGCCCGCACCTGCGACGGCTGCGGCCAGGGTGACCATTAACGACAACCGATTCATTGCATCCCTTCCAGCGCCGGGAGTCGCAAGGACTCCCGGTCACCGGTCAATTCAGATTACCACCCCAGGCCGAAGCTGATGAAGTGCGTCGGTCCGAGGATGCCGAGGTAGCGATAGGCGTAATCGACACCGAGGTTGAAATTGCCCATCGCATAGAAGAGTCCACCGCCCGCAGCCAGACCCTCGAGATTCTCCTCGTCGTTCAAGGCGGTCGTGATGGTCGAGGGATCCAGGTTGTTGGACGGGAAGTAGGTATAGCTGCCCCGCAGGGCGACGCCGAAGGCGGACCCACCGAGGTTCTTGGACATCCACTCCGCGCCGCCGGAGAAGCCGGCCCGGTTGTTGTTGGGCTGGTTGAAGTCGGCCAAAAAAGTCAGCCGATTCGCCGTGCCGGTCACGATAT
>Ga0134122_10001885_pt1 | contig 15307 bp, 20 predicted proteins | sample KB302_FD_96461 | JGI IMG/M metagenome (GOLD analysis project Ga0134122, IMG submission 96461) | Terrestrial soil microbial communities without Nitrogen fertilizer from Kellogg Biological Station, Michigan, USA - KB3-0-2 | ecosystem: Environmental > Terrestrial > Soil > Unclassified ... | reverse complement strand
TTGGCGGAACACGACGACCACCGCGTCCCCCGCAGCGATGTACTCGCTGTGCGCAATCTCGTAGTCCTTCCAGGTCCCAAGCCAGTCGCGGAAGAACCGCTCGATCCCCTGGTGGCCGTGGTAGACGCCAGCGAAGGGCATCTCAGTCGCCGACGTGTCAAAAACCACGTTGGGATCGAAGTACTCACGCCACTCGTCGCGATCCCCTCCCTCGAAGTGGCGGGTGAACTCCTTGACGACCTCCACGTTCTCCTGCGACATGGCCCGCGCAGTATTTCGCGCTTCTGAGCGTGTCGCTTTCCATCCAAGGCGGCGTCTTTTGCCACCACTCCGGTTCGTCTAATGGGCGGCCGCATCGAGACCGAACACGCGGCGCGCGTTGCCGGCCAAGAAGAGCTCCCCTGTCTCGTCATCGAGCTGGAGCGCGGCGAGATCCGCCAGCGCCGCTTCCGGCGCGATCATCGGATAGTTGCTCCCGAACATGACCTTGCGCCTACCGCTCCGGCTGCTCATGTAGCGCACCAGTTCCGGCGGATAGCGCTTCGCGGTGTAGGCCGAGGTGTCGATGAAGACGTTCTCATGCTTGCGGGCGACCGCCACCATCTCCTCGGTCCAGGGATAGCCGATGTGCCCGCAGACGATCGTCAGCTCCGGGAAGTCGAGCGCCACCTGGTCGATATAGGGAATCGGTCTGCCGGTCTCTGATGGACGCATCGGGCCGGTGTGGCCCACCTGGGTGCAGAACGGCACCTCGAGCTCGACGCAGGCCGCATAAAGCGGGTAGTAGCGGCGATCTGTGGGCGGCGCCTCCCACAGCCAGGGAATGACGCGCAACCCGATGAATCCGAGCTCCTCGACGCAACGCCGCAGCTCTCGAACGGCATCCATTGGTTTGGCCAGGTTCACAGCCCCGAAGCCCGCGAAGCGATCCGGGTGTTTCGCGACCCAGTCGGCCACCTCGTCATTGGCAATCAACGGACCGTCCGGAGCTTGCCATGCGCTGAGCAGGCCGAACGAGATCCCAGCGGCATCCATCGCGGCGATCGTGAGGTCGATCGACAGTTCCTCGGCTGGGACCTCCTGCCCGGTCCAGCGCAGCAGCGATTCGAACATCTCGTGTTGAAGGAACCGCAGCGTCGGGTGTTGCATCCAGACGTCGACTGCCATGTTCAAGGATGCGAATCCCGAGGCGCAGCGGCGAGCGCGAATGGGCTGCCCTCGGAGTCCCGGCAGACCGCGTACCGCTCGCCGGGATGTATGACCGCGCCGCCGAGCGCGAGGACGCGCTCGACTGCAGCCGCCAGGTCGGTGACGGTGAAGTAGGGGAGGGAGGCGGTGTCGCCGGGACCCGGCCCGCGCTTATGGACCCCGAGGCGAAGGCCGTCTTGGTCGATCTCCCACCCAGAGCCTGCTTCTGTGGGCCTCGGCGCGAGCTCGGCGTCCAGCACACCGTGCCAGAAACGGCGAGCGCGATCGGCGTCGTCAGCGGGGAACTCGATCAGCGGTGCAGGCATGACTCGAGTATGCCTCTATCAGTCGACCCGGCGCATCGCCCGCTCACGGAGCCAGCCCCCCAGCGCCCCGAACCCGACCGCGAGGATGGTGGTAAGCAGGATCAGCAGAATCGCCGGGTCGGGCAGGTCGGCTTTCGCATCCGCACCGTGGATCTCGTGCGCGATCAGGATGGATCCGCCGAAGATCGAGCCGGCGATGAGCCCGCGCTTGGCGCCAGCGGCGGGTCCGACGTGGTCGAAGCCGGCGCCGATACCGCCGAGAATTCCGAGCACTGAGAGGACGAGGTAGGTGACCTCCGAGACGCCGAGGAAGTACCCGGTCAGGGCCCCGTAGACAGCCGGAAGCACGACGGCGAGCAGTACCTGAACGGAGCGGGGGTGCTCACGGAGCAGTGGTGGCAGTCTCACGTTGCGGCGATCCTATGCGTCGACTGCGATCAGGAGCCGTCGAGGGCGGTGATGCGAAGGTAGCTTGGGCTCGCGCCGCCCAGGCGGACGGTGTTGGTCGCCGGGGGGAGCGGCTCGAACGAGGCCGAGGACGGATCCCCTGGGTCGAGCTTCAGCGTCCCGGGCAGGTGCGTGGGAAAGTCGTAGGACGTCAGGCGGAGTTGCAGGCGATGCCCCTTGGCGAACTCGTAGGCCGTTGGCCAGATCGCGAGGTCGTAGGGGTAGTAACGGCCGGGCTCGATCGGCGCAGGGTCGGTGTTCGTGTGCCAGGGCCTCGTTGGCGTGGTGCGGGTCGTGTCGAGTTGGCGGTGGGATGCCCGTAGGAACCCCGCGGTAACGATCGTCTCGCTGCCGTCGGGGGCGACGTCGGAAAACTTCGCGAACCAGTCAGTGTCCTTGGCCGACGAGGCGGCGACGAGGTGCAGGGCGCTCTCTCCGGTGAGCGTGAGCGGTGTCCGGAGCGCGCTGGTGCGCCAGGTCAGCCCGGCCTCCTCGGCCAACCGCTGATCAAGGGGGATGTAGGGCGAAGCGGCGATCGTGCCGTACTCGTCAAAGCTCATGCTCAGCCCGTCCGCCGGGTTGGTGACGTAGCTGCGGGTGCTGGTCGTGGCCGGCCGCGCTTCGCTCATGCCGGCGGGGGAGAGGTAGAGGCGCCGCACCCCGGAGTCCGGGGGTGGCCACTGGGTGCGGTTCATCCACTGCCCTTGGCCCTGCACGTACACCCGCACCCGCGGCCTCGAGGGCACCTGCGTTCCGGGCCTCAGGTACTTGCGCAGGAACTCGAACACGACCGCCTCGGCGTCTTCCAAGTTCGAGGGGTTGTATCCGGGATAGAACGGCGGGCCGCAGCCCTTGTGGGTGCAGGGGTCCACGTAGAGCCGGGTCTCGACTCCCGAACGCCGCGACAGCGCCCGGTACATCTCGTTGCCGCCGAAGATGAACCCGTCGCGCCAGCCATCGACGATCAGGGCGGGGACCTGGATGCGGTCCGCGTGGTAGAGCGGCGAGCGCTGGCGGTAGAAGGGGCCGTCAGTGGGGCGGGCGAGGAAGTCGAACGGGACGTTGGCGCTGCCGCTCGCCTGCTGGATCTTCGCCCCGGCCGTCTCGCCGAGGAGGCCAGGGTCGGTGTTGGTGCCCGTGATGCTCCCTGGCTGCTGGACGGCGAGATATTGCGCGTCGAAGAAGAAGTTCGGGATGCCGTCGTGCGTGTAGCCCTCGCGGTAGAGATCAGACAGCGCCACGGTTGGCGTGATCACCTTGAGGTGCGAGGGCTGCCGCTCGGCGGCGAGGTACTGCGTGATGCCCAGATACGAGCCCCCGGCCATCCCGACCCGGCCGGTCGAGTAGCCCCGGGTGCCGAAGTACTGGACCAGCTCGGCCCCATCGCGTTGCTCGCGGGGCGAGAAGTAGTTGCCCTCGAGCGAGCCCTCGCTGCCACCCGTGCCGCGCACGTCGACGACCGCCCCGACGATGCCGCGCGCCGCGAAGTCGGAGCCCGGGATGCAGCCGCAGATGCCCTCCCGACCATACGGGGTCATCTCCAGGACGACCGGGAAGCGCCCGGGAGCGGGGGTGCTTCCATCGCGCGACGGGAAGGTCACGGTTGCGGCAAGGCGTACGCCGTCGTCCATCGGCACGAGAACGTCCTTCGCGACCGTCATGTAGGTGGGCGGCGGCATCGTCGGCGCGGGCGGTGCAGCCCGGGCCGGACCGACCGTCAGGGCCAAACTGACGAGGGCGACGCCAAATGTTGCGGCGAATGACCCGCGCCGCGCCGCTGCCGTCAACACCGATGGTGACTACCCCGATGGTGCGTTTCGCAAACCCGCCAAGTTCGGCGGCCTAATCGTCGAACGGTGCGAAGCGGACCGCCAGCGGCACCCCGCAGCGCACAAGCAGGGCGAAGCGCGCACGGGATCCGGACTCACGCGGCTCAGACGTCGACTGCCTCGATGAACGTCCGCAGTTCTCTGCGGATGTCGGGCCCCGCCGGCTGATAGACGATCTCTGTGACGCCTTTGTCGGCGAGCTCGGCTGCCCTGGCGCGGAGCGTCGCCGCCGTGCCGGTGAAGCTGAATGCCTCGACCATCGTGTCGGCCCCGGCATCCCATGCTGCCTGGTCGGCCGCGTTCAGCCCGACCATGTGCTGGTCGTGGACGGCGAGATGGCGCTCGCCCTCCGGCGCCTCTTCGATCGCCGCGAGCCACTCCCTCCCGCCGGGCAGGTCCGCCAGGTTGGCGTTGAGCTCGTAGGCGCCGTGATACATGTTGATCGCGCCTGGTCCGGCCGCGGCGCGAACGCGCTCCGACCGCGGATCTTCTCCTTCATCGAGCACTGTTCCCAAACATAGATGCGGGACCCAGGAGAATTCGGTGGCGAACTCAGGGACGATCGCCACGGTGAAGAGGCCGTCGGCCAGTTCCTTTGCTACGGACTGGCCCTTAGGTCCCTGCGCTCCGATCAACACGGGCACGTCGATCGAATGGGGGACAGCGTGGCCGTCGGGATGAAGCATCCGCATCCGTGCGCCCTCCCATTCGACGGTCTCGCCGCGCAGGAGGCCTCGGTAGGCCCTGATGTAGGCCTCCATGTAGGCCCACTTGATTGGCCGTGGCACGCCCATCGCCCGACGGCCGGTCCACCCGGTCCCGAACGCAACCGCCACCCGGCCCGGCGCGAGAGCCTCGAGGGCGGCGGTCCCGGCGGCATTGACCATCGGATGGCGAAGCGACGGCACCAACACCCCCGGGCCGAGGCCAATCCGCTCGGTCCGCTCGGCGGCGAGCGCCAGCGTCATCCATACGTCGGGGCTCTGCTGCGGCGTGTCGTAAAACCAGGCGCGCGTGTAGCCGAGCTCCTCAGCAATGGCCACGTGCTCGGGCGAGTAGAGAGTCGTCGGTGTCGCACAAGAGATATCCATCGCTCTGGAGTTTCCGCGGCTCGGACCGCGGGAACGCCTAGGGGATTGCCTCGAGCACCGCCGAGCAGGCGTCCTCGCAGCGCCTGCATTCCTCGGCGCAGATGCGGCAATGGTCGTGATGCTGCGCATGCCGCCCGCACTCCTCCGCGCACGCGGCGCAAAGCTCACGGCACGACGACACCTGTGCCCTCGCGGTCGCTGCGACGTACTCGGTCTGCCTCGTGAGAAGGCGGCCGGTGGTGCCGCAGATGTCGGCGCAGTCCAGACAGAGGCGGATGCACTTGCGCATATTGACGACGTCCTCCTCCGCGAGGCTGGCGTCAGCACAGGCGGTGCACAACGCTTCACATGAACTGCACTCATCGATGCAGCGAACCAGCACATCGCGGTCGACCTGAGCGGGCCACGGATGAGCTTCGAGCATCTCCTTGAACAGGGTGGCTGTGGCCATGTGTCCTCCTCTCGGCGGCGCCGTCCTGGCGATGGATGCGGATCGACCCTACTACTCGCGCTGGGCCACGTTCGCGGCCCTTTCCAGAGAGCCGAGGGATCGGCGGCGAGCGTGCTGCAAAGCCTGCCTCGAAGGCTAGAGTCCTGACCGTGGATCTCGATCAGGCGCGCGCGTTCATGCGCGAACACCATCGCGCGGTGCTGGCAACCCGCACGATGGGTGGCGGCGTCCAGCAGAGCCCAGTCCTTGTGAACGTGGACGGCGTGGGACGGGCGATCGTCTCTAGCCGTGAGACCGCCTACAAGGTCCGCAACCTGCGTCGCGACCCCTGGGCTCAGGCCTGCGTCGTGACCGATGGCTTCTTCGGGCAGTGGCTGTTCGTCGAGGGGCGCGCAAGCGTCGTCTCCCTGCCCGAGGCCATGGATCCGCTGATCGACTACTACAAGCGCTTCCCGGACGAGGACCCGGACTGGGACGACTATCGAGCCCGGATGGAGCGCGAACGCCGCGTGCTGATCCGGATCGACCTCGAGCGCGCCGGACCCGACAGCTCGGGCTGAAGGCTGTCGCGCCCCTCTGCGTTGGCGCTGTCGGGTGTCAGGCTTTCTCGATCGTCGTCAAGAAGTCTTGGAACGCTTGGCCGGTCCGCACGGCATCGCCCGTTGCGTCGAGGTCCATAAGCAGGCCGCGGATGACGGCGAGCACGACGGTGGCCAACTCGGGCCGGCCGAGGCTGCGCATGCCTTGCTCGAGGGGCGCGAGCCAGTCGGTGGTCGCGATGCGCCGGAAGCCCGGCCAGAGCGGTTCGCCTGCGGTGTCGTGCAGCCGGCTGAACATGCGCAGGTAGGGTCTGCCGCGCGGCCCGGTCATTGCGGACCACGCGTGGCTTAAGGTCGCCACATAGGGCTCTTCGGGTCGAACGCGCAGGAGCTCGGTGAAGGCCTCCACCTGGCGCTGCCGGGCCTGCCCGAGGATCTCGCGGAGCAGGCCGTCACGGGTGCCGAAATGGTAGATCAGCATCCGGTTCGAGGTTCCGGCGGCGGCGGCCAGCGGTCCGAGCCGGTCGGGAAGCCCGTGCTCGAGCGCGTGGTCGGTGCAAGCGTCGAGGAGCCGCTGCCTGATCTGCGGTTGCGGGCGCCTTCCCATGCATGGTCATCTTTTCACGTAACAGGCGGTACGTCTACTCTGCTCGACAGGAACTTCGGACTCGACGAGGAGGCTGTGATGAGAGTCGTTTTTGTGCATGGGGCATGCGTCAAGGACGGGTCGTGGTGGTGGCACCCGACTGCTGAGCTGCTGGCCGAGCGCGGCATCGCCAGCGAGGCGCCCTCCCTGCCCAGCTGCGGCGAAACGGATGAGCCGACGAGCGCCCAGGGACCGGGGCTCGTCGAGGACGTCGCCGCGGTCCGGGGATCGCTCACGGCGAGCGGTGAGCCGACCATCGTGGTCGCCCACAGCTACGGCGGCATCGTCGCCGCGGAGGCAGCAGCGGGCATCGACGCCGTGCGCCATCTGCTGCTCGTGTCCAGCTATCTGCCCGAAGTCGGCCAGAGCCTCTCCTCGTTCGGCGGCGAGGAGCCCACTCCGTTCCTCGACATCGATCCCGAAGGCGGCACGTTCACCGTCCGGACAGACGCCTTGGCCGAGACGTTCCTTCAAGACTGCGACTCGGAGATCCAGCGACAGGCCGCGGACAAGACGGCCCGTCAGAGCCTGGCGGTCCTCGAGCAACCCGTGCAGTCAGCAGCCTGGCACCATGTCGGCTCGACGTACCTCGTATGCGCCGAGGACCGGGGGACTCCCGCCAAACGGCAACGCGAATTCGCCGATCGGGCAGGGGGTGTCGTCGAGCTCGACGCCGGCCACCACCCCTTTCTGTCCCAGCCGGCCGCCGTCCGCGACCTGGTGCTGAGTCTGTGAGGGCGAGGGAGAACTCATGACTACATCGCTCATCACGGGGGCAAACAAGGGACTGGGACTCGAGACCGCTCGCCAGCTCATGGCCGCGGGCCACCAGGTGTGGATCGGGGCGCGCCACCCGGACCGCGGACAGCAGGCCGCTGATCAACTGGGCGCGCGATTTGTGCGACTCGATGTCACCGACGACGCCTCGGTTGCTGCTGCGGTCGAGATCGTTGGCGCATTGGACGTGCTTGTGAACAACGCCGGTATCAGCGGCGGGCGGATCAGCCCCAGCGAGGCCACGGCTGACGACATGCGCACTGTCTATGAGACGAACGTGTTCGGACCCGTCCGCGTCCTCCATGCATTCATCCCGCTGCTCGAGAAGTCAGAGGCGCCCGTCGTCGTCAACGTCTCGAGCGGCGTCGGCTCTCTCGGCCTCGCTGCCGACCCTGACGGTCCCTGGCGCGAGGCGAACTACCCCGTGTACGCGTCGTCCAAAGCGGCGCTCAACATGCTCACCATCCGATACGCCGCCGCCTTCCCGAACATGCGGATCAACTCTGTCGAGCCGGGTTTCACCGCGACCGACTTCAACCGGCACCGAGGCACGCAGACGGTCGAGCAAGGGGCCGAGGCGATTATCCGCTACGCGCTGATCACCCCTCATGGGCCGACCGGGGGCTTCTTCGATCGCAATGGCGCCGAAGTCTGGTGAGCAACGGGGAGCATGATCAGCTGTGGACTGGACCGAGACTCGATCCTCGCCAAGCGGTTAGTCCATCCGCCGATAGCGCCACATGCTCAACGGAACGAAGATGGCCAGCAGGCCGACGATCCACGCCGCGGCGGCTCCGAGCGAAGCCGGCGCCCCGGTCAGCGCAAACGACCGGGCGGCATCCGCGGTGACCGTGACGGGGCTGACCTCGGCGAAGCCCTGTAACCAGTTGGGCATGGTCGAGATGGGGACGAACACCGAGCTCGCGAAGACCAGCGGGAAGATCACCACGAAACCAGCCGACTGCGCGGCCTCGGCACCCCGGACCGTCAGGGCCACGAAGGCGAAGATCCAGCTGAGCGCGAGGCCGAACGCGGCGACGACGACGACACAGGCGAGCGCCCCCGAAACCCCCCCGTGAAAGCGAAAGCCGACCAAATAGCCGACGACGATCATCAGCCCCACGATCAAGATATTGCGAACCAGGTCCGCGAGGGTGCGGCCCAGCAGCACAGCGGACTGCGCCATCGGCATCGAACGAAACCGGTCAATCACCCCGCGCCTCAGATCCTCGGAGAGGCCAACGGCGGTCATCGAGGCCCGAAAGGTCACTGACTGCACAAAGATCCCCGGGAGCAGATAGTCGACGTACGCGACTCCGTGCGGGAGCGAGCGGCTGACCGCCCCGCCGAACACGTAGACGAACAACAACACGAACATGACCGGCTGGATCGTCGAGAAGATGAGCAGCTCGGGCTGGCGGATGAAATGGCGCAGGTTGCGGCCGGTGACGACGGCGGCGTCGGTGAGGCCGGACCGAACGGTCTGCAGCGTCGGGAGCTTCAGCTGCAGGGTCGACGCGCGTGGGACGCTGGCCGGCTCCACGGCGACCGGTGGCCGCGGGTTGCCGTCCTCGCTCGGCGGCGCACCCGTGAGCTGGAGGAAGACATCGTCCAGCGTGGGCCCGCGAAGCGCGAGGTCGCTGACGCCGATCTCCGCCCGCCGGAGCTCCGCCGCGGCCTCCTCGATCAGCTCGAGGCCGTCTCGCGGCGCTGGAAGTGTGAGCCGGTCCGGGCGCTCGTCCGGCTCGGGCTCGCCGCAACCCACCCGCGCAAGCACCGTCCGCGCTTGGTCACGCTGCGCCGCACTGGACAGCTCGACCTCCAGGATCTGACCCCCCACGCGATCCTTGAGCTCGTTGCCTGTTCCCTCCGCGATGACCCTCCCGTGATCGATCACGGCGATCCGGTCGGCTAGCTCATCGGCCTCCTCGAGGTATTGGGTCGTCAGCAGGAGCATCGTCCCCTCGCGCCGTAGCTCCCGCACGATCGCCCAGATCTGGTTGCGGCTGCGCGGATCGAGGCCCGTGGTCGGCTCGTCCAGAAACAAGACCCTTGGACGGGTCAGCAGGCTCGACGCGAGGTCGAGGCGACGGCGCATGCCGCCCGAGTACGTGCGCGCCGGGCGGTCGGCCGCATCGGCCAAGTCGAAGCGTTCGAGCAGCTCTCTCGCTCGGCGGCGCGCATCTTTCGGAGGGAGGTCGAAGAGGCGCCCGAACATCTCCAGGTTCTCGCGTCCGGTCAGGATCTCGTCGACGGCGGCGAACTGCCCTGTCAACCCGAGCAGCTCCCGGACTATGGCCGGCTCCCGCACGACGTTGTGCCCGAGGACCTCCGCCCGCCCGCCGTCCGGGGTGAGCAGCGTGGCGAGGATCCGGACGAGGGTGGTCTTGCCCGCCCCGTTGGGGCCCAGCAGCCCGAATACCGTCCCCTCCGGCACCTCGAGATCTACACCCGCAAGGGCTACCGTCGCCCCGAAGCGCTTGACCACGCCTTCTGCTCGCGCCGCGGGAGCGGCCATTCGTCAGCTTGCGGCGCCCTCCAGGGCGGCCGTGATCGGGGCGGAGTCGTAGTAGGCGCGAAAGCGTGAAGGGACGCCGTCGATCAGCCCCCAGACGTGTGTAAAGGGAACCTCGAAACGCTGGCCGCTCGACCGGCCCTCGCCCGTCATGCGGCCGAGCACGACGACGCGGTCACCGTCCTGTATGAACTCGTCAGGATCGGCCCAGTACCCGTCGACGAGGTCGCTGTAGATCTCGACCATCGCCTTGACCCCGAGCGGACCGTGATGCACGCCTCCCCAAGGCACGCTCTCTGGAAGTGTCCACTCGATGTCGTGGGTCAGGCTCCTCGTCAGCTCGTCCGGGTCGCCGCGTTGTATCGACGTGTAGATGCGCCGAAATGTCTCCACAAATGCGTCGTCCACCGAAGCTCGCCACAGCGAGCGTAATCGCTTCCCCGTAGCGTTGCCCGAGAGGAGCACGGATGTTCGCTGGACGTCCGCGGGGATTAGGGAACGCTGACGGCCAAGGCGATGCGCACATAGCCGGGCCGATCGTCACCCCGGCATACTGCTTGTCCCCGAGATCCTATTTGGAGTTGCCGGTGGTCCGCCTGAGCCACCACCACCGCGACACGCTCGAGAAGATCTTCGCTCGGCCGTCGAGCGAGCGCGAATGGGCTGCCCTCAGAGTCCCACATCGACCTCGCAAAACCCCTTGGCCCGCGAGCGCCCGCGGCTAGGTCAGCCGCGGGCGCGTCGGTTCCGTGCTGTGGCTGGTCTCAGTCGTCGACCGGTGCGGCAAGGACGTCGCCGTTCGAGGCGTCGACCTTGACGTCGTGCGAGCCCACGTCGACGTTGAACACCAGGTGGCCCTGATAGTCCTCGAGGTCGACCTCGTTCAGGGGCCCTGAGGCGGCCGTCTGGGCTGCCCGGATGGCCTGGGCCTCGGTGATCTGGGCCTGCGGCAGCAGGTTCGCCCCGTCGTCAAGACGAGATCCGCTGCTGTCGGGAGCGTGGATCGTCTCTTGCTCGGGCGCCGAGCCCGCTTGAGAGGCGCCATTGCTTGCGGTCGCGATGCCGGCCGTTCCGATGACCGCCGCCGCCAGGACCGCGACCCCTGTGTAGATGCGCTTGTTCATAGGTTCCCCTTTCGTGGGTTTCGTTGGGGAGACGGTGCCGGGTGGAGATGAGATGGCCGTGACACGCGCTTAAGTTCTTCCTAATTGAGGCGCTCGGAGAGCCTGTGCGCTTTCGAGCGGCGCGTTCACGCGTTCCTTGCGCGCGACGACCAGGTACTGCGCCCCCTTCGACGTGAGGGGGATGAAACCCCGGTTGGCAAGTCTCTGCAACCGATTGTGGACGCCGATCCCGATTCGCTCGGGCAGGATTCGTCGGCCTAGGAATGTGAATGGCCCAAAGCCGAGCGTCCCGCCCTCTTCCTTGGCGAGGGAAGCTGAGGTCAGAAGCCGGTCGAACTCCTCACGCGAGTGCAGCCTCGCGCACACGTCGCTTGATCGCCCACGCATTCTGAGCGCGGTTGATCGCCCACGCACTCTGAGCATCTTCTTGACCGCCCTTCGCACGCCGCGAAGGCCCAGCGCCAGCTTCGGGTCGAACAAATAATGAAGACGCGCAACGTTGTTGGCGCTCACGATGAGTGCCCGACCCGGCTTGAGCACGCGGGCCATCTCGTGGAGCGCATCGCTGGGCGAGTGCACCCACGGGATCACGCCGAGCGCAATCACCAGATCGAACGTCGCGTCCTCGAAATCAAGGGCGTGGACGTCGCTCTTCCTGACTTCGACCAGACCGCTGGCCCCGGACTCGGCCGCCCGGGAGCGAGTGAGGTCGAGCATTGTCGTGACCGTGTCGGTGGCATGGACCATGAGCCCTCGCCGCGCAAGCGCGACCGCCATTCGTCCCGTCCCGCACCCGACCTCCAGCACGGTCGATCCGGGCGGCAGACCGAGCTGATCCACCCAAGAGAGGGCGATTTCGCTGCGCTGCTGGACGATCACGCTCTGCACGTCACGGCGGCGATAAACGTCGTTCCAGTACGACGAGCGCGCCTCGAAGAAAGCGTCAACCGCCGACTGGTCGTAAGTACTCGTCGCGGAACTGGTGGAATCTGCCACTTAACGCGTGTCTCCTGCCCTCCCTCTTGCGTCAGTCGGACCCTCGGCTTTTCGGCCGAGATGTCGGGGCCCGAATCACGGGACTGTCATGAACCGAATCCTGGTGCTTGAACCTAAAAGGCACCTGAGCGGATGGCTCGAAGCCTCCGGGCTGCGTGAGTAGCGCTTCCCTTCGGCGCCCGTCGGTCTGTGGTGCCGACTGCCTAGGGATTAAGCACGATCATCAGGGATTCGGGTAGAGAGAACGCTTTCTGCCTGGGCCGAGCCCGCCTGCCTGGCCGCCAGGGTCGGGAGCGTCTGAACGATGGCGCGCCATGGCAAGGGCTTCGAGCGCGCACCGCCTTAGCTCATCGCGCGCTCTGCGCGCGATGAGGTGCTCAATTATCCGGCGCGAGCTCTTCCTCCGCGTCGTGAACCGCCCATCCGACGCGCTCGATCAGCTGAGCGGCATGGTGTCCACTTCGCATGTCCGCGGAGGCGACCCGCTCGTCGAGGGTGATCGCGCCCTCACGCTTGCTGCTTGACTCGCTCATCACGATGACTCTTGGCATGACCGTGTTCCTTCCGATGGATGGATCCCCTGGGACCACCGGCCGGTCAAAGCTTCGATGGTGATTGAGGCTCTCGATCAAGCTACTGGGTTACGGCCACCGATGTCGATCAGTGGCGTCTGTGGGCTCATGCCTCCAGAGTCATCTCTCCTGGCTCCGAGTCGATCAGGACCTCGAGCAACTCGCCCACCTCGCGCTGCTCGACGAGAGGATGACGCATGGGACGCCCAGCCACGACCTGGTAGCGGTTTCGTCGACCCTTTCGCTCCCGCAGCACGTAGCCCTCTTCAATCAACTGGGAGAGGATCCGATGGGCGGCGCGCTCGGTGATGCCTACCGCTGCGGCGATGTCGCGCAACCGGATGCCCGGATCATGGGCCACGCACAGGAGAACGTGGGCGTGGTTTGTCAGAAAGTCCCAGCGGGGGGCCGTCGGGGAGGACCTCTGTACTTGATCTCTAGAAAATGAATTCATGAATTGATGATACACTCTGTGTCCAGTCAGCGATCTCGCCGAGCCATCCGTCCCGGCGGGGTCGCTGGGAAGGGACACAGTCATGACCATCCTCAGTGCCATCCGCGATCGATTCTCCCGGTCCTCCTCCTCTTCTTCCTCTTCCGCGCCCGAGTTGGCGCGTGACGCTTCCACGGCGGCCGGCGACGACGATGCACTCCCGTTCGCTGGCTATGACCGCCTCGGCGACAGACAGGTCATAGACGGCCTCTGCGACCACTCCCAGATCGAGCTCGCGGCGGTCGAGAGCTATGAGCGATCCCACAAGGACCGAAAGCGTGTGCTGGACAAGCTGCGCTACATGCGTGGACACGAGCCGCTCCCGGGCTACGACGCTCTCAGCGTCGACGAGATCGTGGCCGCGCTGGATGCGGCCGACCTGGCCACGATCAAGAGGGTCCGCGATTACGAGCGGAAGTTCGCCAACCGCTCCCGGGTCTCGGAGGAAGTCGTCCGCACTCACAGCCGGCGTCAGGCAGCCGAACCCGCGAGCGTCGCGCCTGGGTACCAGCCGACGAGCGCGAGAACCCGCTCGAGCGTTCCCGTCGATCGCGTTCCCGTCGATCGCCTGGGGGGGAGCGATCGGCCATGACCCTTTATCCAACCCTATCGGCGGAGCTCACCGAGTCGCTGACCTCGCTATGGACCCAGTACGCGGGCAAGCGACCGAGCAACGGGCGGACCGAGATCCGCGGCAACGTCGTTACCTGCGTGCTCGCTGACGCCGTCGGCGACTTCAACAGGAGCATGATCGCTCCGCAGGCGGGCGATACCGTCCGCGGCGTCGGCAAGAACACCCCGGCGGCCTACAAACGAGATGCGGTCGCTGCCGTGGTGAGGGTGACGCGCCAGCGCGTCGCCTCGTTTCTGAGTAGCCACGACCGAGACAGCGACGTTGCCACCGAGATCTTCACCCTTGAGCCGTCGCTTTCACGAGGAGCGCCCCCGGCTGAGAGACGATTGGGGCACGCTTTGCTGCCGCCACCGCGCGGAGCTGGGACCTAGCGATGGGTTCTGGCGCGCCGGGCGCGGGCAAGGGCTCAAACGCCCGCCTCGTCGCACTGGAGGCCGAGGCACGGTATGCCCGTGAGCGTTACCAGCTCTACCGCGCGAAGGCATACGGCCCGCGGTTGACCAGCGCAGGGCGCCTCCGCGAGCTCGACCGAGCATCGATGCTGGCGGACAGGCGGCTGGATCGCGCGCGGGCGGATATCCCTATGCCAAGGCTCGGCGACTAGCCCATGGCTTGGCGACACTAACCCGAAGGCTGTTCGGGCCTCCCATGCGATGGACCGCGGCGCGAAATACTGCGCGGGCGATGTCGCAGGAGAACGTGGAGATCGTGCGGCGCGGCTACGAGCACTTCGTTGCTTCCGGAGAGCCGCTCGAGGAGATCACCGACCGCGACTTCGTCTGGGACATGTCGACCTTTCGCGACTGGCCGGAGCGCCAGACCTACGAGGGGACCAAGGGAACGAGGGAGTTCCTCACGGACTGGGTCGGCGCCTGGGACGACTGGGAGCTCAACATGGAGGAGCTTCACGAAGCCGGCGACCAGGTGGTCGCGATCATGCGCCAGCGGGGACGGGCGAAATCCACCGGCCTGCCGGTGGACATGCACTTCGGCCAGGTCTGGACCATCCGCGACGGGAAGCAACTCCGCATGCAGATGTACGCGAGCCCCGAGGAGGCCCTCGAAGCCGCCGGGCTGCGGGAGTAGGGCGGTCAAGGCCCTTCCCGCCCTCGTAGCCACTCGTACACTGCCCCGGGTTCGCCGATTGGCGCGCGCGAAAAGCCATCTCGGCCATCCCGGATGATGTGGAGCGAAAAGGAGTCCCTCGCCAGGTCCAGTCGAAAGGAGTAGTGTCCTGAGCTCTGACTTGGTTTGGGGGCATGGCGATGACTCCAGCAGGGGCAGGCTCTGAAACTTGTAGACGGCTGAGGGGCCGGGACGGTTTCGGGATGAGCCCCTCGTCGGGAGCGTCGCTTTCCTCCCTGTGAACAGCGGCGCTTCCTCATGCCGGTTCGCCCGGTGTGACGCGAAATACTCCGCGGGCTCTGGCGCGCACTAGATCGGGCGTTCATGGAATAGGAGTAGGCTGAATGTCAGCCGTCCGAGGGCGCTCTTCATTTCTCTCTTCCTTCCGGCAGGCGGCATCGATTTCGAGAGGAGTGAGGGAGAGATGGCCTATGGGCAACTCAGACACAGGCCGCGAGAACCGTGAACCGCCGTTGGTCGGCTCCGCAGCTTCAGATCCATGGGGGGGCGCTTCGGTTTGTTCGCGTAGAGCCGGGGGCGTAATGCTCGTAGAG